>Ga0156561_136_pt1 | contig 10620 bp, 11 predicted proteins | sample RifOxyB2_FD_111956 | JGI IMG/M metagenome (GOLD analysis project Ga0156561, IMG submission 111956) | Candidatus Uhrbacteria bacterium RIFOXYB2_FULL_45_11 | reverse complement strand
ATCGGATCAATATAAAAAAGCGCGCGGTGGAAAATCGCGTTGGCTTCAGATTTTTTGTGAGAAGTGCGAAGAGCCGCTCGTGAAGTATCAAAAAGATGGTCCAGGAATTTTGAAGCGCATGTATCTTGATCGCATGCATGGTGTCGATACGGTCAAATGGCTCACAGAAAATTTTGTGTGCCCAAACTGCGAAACTCTTCTTGGGATTCCGATCATTTATAAAAAAGAAGACCGTCCAGCGATTCGGTTGTTTGCGGGTGCGGTAGGGAAGAAGATTATTTCGGCGAAAGAACTTTAAGTATGCGCCTTCTTGGAATCGATTACGGTAAACGAAAAATCGGATTGGCTTTTGGGGACACAGAAACAAAAATTGCTGTGCCGCTTGAGGTGATCTGGAAACAAGGAGACGAAGCGATTCGGGATATTGTTTGGATTCTGAAAAAGGAAGAGATGGGAGGGATTGTTATTGGGATTCCGAGTGCGGTTGGATCACATCCAAATGAAAAACAAATCGCGATCGTGCGTGCGTTTATCGAGAAACTCAAAAAGCAGACGGAACTTCCGATCGAAGAAGAAGATGAATCGTTTACAACGGCCGAGAGTCGACGATTGATGAATGAGGAAGGTGCGGAAGCAGAAGAAGACGCGCTTGCCGCCATGATCATTCTCCAATCGTACCTGAATCGTGTTTAATATGTCTGTCCTGTTCGAGACAACTGCGCTCGTGCTTTCGTGGCGGCCGTATCGCGAACATGATCGGTCGTATTCGGCGTTTACACGGGATCATGGAAAGATTGAGTTTGTTGCGCGCGGCGGATCGAAGCCGCTCGCGAAACTTACGCCGCACCTCGAAACGATGGCGGAAGTTCGATTGCTCCTCGTCGATGGTCGGCAATACTTTACCGTCGCAGGAACCGATCGGCTGCGCGGCTTCCGCTCTGTGTACGAGAATTTAACGAAAACCACGCTCGTTCAGAACGCATTTGCCTTCGTGGATCTTGGAACCCGCACTCACGAACTCGACGAAGACCTCTACGATTTTTTGATGAATTGGCTTGAATTTATTGAAAAAATCCCTGAAATTACAGCCGAACGCGCCGGATTCCTGCTCGCGACCTTCGCCTTGAAATTTCTGTCTCATCTCGGGTATCATCCAGAACTGAGCCACTGTCTTGTTTGCCGCCTCGCTGTTCGCGAAGGGAATTACCGGTGGCACGCACTGAAGGGTGGGGTCGTCTGTGCAACGTGTTTTGACAAAGATCGCGAGCAATGGTTTGCCGCGCGACTGATCGACGACGTCACGCTTAAACTATTGCGCTTCGCTCTTACACAAGAGTTCAAAGAACAACTGCGTCCTCACTTATCTGGAAATACGCTCGCGGCTTTTCACGAAACAATCGAATCTCTTATCATTGCTCACTTTCCGGTAATCCCGGCAGTGTCGATGAGGGAAGCGTGTAAACATTTATAAAAAGTAGAAAGTAGAAAGCATAAAGTAGAAAGGGTCAGAGGAGTTTTTCTATTTTATTTCCAGCTTTCTACTTTCTACTCTCTACTTTCTACTATGTCCTCAACTCTCATCAAATCCATCGGCGAATTCGTTGGTCAAGAAGTTCAACTCCAAGGTTGGGCATACAACTTTCGTTCAAGCGGAAAAATTTTCTTTTTGCAATTGCGTGATGGATCCGCTCGTGTGCAGATCGTCTACTCGAAGGCGGATGTATCGGAAGAAACTTGGGCGGCGCTCGAGTCACTCCGTCTTGAATCTTCCGTTCGTGTTCTTGGCCGTGTAAAAGAAGATACGCGCGCACCATCAGGATTTGAACTTGATGGACTTGGTCTTGAAATCGTTGCTCTTGCAACCGATGAATTTCCGATCGGAAAAAAAGATCATGGTCCAGACTTCTTGCTCGACGAGCGTCATCTTTGGCTTCGTTCAGATAAGCAGTGGGCGATTCAACGCGTTCGAAACCAAATCATCAACTCAACATACGCGTATTTTGCAGAAAATGATTTTGTAAAATTTGATACACCAATTCTTACACCAACCTCATGCGAGGGAACAACGGAGCTTTTCGAAATGGAATATTTCGATCTTGGAAAAGCATATCTCTCCCAATCTGGTCAGCTCTACCTTGAAGCCGGAATTATGTCCCTTGGTCGTGCGTTCGACTTTGGTCCTGTGTTTCGTGCGGAGAAATCCAAAACACGCCGTCATCTTACAGAGTTTTGGATGATGGATGCAGAAGCGGCGTTCGTTGAACATCAAGGAAACATGCAGATTCAAGAGGGACTCATCTGTCGAATTGTTCACGATGTCCTTGCGAACTGCCAACATGAATTGAAAGTTCTTGAGCGCGACACAAAACCACTCGAAGCCATTCAAGCGCCATTCGTTCACATGACACACCAAGAAGCGATCGCGAAATTGCGTGAGCTCGGGAGCGACATTGGTGACATGGATGATCTTGGTGCGGACGACGAGACGATTCTCACACAACAATTCGATCGCCCAATCTTTATCGAAAAATATCCCGCAGCTGTGAAAGCGTTTTATATGAAGCGCGATCCAGCAAATCCAGAATTCGTTTTGAACAACGACATGCTCGCACCAGAAGGGTACGGCGAGATTATCGGAGGTTCGCAACGTGAAGATGATTACGAGACTCTTCTTCAAAGAATGCGTGAACACAACCTCGCGATCGAACCATTCCAATGGTATCTCGATTTGCGCAAATACGGATCCGTTCCGCACTCAGGTTTCGGCTATGGACTCGAGCGCATCACAGCCTGGATGTGCGGATTGCAACACATTCGAGAAACGATTCCATTTCCGCGTTTGATTAATCGATTGACGCCTTAAGGTAAAATCGACCCACAACGGGTCGATTTTTGTTTTATCATTTTATGTATTGACCATTTTACATTCTTTTGGTAAGAATTTTCTTGAGATGACCATGGTGGTCGCATCTCGTGGGGAAGTGATGGCTGGATGGTACACCGTTTCCTGTTCAGATTGCGGGGGTGAAATACCTGTGCATGAAGGTTGGTCGAATCCACCTTCGATCTGTGGGTCGTGTAAGGAAAAACGAAAGAATATGTGGTACGACAAATCGTGCGAGTCGTGTTCTGCAACTCTTCGTGTTCATAAAGAGTGGAACAATCCTCCTCGTTTTTGTGCGAGTTGTAAGGAATCGCAGAAAGCTAAGTGGTATGAAAAACCTTGTGAAGGATGTGGTGGAACCATCCACGCAAATCGAGACTGGGATCATCCGCCCGTGTTTTGCCAAGAGTGTAAACAACGGAATCAGCCACAATACAAGCCTTGCTCGCATTGTGGAGCAACATTTACGATTCCGACCGGTACGCTCATTAACTGCAAAAAGCAGGGGTGGGATCTTCCAAATCGGTGTAAAGATTGTCGAGAGCTCTTTAAGTTCAAACCGTTTCGGACAGCGAGAGAAACCGATTTATTAAATAATGTTGTTTGGCGAACGTACAACAGTCGCGGGCAACTCATTAGTGAATCGCGCGACACAGAAGGTTTGCCTGGTGATCGTTATCGCGAACACCGATCACCGTCTGGTCAGGTTATTGGTCGTACGCGCCAGCATGAAGGTGTGTTTAACCATAATTACCGCGAAACCAGCGGTACAGACGGACGTGTGAAGTCGACATCTCGTGACAAGGAGGGGCCATTTGGTGATCGCTACAGCGAATCTACGGGCGGAAGTTCTGGTGAAACACATCAAACCCGCACTCGCGATAATTTGTTTAACGGAAAGAAACATCGTGAGACTTGGTGATATTTCTGACTTGCTCATAGAGCAAGTTTTTTATTTTCATGAAAAGAAAAAGAGCCCGCACGACTCTTGTCGTAAAGGCTCAAGGTATCAGTTTCCTTGGTCTTTACCTTGACATTTCCCTTTAAAATTGCTATCTTCCATGCGTCGAGCGCGTGTTTCGACACGGAACCAAGCAGAACGGAGGTAAAACATGCCAACAGTTATCGGACAAGACAAACAAGGCACATCGGGTCGCGATGAAATTCTCAGGTCTGTTGATTCGAAGGGACAGGTGGTGGAATACACTGTCGGTGAACTTCAAGATTTGGGGATCATAAGTCGATCAGGCTCCAATGTTCAGAATCCTGGAAAGAAGTATGATATTGGTCCTTCTCATTCTGAATGGGGAGAGAAAGTTGATTTCGGAGTTTAGCGAACGCTTTAGCCGTCTGACCGCGTCATTTCCGATGCGGTTTTTTGTTTCCAAGAAAAAAACATCCGTTTGGATGTTTGTGTTAGGTGTCTGGAGAAGTGGGGAGCGCTAGAGTGAGCTCGTTCATGAAACGTTCGACGACAGAGTCAAGCGTTCGAACAATTTCATGAGGATTTTCCTCGGCACCATTGATCATTGGAGCAACAGTTGTGCCAACATTTGTGAGGAGATCGATCATTTCCTCATGAAACAAACAGAGGCGTCCAGACAAATCGGTCAGGGTGGACAAGATGAGTTGTTGAGCTTCCGTCTCACCCTGTTTTGCTTGTTCAACAACATGTTGGATACGTCGACTACGCTGTGCATGCACAAGAGGTTCTTCTAAGATCTGTATTTTTTTCCGACAGAGTTCAAAGAACGTTTTGAGTGATCTTTTGTGATGTTCGAGGGCGATGAGTGTCATGTCGTGTCGGGAAATTGTTTCTTCGAGTTGCTGTTGTTCGCGAAGAAGGTAAGGAAACTTCCGCGCGGCTATGGGGATTCGAAGATCTTTCTTAACGGACGCAAGAAGATCTTGAGATTCCCATAGTCCTCTTTTGTGTTTATCGATCATCATCTCAAGTTCAGAGTTAAAACCAATGAATCGATCGGCTTCTTCATCAATTCTACTTTTGATGTAGTGCAAGATGACAGAGTAGGAAACTTTGTGTGCCTCAATGAGAGACTTGATTTGTTGATCGTCTGTTTTTTGATTGTGGTATTCTTTCTTGATGAGGTCTTGTTGATGTGCCCATTCAATCGCTTCTTTGCACAAACCATAGAGTGTGTTCGGAAGATCTTTGCTTTCTTTGGTTTTCAAAAATTCAAGGAGAAGATCGACAGGGATATTTTTCATCACCGTTGATCTTGCGATTTGACGTAGCTGATTGAGATCACCATTATAGTGATAATGCAATCGTCTTAATTCGTCTGCATTTTCAAGATCTGCAACAGGACCTTCTCGATAATTCCATCGCGCCATAGGGGAGTCGCGATCCATTGGTTGGCCCTTTGCAAAAGCCCACAAAGCGGATTCTCTGTAAAGTTCTTGAAAATCATCAAAGGCAATTCCGAGCGAAACCGATGTGTTGCTTTTCGGTTTTTTCTCTGGAGGTATGCTTTGACTTGTCTCGATTGATGGCGCAGACGTTTTATTCCACCACTTCCAGTTCATTTTTTTACCTCATCGTTGAAGAAAACATGTCTTTGTAGACGGCCAAACCATAATGAAGTTTTGTGGTCTTGTCAACAGTTTAGAACCGATTTTGTTTGACAACCCAGCATCCCTTTGTCACAATAGTTCCACTTATGTACCGTGTTTCTCTTGCAAATAATAACGATGATAACAGCTAACCCAGCTGGTCTCTTTGTTGCCGCGAAAAACGCCAATGAAACCAGCTAAAAGCTGGTTTTTTCTTTAAGTGATTTGTTAATGCATTATCTGACTGGGAGATCCCTCGGCTCGTCGATGACTCCCCGCTCGGGATGACACAAAATTTATGAACAGAACATTTATTTCAGACACACCCTCAATGGCCGGCCAAACGGTTCGCGTGAACGGCTGGGTCAACACACTCCGCAAAATGGGGGATAAGCTTGTGTTTATCGATCTTCGCGATGCGACGGGTCTCGTTCAGGTTGTTGCGTACAAGCCCGACCTCGATGAAGCAACGGCTGCGATTGTCGATTCGCTCAAGCCAGAGTTCGTCCTCGAGATTGAAGGCGAAGTGAAGGCTCGTGGAGCAAAGCAAATCAATCCGGACATGATCACTGGCACTATTGAGATCGGTATCAAGTCGATTACTGTTTTGAATACGTCCGAGACACTTCCGTTCCAGATTGATTCTGATACACGTGTCGTGAACGAAGAACTTCGTCTCAAATATCGTTATCTTGATTTGCGTTCAGAGCGCATGCATCGTAACTTAGTGCTTCGCGACAACGTGGAAACGTTCTTCCGCAAGTTTCTTCACGAACAACGCTTTACAGAAGTCGAAACGCCAATTCTCACAAAGGGAACACCAGAAGGCGCACGCGAGTTTCTTGTGCCGTCCCGAGTGCACCCAGGAAAAATGTATGTTCTTCCACAATCTCCGCAACAGTTCAAACAGTTGTTAATGGTTGGTGGCGTTGAACGTTATTTCCAAGTCGCGCGTTGTTTTCGTGATGAAGACCAGCGCGGTGATCGTCAACCGGAATTCACACAACTCGATATGGAAATGTCTTTTGTTGATCGGGAAGATGTCATGCAACTCGTTGAGACGATGATGATTGAAATGGTAAAGGCTTGCGCTCCAGAAAAACGTATCCAACAAATTCCGTTTCCACGATTGTCGTACGACGAAGCTATGTCGAAGTATGGTTCCGACAAGCCTGATCTTCGAGAAGACAAAGACGATCCAAACCTGCTCGCGTTCGGCTGGGTGATCGATTTTCCATTCTTCGAAAAGACAGAAGAAGGCGGATGGACCTTCACACACAACCCATTTTCTTCGCCAAAACCAGAACACATGGAAATGCTCATGGAGAAAAAGAACATTGGCGATATTCTGACAACACAATACGATATTGTTCTGAACGGATATGAAGCGGGTGGGGGAAGTATTCGTAACCACAAGCCGGATGCGCTTCGCAAGGTCTTCGAAGTGATGGGCTTTACAGACGAGCAGATCAACGAACAATTTGGCCACATGCTCGAAGCATTCTCCTTCGGTGCGCCTCCACACGGAGGAATCGCGCCAGGACTTGATCGATTGATCATGATCCTTGCAAACGAACCAAACATTCGCGAAGTGATCGCTATTCCAAAGACGGGCGACGCACGTGACGTGATGATGGGCGCTCCAAGCGAGATGCCAAAGCGTGCGCTGAATGATGTGCACATACAGTTGAAGTCCTAGATTCTTGTAACCCGAGGCTTCAGCCTTGATTTACATAATCAACCAAAAAACCTGGGGAAAACCCAGGTTTTTTGTTTTGCGTGTTGTCTCTCGATCAGGTAAAATACAGCCACATGTTTGAGATTGAATCAGAACAATTTACGGGGCCACTGGAACTTTTGCTCGAACTTATTGAAGCCGAGTCTCTTTCGATTTCGGAAGTCTCGCTTGCGCATGTAACAGAGTCTTATCTTGCGCACATTGAAAAAAATGAACCGCCACCAGATGAACTCGCAGACTTCTTGATTGTCGCAACGCGACTCCTTCTCATTAAATCTCGATTACTCCTTCCGGATCCAGTTGTGGAAGAAGAAGATACGTCAGACCTTGCGGCGCAACTCAAAATGTACAAACAGTTCGTGGAACTTTCGGTGCATCTTGAGAAGCAATTCAATGCGCATGTCGAATTATTCCCGCGTGAAAAAGCGGACACCATCAAAATTCTTGAACTCGTTATCCCAGAAGGTGTCACAACAACATCACTCCACGAGTCATTTACAAAACTTCTTAAAAACCTTGAGCCATTTTTCAATCTCAAACAAGTTGCTCTTGAACGCGTCGTGTCTGTAAAAGAACGCTTCGACGAAATTCGTGACGCAATCATGCAGCGCGCTAGATTCACCTTTCGGGACATCGTTGGAACAGGAAAGTCAAAAGTAGAAACAGTTATTAGTTTTCTTGCCCTGCTCGAACTCGTGAAACAACGCGTTGTGCATGTGGTGCAAGGAGATTCGTTTGAAGATATTGAGATTAAGAGAATCGATTAAATATGCTCACAACCAACATTGAATCCATTCTCTTTGCTGCGGCAAAACCCATCGCGCTCGAACAACTTCGAAAGTATTTTGATGTTTCGGCGGAAGTTGTTGCAGAAGCTGTTGAGGATATTCGCACACGCTATAATCGTGAGACATCTGGAATCCACTTGCTTGAACAAGAAGGGAAAGTTCAGTTTGTCACAAATCCAGACGCATCAGAAGACGTTGCAAGTTTCTTAAAAAAAGATGCGACCAGTCCGCTTACAAAGCCATCACTCGAGACCCTTACCGTTATCGCATATCGCGGGCCGGTTACACGCCCAGAGCTCGAACAAATTCGCGGAGTAAACTGTGGGGTGATTTTGCGCAATTTGCTTATTCGAGGGTTTATTGAAGAAACCCAAGATCGTACACGTTTGCAGCCGGTGTATTCTGTCTCGATCGATTTTATGCGCAAGCTCGGTCTCACACATCTTGAGGAACTTCCGGAATACGAATCATTTCACACCAACCAGTCCATCGACGAACTGTTAAAAACGACTCCGGATGAATCGGTTGTATGATCTTACATTTTTTAACACAAATCATTCTTGCATCCACGTTGTTGCAAGTGTTTCCGGTTGACGTATCTGACGTTGAGCGTCTTGCAACACAAACAAACTGGCAAGCGCCTTCACTCTATAATTTTTTCACGTTACCGAATGCACATTTACCATCTTCTTCAGATGAGGTCCCAACAAAAATTCGCCCGAACAGTCTTGGGGTTGTGACGTCAGCAGAAAGCGCGATTGTTGTGGACAGAAAAACAAAACAAATTTTGTTTCAAAAAAATATTGATGCACCGCGATCCATTGGGTCAATTACTAAGCTCATGACCGCGTTTGTTTTTCTGAGTACAAATCCGGATCTTGCTGCGCCCGCAAAACTTCAGGCAGAAGATTATCGTGCGGGAGGCGTGCAACATATTGGTTTCGGTGATGACGCTACGGTGAAAGATGTTTTGTACGCAAGTCTCATCAGTTCGGATAATTCCGCAACAGCGGCACTCGCTCGATTGTCTGGAATGAACATTCAGGATTTTGTAACAAAGATGAATAAGACCGCTGTTTCGATGGGAATGGAAAAGACACATTTTGAAGATCCAACTGGGTTGTCGCCACGCAACGAATCGATCGTGTCAGATTTGGTGAAGTTGCTTGATGTTGTTGCACAGAATGAAATTATCCGTGAAGCAACGGCGCACGATCAATTCACGATCACAACCTCATCCGGGAAAACATACAATCTTAAAAGTACAGATCAACTTCTCTCAAGTTTTATCAATCAGCCGCCATATCGTATTCTTGCAGGGAAGACAGGATTTTTACCAGAAGCGGGATATTGTCTTGGAACGGTTCTGAATTATGAAGGGGCCGGCGATATTATCGTTGTTGTCTTGGGCTCTGAAACAAATGCAGATCGATTCCAAGATATTAAGTCGCTCGCCGTTTGGTCTTATCAAACATTTAAATGGAAAGGACAGCTTTCGTATGATCCAATCTCTTCTTTCTCTCTTCCAAAACGTACCCCATGAGCTTGTTGTGATGCTTCTTGCGGCAATGCCAATTGTTGAATTGGGGGCAGCGATTCCTGTGGGGATTGCGGTATTTCATTTGTCACCGATCGTTGTGTATCTTTTTGCGATCGTTGGAAACCTATTACCGCTCTTGCTCGTGTTTTTTTTCTTACCAAAAGTGTTACGTCTTTTTGCAAAACATTCTCCGCGGTTGCATGCTCTTTTTGATCGCTATTTTTTTGCGCTTACCACAAAACATGTTTCGTCGTTTGATCGATACGGAGCCATCTTTCTTTTTATTCTCGTTGCGGTTCCGAATCCGGGTGGAGGTGTGTGGACCGCGAGTCTGCTCGCCATTTTATTTCGTGTGCATCTTAAATACGCCATCCCGGCAATCGTGGGAGGGATTCTTGTGTCAGGCCTCATCGTTCTTTCGCTCACAGAGGCTTCCATAAACTTATTTTAAGTATGCGTATTGCCATTGATGGAGAGACACTTTGCGATGAAACGGGCGGTGTAGGGGCGGGGATTGAGCACTATACATGGGAACTCATTTCAAAACTTGTACAACAAAAAACAGATCATACATTTTTTTTATTTGTTCCGCATGTGCTTTCTCTTGAGCGTATACGCACGTTGGTTGAAGGGGCGCAAAGTAAAATCGTTGTGATGCGTTCATGGATTCCGAATGTATCTTTTTTTTCACGACACGTTTTGTTACCACTTCGTTTTCTTTTGTGTCGTGCAGATTTGGTATTTAGTCCATTTGGTCAAATCCCGCTTTGTTGGTTCAAGCGATCCGTACTGACGATTCACGATGTTTCAATCTATGAACATCCAGAATGGTTTGCTTCACTCGGGAATCAGGATTTTTCCACGCGTGTGATTGTGCCGCGCTCTATTCATCGGGCGGATCGTCTGCTTGCGGTGTCGCGGACAACCGCCGAGCGTCTTGTGCGATTGTTTCCGTCTGTTGCGGCAAAGACGGCGGTTGTGTATGAGGGGGTTGATGTTCCGATAGGGTTTTCCGTTGATGTATCTTCAAAACGATTTCCGTTTGATCGAGATGTTATTTTGTCGCTTGGAACCATCGAACCACGCAAAAATCTTG
>Ga0156561_109_pt2 | contig 10880 bp, 11 predicted proteins | sample RifOxyB2_FD_111956 | JGI IMG/M metagenome (GOLD analysis project Ga0156561, IMG submission 111956) | Candidatus Uhrbacteria bacterium RIFOXYB2_FULL_45_11 | reverse complement strand
GGTGGCGCTTTTGAGACTTCTTTCTTTACAACGTCGACAACAGTGAGTGGTTTGTTCGAAACAACGTCGACAATCGCACGCGCTTCTTTCTCAGATTTAATCTCGAGCTTATCTCCCGCACCTTCGGATCCACCGACCGCAATCTTCTTGCCATCAACTTCAACGAGCTTTGCAGGGAAGTCCATGCCAAGTTTCTCGCATACACCCTCAATCGACCAGTACTCTTCAATCTTAAATGCCATGCGTTCGCGTTCTCTCTCGACAACGAGACGCATAGCAACCGACTGTACACGTCCGGCCGACAGTCCGCGACGAACTTTGTTCCAAAGAAATGGAGAGAGTTCATACCCAACTAAACGATCAAGAATGCGGCGCGCTTGTTGTGCATCAACAAGGTTTTGATCGATCGATCTTGGGTTTGCAAGGGCATGCTCAATGGCAGACTTGGTGATTTCATGAAACGTAATGCGTTTGGCCTTCGCAGGATCAATGCCGAGCACTTCTGCAACGTGCCAAGAAATCGCTTCTCCTTCTCGGTCTTCATCGGATGCGAATAAGATTTCGTCTGCGTCCTTTGCCGCTTTTTTTAATTCAGCAACATGTGGTTTGCTGTTTGGTGGAACGATGTATGTTGGGACAAAACCATTCTCAACATCCACACCAATTTCTTTTGTTGGCAAATCACGAATGTGTCCAAACGAAGAAAGAACGCGGTACTCGCGTCCTAAAAACTTTGTAATGGTTTTTGCTTTCGTTGGAGACTCAACAATGATGAGTTTGTGCATAGGGAAATGCTTGAGGTACAGATTACAGATAAAAAATACAGATATACAGATGGGAGCAAATAAGAGGACGGGAAACTGTATATCTGTATGCCGCCATTTGTAATCTGTACCTCAAGTATTTCTTTTTTTTGCATGATGCTCGAATAAACGCGTTTCGTCAACCAGGCCGTTGCTTGGTAATCCAATATGTTATTTTTGACGCGTGTAATAACGACCACCTTCATGTTTCACAATTCCTTTCATTTCAAGGAGTGTGAGTGCACTTCCGAGTGTATCGATTGGAATGAGTGATGCACGTGCGAGTTCATCAACATGCACAGGATCACGCTTGAGTTGATCAAGGATAATGCGTTCGGTTTCAGAGCGAGGTTCATATGTAAACGTACTTGAAACGATCTTCCGAGCTCCTTCTTCTTTTGAAGGTAAGGGTTGGGGAGAGGTGTCAATGTCAAGCATGTCTTCTGCGCAGGTGACGGGAATCGCGCCCATCTTTAAAAGATTGTTTGGTCCTTCACTCATTTCTGAATCGATGTTTCCGGGAACGGCGTAAACATCTCTTCCGCCTTCCAGTGCGGCGCGTGCGGTAATAAGAGAGCCGGATTTTTGTGCCGCTTCAATAACAAGTGTTCCGTGTGCAAGTCCGGCGATGATGCGGTTGCGCATGGGATAATGAAAAGGGAGTGGAAGCGTGCCGACCGGATATTCTGAAACAATGACGCCGCCATGCGCAAGAATATGCGAAGCGATATTGCGATTTCCGGCGGGATAAATGGAAGCGTTGTCTACTCCAGAACCAAGTACAGCCATGGTTATTCCGTTGTGTCGAATGGTGGATTCGTGTGCATGAGAATCGATGCCGTAGGCAAGTCCGCTCACAATTACAACACCAGATTCTGCAAGTGTTCCAACGATTTTTTCTGCAACATACATTCCGTACTTGGATGGTTGGCGTGTGCCCACAACCGCGATGTGTTTGAGAGATGGATTTGGAAGTGTTCCGCGATAAAATAACACAGCGGGCGGATCATAAATTTTGGAAAGGAGGGGAGGGTATTCAGGATCGCGTCTTGTGACGGCGTGTACATTCGCATTGTGTAATTTTTCTAACTCTTGGTCTGGGCTGATGTGAATGCGTGTTTGTAAAAAATGGTTTGCCAGATTTGCGTCAAAGCCCGCCTCAAGTAAATCCATCACCGATGCCGAAAACGCGCGTTCCATGGTTGGAAACGCGCGCAATAATTTTCCGATCCGTACGGCTCCAAAGTTTGGAACACGGGTAAGAGCGAGCCAGTATTTTAAATCAGGTTGAGGCATGTGGTTATGGTGTTGTGTGTGATGCGGTTGTGAGGTGTTCGTTTACTTTTTCGATCGCGGTCTTAATCATTTCTGGAATTTTCTTTTCTTCTTCATTTGTCCATTTTTGTAAGACGAACACATCAAGCGGAACATCTATGTGTACGGGGCGACCAATGCCGATACGAATGCGTGCAACAGATGTTCCTTTTTCAAATTGATCGATGATGGATTGCATACCGTTATGTCCCGCAGAGGATCCACCTTGTTTGAACTTCACAACGCCAAACGGAATATCGGCATCGTCATAAATAACTAAAACATCCGCCGCTGTGCATTTGTGTTTTGTGAGATAGGATTTTACGGCGCGACCACTTACATTCATGAATGTCTGAGGTTTAAGAAGAGTCATGTTGTCCACTTCTGCCACCTCCGCTTCAAATGATGTTTTGTTTTTAAAGGTGGCGTTTAATTGGCGCGCGAGTTCATCGACAACCAAAAACCCCACATTGTGGCGTGTTCGTTCATATTTCTTTCCGGGATTGCCGAGTCCAACAATGAGATGCATATACTAGATACGATAAATGTCTTTGCGGTGTTTCGCAAGAACGACTCGAACAGTGACAGGATCAATAAACGAGAAAATAACACGCCAGTCTCTTGAGATGCGGAAAGAGAAAAAACCCGTTAATGTGCCGGTGAGTTTCTTTGTGTGAAGAGATGTGTCGTATGGATTTGCTGAAAAGACCTCGAGGAGCGCATCTAGTTTTTCTTGTTGTTCAAAGGGGAGTTTTTGTACAGATTTCAAAAATTTATTTCCGTACTCGATGCGCATCATACTTTTTTCAGATGCTTGAGGAGCGAACCTTTTCCTGCGTAGCGCCGTGTTGCTGGTTCGAGGCTTGCTTCGATGATTTCTTGAACAGCTGCTGGTCGATAGTTACCTTCTTTGTCTTTTCCTGCTATTCCAATAACAAGAGAGCGCAGAGCGGAAACTTCGCGACGCAATTGAGAGACCTCATTTGTTTTTGAGATCTTTGTGGGTGCAAGCGTTTTCATATGATTCGATTATGCCATAGAAGGCGCGTATATTCAAAAACCCGATCGCGCCGTGGCAGGATCGGGTTTCTTGAGATCCTTTCTCCTCGATGACTCGTCGTCAGGATGACGCGACGGAGAGAAAAAGATTTGTTGATGGTCGCGTTATTTTGACACCGCGGTTGCGATGCGGACTTTGATGTTGATGGGAGTTCCTTTGAAATCGTGGAGTTCACGCAAGCGGTTCTCGATAAATCGGAGATAGCTTGGGTGAAGCGCATCTGTACGCTGAGCCTTGAGAGTCAAATCGAACTTTGGTGGTTTTGTGGAGACTTGTTTGAGCCCCATAACCTTTGGTGGGTTTTTACCTTTTCCAAGCGAAGGAAGGTGTGTGCGAAGCGCCTCGCGCAAGAAGCCGTCCAATTCTTTCATGTCGAGTTCAATACTTCTGTTGTGGCTGACATCATCAATCATTTTGAAAATGGTGCTTGTGCGTTGTTTTGTGAGCGCACTTACAAACATGACCGGAGCCCATGTGATGAATGGCAATTCTCCCAAAAGATATTTGCGATATTCATTCATAGTGGAGACGTCTTTGTCTTTCACGAGATCCCATTTGTTGACGATGATGATAACACCCGCACCAGAGTCTCCCAAAATTCCTGCGAGATGTTTTTCTTGTGTCCCGATTGGCTCTGTTGCGTCCAAGACGAGAAGGGAAACGTCCGACTGACGGATGACCCATTCGTTTTTATCAACGGCCATTTTCTCTAATCCGCCACCCTTACTAATCTTTGCGTGTTTACGCATTCCAGCCGTGTCATAGATCAAATAGTTTTTGTCTCCGACATGGAGCAGGACATCGTTTGGCTCACGTGTTGTGTGTGCGATGGAACTTGTGATGAATCGGTCTGTTCCGACAAGTGCATTTAAGAGAGTGGATTTTCCAACGTTTGGTTTTCCGATAACAGCAACACGCGTTGCATTCAATTCTGCATAGTCGACAGGATGCTTTCCGATCTCATTCAACTTTTCGTAAACAAGATCGAGAAGATCTCCAACGCCCGATCCTTGTGTTGCAGAGACGGCGATAGGAGCGGGAAGTCCGCGAAGGCGCCAATCTGGTTGATGTGCGCGACGACGTTCCGCAGCCTTCTCCGCTTTGTTTCCAACAACGATGATGGGGGTTTTTGTTTTCCAAAGTTTGCTTGCGAGTTCAAGGTCAGAAGGAAGTGGAGGATTCTTTAAATCAACCACAAACAAAATAACGTCTGCCTCTTTCATGGCGAGTTCCGATTGAATCAAAATGTTTTTTTCAATTTCATCGCGTTTGTTTACATCTAATCCTCCGGTATCAACCACGCGAATGGTTTTTCCGCGCCACAAACACTCGCCATCATTACGATCGCGTGTGGTGCCTGCGGTTGCAGACACGAGGGCTTTTGATTGTTCAATCATGCGATTGAACAGAGTGGATTTTCCAACGTTGGTGCGGCCAATAAGCGCGACGGTGGGGAGATTGTTGGAGGTCATATAAGGAATTCTTGAGGTACAGATTACAGATAAAAAATACAGATATACAGATGGAAGCAAATAAGAGGACGGGAATCTGTATATCTGTATGCCGCCACCTGCCTGCCGGCAGGCAGGTTTGTAATCTGTACCTCAAACGTTATTATTTCATCACGATATCCCGCGCACTCTGCCCGAGAATGACCAAAAAGTCAACCTTTGAGCCAGTGGCCAGAGGTTTTGTTTCATCCGGAGTGACAGCGACTTGTTTTTGAACGACTTCATTGTTTTGCATCCATCCAGAGGCTTCTGCAATGTCTGCTTGAAAAAACGTTTGAAGAGATTTTAATTCATCTGTTTTTGCGCCATTTGTGAGGTCATAAATGACCGTGTGTGTGTAATCGCGTGTGACGGCATTACCGACTTTGATGACGTTGAACTTTTCTTGTGCCATGAGAAGTTGGGAAGCACGAACACCAAGACCTGTGACGTTTGTTCCGTTTTGAATTTCGAGCCGCACAACGGATTCTGTTTTTGGAGCTGGTGTTTCTGCGATTTTTGGTTTGGGCGCAACTGTTGGTTCTGGGGTGTAAATGTACAGCGCCATCTTTTGAAGCGTTGTCCAATCATCGTTTTTTGGAAGAAGAACGTAAGCGCCGTTCAAATTTGTTGCATAAAGCGGAGAGCTTGGAGAATCGTCAATGACATGGCTGATGACTTCATTGGATTGCAAATCACGAAATTCTTTTCCGAGACGCATGAGTTGAGAAACAGAAAGATTGGTAGAAATATTTTTTTGAAGCGTGTCAAAAATTCCGGTGATGCGAACAGGGTTCAAAAACGTAGACGCAGAAAAGATTTTATCTTTGACCGCGAGCATGATTTTTTGTTGTCTGCGTGAGCGTGCAAAATCTGAACCTTCTCCGTTGTTTCCGTGACGTGAGCGAACAAACGCAAGAGCGGTTGTTCCGTCCATGTGCGTCATCCCTGCTTTAAAGGTGAGATTTGCAAATCGACAACTGTAGTCTGGAGGAAGAAGGGAAGGTCCTGTTACGGAATCTGAGAAATCTTCTGCGGTTGCATTCATGGAAGCCTTGGAGTTTCCGCATGTGTCATTTTCTTTTCCGATGATTGGATATGCCGGATCTGTAAATGGTTGATCAACCGTAACATCAATTCCTCCAATGGTGTCTATAAATTCAGCGAACCCATTAAAGTCAACACGCAAATAATAATGGACGGGTTGTTTGAGAGTGTCTCCGATAAATTGCGCCGTTACATGACCGCCCGTGCCGGGTTTTTCTGTTTCTGCGTAGGCGTTTACGTGATTCACTTTTTGATAACCGCGTCCTGGAATTTGAACGGTCATGTCACGCGGCAAAGAAAGAAACGCGAGTTTTTTTGTGGAAGGGCGATAGCTTGCAAACAAAATGGTATCTGTGAGTTGTGGGCCTGCATGACCTTCACCGCCAATACCGGTCAATAAAAAATTCACGCGATCATCGATTTCTCCGTCTAGTAAATCATCACCCGGTAAAATAAAATTTTTGATAATCGAAAAAAGCGAGAGTTCTGTTGCGCCTCCGTTTGCGTCAGATGTTGAGTGTACGCGAAAAGAGAATGCGGCTCCCGTTGTTGCCAAAATCAAAAAAAAGGCAATGAGACTTTTGCGAAAAAAAAGAAAAGATTTCTCACTTGGTTTCCCGAGATCGTATTTTTCTTTCAAGAAATCGATTTTTGGATGCTCCATAGGTAGGGCGATTGTATCAATTTTGTGTTCATAAAACAAGGACTTGAAATGTTGCGATTGTTTTGATAATCTCCTGACATTCAAACGAAACGCGAGGGGGTTTCATGCTTACATTTCCAGATTTGCACGGTGCGAGATTCGGTCACATCAATCTTGATGTGCTCGCACGAGCACATGCGCATTTTCGCGATGCAGCACTTGTCCCGCAATTGATAAAACAAAAAGTTGTCACAAATCCATTGCTTGATCCGCATCTGTGTCATGAAATGATCCAAGAAGCCCATGCGCATCTTGGAATCGATCACTCTTATGGCGGATGGTTTGAAGATCGACGCGTTCTTTGGAAGGATAGCTATCTTGAAAAAGGGCAACACTGGATTCACCTTGGTGTGGACTTCAATGTCCCCGCAAAGACGCGTGTTGTTGCGACATGGAAAGCAACGGTGGAACTTGTGGATGACGATACTCCCATGATTGGTGGTTGGGGACCGCGTGTCATTCTTCGTTTGAAAGATGATCCGGATCTCATACTCATTTTTGCACATCTTGGAGAGGTGTCTTGCAAGGCTGGTGATAAAGTAAAACCGGGGGACACGCTTGCGACGGTTGGTTCTCCGCCGCACAACGGTATGTGGTTTCCGCACTTGCATGTGCAGGCGGTCGATCTCAAACACTATAAACGAGATTGGACGCACCTTGTCCAAGAACTCGACGGGTACGCAAATCCATTTGCCGCAAGTCATGCGGCAACCATCTTCCCAGATCCCATGCGCTACATGCGTTTGTGGGAATGACTCACATCGATGCTTCTTGCGTCGATTTTTTTTGTTCGGCTGTTTGCGGTGTGTCCATGCTTGACGAATTCGCCATTTTTCATTATGATCTTCGCTTACCATAAACGTGTTGTCTTGAATCACTTGCATATCCAAACAGTCTGGGTGTGTGAGTTTGAAAAGACAACAAGAGGTGTGTCATGACAGATGAATCCGTTCCGGGTTTTGCGTTAGTCGTTCCGCCCGTTCGCTCAAAACAAGAGCTTGCACTTTCAAAACGGTTCGCGGCGCATATTGGCATGAAGTCGGTTCCAGAAAATACGGTCGCGCAAGTGATTCAAAACGAACCCATGCCCCGTATTCCACGAGAGAATGATGTGCCGATCGATGCGGATGTCAAAGAACAGTTGCTTCGTGTGTTCTTTGAAAATATCTTTCCGCACATGCAAGGATTCCGTGCAGATTTTCGCATTTCGAATGCGACAGATGAAGATCTGGATGCGGAAGTGGCAGAGACGATCAGGCATTATCAATCACTTGGACTCACGGACGAAATTCCTGTGTTGAATGATGAAGTTGTGCGATTCAAGCAGGTTCGTCGTGTGCTCGCGCTTATGGTGGAGGAAGATCTAGTGCGAAGGGATACGATTATTCCTCTTGCCTACCTTCCGGATCTTTTTATGGCCGTACCTGTTTGGTACTTCTACACGGATGAGATAGAGCAACAAGAAATTGTGGATGATTGGGAAACGGAGGATCCGTGTGTGCATCCACGTGTGGAAACATTTTGCGATCTCTTTCCGCATCAAGTTTGGTACGACACCTTTCAGCTGTTCAATCGTCGTGTTCGGACACTGCAGCAGTACAGGGGTGAGGTGATCCCCGCCGCGATCGCAAAACGGATGGCAAAGGCGGTGACGTTGTTTGATCACGTCGTGATCGCAACGCCGTACCACGATGAAGCAGGACTCGATTGGAATAATCCGGAATGGCGTCGGGCGATTGATCCGTATGTGCTTGGATTCAAGAAAGGATTACCGTGTTTCTTTGTGATCGGCCGTTTCTCGGATACGGGAACGTTTCCGCTTTTCAATGAGTTGCTCGCAGATACGATTGAGTTTCTTCGCACCAACCAACAGAAACTCAAGGCCTTCAATGACATCTATCAACCATTTTGGCATCATGAACCGACTGCAAATGAACCGGCGGATGATGATGCGATGTATGGGTACGAAACGGAAAAAATGTTTGGGGATTACCTTATGGATCATATTGATCGACTGCTCGGAGAATTTGAACGTGGGACTTTGTTCGATTGGCTCCGCGGACCAAATCCCGAACCACTCGTTGTGTTGCGTTGAGTCTTTTTACGAATCTTGCAGACCTTCACGGGTCTGTTTTTCTTTTGTTCCGATATATGTTGTTGCGTTGTTTGGAGAGAGAGTTTCTTGACGCGCATCATTTTTTCTTTTACATTACGCCCTTGTTCTTTTGAGAGGAGGTCCCCATGAAATCCGAATCACACATGTTTCATCCGCGTCTTGTGGATGAACTGTTCGGCCATAAATCAGAAAAAGAAATCACCGAAACATTTGCGGGGACGGGAAGATCTGTGAATGGATCGTTTGATCGATCGCGATTTTCAAACACGGCCATTGCCATGGAACGACTTTCGGGGCATGCCGATTATTGTTTGCCTCATGCGTCAGATCCGCTTGCGCCGTATGGACGTTTTCGGGGCCGTCACATCATAGGGACGGGGACACGTGTATTGGGAGGAGTGTATTTGGGACACAGACCACGTGAAGCGATTGTGCTTGATGCTTCAAGTGTTGTTTTGCAATCGTGTTTGAAAAGTTTTGTTGCGGATCGTTTGAATCTCATGCGAACAAAATTTGTGCATGGAGATTTGACGTTGGATGTAAATCAGCAGGGGGTTATGCGTGCGTTTGCAACAGATCTTCCGCAGGCACTCTTTGAATTTACGCTTGCCTGTTTGCCTTATCATGAGCACAAAACGGCAGAAGTATTTCGTCGCACAAGCCTTCCGCCAGATTCCGAACTTGCGCTTGATGTGTATCTTGAAGCAAGGACGGGTGTGTGTCGGCATATGGTGCTGTTCTTGGTTGGTATGTTTGAGCTTCTTGCAAAGATTGGCTTGACACAAGGATCGATGTCTGTGTGTCGATGCTATATTCCGAATCTTTTCAGTCATGCGTGGGCACGATTTGAGAGAGAAGGAAGTGATCCTCTTATCTTAGACCCCGCGCAAAACTTTATTGGATCCATGGAAAACGCAGGAGAAATGGGTAAATTCGTGTATGATCACGAACTCGCCAAATTTTTTTCTGCTGAGTAAAATGGAAATGTACCGTCTTGTATTTGACCCTTGCTCAGGGTCTTTTTTTTTGGTATCCTGGAGATGATTTACTGTCCACTAACGTATTGAACCAAGGCTGAAGCCTCGGGCTACGAATTTTATTATGTCAAAAACTTTTCAGAAACTGGAACCGTTCTTTTTGAAAAAATTTGGACCTGTTGGCGCTTCGGTCGCCTTGTTTTTTGTAGAGGTGATTCAAATTATTTTAATCTCAAGTGCCATCATTATTCCAATTCGCTATTTTCTTGTTCAGCCCTTTTATGTAAAGGGGGCGAGCATGGAACCAAATTTTTACGATTCGGAATATCTCATTATTGATGAGCTCTCGTATCGTTTGCGTACACCTGAGCGTGGAGAGATTGTCGTGTTTCGTTACCCGCGTAACCCAAGTGAGTTTTTTATCAAGCGCGTGATTGGACTTCCTGGTGAGACGGTAGAAGTAAGTGGGGGACACGTCACGATTTACAACGAAGATCATCCAAACGGTGTCTTACTTACAGAAGCTTACTTAGGCGATGTCTCGACAGATGGCATGAAAAAGTCTACGCTCGGCGCACAAGAATATTGGGTCATGGGCGATAATCGTCCGGAGAGCATGGACTCACGAAGTTTTGGTCCTGTAAAACGTGAACAGTTCATTGGTCGCGTTTGGGTCAGAGGATTGCCTCTTAATCGCGCCTCAACATTTCCTGATCCAACATTTAATTTGTAAGGGAGGGGAAAAGAAACTCCAACCCTCACCTCTTATCCCTACTTTGTAATCATTCAATTATGCCATTCAATAAAAAGAAAGAAGCTCCAAAACCAGCGCCTGCTCCAAAGAAGGTAGAAAAAACTGACGGTGGAGAGGAAAAAGAAAAGAAAAGTGGAGCAAAAGCACCGCCAGAACTTTTGCGTGGATTCCGTGACATTTTGCCTGACGAACAAGGAAAGTGGAATTTTGTTCGTGATACCGTTCGTAACTTGGCAGAAGCCTATACGTTTGATCGCATCGATCTTCCAATTCTTGAGCGTGCAGATTTGTTTCAACGCACCGTTGGAAAACAAACGGACATCATTGAAAAAGAAATGTACGCGTTTGTGGATCCGTCAGAGCGTATGGTTGCGCTCAGACCAGAAGCAACCGCATCTGCGGCTCGTGCGTACATCAATCATGGAATGTTAGATCGCCCACAACCTGTAAAACTTTGGTACGAAGGCCCTATGTTCCGTCACGATCGTCCACAAGCAGGACGTTATCGCCAGTTCTATCAAGCGGGATTTGAAGTCTTTGGAACACATGAGCCAATCATGGACGCTCAACTCATCGTGCTTGGATATCAAATCTTTAAAGACCTTGGCCTCAATGT
>Ga0156561_117_pt1 | contig 11172 bp, 13 predicted proteins | sample RifOxyB2_FD_111956 | JGI IMG/M metagenome (GOLD analysis project Ga0156561, IMG submission 111956) | Candidatus Uhrbacteria bacterium RIFOXYB2_FULL_45_11 | reverse complement strand
ACGAATGACTTGTGAAAACGAGATGAGGAATGTTATAAAACTTCCACAAATAAGCGCGAGAATCAAAAATCGAACGTCTGGATAAAGAACAAGCGAAATACCACCAACGAATACTGTTACACATTGACCGATAAACATTCCAAATGCTTCATAACGTAATTGTTGAGCTGCGCGTAAAATCCCATAACAAATCAATGCAAGCGCATCTGTAATCATGACAAGACTTGTCATCAGAATAAGACCTGTTAATTCAGGTCCATACTGAAAAAACGGTGTTGCAATCAAAATAATAATAACGGTTGCAAGTGTAAGAAACAGTTTTAAACCAATCGCTCGACGTACAATTTGCTCTCGCGCTTCCGGACGTTTAGAAATTTCTCTGATCAAAACAGATGTCACACCAAGATCCGAAAACACGGAGAACATGGTAATAATGGAAGTAGCCAGAAAAAAAGTCCCCGTTTTTTCTGGCATCATGACACGCGCCAGAAACAAAAAATAGACAAACGCAACAAGCTTTTGTCCAACGGAAGCCATGGTCATGAACGCTGTATTTTTTGCAAGATTCTGTGACATGTTTGGGTATAGTAGCAAAAAATACACTTCATGTAAAACAAAAATACCTGCCGTACGGCAGGTATTTTTTCTAACGCTTTGACCATTGTGGTGATCGACGCGCAGACTTTTTTCCGAATTTTTTACGTTCACGGATACGAGCATCGCGTGTCATCATTCCTTGTTTTTTCAAAACAGTTTTGTATTCAGGGTTGAAATCAACGAGCGCACGAGCAATTCCAAGGCGGATACTGTCCGCTTGTCCTGCTTGTCCCCCACCCTTTACCACGATTTGAACATCAAACATGTTTTCTGTTCCCGTTAAAACGAGAGGAGACTTCACGGTTTGGTGTTGGATGGTTGTTGGGAGGTATTTTTCGAGCTCACGGTCATTAATGATGATCTTTCCAGATCCACCATGATGAAGGCGAACTTGCGCAACGGCGCATTTGCGTCGTCCAACAGCTCCTGTAAATTTTGTTGCTTGTTCTGTCATATTAGTTCTTGACGACGAGGCGCTTCAAGCGTTCGTTGCGATGTGAATTCTTTGGCAACATGCGTGATACCGCGCGAACCAAGACGTCACCTGGATTATCCGCCCACACTTTTTTCATGCTTGTTGTGCGCAATCCGCTTGCGTACGCCGTGTGACGATAGTATTCCTTTTGTTCCAGGCGCTTTCCGATGATATTCATCTTTGAAGCGTTGATCACTTGAACGTGGTCACCACCATCAACGTTTGAAACAAACGTTGCTTTTCCTTTTCCCATTAAAAATCCTACGACTTGTGTTGCAAGACGTCCTGGACTTTTTCCATCCGCATCGATGGTGTGAATATTGCGATCAAGTTCTTTCTTCATATTAGACAAGTTCAATTTGTACGACAGGAGCGCCGTCTCCTTTGCGTGTTCCCATTTTGATGATACGTGTGTATCCACCATTGCGTTCCATATAACGTGGAGCGAGAACATCTAAAATTTTATTTACAGGATTTTCAGAAGCAAAACGCTTCATTAAATTTCTGCGTGTTGCTAAGGTAGATTTCTTTCCATCTGTAATGGAACGTTCTACGAGCGCGCGAACAACCTTCGCCTTTGTCTCGGTTGTCTTGACTTTTTCATGCAAAATAATACTCGACGCGAGGCTTGTGAGCATGGCGTTTCGAGTGGAAGTTCGTCTTCCGAGAGTTTTGACGGCGTTGCGATGGCGCATATGCGTGAACCGGAATTATGAAGCATCTGAATCAGATGCAACTTCCGTTGGTGTGTTGAGAAGGATTGAGAAATAATCGATAAGTGTCTTTGCAGATTGTTCTACAGCTGCTTCTGGTGTGATGGTTCCATCCGTTTCAATATTCATGATGAGCTTATCAAAGTTTGTGATATCGCCCACACGTGTATTAACAACTTGGTAACCAACATTTCTGACCGGAGAAAAAAGTGCATCAATGGCAATTGTTCCAAGATCATGAATTTCACCAGCGCGTTCTTCTGTTGTGGAATACCCACGTCCTTTACGTACTGTGAGTTCCATTTCAAAGGACGCCTTTGCGTCTGTAAGATGTGCAATCACGAGATCTGGATTCATGATTTCAACATCCGCATTTGGAGTAATGTCACCTGCAGTGATTGTTTTCAAACCACTGACACTCAATTTGAGTACAACAGGCTCATCTGAAAATACTTTGAGGCGAAGTGTCTTGAGGTTTAAGATAACCTCAAGCGCATCTTCTTTCACGTTTTCAATTGCTTGAAATTCGTGAGTGACCCCTTTCATTTTTACAGCTGTTACTGCAGCTCCAGGCAAAGATGAAAGCAACACGCGACGCAAAGCGTTTCCAAGTGTTGTTCCATATCCGTAAAAACATGGCTCAACAACCAAAACACCTTCGTTTGGTCGTTCACCTTTTTCGAACGAAATTTTTGATGGAAGAAGAATGTTCTCCATACGACGTACCTCCTTAGTGATTTATCGAGAGTAGAATTCGACGATCAAACGTGGATCAAACATTTTTTCCACATCATCCATGGTTGGCTCGCCAGTGACTTTTCCTTTCAGAGCAGCCGCATCTGCATTCAACCATTTTGGTACTTGGTTTTCTTTTTTCAATTCAGCAATTGCTTTTACAATGCCTTTTGCTTTTTTGTTTTCTTTGACAGAAATTTCATCACCGATCTTTACTTGGTATGAAGGAATATCAACAAGTTCATTATTGACAAGAACAAATCCGTGTCCAACGATCTGACGCGCCTGTTTGCGTGTTTTTGCAAATCCGAGGCGGTAAATAACGTTATCAAGACGTTGTTCCAACAATTGAATCATGAATTCAGAAGTATTTCCTTTGTGTTGTGAGGCTTTCTCAAAACATTTTCGGAATTGCTTTTCCAAAAGTCCGTAAACGGCTTTTGCTTTCTGTTTTTCAAGCAATTGTTCTCCATATCCAGAGATACGGCGATGGTTTCCTTGTTTTGGACCATGCACACCTGGTGGGTATTGGCGTCGGCGGACATATTTTTCCTTGCCGAGCACAATCCCGAGGCGTCGAGAAAGTTTAACGATGGGAGTTTGATTTTTTGCCATAAACTAGACGCGACGTGGTTTACGTGGACGGCAACCATTATGTGGAAGCGGTGTTAAATCTTTGATAGAAAGCACTTGAAAGCCATTTGCGTTTAATGCGCGAACAGCGGAATCGCGTCCTGCACCAACACCTCTTACAAACACATTAATTTCTTTCAGACCAATTTCTTTTACGCGATCTGCAGCAGCCTTAACGATCATACCCGCAGCATAGGGAGTTGCTTTTTTTGGTCCTTTGAAACCACAGTTTCCGGCACTAGACCACGCAAGCGTGTTGCCATTTAAATCTGTGAGAGTCACGATGGTGTTGTTATACGTAGCCTGAACATATGCGTTGCCTTGTGCAACAGATTTCACGACTTTCTTTTTCTTTGATTTGGTTTGGATTACAGCAGCCATATTATGTCTTGGTCAAAGCGCGACGACCACTTCCTGTGGTCTTTCTCACGTTGCCTCGAATGGTTCGTGAATTTGTTTTAGTTCTTTGTCCACGCACCGGCAAGTGTTTTGCGTGACGTGATCCTCTGTAAGCACCGATTTCTTTCAAACGTTTAACGCTAGAGAGAACATCTCGACGCAAGTCTCCTTCTAATCTGCGACCTTTTTCTACAAGATCACGAATTGTTTTGACTTGGTCTTCTGTTAAATCTTTGGTTTTGATATCCCCTTTTACGTCCGCTTGCTTCAAAATGCTTGCGGCCGTTGTTGGACCCACCCCATAAATATAGGTAAGTGAGATGCGGATATGTTTGTTGAGGGGGATGTTAACTCCAGCGATACGTGCCATAAGTAAAAGTAGAAAGTAGTAAGTAGAAAAGTTGAAAGGGTTTTAAACCAATCGACAATTAACCTTGACGTTGTTTATGTTTAGGATTTTTACAAATGACAACCACACGACCTTTTCGGCGTGTCACACTGCAATCTTTACAAATTTTTTTTGCGGATGCTCGAACTTTCATAATCGATAAATTTCATCGATGTTGGTCGATGAAATTTGGGAATCTTATTAGAAACGATAAACGACACGACCTTTAGTGAGGTCGTACGGACTGATTTCAACCTTCACATCATCTCCAGGTAAAATACGAATACGAAATTTACGCATTTTCCCTGACAAATACCCTGTAATGGTTTGTCCGTTTTCTAGTTTCACTTTGAAATTTGCAGATGGCAGAAGTTCTTCTACCGTGCCTCGCATTTCAATAAAATCTTTTGTTTCCTGACTCATAGGTTCTTTGGTTCTAGAAATGCTATCAGATTTTGCTGTAAATCGCAAGCAAAAATAGATTTCTGAGGCGCCGGTATTTTATGTTATTTGCTAAAATGTGTCAAGAAATCAACCGTGGATAACCTTTGAAAACTTTTTTGGGCTAAATTAAGGTCTGTTTAAGACAGAATAGCTTTTATTCTTCGGAGTCCAGAACCGATCGATTCCTCTTTTTGAATCTGGAATTTACCGAGTTCGGATGTATTTGATACGTGTGGCCCTCCACAAACCTCTTTTGAGAAGACATCCTCCATGGCTTCATCGCCCACAAAATAGACTTTTACTTTATCTCCAACTTCCGCATACTTATCGGTAAATAGTCCGATTGCCCCTCGTGCTTTTGCTTCATCAAGAGTCAACATTTCAAAGTGAACTGGTAATTTCTTTAAAATCGCCTCATTAACCAATCCTTCAACCTGTTTAAGCTGATCCTCTGTAAGCCTTTCTGGATACGGAAAGTCGAATCGAAGGCGTTCTGGAGTGATGTTGCTTCCCTTTTGAACGACCATATCACCAAGAACTTGTCTGAGAGCTTGATGAAGTAAGTGGGTGGCTGTGTGATATTTAACGCTCATCTCAGACGTATCCGCGAGTCCACCTTTAAATTTTTGCTCAGAACCAGCTCGAGAGAGTGCTTGATGTTTTTCTTTTTCAGCCTTAAACGTTTCTATATCAATCACAAACCCATTTTCTTGTGCAAGTTCTTGAGTAAGCTCAATCGGAAATCCGTATGATTGAACAAGATCAAATGCGTCCACTCCAGAAATTTTCTTTTCTCCCTCTTGATTCAAGAGTTCAACAAATTTTTTCATTCCCTGTTTCAGTGTTTGTTGAAATTTTTTCTCTTCTTTTTCTAGTTCGATCACAACTTGTTCTCGAGCGGCAGAAAGACTTGGATAGGCATCGGCATAAACATCGATGAAGGTTGCACCGATCTTTGCACACACATTTTCTGAAATATTGAGTTGATGTGCAAATCGAACGGCTCGACGAATCAAACGACGAACAAAATACCCTTGGTCTTTATTTGACGGATTGACTCCATCTCCGATTAAAAATGTTGCAGCTCGCAAGTGGTCTAAAATCACACGAAAAGCATGTGTATGTGTTTCATACTGTTTTCCGCTCATGACAAGCAATGTTTGAATTGCTGGAGCGAATACGTCCATGCGAAATACATCTGGATCCCCGTTCACCGCAGCGGCAATACGCTCAAGCCCCCCACCAAAATCGACATTGCGTTGTGAAAGTTCTTGAAATCCATTCTCTTTTTTTACATATTGCATGAACACATTGTTTCCGATTTCAACGAAACGACCACAATCGCAGTTCACGTGACATGGTTCTTCTTTCCAAACGGACGTTTCATGCAACTGACGATTCGCACCAAAATCCCAAAACATTTCCGTATCAGGACCACCCGGTTCGCCAACAGCCATATTTGACGGAACACCCATGCGACTCCACCAGTTTTTCTTTTCCCCGTAATAAAAGATGCGCTCACCAGGGCCCATGCCATTTTTTTCAGAATCTTCTCCGATACGCGCTTCTATATTTTTTGAAGCAAATAAGGACTGCCACAGCGCAGCAGATTCTTCATCTTTTGGGATATTCAGTTCTGTGTTACCGCGAAACACCGTTACGTACAGATTCTGAGGATCTAATCCAAGACGATTTGTGAGAAACTCAAACATCCAAGAAATTTGTTCTTGTTTGAAATAATCACCCAAAGACCAGTTACCGAGCATCTCAAAAAACGTTGTATGACGATTGTCGCCCACTTCATCTATATCGCCCGAACGAAAGCATTTTTGAGAATCGGAAATACGAACACCGCGCGGATGAGGTTCTCCAAGCAAATAAGAAACCATGGGTTGCATTCCAGATCCTGTAAACAAGGTTGTGGGATCATTTTCTGGGACCAATGACGCAGACGGAAGAATAGCGTGATCATGGTCCGCAAAAAACTTTAGGTATTGTTCTCGAATTTCAGAGATCGTCATAGTGAAATGGATTGTACAGAAAAGAAAGTCGTAAAGTCAAAAAACAGAAAATTTATGTTAAACAGTTCCGGTTCCATCATTCACATTTATGACTTCCGTTGTTCTTACTTGTTTTAATTGCCACCGAGCAAGTGGAGCAAGAAAGCTTGTTAATTCCTCTGAACGCAACAATAAAAGTACACCAAGATACACGATTGCGCCCACGACACCCGTTGCAAAAATTTGAGTCAATACATTTATAAACGAATCAAGCTCAATGTGTCTTACAACAAAGGCACGTGTTGCATACATTGCAACCCCTGAAAAGAGCGCGGCGGGCATTAATTTAAACAAAGAAAGCAAAATGGTTGATTCGTGCAAAGACCCAACTTTTTGACGGAGCAAAACCCAAAGTAAACCCGCATTCACACATTCAGAAACTCCAAACGCCATTGCAAGACCAATCACGCCAAATGTTTGTGTGAATAGAAACGCAGAGGTGATTCCCAATAATGCAGAAACGATTCCAGCTGTAAGTGGTGTGACAGTATCGCCTAATGCAAAAAATGCTCGGGCCAGAATATAGACACACGCTTGCGGAATAAATGTGAGGGCAAAAAATGCGAGTGTATCTGCCGCGATAATGGTTGCGTTCCAATCAAACGCTCCCGCCCCCACAACAACACGCACAATTTGAGCACGCAATAACAAAAACGTCATGGTTGCTGGAATCATGAAAAATAAGAGTTGGCGTATCGTGAGGGCAAAAACAGATTGAAATTTATCCATTCTATGTGCGGCAACGTGCTCTGAAAGTGTTGGAAAAGCCGCGATGGCATACGAAACGGCAAATACTCCGATCGGGAAAAATTCAATATTGTAAGCGAATTGAAAGATTGTCACACTTCCAACGGCAAGTGTTGAGGCAATAATGGTTAAAATCAAAAACAACAATTGATTCATGCCGATACCTAATACGCGGGGCAACATTGTACGCAACACCGTCTGAACATCTCGATTTTTAAAATGCACTTCCCATTTGTAACGATACCCCGTCCCAATGAGACCGACGGCCTGAATACTGACATGCATCAATGCACCAAGAACAACTCCCATCGCAAGACCAATCGGACCAAACCATTTTGAAAAGAAAAATGCTCCAATGATTATACCGAGATTATAAAAAATTGGGGCAAGAGAATAGAGAAAGAAACGCTTTAAACTTTGTAAAACTCCACCAAATACCATGGAAAAAGCGAGTAAAATTTCTGACAAGAGCATGACTCGCGTAAACGAGGCGACTTGTGCTTGTTTGAGATGATCAAAACCAGGGGCGATCAATACGGCAATTTGATTTGCAAAAACAAACAAAATCAGTGTGACAAGAATCATGCCAAATCCAATAAGGTGCAAAATTGTGTTTGTAAATTGCCAGGCTCGCGCGCGTTGTAATGGATTTTGATAATACGATGTAAAAAGCGGGATAAAGCTCGCAGATAAAGCGCCGATCACGATGAGATTAAAAAGAAAATCAGGAACTTTAAATGCCGCATAATAAACATCTAATGTATTCCCTGCTCCGAACATCCCTGCAAGAACTCGATCGCGAACAAATCCAATCATTCTGCTTATAAACGAAAAAAAACCAACCAAGACGGCAGCGCCGATCAAGGAGGTTGATTCGCGTCTAAACATCTGAAACAGGCTATTCTTCTTTAACATGAATTTGCTTTAACGATTGGTCTTGAGAAATTTCTGATTTACTTGTCGTTTCTTTTTTTCTTGAATGTTTTGCTGTTTTCAATTTGAAAAATGCAAAACTCATTCCAATGAGCGCAATGCCGAGTAGTGAAAGTAATGCGATGACAAGCGGATTTGAAAACGTGAAAAACGATACATGAACTTCTGCGGATTCTTTTGAAACGTTTCCTGCTTCATCTGTTGTTTTGAGCGTAACAAGATACGATCCTGCTTGTGAATACGTATGCGTTACGCTCGATTTGCTTGAGTGGACTCCATCTCCGAAATTCCATTCATATACAAAACGATCTTGGGCAGGCGCAACCAAACGAAACACAAACGTATTCCATGAACTTTTTTCATAAGAGAACACGGCATTTGGAGAAACACCCATGTTCAACGACTCCATAGAAACGACTTCTGTTGTGTTAGAAGACGCTGTTGGGATAGATTGCGTTGAGAGGGTTGGATTTGTATTTGAAACAGGCGAATCTGATCCAACGTCCGATTTGATGAGCGTTTTACCTGTTAAGACATTTTGAATTTCCGATTTTGCTTCTAAGATTTTTTCGACAATCTTTGGAGGAACAGGTTTTTCTAAAACAGAACGTTTTGGATCGAGTGGATACACATCTTTTGCATCACCAACACCATCTGCATCTGTATCATTTGATTGGGCATTGGTTCCCTGTTCTGCTTCTACGCCATTTGTAAGTCCATCGCCGTCAATATCATCGTCGCAGGCGTCACCAAGCCCATCTTTATCCAAATCAGATTGGCTTGCATTAGCGATCGTTGGACAATTATCAGAGGCATTTTTTACCCCATCACGATCCGTATCTGGAATTGGAGTAAAGATCCCGGTAATTGCTACGTTGTTATCCAAATTTTGATCTGGTGGATTTGTTCCGCTAATAACGGTCCTGATATTGAATTGTCCTTCCGGAACAATAAAATCGACAAACGCTTCTTCTGGGTCACTGCCCGCAACAACCGACAGAACTTGAGGCTCTGCAATGACGGAACTTCCTTGATAAAACGTTACGTACCCCACGACATCAATTGTGCCGATATTTTGAACTTTTGTGTAAATGCGAATCGTGTCACCCACAATGAGTGTTGGTTTTGAAAAACGGATATCCGCAACATTCACTTTCAAATCGGCTGTTACCGCGTGAACAAACGATGGAACCGAAAAAATAAACAGGCTGAAAATAGCAATGAACGAAAAGCGTTTCAACATACTTCAAATAAATCACCGGAATGGAGCCAATAATGAGCGGCTTCATCGGATGTAAGATGTAATTCAGGTGCGAACGTTGGGTGAACGCGAACAAACACGTGTGTCAAAACAATGTCTGGCTTCTCTGCATGCCTTAATGTTACCACGTGATGGTTTTTCACGTGAAGTTTTTTTGCGACCCGATCTGAACAATGTAAATGACGCGCTGGAACAATCACAGAAGATGCGGCCCGAACAGAACCTGCCGGACCAATCAGCTTGCAAGATGCTGCGCGAAGCGTATCTCCCGATTGGCGCGTTGGTGCTTTAAGACCAATTGCAAACGCATCTGTCACAGACAGTTCAACTTGCGTTTTACTCCGACACGGACCAAGAACACGCACAGATTCAATGACCCCCGTTTTTCCTTCCACATTTACCGTTTCTTTGTACAAAAATTGTCCTTTTTGTTCCAGTTCGGATTCAATTTCTAAAGATTTTTCATCGCCAAATAATTGTCGAAGATCTGGTTTCGACAAATGGACATGGCGATGTTGAATAATGAGCGGAAAGAACATGAAAATAAATTAAAACACCAAATTACAAAGAAGGCGTTTTGGTTTTGCTGTGCGATTTCTTTTTTGTGTGACCGAATGTGTAATTAAATTTGTTCGATCGAATGGGACCAACAAAGGCAAGATGAAGTTCTGCGAGCAAATATTTTATAGCGATCTGCAAGCGACCATCGCGATCTAATCGTCTAATACTCACAGGAATTTTTGTGGACTTTAAAAAGCCGAATCTGCCAACACGTTTGAATCGACGGGCATAATCGTGATCTTCACAAAACACGATCGATTCATCAAATCCACGAATTTTGTTGTGTCCTTCTTTTCTGACGAGCATGCAAAAACCGGGTGCGTGCGGAAAAAGAGATCCCCAGGCGCGAACGTATTTATTGTATGCCTTATGAAGGAAGTGATCGATGTATGCGTCTGACAATGGAAAGACGTCACACGTTGCAAGACCAAGACAACGATCCTGAAATTCTTTAATGGATTTTTCTAAAAACGTTGGATCGCGCAATTCAACATCTGCATCCAAAAACAAAATTAAATCCGTCGTGACGTGTTTTGCCCCCAGATTTCTTCCGACCGATGGCATGCCGCCATCAATCACTTTTGCGCCAAATGATTTTGCGATTTCTCTTGTTTTATCTGTTGAGTGCGCATCCGCCACAATGATTTCTTGTGGCTGAACGGTTTGTAACCGAATCGATTCTAATAATTTAGGGAGATGCTCTTCTTCATTTTTTGTCGGGATGACAATCGATAACATACAGAATCAGTTTAACGGATTTTTGTCATAATCGCAAACAAGGCAATCCCCGTTGCAACAGACACATTGAGCGATTTTTTTATGCCGATCATGGGAATCTCGATGATCTCGTCACACTGTTCAAGAAGTTGTGGCGAAATGCCTTCAACCTCGCTTCCGACAATGAGCGCAATATTTTCAACCGGGACCTCGAGAGCACCAACAGAAACGGCGCGATCGGAAATCTCCAGGGCGACAATCTTTTTGCCCGTTGATTTGAGTTCGAAAAGCAACAAGTCGAGATCTTCACGGTACTCCCACGGAATTCGATGTTCCGATCCGAGAGCTGTCTTCGCGATTTCTTTTCGTGGCGGGCAGCCGGTGTAGCCGGTCAAATAGATTTTTTCAACACCAAACGCATCGGCTGTTCGGAAAAAAGCACCGACATTATGAAGAGATCGGATGTTGTGGGCGATGAGAATCATAGTTTTTGCGCTAACTCTTGAAAT
>Ga0156561_115_pt2 | contig 11242 bp, 11 predicted proteins | sample RifOxyB2_FD_111956 | JGI IMG/M metagenome (GOLD analysis project Ga0156561, IMG submission 111956) | Candidatus Uhrbacteria bacterium RIFOXYB2_FULL_45_11 | reverse complement strand
AATGCGATGCATGGTTCCTGAACACTTCTCACACGTAAACGTAATGAGATCACATTTGTGTTTGTGTAAATCAATTTTTTCAAGCTCAGTTTCCTCACCGTAAACTTCTTTAAAGTTCGTCGCACGAGATTTAAGTTCTTCTACACTTCCAACAAATGCAATTCCGTCACATGTTTTTTCATCACATTTCCAAATGGGAAGCGGCGTTGCCCAGTAACGATTTCTTGAAATGTTCCAATCCGGTGCGGTCTCAAGTCCGTTTTTAAATCGCCCATTCTTTAAGTGATCCGGATACCAATTGATATCTTGGTTGAGTTCAAGAAGACGCGCTTTGATTTTTTGCACGTTAATGAACCATGCGGGAATCGCATTGTAAAAAAGAGCTGTCGAGCATCGGTGACAATGTGGATAGCTGTGTGTGAATTGTTTGCGATCAAAAAGAAGTCCGCGTTCTTCCAAATTTTTCTTGATGAGCTTTTCTGCTTTTTTAAAATACTCGCCCTGAACAAATTCTGGACCATCCGCATTAAAGTTTCCTTGTTGGTCGAGCATTGGCACCATTGGCAAATCAATCTTGAGTCCAAGATTGAAGTCGTCTTCTCCGTAAATAACAGCCGTGTGTACAACACCTGTTCCATCTTCTGTTGTCACAAAATCAGCTGTCGTTACATAATGCGATTTCTTTCCGGTCTTTGTAACGGCATGAAGATCGTAAAGCGGTTCGTACGCAAGACCTTCGAGTTCGCTCCCCTTAAAATCGTTCACAATCTCAACATCAAGCCCCAAAACTTTACCAATCAACTCTTTTGAGAGAATAAAATGTTCGTCGCCTTTCTTTACGAGTGCGTAATCAATATTCGCTCCAACCGCGAGCGCAACGTTTCCTGGAAGCGTCCATGGCGTTGTTGTCCAAGCAAGAATGTATGTTCCTTCTGGAAGTTCCAATGAGGAATTTCGAACTTTAAATTTTACCGTTGCTGTTTCCTCCGTAACATCTTTATACGAATTGTCCATCGCGACTTCAAAATTTGAAATCGGTGTCTCACAACGTGGACAGTACAGCAAAACTTTTCGTCCTTCGTACAACAATCCTTTTTCTTGAATTTGTTTAACCGCCCACCAGACAGATTCCATGTACTTTGTGTCCATGGTCTTGTAGGAGTTTTCAAAATCCACCCAGCGGCCGATGCGCTCAACCGTTTTTCCCCATTCTCCCGCGTACATCAAAACGGCCGAGCGACAGGCATTGTTAAATACATCCACCCCTTTTTCTTCAATCTGTTTCTTCCCGGAAATTTCGAGCTTTTTTTCGACAATATTCTCGATTGGCAATCCATGGCAATCCCAACCCCACACGCGCCGAACGCGATACCCTTTCATGGTCCAATAACGTGGAATCACATCTTTAATGGTGGACGCAAGAATGTGCCCATAGTGCGGAAGCCCTGTTGCAAACGGCGGACCATCATAAAAAACATAGGAACCGTGCGGTGCAGGTTTCTCTAACGTCTTTTTAAAAATCTCATTTTTGTTCCAAAATTCAATCGTTTGTTTTTCTTGTTCTGGGAAATTCATACGCTTGTGAGTATGCCAAAATAAGAACAAAAGATCAAACAAAAAACCGTAAATCTCACAGATGTACGGCAGTGTTTATTTCTTTGTGACTCCCCTCAGGTTCCCAACGAATAGCTGGATAGCATCGATGAGATTCGTAACGATAACTCACGCGTGGCAAACATGGGGTGATAGAATCCTCAAGCCAAGTCGCATAGGCATGATATTGACTATCAACACAGTGTTTGGAATTCAAAATATCTACGATTTTTGGTTCTTCTTTTGTTCCAACAACGCTTGGATCTTGGGCGTAAAGAGCGGCAAACTCGATGACATCCAGTCCAACCTCCCGACCGCGAGGGTGTTGTTTAAACAATCGACGATAGTCGTTCGGACCTCTGTTCGGACCGTTTACCTCTAAGCCAAAGAAATCGTATGGATGCCTTATTTGACACCACATCCAGTACACATCCTTGAGTTTCTTTTCAACCATCAGATCGTGTGAAATGAATGTTGAATTTCTTTCTGACGTAAATAAACCGACCGACCAACATCCATCTCGAAACCCAAGACGTCTATCGACCAGTATAAGTCTATTCAAATACTCAATAGGCGGAGCTTTTGGAACTTCGGGAATCGTTGCAAGATATTCCTGAAAAGAAGTCATGCCAAGCGCACGACCAAATCCTTTATCCCAAAGAACTTGAACTTGATGTAAATGAGCGGGGTCCATTTTATCTCCTTATTCTGGTGAAGAGTTACTCATCTCTGACGCGGAATTCATCGAAGTCTGCGGTTTCCAATCAGGACCGTTCAGTCTTCGCATTTCTGCAAGAAATGCTTGCGGATCATTTTCCGCAAGCATTACCATTGATTCTTCCCACTTATCTGCCATTCCTTGAATGATTGGATTTACATCAGACACGATAACCTCCTTGACACAGGTTGCGTAAAACCAAATGAACTGTGGAAAAGTATACGGAATTTTCCCAAAAAGTCAAGCATATCTGTTACAATGTTTCCACTATGACAAAACAAACCATTTACGTTGGAGGAGATCATCAAGGCTGGCAAATGAAATCCGCTTTGGAAGACATGCTAAAAGCAGAAGGATATAAAGTGGTAGACATGGGAAACTCGAATTTGGTTCAGGGTGATGATTATCCGGATTTTGGATATGCCGTTGCAAAACGTGTTGTGAATGGTTCCTTGTTTTAAATCTCTGCTATGTTTCGGAATGGTAACGCGTGTACCGTCGGCTCGTTTCATGATGATTTGGCTTCCGGATTGATGATGAAAATAAAAACCGGCCCGTTCAAGAGCCCGGATCATATCCCGCGAAGTGATCGAAGGCATCTTTGGACTCATGCAGGAATCGCGTTAATTCTAATTCGAGAAATAAATTCATTATTCTCAGCAGGAATTTCTTCGCCGTCCATTCGAAGGCTTTCGATGTATGTTTTAATCGCATCCTTGGCATTCTTCTGAGCTTCTTCGAGAAAATCCCCTTCCGTAAAACATCCTGGCAAGGCCGGAACAGAAACAGTAAAGCCGCCTTCTTTGGCTGGAAAGAAAATGACCGTAAAATCGTAGTATTTCTCTTGAATCATATTGTTTTAAAATTAGCATTCGAGAGGAAAATAGGCAATAAAAAAACAGATACCTTTTGGGTATCTGCAAGGATCTTACTTGTCGTCACTATCGGGCGGGCAATGATGTTCGATGAGCTTGAGCGGACCCGGCGGAAGCATCGGACCTGCAAAGGTCGACGGCTCCCAAATCTTCGGACCATTCGCATCAACACATGTCGAGAGATCAAGATGTCCAGCCAGCATCGCTTTGTGTAGTTGCTGAAGTTCAGCCGTCCATGGCTGCGGAGGTTCGATATCGAACACGCCGGAACCAACGTCAATTTCAATGAGCATTTCATCGTGTTTTTGTTTTGTTGGCATTTGTGACAACACGTGATCGATCATCTTTTGCGGGTTCTCATACGGCTTTACCGTGAAAACAACGCCGCCAAAGTTGACCTCCCGCGCTTCTCCAAGCGCGGACACATACGTCACAATAGCGCTCGCCCAATAATGAATGTTCTCACGATACTTCATGGTCTGAAGCGCATACTCAAGACTCATACGAGCCTCTTCATACGCAACACGCGGATTCATTTCAAAACTCCATGATTCACTTGGCTTTCGACGACGAGACAGTTGCCACCGTCCGTGCTGTACGATGTAGACGTCGGTTTTGATGGCTTCGTGAAAGGAACCACCAGAAAGCCGCGTTGGCTTTGGTGATGCAGGCTTTTTCATTTTTCTCCTGTTGTTGTAGCACCCCTCGTTGACTTTGCCGCTTATTTTGCACATAAACGACGCCTGAGGATATCAAGAAATAGCGATTTTGTCAATGTTTCCTGTATACTGATGTGTAACAATTTACAAATAGAAATACATGACTTATATGGAAAAACAAACAGTTTATGTGGGTGGAGATCATCAAGGCTGGCAAATGAAATCCGCTCTTGAAGACATGTTGAAAGAAGAAGGATATAAAGTGGTAGACATGGGAAACTCAAATTTGGTTCAGGGTGATGATTATCCAGACTTTGGATATGCGGTTGCAAAACGTGTTGTGAATGATGTTGGGTCACACGGCATTGTGATCTGCGGATCTTCCGCCGGCATTTGTATTGTTGCAAACAAAGTAAAAGGCGCCCGCGCTGCAACAGGATTTAATGAAGAATCCGCACGCTCAGCTCGTGCCGATGACAACTCGAACATTCTTTGTCTTCCCTCACACTTCATGACCATTGAAGAGGCAAAGAAGGTTGTCGATGCCTGGCTCGGCACAGAATTCTCCGGCGCAGAACGCCACGTCCGCCGCCTTGAAAAGGTCTCACAAATCGAAAATGAGGAATTCGGAATGTAATAAAAAAACCACAGAGTTAAAGCTGTGGTTAGGTCTCTTCTTCGTCGTCGTCTACGATTTCCGGAACAGATGCGAGTTCGATTGCCCAGTCATCGATCATTTTGCGAAACGTTGCTTTCGCTTCGTCGAGATCGTGATGCCAAGGAGATGATCCGGTGTCTCCGCGCGTTTTCTTCTTATCGGGCATTTCGTAATTCCATCCACCAATGCACCGAAAGAGCGTTCCAAGAACCTCACCCTTTTTCACAAGGGAAATCTCTTGATACTGGCCGACAGGTTTTGTCCAACGTGCGCCCTTCGAAGGTGGATTCTTTTTCACCCGCTCAACAGCTTCCGCAGCTTTTTGTTCCGCCTCTTCCTCTTTGATACGATGATTGGCAAACTTCTTCTGTAGCGCTTCACGTTTCTCTGGAGCTGTGTGTTTCAATAGCGCTGCCTCCATGCGATCAAGGCGATCTCGTGTAGCTGAATGCATCTTTGTTTTTCTCCCTCGCCATATCCTTGCGACGAGGACAGAATCTACCTTATTTTCGCTCGCATGTCAATGCTTTATCCTCTTGTGATATGTCCCAAATTGTCCCCGCATTTCTCGTTGAATCCGAACAGCAGTTTGAAAAACAACTTCGCGAAATCGAAAACGATTGCTCGCTTATTCAGATCGATGTTTTGGACGGAACGCTTTTTCCCCACATCTCTTGGTTCGATCCTGTTGCAATCGGTGCGCTTTCGACAAATGTCGAAATGGAACTACACCTCATGGTTGAAAATCCGATTCCCATCATTGAAGCATTTCAAAAACATGTTCCAAACATGAAACGTGCGATTGTCAGTGCAGAAATGCATCGCCCGATTGGAGCGGTCACCTCACACATTAAAGATATTCTTGGTCTAGAAGTTGGTGTTGCAGTGAATCCAGAAACCCCTCTCAAAGAAATTGAGGAAGTGTTGCACTCCATTCATCAACTCACCATAATGGGAGTTCACCCGGGATCTATGGGACAACCATTTGAAGGTGACATGATTCTTGATAAAATAAAACAAGCAAAACATCACCGTCCTGATTTACAAATCGAAATCGATGGTGGCGTCACAAAAGCGCTGATTCCAATGCTCATAAACGCGGGAGTGGATCGAATCATTAGCGGATCCGGTATTTTTCACAGCGAACACCCAAATGAAACCCTGAAACATTTACAAAGTATTCTTTAAACCCTATGACCATTTCTTTTCCAAAGTTTTCTGCCCTCCTGTTTGGCTTTGCATTCTTCTTGCTTAGCGCATCAACGGCACACGCAGCAATTGTTCCTCTCTCCACCATTCAATCAGGAGATCTTGTTCGCGGACAAGCTTTTACGGCCGTTTATTACTACGGCGCAGACGGCATGCGTTATGTTTTTCCAAATGATAAAGTCTACTTCAGCTGGTACAAAGATTTTTCAACCGTAAAATGGGTTTCAGATGCAGATCTCACCAAAATCCAAATTGGAGGAAACGTCACTTACAGACCAGGTGTCAAAATGCTCAAAATAAATTCTGACCCAACCGTTTATGCTGTTTCAAAAAACAGCACCCTGCGCCCAATTGGATCTGAAATGGTTGCCAATGATATTTACGGGAAACTTTGGAACAAAATGATCGATGATGTCCCTGACGCATTTTTTGGAAATTACACCATCGGATCAAAAATTGAATTCCCTTCACAATATTCTATCAACGCAGAAAAGGTAGAAGTCACAACCGTAAATAATGACAAATCTCTTTCATCCCCAACGGTTGTTCAGATCACAGACACTGGGTATGACACCCCAACCATTCACGTTAAATCTGGAAAAGCTGTAAAATTTATCAACATAGGAACTCTGGCACACTCCGTAACAGAATGGGATCGCATCTGGGGATCTGGAACTATGCAACCTGGTGACACATTCACAAAATATTTTGATGTAAAAGGAACGTGGACCTATTACTCCATCTATGATGCAAAATCAAAAATGACAGGAGTGATTATTGTGGACTAGATAGACGCGTGATATACTAAACACATTCTTAACTGAACTTTTCTTATGACCAAACGTCTTGTCTTGATCAGCGCATCCATCATGCTTGCGTTTTCTGCAGCATTTGCGGCAATCGTTGCAACACCTTCCGCAGAAGCAGCATCTCTTACGTCGCTTGCAAGTTTAAAATCGGGTGATCTCATTCGTGGAGAAAGTTTCACAGCTGTGTATTATTACGGTTTGGACGGTTTCCGCTACGTTTTTCCAAACGACAAGACATATTTCACATGGTACTCAAACTTTAATACCGTGAAATGGGTTTCAGACGCAGACCTCACCAAAATTCAAATCGGTGGAAACGCTACCTACAAGCCAGGTGCACGCATGATCAAAATCAATTCAGATCCACGTGTATACGTTGTTGCAAAAGGCGGACTTATTCGCGCAATCGGATCTGAAGCCGTTGCAAAAGCCCTCTACGGCCCAACATGGAACAAACAAATTGATGACGTACCAGATGGATTCTTCTCAAACTACAAAATTGGAGGAACGATCGACGACGCTTCCATGTTCAGCCCTGCAGCAGAAAAATCAGAAGCGGTTGACATCAACTTTGATAAAGGACTCAAAGCTCCTGTCGTTATCTCCATCACAGATTCCGGATATTCTCCCGCAACCCTTTCTGTCCAAGCTGGTACAGCCGTTAAATTCGTAAATAACGGAACAACCAAGCACACAGCAAGTGACGACGCAGGAGATTGGGGTACAGGAACCCTTAATCCAGGCGAATCCTTCACAAAGTACTTTAAGACAACGGCATCACTTTCCTTCCACGATGTTTACGGATCTGCAAAAGCAACTCTCACAATCCAATAAACAAATAAACGGGGCGCAAGCCTCGTTTTGTTTTCCCTTCTTCCCTTCTCTTCTGCTACAATATCTTTACTATGTTGAAATTTTCTCTCGGTCCTAAAGTGCGACAACCTTTGCACCTGCACGACAAAAAATTAAAATCCCTTGAACAAAAAGCACAGACCATCCGTGAAGACCTTATTGCCATGCTTGTAGAAGCAGGTTCCGGACACTCAGCCGGCCCACTTGGTATGGCAGATATTTTTACGGCACTTTATTTTCATGTTCTTGTTCATGATCCAAAACGTCCAAACTGGAAAGATCGCGATCGTCTTATCTTATCAAACGGTCACATCACCCCAATCCGTTACGCCACAATGGCAAACGCTGGATATTTTCCAAAAAAGAACATGATGTCGCTCCGAAAAATGGGCTCCCCGCTTCAGGGCCACCCAGAACACGCTTGGCTCCCCGCATTAGAAACAACCTCTGGTCCGCTCGGCGAAGGTTCATCACAGGCGGCTGGAATGGCGTATGCTGCACTCATGGATACATCTCCATGGAGAGTTTATTGCTGCATGGGTGATGGTGAACTCAATGAGGGTCAGTGTTGGGAAGCATTTCAGTTTGCGGGCGCAAACAGACTTTATAATCTTACGTACATCATCGATCGCAACAACATCCAGATCGATGGCACAACAGAAGAAATCATGCCGCTTGAACCACTCGCAGATAAACTCAAAGCATTTGGATTGAATGTGATTGAATGTGCGGGAAACAATATTCGTGATTTTGTTACGGCTGTAGAGCGCGCTCATGCTACAAGTGATAAATGTAGTGTGATTATCGCAAATACGATTCCAGGCTACGGCATCGACTTTATGGAATATGATTACCTTTGGCACGGAAAACCACCGGCAAAAGGCAAAGAAGCGGCAAATTCTATCAAAGAATTAAGAACACTCTGGGGAAAGATTCAATCAGAACACGAATAATATGAGCATAAAAAAAATACAAAAAGGACTCAACCCAGAAATGTATCTTGCTCGTAATTTATTCAACACAAAAGAACTGAAACAAATTCCAACACGCAACGGATACGGCGAAGGTCTTATTGAGGCGGGCAAAAAAGATATAAATGTTGTCGTCCTTTGTTGCGATCTTACGGAATCTACGCGCTCAGAAATGTTTAAAAAGGTTTTCCCCAATAGATTCATTCAAATGGGTATCGCGGAACAATCCCTTGCCTCCATTGGTGCAGGAATGTCCATGACAGGAAAAGTTCCGTTTATTTCAAGTTATGCCGCTTTTTCTCCTGGAAGAAACTGGGAGCAAATTAAAACAACCATCGCTCTTCAAAACTCAAACGTAAAAATCGCGGGCGCGCACGCAGGACTCTCGGTTGGACCCGATGGTGCAACGCACCAAATGCTTGAAGATATTGTGATTACGCGCGCAATTCCAAACATGACCGTAGAAGTTCCGTGTGACGCAATCGAAACACGCAAAACAACCGTTGCGGGTGCAAAAATGGTCGGCCCATTTTATTTCCGATTCGCACGCGCAGCATCTCCTGTATTCACCACAGAAAAAACACCATTCAAACTTGGTCATGCGGAAGTTTACAGATTTGGAAACGACCTCACACTCGTCGCAGCCGGCCCACTCCTTTATGAAGCACTCCTCGCAGCCGATGCGCTTTCAAAAGAACACGGAATTGAGTGTCGCGTCATAAACGCACACTCCATCAAACCATTTGATGAAAAAACAATCATCGCCGCCGCAAAAGAAACAGGTGCGATTGTCACCATTGAAGAAGGCCAAGTCAACGGAGGTCTCGCGGGTGTTGTTTGTGAAACGCTCGCCCTCACAACTCCCGTTCCCGTTGAACGCGTCGGAACCCAAGATCAATTTGGCGAATCTGGAGAACCAGACCAAGTCCTTGAAGCCTTTGGACTCACAGCGCCGTTCATTGCTCTTGCTGCGATCAGGGTACTTGATCGAAAAATGGGAAAACCTATCTCAAAAATTCCAGCTCACATTCAAGCCGCAGAAGAAAGACGCATCATGATGCGAAAACAGATTTTCGAAGAAGCATTGTCGAGAGCTCCTAGAAAATGGGGAGGAACAAAACCAAATCTGAAAGTAAGAACAAGATAAAGCGCCAAATATAAAATCCCAAATTCCAAATTTTTGGAGCTTGGGATTTTTCTTTTCAATCCTTACGCGAGTTTATCTAAAACTTTCTGTATTTTTAGAATTTTTTCTCCGAATAATCTAAATTCTTCTGCGTCTCTTTCAAAAGATCTTTGTATCTGTTTCTTTGCTTTTCTAAGTCTATCTTTTATTTGATCACGCTCCTCTTTAGAAGCATTATCCTGTGACATTTCTGCTAACGCCTCTTGGTCACCTCTCGTTTCTTCCAAGGCAATGATTCCCAAAAATCCTCCTTGTCTACGAACGGAATTTTCTGACTGAGAATGTTGAATGTCTCGCCATTTTTGATAAAGTTGATTTCCTCTTTTAACACGATCTTGTCGTTCTGTTAATGCGCTTTTTTGTTGAGAAAACATCTCAAGTGCAAACGCAATTTTCTCTGCCTTCTTTGGATCTCCTTCTAATTTCGCGAGAACAGAATCTATTTCTTTTTCATAAACACTGCCTCCAAGATCACGAACAAGTATTTCACATGCTTTTTGCAATTTTTGTTTTTCTTTCTGTTTGTTCTTCTCATCTTCCAACTGAGCCAACTGCTCCGTTACCGTATCTATTGTCCGCAATAATTCTGCCATTCGACCAACGTGAAATTCTACAGCATTCCACTTATCGTCATCCATCATCACTTCCCAAATCGCACGTTGCAATCTTGCAATATGCTCTTCCGTTGTTTCGTTTGGTTTTGCTCCTGCCTCAATTCCAAGTTTTCCTAACACCCTTTCACTTCTTCCTACTTTTGTTTCCATTTTTGATAATTCTTCTTTTGATGGCACTGCTCTGGAACCTTCTGGCATATAGACATGGTTAATTCAATAGAAATATTGTAACAACTCGTCTGTATGAACACAAGAAAATCTCATGAAAATTCATCTAATCCATTGACAAATCAATGGTTTTATGATATCTTTTTGCCTTGCATTCAATCGCAAGACAGGGGTTCACATGCGTTCTTTGCGCAACGTTTTGCTCTATACAGTAGACAATGATCCAGAATCGCGTCTGATCTACTTGATCGCACTTTGCCTTGGCATCTACACAATTCGTAGTCCGCAACCTCACGGTGCTTTGCTCGATAACGAGCAAGATGCCGTTACACTTGTTCGTGCAAGCGGAAAACGAGAAGTGTGGACTGTTGAACTGCCAGGTGAATATACGGAAAACAAACTCCGAAAATGTGGTATCAACGTTGTGATCATCGACCACCACACCTATGGCAAACTAGATCGTGCACATAATCCAGAAACAGGTGAACGTAAAAAGAGCTCATTAGAACAATTTCTTGAGCTCCTTAAACTTACAGACAACGAAAACGCTCTATTGAGTGAACAATTAAACAGACTCGTTGGTTTTGGAACATTCAATCGGGAAGCAATCATAAAGGGAATCGGCATCTTGGATGATCGATATGTCAAAGGACTGCATGAAGCCGGATATGATAGTGAATCCATTCGGCACGTTTTCCAGTTTCGTGACATGCTTCATCGACAACTAGACAAGGAATTCGATGCTAAAACAGACGCCGCAAAAACGGTCTGGGAGGCACGAAAAGAGATCGGTGACTACGTTGTGTGTATTTCTGAATACCCATTCACCGTCACAGGCGCTGTTTCAACACGTTCTGTTACGGTCGATTCGTACTTTTTCTTGCGTCCACTTGAAGCAAAACCCATGATTGTTTCCGATTGTGGGGGCAA
>Ga0156561_116_pt1 | contig 11586 bp, 8 predicted proteins | sample RifOxyB2_FD_111956 | JGI IMG/M metagenome (GOLD analysis project Ga0156561, IMG submission 111956) | Candidatus Uhrbacteria bacterium RIFOXYB2_FULL_45_11 | reverse complement strand
GTGCTCGGCAAATCCCAACAGCACGTCGGTTACTTACTATGATCCGGTTCTTGCCGCAGCTGGCAAGCCGACCGGAACATGTGCGGCGTTCGGCACAACAAGCGTTGCCGGCGGCGTCATTGGCAGCGATAACATTGTCCTTGACTCGGCAAATCCAAAGCCGACCAAGGTCAAGTTCGTCTGCCAGTAGTTTTCTCAACCCTGAAGATTTATCTTCGGGGTTTTTTAATTGAAAAAAAAGGAGTAAAGTAGAGAGTAGAAAGTAGAAAGGGAATTTGAAAGTTTCTTTTTACATTTTTTTATTTCGTCCTTTCTACTTTATGCTTTCTACTTTCTACTTTTCTCATGCTTAACCTTCGTTCCGTTTATCGTCATGCAGAAGAACACACCACGCTTTATATTGGTGGATTGTTTTTATTTTTGGCGTTCCTCATTCTTCTCCAAACAATCTTTTCTCCAACAATTGTTCTTGCACTTATTTTTTTGAGTGCCACGATTTTTCTTACAATCGTTCGTCCGCTTTGGATTGTGGGGTTTCTTGCGCTGTATTTGCCGTTTGAATCGCTCATTTTAAAATTCACTCCGCAAGATGCGTATGTTTTGATTCGATACGCGTCGGAGTTGTTGATTTACGTGATTGCACTCGTGATTCTTTTGCGCGTTTTGGTAAGAAGCGTCAAAATTCCGCAGACACCTATTGATTTACCGTTTATTTTATTCGCGTCAACGCTTGTTGGATCCGCCATTATTAATTTGGTAGAACCATCCATTGCGATTTTGGGCATGCGTCAGATTGTGCGTTTCATGCTTGTTTTTTTTCTTGTTATTTATCTCAAGCCATCAAAAAAATTCATCCAAACATTGACGCTCATTTTATTTGGAATTGTTTTATTTGAATGTGGTCTTGGGTTTTTACAATCGATTGTTGGCGAACGATTGGATACATTTTTGCTTCCGTCAGACGCAAGGTTTGTTGGAGACATTACGCTTACGAGTGGTGTAACCGCATTTTGGGATCCCGGATCTCGCATCTTTGCAACGCTCGGCCGGTATGATCGATTGGGAAATTTCTTGTATATCTTTTTGCTTATCGCAACAGGGTTTTTGTTTGTGAAACAAGAAAAAAGAATCCAACGATGGATTCCATGGATGTTTGCGTTCGGAATTTTGGCGCTCATGATGACGTTTTCGCGCGCGTCATGGTTTGCATTTCTTCTTGGATTTCTTTTTATCGGACTCTGGGTGAAGCGCGATCGACGCGTGGCAATCGCCCTTGTTTCGTTTGTCATCGTTGTTTTTGGATACGTTGCTTTAACTGGACTTGCGGTTCGATCCATCACAGAAGCACCGGGGCAGACATTCATTGAGCGTTTTTATGAATCGTTTAGTGCGGCGCGATGGCGTGGAGAATATTACGGATTGGGACGCATTTATTGGGATGTTCAAACGCCGCTTACAGTGATTCCGTTGTCTCCGATTTTTGGAGTTGGACCCGGACAGTTTGGTGGGGGAGCAGCAGCAGCGCTTCGCAATACAAAGGTGTATGACAGACTCGGATTGCCGTTTGGGGTGTATGGCGTAGAAGGACACATCGACAACAACTGGTTTTCCATTTGGGGTGAAGCGGGAACACTCGGATTCGTTTTGTTTATTTGGATGTTCCTTGTGTTATTCCGATACGCGATGGATGTGTATCACGGATCCAAAGATCCATTTACACGCGCGATCGCGCTTGGATTTGCCGCGTGCGTCATCGCAATCTCATTTAATGGATTCACATCAACCGTATTTGAAATCCGTACAATCGCGTTCTATTTCTGGTTGTATGGTGGATTTGTTGTGGTGTTGGGGGAATCGTCTCGTAATTCCCGTAGCCCGAGGCTTTAGCCTTGGTGCGTATTGAGTGGGACCAGGGCTAAAGCCCTGGGCTACAAAATTGTTCAAATTACATCTATGCGCATCATCCAAGCCAACAAATATTATTATCTTCGTGGTGGAGCAGAGAACTATATGCTCTCGCTTTCGGATTGGCTGACGTCGACTGGACACACGGTGATTCCGTTTGCCATGAAATATGCAGAGAATCTTTCGTCTCCCTATGAAAAATATTTTCCGTCTGAGGTTGAAACGGAAAATGTAAAATTAAACACGCGCGGATTGCACACACTTGGTCGCATGATCTATTCGCTCGAATCGCGCAGAAAACTCGCAACGCTCATCGTCGAGCAGAAACCGGATCTGTGTCATGTTCATAATATTTACACGCAACTCTCACCATCCGTTCTTCACACTTTGTCTGATCAACGCGTTCCAACAGTCATGACCGTCCATGATCATCATCTTGTTTCTCCGCAATATAATGTCTGGGCAGACGGATGTGGGCCAGATAATCGAGATGTTGGAATTGTAAAAGGAACGCTCTCAAAATTTCATAAAGATTCTTTCGCCGCAAGTTTTGCGCAACTCATTACGCACAAGTATCATCGTTGGTTAAACATTTACGCGCGTAACGTTGACATCTTTTTGTGTCCTTCAAAATATATTCAACAACAACTTATTCGCGGAGGATTTCCCGAAAAAAAGTTGCGTGTGCTGCCGTATGGGATTGATCCAAACAGCACGCGAGCGAATTTTACCCATCAAAAATATGCGCTCTTTGTTGGGCGACTCTCTGAAGAAAAGGGGATCGAAACCATCATTCAGTTGGCGCAGATTTTGCCAGATATCACATTCAAGATTGTTGGGCGCGGACCCGAAATGGCCAAGTTGCACCGTGCTGGGGATAAGTGTCCAAACATCGAATTCGTTGGGTTTCGGATGGGAGAAGAGCTGAAAGAGCTGTACGCAAACGCAACCGTGGTGCTTGTACCGTCCCGTGTGCATGAAGTTTTTGGCCTCTCTATTTTGGAGGCCATGGCGCACGGAAAGCCGGTGATTGCGTCGCGTGTTGGTGGAATTCCGGAGGTTGTGGAAGATGGCGTGAATGGTTTTCTTGTTTCACCACTTGATCTCAGTAGCTGGACAGAAAGTCTTATGCGTATTTTTTATGACGATGATTTGCAAAAGAAATTAAGCCGCAATGCGCGCGAACTTATTGAAACAAGATTCTCGCTCGATCAACATCATAAAAAACTTCTGATGTATTACGAAGAAGCGATTGCGGGAAAAAAATAACTTGTCATGCAAAATCAAAACCCCACCCGTGCTTTCGCTTACGGGTGGGGGTTATTGTTTTTACGCTTTAACGTGTTCAAATGCAGGATCGAGAGAAACAAGTTCATACAAATATTCCGTTGTTTCTGCGATGTCTTTCCAGTCGTAGTGTTTTGCAACGTGTAAGCGCGCTTCGTTTCCGACCGCGGCTACATGTTCTGGAGCTTCGAGCATCATGATGATTTTTTGTGTGAGGTCTTGCACATCTCCTACATGGAAGGTGAGACCGTGGTCTTTTGTTAATTCCATGTTTTCTGGAATGTCAGAAGAGAGCACACACTTTCCATAGCTCATCGCTTCAAGCACGGCAATCGGAAGTCCTTCTGATTCAGAAGGGTGAACGACCGCATAGCTGTTTGAGAAGAGCGTATGAAGTGTTTCACCGATTTGTGTTCCTGTGAGTACAATCGATGGCTCATTGTTTGCAAGTTTGGTGAGCGATTTTACATAATCATCCGTAAACGCACTTCCTCCCACAATCGCAATCTTCATATTGTGTGTGAGGTCTGGGCGAAGCGCTTTTGCTTTTTTCCATGCCTCAACAAAGACGTGTGCACCTTTATGCTTCACAAGACGCGCACAGAACATGAGATATTTCTGCGGTTCGAGTTGAAACGATGCAAGATGTGTTTTGTCTGATTCAACAATCGGAACCTGTGTTCCGTTTGGGATGTATTTTGTGTTGATGCTGTAGTTCATGCGGCAATACGCTTCAAGTGTTTTTGAAACCGCAATGGTTGCGTCTGGAGCAAAACACGCAATGCGTTCTCCGATAGAGAGCATGAAACGCGCAAACCAGTTCCATTTCTGGTGGTGGCGATCGATACAGTGAAATGTCACAATCACCTTTATTTTTGGGCGAAGGAGTTTTGGAAGCCATGCGAGCAAGGCTGGTCCAACTCCATGAATGTGGATAATATCCACGTTTTTTCGAACAGCCGAAAGAATAGATGTAAATGTGTGCACAATCGCATCTAAGTGTTTTGTGGCGATTGTTGGGGTTTTTACACAAGTGACCCCTCGATGATTTTGAACGGGCCATGCGTACCAGGAACGACAATACACAAGGACATCATGTCCTCGGCGCGTGAGCTCCACAGAGAGTTCCTCTACGTGGCGTTCAATACCCCCAGCTTTCGCCGGAATGCCTTTTTGTCCGATCATGGCAATCTTCATATCCCCAGATTTTTAGCATGTTTTAACGCCGAAGAGTACCAGAAAATGAGGTTTTTGTCAATGGTTGAACGTAAAAAACGCCCTTTTTTGGGCGTTTTTTGATAGTTTGTCTTATCGGACGATCGCTTTATTTTTGGCCATTGTGTCGCTTTGGAGACTTGTTGTGATATTTGGTTTTGAGACGTTTTGCGTGACGCCCGTTACGGCATCTTTTCCTTGAAAAGAGGTGTTTTGAAGAAGAAGGGCGGGGGAGCCGATTTGCTCCGTTTTTGGGATAAGAATCACCTCAAAGGCGACGCTGTAGACCTTGCTTTCTGGATTCAGTGTTGGGGGAATTTGGGCAAGATCCCAAGTGATTTTCCTGGTTACGGGATCAAAGGTTACGCCTTCGTCTTCCGATGCTGTTGTGTTTCCGGAAAAAGAAACGTTTGCCGGGAGGGTGCCTTCCATAACCGTATTTTGGAGTGGGTTTGTGGTTCCGTCCACATTCCAGAAAATCCAATAGCTTGTTTTTTGTCCAACGCGCGGAGGGAGTGGTCCGCGACCGATTTGGTCGCCCCCGGGGCTCGTGTAACGCGCGAAGGATTCTATGTTGAGCGGTGTTGTGAGTGGAGTTTTGAGTTCGTCGCTTGATGTTGTGAGTTGTTCGTTTTGTAAGCGATCGAGCGAATAGCGCGCAGTGGCATTTGTTCGAACATGGATATTTTCGTAGGACGTGAGAAGAGATGTTGCGACAGAATTCCGAATAGGAATTTGAAAAGCAAGATCTTTTTCGTCTCCGGGGTTTATTGTATCGATATTTAAGACGCGGTGAGTTTGTTTGGCGATGAATGGGTCACGTGAAGTAAAGGTGATCTCTACATTACGCAAAACTTCTTTGCCGACATGCTTATAAACAATGTGGAACGTTGCGTCTGTTCCTGGGGTGAGAATGTTTGTTTCAACAAATTGCGTGAGTTGAATTTGCGCGGGAAGGATCGATACATTTTTTGTGAGCACTTCTTGTTTGTATTGATCTGTCTCAAATGTAAATGATGGAAGGAAACGAAACGAAAGCTGATCCGGCACCGTGCCGAGTTTTCCCGTAAAATGAATGCTGCCACTTGAGCCTGCTTTTATGTTCGATACGACGAACGATCCGTTTTGCATTTGTGCGGATGCATCTTTAAACGTAAATCCATCAGGCCATTCTGGTTTAATCTGTATTTTTTTGTAATCAATGGAGCCTGTGTTTTTATAGGTGATCACTCCTGACATGGTTTGTGAGGAAATAACCTGTTCCGGAAGAGTGAGATCAAGTGAGAGCGTGGAGTGTGTTGGAGAAAACGTATAATAGGCCGTTTTTTGATCAAGAACATCTGTTTCTTTTCCGTGAGTGAACGCGAGTGTGCTCCCAAAGGTTTGTTCGCCACGAACATCGCCAAACATCACACCCTGAACGTGAATCGTTCCTGTTCCATCAACAGGAATATCTTGAAGTGGAATATTTTGCGTATTTACGTTTGTTTCATTTGCGGAAGCGGACTGTAAGAGAAAGTGCTTTGGAAACGTTAGCGTGAGTTTTGGATTGCGTAACGGTTCGTTTGTGTTGTTTTGATAGGTGATGACAAGCGTTGAGGATGCGCCGGAAACAACTTCGTGCGGAGCAACGGTTGCGTGGAAAGAAATATCATCGCGGAATTGTTTGGGTGGAACAAGAATCAAAAAGAGGGCGATCAAGAAAAGGGAGATGACAGAACCAATCAGCGCAAGATCGAACGAAAAAACAGCTCGGTCGAATTTATACTTTCCGGAGTAATGTTTTTCAAACCAGTGCTTGAAGGGGAGAAGAATCAATCGACCCGGATGAATCGAAAGATACACCATGTGCCCAAACAAGGAGTGTGGTGTTTTGAGTGGTTCGCCCTTAAGGGTGTGAATTTTTTTTGGTTCGACCGTCATACAAATTTATTTAAACACACTCAGAGTAAACACATCTGTTGTAAGAGCGATGATTTCAGAGATGTCGTTTCCATCCAGATCAGTTACGGCGATTTTTATTCCTGTCTTTTTTGTTGTCTGAGAAGCGAGGAATGCTTTTTTGAGTCTTCCTGTTTTGTCATAGACGCGAATTTCCGGAACGCCTCCGATACCCATTCCTGTGACAATATCATCTTTTTTATCTCCATCAACATCTCCGGCCGCAACATACGCGCCTCCACGGAATTTTTTATCATAGGCAAAAAAGCCTGGAGAAAGAAGCTTTCCGTCTTTGTTGAAGATGCGAATGTGCGCGCCGCCATTTGCTGCCGCAGCGGTGATGATTTGTTTTGATCCATCGCCATTGAGGTCGGCGATCGCGATGTTTACGCCTCCTTGGAAGTTTTTGTCATACGCATGAAATCCTTCGTGAACAATTTTGCCTGTAAGATCAAAGATTTTAACGATTGCTTTATCATGCAATGTTCCGGTGACGATTTTGTATTCTCCATTTTTCTCAAGTGGAGCGACTGCGATGTTTACACCGTTTTTATACGTGTTGCCATACGGAGTGAATGAAGAGAAGAGGGTTCCGTCTGCGTCATATAATCGAACGGTTGATTGATCTGCAACGATTGTGTCTAATCTTCCATCATGGTTCCAATCGATGTGTTCGATTTGAATGCCGCCTTTGAATTGATTATCGTAAGCAAAAAAACCGGTGCGTGTTGTTTTTCCGCTTGCGTCAAAAATGCGGGCAAATGCTCCGTTGCGAAACGGGGTGTTTATAATTTTGTCGATGGGACGCAGTAAGATGATTCCGTCTTTTGCCGCAAGCGTGATTTCTGAAATCACAGAGCCGTCATTGATTGCGGGATCTTGTGTGCCGTGAATTTTTTCAAAATCGCCGTTAAGCGGAACGGTTATGGTGTTTGCGGTCGCGTTGACAACAACACGTCCGCGTTCAAAGTCTCGTTGCCAGACCCCTTGGTCGATTACCGTTTTTGCGGAATCAAACACATTCATGAGAGATGTTTTTGGGGCACCAAGGGCAATCGGGAATTCATCATATGTCCAAAGTTGATTATGACTTTGTGTTCCAAAATCAAATCCAAAATATCCATTACCAAGCAAGGTTGTGGTAATGCCGAATCGAACTTTTTGATAATTGTCTTTTATTCCTGTGTTTTCAGAGTTGACGTTTATGATGTCTACATTTTGGTAGCCAACGCGTTTTGCTTGGGAAAGATAATCTTGTGTTGCTCCTTTCCATTCTGCAAGGTTGTTTGTTGAGGAGGGGAATGTTTCAAACATGCGACCATTTACGTATGGAGCAAAAGCGGGGTTTGAACTTCCGTTTGTAATCATGATCGCTTCATTTCCAATGAGTGCCCGCGTTTGTGCAAACAGTTCTGTGTATTTTTTTGCCCAGAGCTGATCAGCGGTTGCGGCGGAATCGTTGAGTCCGTTTTTATCAACATCGGTCGTGCCAACCCAAGAAATCGAATCTTGCACTTCATCATAAAAAATTCCATCCCAAAGGCCGGTAGAGAGAACATTATTTTTTACGTAGTGCGCAAGATACGTGGACCAGCCGGAGTTGAGGTTGAGGGCGCGCGTGTTTGGCCAAACGGAAACTTGGTTTCCGTTTGCGTCACGCAACCACCAGTCTGATTGAATGTCTGGATATTGTGCTTGGTGTAATGGATCCGTCCAGTATAAATCGTTCCAACTTACGGTTGGAACATATGCAAGAATAATGATATTCTTGTTCTGACTTCGGATCGCTTTGAAGAAGTCTTTGTTGTAGACCTGTGCTTCAAGCGGAATCACAATCAGATTAAATTGCGCAAGCGCTTGAATGGTTTCTGGTTTTTCCAGCTCTGTTCCCGATAACAAAAAATAGTTCGCTGTGCGAACAAATGAATTTGGTTGATTAAAAGCATTGGTCGTCTTTAGTAAGACGCCACAGGTAAACGTGATAATGAGAAGAAGGACAAGTGTGCGTTTCATACTTCGTGCTGCAGAGCACTCGGGTTTGGTGAGAAGAGCTTATTCTTCACTTTCCACTGATCAACGTATTGTCCGATTCCTTGCTTATCTCTTTTATTACGAACGGTTGTTGTGTGCTGCGACCATCTGAGGAGGGATTCAAAGTTTATTTTATACCGTCCCTGAACCACAACGTACGTCACTTCTTGTGCAGTAATTGCGCGACGAACGGTTCGTTGACTCACTCCGAACAGCTTTGATGCCTCGGAGACAGATAAACGAATGATAGGCTGCATATATGGGTGTGTATAAACAAAATTGTCAACGCTAGTGTAGTCAAAAAAAGCAAAAAAGTCAAATAGGGGAGTAAATCATTGATTTTTTGCTAAATTAAGCGTATCATCTTCTTTCTGTAAGATTTTATCGATAATCGCATCTTCATGTGTCACAGAGTTTAAAAGAACAATTTCAACTCTTTCGTGTTCGCACGTTCCAAGACCCAAAAGCCTTTGAATTATTGCTTGCGGACCACGCAACAGGGCTCAAACGCTTTTTGAAGGTAAAATTACCGTCTTCTCATGATGCAGATGATGCCTTTTCGGAAGTCTGTATGCGAACGTGGGATTACGCATGTCGTGGACACATTGATCACTTTTCAGGATTCTTGTTCACGGTTGCAAGAAACGTGATTGCAGAATTTTATCGAACGAGAGCGAATAGACCAATGGAAGTCGCTATTGCAACAGATGAATATGAAGTTCCTGTTGAATCAAAATTCTCAGGCCAAAAGATTTCAGAATTTGTCGATGGCGAGCTCATGAAAGAGGCGCTAGCAAAATTGGATGACGACGATCGAGAAGTGATCATTATGCGCTATCTTGAAGGTCAAACTGTTAAATACATCGCAGAACAGATGCAGAAAACAGAAAACGCAACATCTGTTTTACTCCATAGGGCATTAAAAAAGTTACGGACGATTATCGAAAGTTCCGCGGGGGGCGGATCCGTCGCTGGCGGAAAATAATTTCACAGTATGCGCAAGTACGATTTTGACCCAGAACTTGAAGGACTTCTAAAGTCCCTTAAAAACCACCCTGCATTAGGTGGCGATTTTGATTTTCAAAAGAGCTGGCCTGATGTTGCAAATACATGTGGTTTGTCAGAAGACACGTCTGACATGACGCACACTTGGCGTGATTGGCTCGAGTTTTACATCTGGGATCTTACGCATGTGATGTTAAAACCAATTGGAGCCGTCGCATTTTCCGTTGTGCTCCTTGTTGGTGGATGGTTCGGAATCGCAAACGCATCTCTTGGAACATTACCTGGCGATCAACTATATCCGGTAAAGCTCGGAATGGAACGTGTTCAGATGACACTTACAACGTCTAGTGCACAAAAAGCACAGCTCCGCATGGAGTTCACAAGCAGACGTCTGGAAGAAATGGTCGCGCTTGCGGCATCTGGAAAGCCTTCTGATATTTCACAAATTGCCATGGCTGTGGATCGTGTAAAACAAGATGTTGCGGATATTAAATCAGATCTCACAACAGAAACACCGTCTCAGGTTGCGGAACTCGCAAAAGCAGTTGGACGCAAAGCAGATGTTTACACAAGCACGGTTACGTCCTCTGCTTCAACGCTTCCATTGAATGTTCAGACGCAAGTCAAAGAAATGAAAACGATTATTAACGAAACAAAAGATCAAGCGGTTGAAGTCATTGTCACGGCACATGAACAAGCAGTAACGGCAGAAAATACGCATGAGCTTGACCTGGCTTTTCAAAAAGCATTTACACACGCAAGTTCGATTGCAACGCCAGAAGAACAGAAAAAATTGATAACTGCCACTGCTCTTCAAAAAGCCGGCATTTACCGTCGAGCATTTCAAGTTTTGAAAGAAATTGAAATGGCGCATGCAGTAACAGAATAACAGTACGGTTGGATCCATAATAACGCAGGGGAGGCTCGCGAGCCTCCCCTGCGAATACAACGCAACATATCGAGGAAATGATTTATTGAAAATATGAATCATTTCCTCGCTCGCCAAACACCATTTAAGGAGTTTTGCGGGTCGTAATGTGTCAATTTGATGCTTCGCTGAAAAGTCGAGGGTCGCAAGACTCGCCATAGCATCGTTAATTCTAATCTCCCGTAAAACGGGAAAATTTCGACAGAAAACTTATTATGACCAATTCTACAACATTGGTAAAGAAAGCATTCTCTGTTGCTGTTGCGGCTACAACCATTCTTTGGTCTGTTGGTCTCTCAGCCTTTTTGCCAACAACAGCTTCTGCTGCATCGTTTGGTGATTTGATCAAGGGAACATCTCTCTCTACTGTTTATTACTACGGTTCAAATGGACAACGCTACGCGTTTCCAAACGAAAAAACATATTTTAGCTGGTACAAAGATTTCTCCACAGTGAAGACAATCTCTGACTCAGAACTCGCAAGCATCACTCTTGCAGGAAACATCGTTTACCGCCCAGGTGCACGTTGGATCAAAATCACAAGTGATAAAAAAGTTTACGTTGTTTCAACTTCAGGAAAAGTTCGCTGGGTTGAGAACGAAGCTACAGCTAAAGGACTCGCTGGAGACAATTGGAACGCTCACATCGATGACGTTCCAGATGTATTCTTCACAGACTACACAGTTGGCGATTCTTTGACTTCAGCAGTATCCGGATATGACGGAATGCTCTGGTCTGATGGAACAAGCAAATACCTTGTTGCAGGAACAAAGTATCAAAAAGTTTCAGACGCTGGATTCGCAGCGAACGGCTACAATGCAGGATCCGTTCTTGCAGGAACAGGCTTCACAAAGTCTGGACTCACAGCTGGAGCTGACATCACAGTAGCCATGGCTAACCTCACAGACGCTGCACAAAAAGTAACAACAGCTACATACACTGTTTCACAGAATGTATCTGTTGCACTTTCTGCAAACTCACCAATTTCCTCAACACTCCTCAACAGCCAGGGTGTTGCGCATCTTGCAACTTTGACATTTACAAACCCAACAAGCTCACCCGTATCCGTTAAGTCTTTGAAATTGACCCGCACAGGTGTTTCATCAGATTTGACACTTCCAAACGTTTACTTGTTTAACAAGTTTGTACGTCTTTCTGATGCTGCATCTGTTTCAAGCGGAATCGTTTCTTGGAATGATGCAATGGGACTTTTCACAATTCCAGCAGGTGGATCAAGTGAAGTTTATGTCCGTGCAGATATTGGAGATTCAACA
>Ga0156561_124_pt2 | contig 12754 bp, 12 predicted proteins | sample RifOxyB2_FD_111956 | JGI IMG/M metagenome (GOLD analysis project Ga0156561, IMG submission 111956) | Candidatus Uhrbacteria bacterium RIFOXYB2_FULL_45_11 | reverse complement strand
ATGGGAGTGCTCATTGAACACTACGCCGGCGCCTTTCCGTTCTGGCTCGCGCCCGCACAGGTTCGCATCGCAACCGTGAGTGAAGCATTCATTCCGTTTGCAACGACCATTCTCGATCAACTCACCGACGCTGGCATTCGCGCCGAACTCGATGACTCAAATGAGAAAGTCGGAAAGAAAATTCGCGATGCCGCAACCATGAAAGTGCCATGGACGATCGTGATCGGACAAAAGGAAGTGGATGGGGGAGACTTTAAAGTAAACGTCTTCGGACAGACGGAAGATGTCATGATTGCCGCAAGCGAACTTGTTGCAAAGGCCGTTGAGGCGTCAAAGTTTCCAATCGTATAACACAAAAAAACATCCCACATGACGGGATGTTTTTTGTTGTTTATCGCGGAAGCTGTTGTTTAGGTGTTCTTGGTCGATCGATAGCGTCTCTTTGACTTCGTGACGCAAGTGTTTCCGCTGGGGAATTGATAATACGTTTATTGTTTTGTGCCTCAACAAAATGATTTAATGCTTTACGTGTTTCTGACGCGTCTCCATTGATGCGTGCCCATATTCCTGGATTTTCAAGAAATTTATGAAGGGCTTCAGGAGTGGGGTATTTTTTGAGAATAGATTTTGGAACACCCATGGTTATCAATGAAGCTTCGGAAGCTCCATCACCCATACTTTTATCAAGAGATGCCCATGCACCTGAGAGTTGTTCTACACCAGATTTATTCCACCATTCGTTGTCAGAAGGTGTTTCTGTGGCATTGTCTGGTTTGATGGTCTCTAACTGCTGTGTAGGGAATCGGTCAGGATTGACGATGACACGATCAACAACCGTTGGTGTTTCTGTTCTAGGATTCGATTCCTCCATTTCTTTCAAGACTTTATCCCACGCATCTGGGAGTGGTTGAAATGTTTCTCGAGTTGCTGCAGTTTTTTGTGCATCCGGTCCTTTTGATACTTTTTCAATCGGCTGTTCCTCGATTTCATCCCACAAGTCATCTTGGAGTACCTCTGGACCTTTTGCGAAAAGACCTGCCGGTTTTGTCTCCGGGGTTGTTTGTTTTTCTGGTCCATTTGGATAACGTCCTCTGGCGCTGGCGCTTCTCTGTGATTGCCAGTATGCATTATTATGATCATCCTTAGAAATACCAGCTGCACGCGATTCTTGAACGCGAGCCTGCGCTTCTCTTGCGAGCTTGTCTGCTTCCTCGGCGGTCCACTCTCTGCCCGCTTCTTCTGCTGCTTTTTTTCCTGCACTGCGTTCTTGCCAGAATCGATCATCAAGGTCTTCTGTTGGAACGCTGTTTTTCTTTCTAGCGTCTAATTGACCGTCTCTTGCTGCGCGAATTTCGTTTATGAGCGGACTAAAGTCTGTTTTGTTTTTTGCCTTTCCAACTCCGACCATGGCAAGATTGAAAAGTTTTTCTGCAATAGCAATATCCTTACCTAGGCTGACAGATTGATCGTCAATAATAAGTGTATAGGATCCATTCTCTCTTTGCATTGTCTCAAGATGTACTCCCGCAACATCCGCGCGTCGATTAAATGTACTCAAACGCTCTGGCGCATGTTGTTTTTCTGTCCCCTCGAGTTCTCCTGTTTGAATGAGTGGCGCTTCATATGATTTTTTTGCAACTGGTGTTATTGCTCCTTTTGCCTCAGTTCCATTTTGTCTGTTCTTAAGCCATTCATCAAACCCATCTTCTCCTCTTGCATGAAGTTTGTTGAATTCTGCAGGCGAAAGACTGCTTCTATATTCTGTAAACAACGCGTATCGCTCATCTTCTGTGAGTGCACTTGGGTTTTTCTTATCGAGCGGAGTAGCTTTGTATGCGTCTGCCACGACCTGATCTCCAATAGAACTTTCACCAATGACGTGGATGGGATCAGGAACGGATTCTACTCTAGACGTGGAAAGAGCGGGTTTACCTGGCTTCGTTTTTTCCAGATCTGTCGGTTCGCTAAAACCAGTGTCTTCTTCGTCATCTAATTTATTAACAAATTTTTGTGTTTCGACAAAAATTTTTGTCACATCTTTTTCTTTTTCCGATAGTTTTTTTACAAAGTCAAAAACGCGTTTTGCTTGTTCTGGATTTCTGGAAATTGGAATGACTTGGTCATAGATTTCTTGTTTTCTTTGTTCTTCTGTTGGGGGATAAGGAATTTGAGGAAAGTAAATTTCATAATCTGAAGACTTCCAACGAGCTAAAAATTCTATACCCGTTTTTGATACAGCACTTTCACGATACGCTCGTTCCGGACCCGTATATTCTAAACTAAGAGGATTTACTCCAGCTTCAACGCGTGCTTTTGGGTCTTGTGCGTTTGGTTGTTCTAAGCTTTTATTCCACGGCCCTTCTTCTTCTTCTTCTTCGTTCGCTCCGAATCTTGAATCAAGAAGATTTCCATCGGATTCGTCTGTGCTTGGCCATGGTTGAGGTTCTTTCCCGAGTGAAGCCAAATATTCATTTATGGGAGTGGGTGATTCTACGGGTTCTGTTCCGCCAGCATCAAACTCTTCTTCATCGTTCGTTGCTGGTGTATGGCGCACTTCAAAACTAGAAATGGTTGTTCCGTCTACGAGTTTATTATCAAGATCGAACGGTGTTTTTTCTACATCGCGAATTTGTCGTTCAAGGGCTCGGATGTTTCTGCCGATTTGTTTGATCTTTGTACCGATTTCAGATGTCATTGCCAATTTATTCAGTTGTCCTGTCCAGTAGGCTTTTTCACCTTTAAGACTTCTGATGGATTTCTTTTGTGCATTTATTTTTGCAGAAATAGCATCTTTGTTTTCCAATAAGTGCTGAACGATTGTGTTCAGGGCATTTGGGTTCTTTTCAATCATCTGCATGGCACGTTTCAAAACCTCTTGTTTGACAGAAGGTTCTGAAAACATTTGCAAGATTTTTTTCTGTCTGGGTCCTCTGGTGAAAGTTGTGCAACACTCGCTTCTGCGAGTTTGTTGTAGTTTGCTGTTTGTTCTTTTTCTTGTTTCTTTTGCATTTTTGCAAGCTCTTTACTTGCATTTTGATCTTCAACAGAAGCAAGGTTTTCATGTTCGGGAGCTTGTACCCCTTGCTCTCGTCGGGCGCTTGATGGCATAAAGTTGTGTTTAGATTGAATTGTAAAAATTATACCATAAATCATGGGTGTTGAGCATGATATGTTGACAAATTTGAAAAACATGCTAAGCTGCGATGTTCCTTTTAATGGAGGTTCGTGATGGGGATGATTGTTTCACTTGTGCGGCGAGAGTACCAAAAACATTTCCCTGATGCGCCCGCATTTGTAGATTACTTAGAACAGCGCACAATTGCGCTTGGCGGAACCCTTGAATTTGCCAGATGGCTCAGCTGCGCGTTGCTCGCGTATGCACCAGATCAACAGCCGTGTTTTGTCTCAGACGAATCTGTTAAAAGATTGGCGTGTGATACAAAGCGTGAGTCTGTATGGCGATTGTCGAGTCATCTCTCATTTGAGGAAAAACTTCGCCAATCGTTTGCAAATATACTTTTTTTGCAGACGCTTAATCAGCACGTTCCTTCCGTCAAACTGATCAAATCCAAATCTGAAATGTACGTGCTTTTCTTTGTCTGTGCTTGCGCGATGCTCACAGAATCAACGAAAGATCCACGCGCACAGGCTGCGTGATTCTCAAGGACTCGTAAATGGGTCTTTTTTCTTTTGTAGAAACGCTTGAGGTACAGATTACAGATAAAAAATACAGATATACAGATGAAAAGAAACATGAGGACGAATATCTGTATATCTGTATGTCGCCATTTGTAATCTGTACCTCAAACGTTCCTCCATTGACATTTTTATCTTTTTCCCGTATGTTCACAGCGCCAATCGTGGCATTACGTGAGTTTGAACATGACACAGTCTGATAATGGTCGTGGTCGTCGGGAGAGTCCCGCGAGTCCTTTTAGAGAAAGGGGACAGTCTCCAGAGGATAGGGCCAAGGCGACTTTGAATGCCGTTCTTGAACATCCGTTCTGGGGTCGGTTTCCGAAGGCGCTTTCGGACGGAATCGATCATATCGAACAGGTCTTTGAAAAGGCCGAGTTCGATGAGGTTCTTGCAGATCGTGTTGCGCGTGCGCTTGGCCTTGTGGTGAAACGCGGAAAGTTCGGGGAACCTGAGCTTGCGTTTCTTGCGGCGGCCCGTGCCGAGTTCGGCGGAAAGGAGAGTTTTGTTGCGACAACGATTGACTTCGTGTCGACAATTGCGAGCTCGATTGATCCGAGCGACAAGAAGACGCCTGAGCAAGTGCGTGATCGTCTCGATTTTGCACGTCTCGTCTATGTTGCCGCACGTGACAAGCCGGAGCTTCTGGATCATTTGAATGACAGCGCGTACAGGCAGCTCGATCCGTCTGTCTGCAACAACCCAAATCTTGATGCGCTCCTTGGTGAGCTCTTGGACAAAAAGTTGTTGACCGATCAGAAACACATCGACGCCGTCAAAGTCATGCTCTCGCCGCTTCGTGCGAACTGGACGGCGGATCGATGTGATGAAGCTCGGCGCCTGTTCGAAGGAGTTGGGTATCTTGAGAACATTGAGTTCATTGCGCTTCGTCGCAACATCGATCGCTATCGTGCACAATTCCCAAGGATCGCGGCAAAGTTGGCGATCCCTGCCCATGCGTTTCGACTTTTCTACCCGGACGAAACAGTGCTCCGCTTTGAGTTCGTGTGCTACACGATGCACATCGCTCGCACTTCGACCCACGCTTAAGACTCCTCACTCGAGGGTCTTTTTTTTTATTGGGAACATGTGTAGATACGGATTACAGATGAATACAGATAGGGATGACGTGTCTGAAAACGTTTTTTGGAACCGAATATCTCCATCTATATTTATCTGTAATCCGTATCTACCCACGCTTGCCCCTTGGCTCTTTTTCCAGTATTCTCCACTTGTTATGATCGATTCTCAACCAAAATTTCACCTCATTACGTACGGTTGCCAAATGAACAAAAATGACTCGGAGCGCATGGAAGCGTTGCTTCATGGACTTGGGTTTGCGTCCACGGATGTTCCTGCCGAGGCGGATTTGATTTTGATCAATACATGTTCTGTTCGTCAGCAGGCGGAAGATCGCGTGTTTGGGAAAGTTCATGAGTTCGAAGCATTGAAGGAAACAAATCCAAAGTTGATTCTCGGGATCACTGGCTGTATGGCAGGAAGAGATCGCGATGGTGTGATTCGCAAAAAGATTCCGAGTGTTGATTTGTATTTCCCAACGGCCGATATGGGACAGCTGCCCCGATGGATCGGAGAACTTCGTCCAGAACTCGTAAACAGCACGGATCTTGTTGAGGATTATCTGAAGATTAATCCAGAGCGCCGATCTGTTCGTCAGGCGTTTGTCTCTATTCAAACCGGATGCAATAAGTTTTGTACCTATTGTGTTGTTCCATTTGCACGCGGACTTGAAAAGAATCGACCGGTGAAAGATATTCTCGATGAAGTGCGCGATCTTGCAGCACATGGATGTATTGAAGTGACATTGCTCGGACAAACAGTAAACAGTTATCTCGCGCCAGACGCAGAGAATTTTTCGGAAGGGAATCCGTACATCGTGTCATCTCGACCGACCGAAGGGGGCGGAGAGATCCTAAGTGGAACGCGCGAGATCCCTCGGCTCGTCGATGACCTGCCTGCCGGCAGGCAAGGCTCCTCGCTCGGGATGACGCAGAAGAAACGAGAAAATCATTTTGCTGCACTTCTTTGGGAAGTAAATCAAATTTCAGAAATTAAACGATTGCATTTTACCGCGCCGCATCCACTTCATATGACAGATGAAGTGATTGACGCAATGACACTTCCGGCGCATGTGAACTTTATTCATCTTCCCGTTCAGGCAGGAGACAACGAGGTGCTTCGAAGAATGAATCGTCGGTACACGATCGAGCAGTTTCACGAAGTTGTTTCTCGACTCCATGCAAAGATTCCAAATCTCGCGATTGGTACAGACATCATTGTTGGCTTCTCAGGTGAATCACCAGAGCAATTTCAAAAGACGGTCGACATGTATCGCGATATCAAATTCGATATCGGTTACAATGCGCGATACTCTGAACGATCCGGAACGGCGGCAAAGCGCGCGTTTAAGGATGATGTCACGCAAGAAGAAAAGAAGCGTCGTTGGAATGAATTGCAAGCGGTGATGGAAGAAGTTGTACGCGAGAAAAATCAACAGTATGTTGGACAAGTGGTCAGCGTGCTTGTCGAAAGACATGAAGCACCAAAGATTACAGACGAGATGCTCGCCATGCCAGAAAAGATTCAGGAAGTTCTCGCTGCGCAGCCGGGAATGTGTTTTGGAAACTCACGTGAGATGAAACTTGTGACATTCGTTGGAGGAAAAGAATTGGTGGGAGAGATTGTGAATGTTAAGATTAAGAAAGCAGAGACGTGGATTCTCGACGGAGAAATACTAAAATCTAAAAACTAAATTCTAAGGCAGGAGTTTTCTTTTATGGAAGAGAAGAAATATGATTTGGAAGAACGAACATTGTTATTTGCGATTGCTGTCCGTAATTTAGTAAAGATCTTACCGAGGACAATTTCGAATATTGAGGACATGAAACAAATTGTTCGTTCTTCAGCATCTGTTGGTGCGAATTATATTGAGGCAAACGAAGCATTAAGCAAAAGAGATTTTGTTCATAGAATAAAAATTTGTAAGAAAGAAGCAAAAGAAACGATCTTTTGGCTGAGACTATTGCGACCTCAAAATGAATCATCTTTCTTTGGTCAGATAGATGATCTTTTACAAGAAGCCAAAGAACTTTTATTGATTTTAGGTTCTATCTATCAAAAAGCCTCTCAATCCTTAGAATTTAGAGATTAGTTTTTAGAATTTTATGCTCCCCAAACTCATCGCCATTCTGGGACCTACCGCGAGCGGGAAAACCGCGCTCGGGATTCTGATTGCCAAATTGGTTGGTGGAGAAGTGATTTCCGTCGATTCTCGGATGGTTTATCGAAACATGAATGTTGGAACCGCAAAGCCAGAAGGGGAATGGAAAACGGGAGAAATTGAGATTGGTGGGCGAATCGATCAAATGTTCGGGGCGCGCAAGCAGTTTTTTGTTGAAGACGTGCCACATTGGGGAATTGATCTTGTTGATCCAGATCAGGATTATTCTGTTGCGCAATTTAAGGAGTATGCAGAGAAAAAGATTGCCGAGATTGTGAAACGGAAACATGTTCCTATTCTCGTCGGCGGAACAGGACTGTGGCTTTCGGCTGTGATAGATAATCTCGATCTTTCTTCGACTCCGTCGGACGAGAAACTTCGTGCCGAGCTTGAAGAAAAATCGATGGGGGATTTGTTTCATGAATATAAAACGTTAGATCCAATTGGTGCCGAACTGATTGACCGCGACAACAAACGTCGAGTTGTGCGCGCGCTCGAAGTGACACTTCTCACGGGGAAACCTTTTTCCCAACTACAAACTCGCGGCGTCTCAAAGTACGATGTCTTGCAAATAGGTTTGTCTGTTGATCGTGATGTGTTGTATGAGCGCATTAACGATCGTGTAGACGAGATGATTGCGAAGGGGCTTGTGAACGAAGTTCGAGGTTTGAATGAAAAATATGGTTGTCAGATTGAAAGTATGACAGGAATCGGCTATCGACAAGTCTGTGAGTTTTTGAATCGTACCCCCTCCCCTCATCGAGGGGAGGGTGGGGGAGGGGTGGTTCGTTTGAAGGATGCAATCGAAGAAATCAAAAAAGATACGCGGCATTACGCCAAGCGTCAGATGACTTGGTTTAAACGCGACGAGCGCATCGAATGGGTGACAGATCCGAAAAAGGCCATTGTGCTCGCGGAAGCATTTTTAAAGTAATGCACCACCCGTCGCTCGGTATGAGCTATGGGTGGTTTTTTTCTGTGAAGAAAAAATAAAAAATCCCCAGAGAAGACTGAGGATTAGAGTATTTTTGGTTTCCCGTATGTGAGTGGTGCAACATGGACGTGATTGCGGCGATCGTCACGTTTGCCTTTGTACATCGCCTCGCTTGCGCGCATGAAGAGTTCGTCGAACAAACCTTCTGTGTCTGAATTGGGTTGGATGTACGCATTTGCAACACCAATGGTGACGGTCTGCGAAATGGCGATGGGGCCGAGCTGACACGGTGTTGCTTCTGTTGTTGTGCGAATGCGCGTGCCAATCAATTTCCCATTTCCCATCAATTGATCCAGGTTTCCAAGTGTGGTGCCGGTTGCGACACGTGCCGTATCTGAATAGGGTTGATCGCGATCGCGGTGCGTTTTCTCTTCTGATGGTTTGTTGGCCGCTGCAAAGATCACGAATTCTTCGCCTCCCCAACGGGCAAGGACGTCATCGTTTCTTGTGGAGCGACGCAGGATATCTGCAAACCAACGCAGGACTTGATCACCGGCGTCTTGACCATACTGTTTGTTGACCTGACCAAAATGATCCAGGTCGAGCATGAGAACAGAGATGAGACCATCGAATTTTTTTCCGCTCAGTCGAACAAGATTTTGCTCGATGATGGAGCGTGCGGGTTCTTGCAATAAGAGGTTTGTTCTCTTGTCGTAGATCTCACGCGTCCGAAGCTGCATGATGAGCGTTCGGCCAATCGTTGTGTTAAAAAACGCTCGGGTTGTTTCTCGTTCATGCGCGTTTGGAAAAAGCCCGGTTGCGTGCCGCAATCCGTCTGGAAACGTAATGATCACTTCGCCATCTCGTGAGAAGGCAATGGAAAGTTCCGATTGCTCTGCCATGGGTCTCCTTTTAATGTCCATATCGGGGGCTGTGGACCGAGGATTACATCAGAAAAAGAGCAAAATGTCAAGATTGCGTCTTTTGGTTTGGGAAATAAAAATCCCCACGACGTGTTCGTGAGGATGAGGATTACTTGTTGTCGTAGAGACGGATGGTTAGAGTGTCCGTTAGGTTGTATGGCTTGATTCGTGCGAGCAGGATGCTCATCGCCTGGTTTGAATCGAAGCCTGCCGCCGTAAGGGAATTGTATTCATTCCTGAACAGTTTGGCGTCTTGTTTACGCTTGCGTGCGAGCTGCGGCTCCAATTTGTCGACGCTGTCCATGTAAGCGTCGAACAGTGGGGCGATGGCCGCAACAATCAGATCTGGACCGATCACGGCCGCGATCTTGAGCATGCTTTCGCCGGCCACAATCATGGGCCAGTTTTCATCGAGTCTGTTCTGAATCCTCTTCAAAACTTCGAGTGGAGCTTTCTTCGCGTCGAGTTCATCGAGTTGTGCCTTGATTTGCTTCTTTTCGAGCTTGAGTGCATCGACTTCGGCCTGAGCCTGGTCGCGCTCGGCTTCGAGAGGAGCTTTGCGCTCAAGATTCGCGGCACGATCTGCATCATCTCTGATGTAGAAGTCGTCACTCGGATTTTGCGACAGTTCGATATCTCTAATCTTTGACACGCATTTCTCAATTTTACGATCAGCATCAGCCCTCAGACCCTCTCCGTAACGATTCTCGATCTCATTTGCACGAGACGTGAGTGTCTGGCATTTCTCTTCGAGCGAATTGAGTTCTGCCGCCTGTTCGGCGCTGAAAATCTGGATTTTGTCGAGCATGTCACCTTCTCCTGGTTCACGTGGAACCGAGCCAATTTCTGAGGAAAGAACTTCTTTCCCTTTCTTTTGGCATGTTTGGAGAGGGGGACGATATCTGAAAACGGCATTTCTGTCAATCACAAAACCGCCCATGTGGCGGTTTTATTTTGTTTCTTATGATTTGAGCTTTACAAGCAACATGTTTCTTGTGACTCCTGGATCTGCGGTTCCTTGTGTTTCTTTCATAATCAATCCAACAAAGAAGGGAAGCAGCTTTTCTTCTCCTGCCTTATAACGAAGGACTTCTTCTGGGTTGCTTGCAAGTGCGCGATCGATAATGTCCGCGAGTGCACCAGCGTCTTCCATGGTTCCGAGTTTCAGGTCTTCCATGAGATGTGTTGGAGATGCTCCTGCATCAAGCATGGCGTTTAACACTTTGAGTCCGGCAGTTCCGTTCAACTTGGTCGTCGCGATCAGGGTGATGAATTCCGCAAAATTTTCTGGGGTGATTTTGCAGATGCGAATATCAATACTGCGTTCCATCATGAGTCCGCCGAGTTTTGAGAGGAGCCATCCGGAAACGAGACGTGCCATTTTTGGTTTTTCTGTTTCCCAATCAAGATCACCTTCTTGTGAGCCGAGCCATTCTTGAAGTTCAGAGAATGTGTGTTCAGCAAAATCTGCAACAGCTGGATCATCACACATTTGCGCAGCGTCGAGCGGTTTCAATCCATATTCTTCTACAAAGCGTGCACGACGTGCCGCAGGAAGTTCTGGCATGTGAAGTTTGAGTTCTTCTGCAAGAGCGGTGAGGTTAAGGGGTGGAATGTCTGGTTCTGGAAAATAACGATAATCTGCCGCGTCTTCTTTTGAACGTTGTGCTTCTGTTATGCCTTTTACATCGTTCCATCCACGTGTGGTTGAAACGGTAACAGGTGTTCCGTCTTCCCAAAGTTTTGTTTGACGTTTGATTTCAAACTCAAGTGCACGCTCTACATGACGAAACGAGTTCATGTTTTTTACCTCTGTTTTTGGATTGAAACGTGCACCGATGATTTGTCCGTCTGCATCAACCTCGCGCATGGAAATGTTGGCATCACAGCGCATGTTGCCTTTTTCCATGTCTGCGTTTGAGATATCAAGATAGCGGGCGATACGTTGGAGTTCTTGTAAAAACGCTTTTGCCTCTTTTGCGTTTTTGAAATCTGGTTCTGTAACGATTTCAATGAGTGGTGTTCCTCCGCGATTGTAATCGACAAGTGTTTTACCTTCGACTCCGTGTGTGTTCTTTGCTGCGTCTTCTTCAAGATGGGCACGTGTAATGCCAAAGCGCACGAGTGGTCGATCAGAATCTGGGATTTCTACTTCAAGGTATCCATTTGTGGCGATCGGTAAATCATACTGTGAGATCTGATACGCCTTAGGAAGATCGGGATAAAAATAATTTTTGCGATCGAACTTAGAATGCGCAGCGATTGTACAATTCAAAGCAAGACCCATCATGGTGCCAAAGCGAATGGCTTGTTCATTTGGAACGGGGAGTGTGCCTGGATTTCCAAGACAGATCGCACACACATTTGTATTTGGAGATGCGCCAACATCATGCGCTGGACACGCACAAAACATTTTGGATTTGGTTTTCAACTGAAGATGGATTTCAAGTCCGATGACGGGGATCAACATAGGAAATGGTTACGAATGTGGTTGTAGAGGCGTGGTCTCGTGCCCATCCTCGGTTATTTTGTCTTTGTCATCCTGAGCGACCGTTTCTTGTTTAGCCGAAGGATCTCGCGTTTCCTTCAAGTGTTTATACAAGATTGTCATATAAGTCGCAAGCAGAGGAATCACAAAGATTCCAAGGGTGGACTCTAAGAGATCGACCCATGCGGGTGGTTGGAGTGTCTGTGTTGTTTGCGTTGGATCGAATCCAGAAAATCCACCTACGATTGAAATAAGAACGGCAACAAAAAGGAAATAGACAAAACCAATAAGGATGGGCCCGCCAATAAGGCGGTACAAGACGCGGAAGAATCGACCTTTTGAAAGGCCTCTGCTAAAAGAAAGTGCGTCTTTTCCGCGTTTGCCATCAAGGATCACGGAAGTCTGCGCAAACGCAAACCAAACAATCGCAATGAATCCAGGAATCACAAGAAGGATGAAACCAAGAAAGACGAGTAAGATGTGCAAGAGAAAAACACGAGCCGTTGGTCGCAAAAAGGAAAGTGAAACATTCTTCAATCCAATGGCATCGAACGGTTGTTTTTCTGTGAGCGCATTGACCATCAAAATAAAAATTATGCCCACCCAAAAAGTGATCAGAAATTCCGTGATGGAAAATAAGGTATCAAATATGAAAATGATCGAATTCTGTTCCGGGAAAAAACTCAACAAAAAATATCCGCAGAATGGAAACAGAAGCCATGCGGAGTATCCAACCATGAGCCAAAAATTTGATCGATAGAGCTGCAAGCTCGACAAAACAAGACTCAGTGGTGGATGAAGCGGATGATTATTTTTGTTTGCCGTTTTACGCACCGCTTTGTTCTGTAAGGCTTTGATAGAGGAGAACATCAGATAAGAAGATAAGTGGATTGAGAAAAATCAGAACGAGACTTGGAAGAACGGTATTGATAAGTTCTGTGATGCGGATTTGAACGTCTAAATTGAGACCCGTTGATCCGATCAGGAAGATGTTCAAAATAAGACTGAGAAGCATGGCGAGCAAAATGCCGAACAAGAGAAAAACGCATTTTGGAAGAAGGATGCGCATAAGGACGCTCCAGAATTTTCCTTCCGTTATCTCACGACTTTTCTTAAGGGCTTGTTTGTTTTTTGCGTGATCCAGAATGGCCGCATACGGTGCGAGCATATAATACAATGTCCAGCGTGTTGTCAAAATCAAACTTGCGATGAGTCCAATGATCAAGAGTCCATTTGCGATTCCAAGGATCCAAACGTTTTGCATGAAAAATCCAACAGTACCAAGGATGACTGAAGGACCGAGTGTGATTATTTGTGCAAGCAAAATAGTGAGTCCAACAAGAATGGTCACGGCAAACGTTGAAAGATACCGTTTTTTCGTTTCTTGCATGATATTTGCAATACTCACACGCTCGCCACGCAGAACGGATTTTGCACCGAGTGCAAGTGAGACAAAAACCCAAAAGCCAAGC
>Ga0156561_110_pt1 | contig 12866 bp, 13 predicted proteins | sample RifOxyB2_FD_111956 | JGI IMG/M metagenome (GOLD analysis project Ga0156561, IMG submission 111956) | Candidatus Uhrbacteria bacterium RIFOXYB2_FULL_45_11 | reverse complement strand
ATCTACTTTATTCCTATGCGGAAATTTCCGGAACCGATCACAAACCTCGTCGCGGCGTTCTCGCGTTTACCTGGCGTGGGGCCTAAAACGGCCCTGCGCTATGTTTATTATATGTTGAAACAGCCAAAGGCGGATTTGCACGTCATGGCGCGCGCACTTCTTGAACTCGGGGAGAAAATTCAAACTTGTCCAACCTGTTTTACCTACACAGAAAAACCGCTCTGCGAACAATGTGCGGATTCTCGTCGCGACAAAGCAATCTTGTGTGTGGTCGAAGAGCCGCGTGACATTTCAACGATCGAAGCCACAGGATTCTATCGCGGCTTCTATCACGTGCTTGGCGGAACACTCAGTCCGATTGAAGGAATCACGCCGGACGCACTACGCATTCGAGAATTAGTCGCACGCATTCAAGCGGGCGGCGTTTCAGAAGTCATCCTCGCCCTCTCTCCAACAACACAAGGCGAAACGACCATTCTTTATCTGACAAAACTTTTGTCATCGCACGTGCAAGTCACGCGCCTTGCAAGAGGATTACCAATGGGCGCTACGCTCGAGTTCGCCGACGAAGTAACATTGGGCGATGCTCTCCGAGGTAGACGCAAATTATAAACACCCTTCGACAAGCTCAGGGTGTTTTGTTTTAGATGCCGATATGTTTCTCGACGAGAGTTACACGATGCTGAAGTGCAAGTGTCTCATGTTCCACATTTTCACAACGTTTTCCAACATGATCCTGAAATTCAAATTGATCTGATGTGTATTTTGTAAATTTTGTATCAATACGTTCATCAACATACTCTTGCGTTTCTTTGCGAAGCATCATGTTTTCTCTAATAAAATCAAAGAATTCACTGACATACTTTTCGAGCCGATCAAATCTTGTATCCAAAGCTTTGATCGAAGTTTCGATCTTCTTATCCAATGCTTCGATCTTCGAATTGTGAACATCAGCTCTAGAATCGAGACTTTCTAATGTAACAGTAGCTTTCTTCATATTAGCTTCATTATAATTGAGTTATCGAATTTAAACAAAACAAAAAAACTCCTGCGCTTTTATGCATTCAGGAGTTCTCATAAGAATATTTCATCAGAAAATCAAGCGTTTGTCAACGCAAATATTGTGGATAAAAAAACCCCGAAGTGTTACTTCGAGGCAGACGCGGCCGCTTGGGCCGTTTTTTAGCCGGAGGCTAATCAGCCTTTGGCTGAGTTTCATCGAGTCCGTTGACCACATCAACGATCGTTGAGATATCGGCCATCGCGCCGATTCCTTCGTCGCCGCATGCGAGGACTTTGCTTTGCGGATCGATGAAGTGAACATTACGTCCACCAGACGGACCCTGTACATTCGGACCCTTTACATTGCTCAGAATGTTCATCTGCATATTCGTCCACGGATTTGACCACATGAACGAGTTCATGGCTGGTGCGAGCACGACAGGTTTGTCGAAATCCCATGCGCGAAACACACACGTCAGTAAGTTATCACACTTGCCAACAGACATCTTCGCAAGTGTATCCGCGGAAAGTGGCGCAACTACGAACATATCTGCCCACTTACGCAGGTTGATGTGCAAAACAGGATCATCTTTCTGGTGGGCCTGTTCGGCATACCGATCAAAATGTCGAACAATCTTTACGTGACGCGAACGAAACCACTCGTCTTCATCTGTCCACACACGAACTTCCGACCAGCATTTTGCAGGTGCAAGCTTGTTTGGATCACGCTCCTGTTGTCTTTTGAGTTTCTTATCGATTTTTTCTGGTCTGTAAAAGTAAAGTGCGGCTTCTGATGCCACAATCTGCACATCGTGACCCGCGTCAAGAAACGCTTTCGCGAGCTTTGGTATGAGCACTGACGCAACGGAACCTGTCATTCCAAGCAAAACCTTCATTGCATCCTACGCAGAATCGCCTGAGCGATTTCTTCACGTTTCACCGCATGTGCCACATCATCACGACCAATCACATACGCACGCTCGCTAGCCCACTCAAGACAATTTGCCACAATCAAATTCGCATTGGATTGCGCCCGACTCGCTCGCGCGATATCAAGCAACTCTCCATCCGTGATACCCACCTGAAGCTTGAACTTCACGAGATACCCCCTAAATCCCCAATCGCGACGAATCTTGTCAATGATCTTTTCTGTGGGCACAAGTTCAAGAAACAAACGCTTATGAGAAGACGAAATCTTTCCAACTTTCTGCAACAACTTGATCACGACTCGCGCAGAACCCGAGTTTGACACTTCACTTGGTTCACACGGAATGTACGTATTTGCCACTTTATAATCGCTCACAGCTGCCGAGTGAACAATCAAATCGAATCGATTGTTCTGAATGGCGTATTGCATTTTAGTAAGAAGCTCGTCGTACGTCTTATAGGCGATGATCGTCAACGATCCTCCTGAAAACGCATCTGAAAGCATCTCACCACGGACTTGTTCCGGACTCGATGTGAGCAAAATCACTTCGTGACCCGCTTCACGCATCTGATCTGCAATCTTGTTTCCTGTTCTACCACGAAAGATGTTGGAAATTCCTCGCACATCATCGATCATGGTCATGGTATTTCCTGCGGTCACCAATACGTTCATTGCACACCTCCCGTCTCAAATCCAAGACGATACACACGATTTGCATTCCGCCACAGGATCTTTTCCTTGGCAGCTTCATCAAGTCCCAGCATTTCAACGAGCTGAATCGTATCCTCAAGCGATTGAATCGGAAAGTCCGAAGCAAACAACAATCGATCCGCGCCATTCGGAATCGCCAGAAACTTTTGCAGTTCCTCAACGATTTGTACTTTGTATTCCAATCGTGCTTCATCCGTTCCGGACAAGAACTGCCCAGAAAGATCTGTAACAACATTTGGAAACTCGGTCATGAGAGCACGCAACTCATCAAAAAACGGATTTGCGAGATGTGCGATCACAAACTTCACGTCGGGAAAAGACTTGATCGCTTCCCGAAACGCACTTGGCTTTGCCAAATCAGTATTTGCATCGATCCAACAAAAACTGTTTCCACACTTCAGATTTCCACTCTCTCTGCGCTCGCGCGAACAACAGTGATGCAATTCCCCACCATGAATAGTTACGGGGAGATTGTATTTCTGTGCCAGGCGATACACACCAAAAATGGAAGGATCTGAAATACGAAACGTTTGATAGCCGGCAAATAACTTTATGCCGACCAAGAGTCCCGCCACCGCGAGCTCTTCGAGCTCAGCGAGGCCTTCCTCAAATCGATTCATCACGTCCAAACTGCCGATCATGGCAAATCGTTCACGTCCTTCAATACGCTTCAACATCTCCCGATTCGGAACCCCTCGTCCCTTGAACGGAAAATACGTCGCGATCACAAAGACCTTTCGAAGATCATAACGATCTGCAGATCGCTCAATCGCATCAATCGATGCGTCAACCGTATGTAAACCAACCATTGGCTTATCAGATGTATGAACATGAACATCAATGATCATGCTGCTTTCCTCGTTCCCTCTGCGAGAGGGAGTAAATGAACACTCCCGCATTGGGAGAACGCATTGTATCCAAAAAAGCCGATAAGTCAAGGTTGTTTATATGGATGGAAAACAAAATAACATTAATCTTTCCACAATTTTATCCCTTTCCTTCTTTTCACATCATTGCTATCATTTCTGTTATATGTGCTATTCCCTATTTGATCGAGGTGGTTTTTCAGAGCGAAATTTTGGCACAGACTTCTCTTTTCCGTCGCATGAAGACAAAAAGGAAGATCGAATTGAAAAAAAGAAGCCTCTGAAAACACGTGGATTATTTGTTCAAGAAACAGATCGTCTCGCTTCAGAAAAAATCAGAAGCGAACGTTTAACAGACACGGAATTCAAAAAACGTGCTGAAAACATAAAAACATTGCGTCTTGCCCTTGTGGAATGGATCGCTGAAAATGTTCCGGATGATCAATGGGATCAACGAAAACTAAAAGGCATGACCGATTATTTATCTCGAGAACACGCACAAACGATTCACGAAATCACAAAAGACTTTTTGGATCAAGAAAAATATCCTACACGTCCTGTTATAAAACTCATGCTCAAAGAGATTGAAAAACTTCCCGATGTTTTTTTGTTTGGATGGAGAGGTAAAGATCAAACACAATGGGAACGAGAAACCAGAATCCATGATCATGCAGATTCAACTGTTGCCCTCACCGTACATGAAGGAGCTGTTGATGAAACAGTTTACGTTGTAGATCATTCACAATTACTTATAAAAGGGACAGCGGGTCCAGACAACCCAAGAGGTCAACAACGCATTCCTCTGCTTGGACAAAAAACCAAGCGTTATCCTGCTGGAATGAGCAAAACTTATAAAAGCCCACCGCCCTATTTACACACTGTTGCTGGCTCACCAGAATTTGATCTTACCGTAACGATCCATGCATATTTACGTCCATCCACAGACGTTGCCTATGATTTTACCATTGATAAAGAACACAACATGCTTGTAGAAACAGGAATTAGCTGAGCCACACTTTTTTCAATGGAACGTAAGGGATTTGAAAATTTCTATCTCACGCGACTCATTAGACTCAACAGATTCAACAACTTCAAACGGAGTCCTGAGTCTTGCCTTTGAACCACATCTGAGTCGAGACCAAGAAGATCGTATTGTCAGAACATTGATCGGTTCAGAAGTTTGTAAACAATCTCTTTTCATGATTGGTCGTGGACGATGGAAAACGCTTGAGGTCGTCGTCCTAATCAAAAAATCAGGAAAAATCTCTACTCCAGATATCGAAATTCAAAAAAACGATAGTCTTATACATAAATACCCTCGAGCAATCGAGGGTATTTCGTTAAAAATATCAGTTTAATTCACAACCTCTCTTGCAATCGCCTTTTCTAGAGCTCTTTGAATGGTGTCTAGATGTGATTTATGCACCAGTTTTTTCTTTGCGTCATCCAGAGCAAGCTGTAATTCTGCAGCGGACTTTGAAAGCAAAGATTCTCGCCATTCCATCTCGATTTCCCACTCTTCCGCAGTCCATCCTTCATATCCTGTTGTTTCTTTTTCTTTTCCAAGTGCATCTTTTTGCCCAAAAAATTTATCTTCAGGAGATAAATACATTTCATTTTGCGGATAACCGCCTCGCTCTGCCATATACATAAAGTTCATTTATGATGAATAACAATACATCATAAAGTATAGTACACAACAAAAAAACCCGCGAGCCCGTCTCGCGGGTTTAGTCTTATTCAATGAATCCACCGGCTTGGATTTCCCAAAGCTTTTTGTAGATTCCTTCTTTTGTGAGCAACTCATCGTGTGTTCCAGAATCGACGACTTTTCCGCCATCGATCACGACAATGCGATCCATGCGCATGATGGTCGACAATCGGTGAGCGATAACGATCGTTGTCTTTCCTTTCATGAGCTCATCGAGCGCGGCTTGGATCAGAGATTCTGATTCCGAGTCGAGGCTTGAAGTTGCTTCATCAAGGACAAGAATTGGCGCATTCTTCAGAATCGCACGCGCAATCGCAATACGTTGACGTTCTCCACCAGAAAGTTTGATTCCGCGTTCACCAACGAACGTTTGATATTTATCCGGAAGTTCCATGATGAAGTCATGACAGCGTGCGCGCTTTGCCGCTTCAAAGACTTCTTCGTCGGTTGCCGTTGATCGACCATAACGAATGTTGTCCATGAGCGAACGATGAAACAGAATCGGCTCCTGTGGAACCATCGCAATTGCTTCACGCAAACTGTTCTGCGTTACTTTCGCGATGTTTTGACCATCAATCGAGATGACACCAGATTCCACATCATGAAATCGCAAAAGCAATTTTGTGATGGTGGTTTTTCCGGCGCCAGACGGCCCAACAAGGGCAATCTTTTCATGGGGTTGAATGTGCATATTCAACCCATTTAACACCACACGTGTTTTATTGAACTTGAATGTAACATCCTGAAATTCAATAGATCCTTCCGTCACCCGCATCAAACCTGCTTTTGAAACGTCTTTTACTTCATGAGGTGTTTCTAGGATCTCAACCATTTCTGCCGCATCGGCAAGTCCTTCATAAATATGACGAATGGATTTTCCCAAGTTCCAAACACGCATGAAAATTCCAACCATGAAACTTTGAATGAGGGCGAAATCTCCGATGGTGAGCAATCCTTGTTGCCACAATTGGATGGCCACATAAAACATCACGAATTCCGCAAGAACCATCAGGCCTGCCTGAACAGATTCTGCGATTCCGTCATAATTCCACAAACGTGTTTGCGCCTGGCGCCATCGTTCCATGACATTCCCAAAGACAACTTTTTCTTGAGCTTGTGACGCAAATAATTTGATGGTTGTGCTGTTTGTGAGGGCATCTGACAAAACAGCTGTGGATTCAGAATCCAACAAGGACTTTGCGTAATCATATTTCAATTTCCACATGGCGAATGTGATATTGAACACAGCAATCACTGCCACACACACCAAAAGAACAATTCCTAATCTAACATCTCTCATGAAAAGTACGATCAAATTTCCAACAACCACAACAACCAAGGAAAGAATATTCCAGAGCAATTCATCCATCAGTTTTTCAAACGCATTTGCGAGCCGATGAATCTTGCGAACCAAAGAACCAACAAACGCATTCGAAAAGAATGTGTACGAATGATCCAAAACATAGGCAAAAGAATTCGTTTCCAAATTCTTTTTGACATTCGGTTGGAAGATGTTATTCACAAAGACCACAACACGCCAACACAACCAAGAGAATCCATTGATGGCAAAAATGATCAGAATCAACTGGAACAATTCTGGACCACGATCCGCTGTAGGGGTTGTCTGTGCCAAGACGTCAAAGAACGATTTGTAAAAGAGCGGAACAATCACCCCACAGATGTTTGCCGTAAGTGAAAGAATAACAAGAAGCAAGACAGACCATTTGTACATCCGCATTCCATTCCAGATAATTTCTAGAATCTTTTTAACTGAGTAATTCTTTTGCATAGGTTTCCTCCAAATGTTTTGTGTCATCCCGCTTACGAGTTCGACGAGTGTGCACTGCGAAGCGCAGCGTAGCCGAGGGATCTCGCATAAACGTGAGATTCCTCCACTCCTCGATGACTCGTCGGTCGGAATGACACAATGGGATAAATAAAAATTAGCGCGTTAGGCGCTAATTTTTTCAATACGAATTTGCGTAAAAGGCTGACGATGCCCGACGTTGCGTCGGTATCGAGACTTTGGCTTGTACTTGATAACCGAGACTTTTTTTGCTCGTCCGTTATCAATGACACTCGCTGAAATTTTAGCACCGCTCACGGTTGGAGTTCCAACCTGAGTTTGAGTTCCTTCTTCATCAGAAATCAACAACGCATCAAAAGATACGGTTGCTCCTGGCTCAAGATCTAATTTTTCAATCTTAAGCTCTTGCCCTTCACGAACAATGTATTGTTTTCCTCCAGCAATAATAACTGCAATGTTTGCCATATCAATCAATACGTACGCGGCTCCTCAGACTCGTGTTACGAGACGGTATGCCAGCGAAATGAATAATTTATGCGTGGATCATACTCATTCTATGGATTTATGTCAAACTATTGACTTTTTCTAAAAAAACAGATATAAACAAACGTCGCAATCACAAAAAACCCTGCGACAGGAGGTGTCTATTGGACTCATATCAAAAGATGATGGTTCGTTGGTCAGCACTTTCAGCTACACTCATCGCTCTTTACTGGGCGGTTTGGTACGTTATCACCGGCGAAGTACCGGTAGTAACAACGATCGAGCTCACCAAGAACTCGTTCATCACGCTTCCGTTTGCCATCTCTCATTGGTACGATATCTTGCTTGGACCCATCTACTCCGTGATGTTCTTCACAGCGTACAGGAATAGGAATGCGGAAGACAAAAAAGAATTGCTGGTTCAACTCTCTGTAGGTCTCGTTGTGGGTTTCATTATAAGTTCGTTCCTCTTTAGTGTTTCTGCCCATGGTCCGCAAATGAATCTCGAGACTGGCTTTTACATGTTTTTCGGTGCATTGTCTGGCATGGCTTTCGGCACGAGTCTCGGTGTGAGCCTTATCGTAGGCCTTTGTGTGGGACACAATCTGTGCAATCAGCCTTATAGCGTGGGGATTGAAAGTATCATCTGCGCACTTTTCGCCGCAAATCTGGTAAATGGCATCAAATTGATGCATCAATTGATCTGGAGACAAAATAAAAGTCTGTTGGTCAACACTTAGATCTCTTCATCCTTCACTGATTCGTGGAGGATTTTTTCTTTTATCGATAAATATTTTTTCGATGATCTACATCTAAAACTCGAATGATCTCTTTTGAATCAAAACAAAATGTAACCCGCCAATCATGCTGAATACGAAATGAATAGATATTCGAAAGAACGCCCTTCAGACGCTTCGAATGAAGTATAGGATGAAACGGATCAGATTCGAGAACCTCCAACAAATCACTAAGTCATTTTTGTGCAGACACTGGAAGTTTCTCTGCAGATTTTAAAAAACGCGATTCAAACCGAATGGTCATACGCGTTTTGATTGAATTTGTTTGAGAAAATTTTCCTTTGTTGTAAATGTCCTTATTTTCCCTTTCTTCATTTGCAACGCAATCGTTTTCTTCACAAATGCCGCTTTATATTCTCCTTCTGAATCTTTCTGAGACGCTAAATCGTAAACAACCGATCGAAGATGCTTCACTTCACGGGTCAACGATTGAACTTTAGATTCGAGAGCTTTTGTTGTCATAGGTGATTAAAAATACTTTATCAAAATACAAAAAGAAATCAAATCCAATCTACGCAAGCTGAAGCCTGCGACTATCTCGATACGGTTCGCTTTTCCTTTTTTACGAAGAACGCCGCAGCGACAAACATAAGTCCGGCGAGGAGCATGAGGATGATTGCTTTTTCTTTGCTTTGAAAAAATAATGTCGAGACACCAAACAATCCCGCGATAAATACATAAAAAAGCACGATTTGTGTCTGGCTCCAACCGCGGTCAAACAGTCTGTGATGTAAATGTTTACGATCACCGACAAAGATTTGTTTAAGACCGCCTGTTCGGAATCGTCGAAGCATGATCCAGAGGACGTCGAGAAGAGGAACACCAAGGACAAGGAGTGCTGTTGCTAATTTTCCGCCCGAAATAACCGCAAGCATTCCAACAAGGTATCCGACGAGTGTACTGCCACCCTCGCCAAGAAAGATTGAGGCCGGATGGAAGTTCCAAAACAAAAACCCGAGCTGGGCTCCAAGAACGATTGCGGCAAGAAGAGCGACGTCAGGCTGGAAATATGCGACCGTGAGCGCAAGGAGAAGAACCATGAGCGAACCGATCGAAGTGACCGATGTTGCGAGGCCATCAAGACCATCAAGAAACTTTGTTGTATACATGACTACCATCAGCCATAAAAAGACAATGATGTTTGATTGCCAGATGTGCAGATAAACAACACCTCCGAACGGATTCGTGAGCTTTTCGATATTCACTCCGCACAAAATGACCGTTGCACTCGCAAGAAGCGGAGCAATGATGGCAAATTGTGGCGGAAGGTCAAAACGATCGTCAATGTAACCACCGATCATGAGAATGAGTCCACCGAGGAGAAAGCCGATGTATTGCAGATATTGAATCTCGCCGGATATGAGCCACTTTGATGACAGAAGCGATCCAATGACCGCAACAGCGACCGCAAGATAAATTCCGATTCCGCCAAGGCGTGGAATTGGGTGTGTATGAACATTTTTTGGATGATGTGGATGGTCCACAATATGCCATTTGGTCGCAACAAATCGAACAAACACTGTCGCAAAAAATGCGATGATAAATGCCGTCACTCCAAAACTGATCAATAAACTCATCATAATTCTTTTCCTTTTTGAATAGACATCACTCCCCCAACATCGAGGACGATTGTATCACGTCTTTGGACTTTGCCTTCAAGGAGAGCGTTTGCGATCGCGTTATCGACTTCTTCTTGGACGACACGTCTGAGTGGTCGTGCACCAAACTTAGGATCATAGCCTTTGTGTGCAAGCTCAAGAACTTCCGCATCTGTAACCTGAAATCCAATTCCTTTTCCCTCAAGACGTTTTGTGACCTGCGCAATCATGAGCTTTGTAATCTCGACAATTTGTGATTCTTCGAGAGGCTTAAAGACAATGACACCGTCGAATCGATTGAGAAACTCAGGTCGATAAATGGTGCGCAGTTCTTCTTCGAGCAAATGCGTTTTAATCGTGTCAGTGGACTCACCGCGCGCGACGGCGTCTTGAATGTATTGTGTTCCTGCGTTTGATGTTGCAATGATAATCGTATTTGTAAAATCGATCACGCGGCCGGCGGCGTCTGTTACGCGGCCGTCATCGAGAATTTGGAGAAAGACGTTTAGGATATTTGGATCCGCCTTTTCGAGCTCGTCGAGGAGCACGACAGCAAACGGTCGTGTACGAACCGCTTCTGAGAACAGCCCACCTTGGTTAGAGCCCGGCGCGCCGATCAGCTTGTCCATGCTGCGAACATCTTGATACTCGGACATGTCCACACGAATCATCATTTGTTCACTGCCAAAGTATGTTGCCGCAAGCGTCTTTGCAAGCTCGGTTTTTCCAACTCCGGTCGACCCGAGGAACAAAAACGAGGCGATTGGACGTGAGCCTGGGCGCAAATCTGCGCGCGCTCTTCGAAGTGCACTCGCGACCGCCTTCACTGCTTCATCTTGTCCAATAATGCGACCATGCATCTCATCTTCAAGATGTAACAGTTTCATTTTTTCATCTTCCGCAACGTTTGTAACAGGAATTCCCGTTTTTGTTGCGATAATTTTTGCGACGTCTTCTCCTGTCACAACACCATTCTCTCCGCGATTTTTTGCCACTTGTTGTGCAACTTCACGCGCAATTTCGATCGCCTTTTTTGGCAAATACTGTTCATGCATGTACCGATCAGACAACTTTACGCATTTTTCAACCGCATCATATTGAAAGATCACTTTTTTTTCATGTTCGATGCCTCCAATTTTTGATTCGAGAATACGAATGGCTGTTTTTTCATCTGGTTCATCAACGCGCACTTTTTGAAAAATGCGTCCGAGCATGGATCGTTCAATGGATTCTGTGTAATCCTGAGGAGTTGTGGTTGCAATCACAAACGTTGCCCCACGTGAAAGATAATCAGACAAAAGTGGCGCGAGGTCCGCGGTGAGTTGCTCTAAATCCATGAGAGCAAGAATGATGTTGCGTGATCTCGACACTTCATCGAGCATGAGCATCAAGCGTTCTTGAGCGGTCTCAACGGGAACACCACTCACAAGCTGCGGAATAGAAATTTTGACCAGACGTTTGTCTTTCAAAACATCCGGAACGCGCTCTTCAACCATGAGCGCCGCAATTCCTGCGAGAACACTTCCTTTTCCAACACCGTGCTGACCAACAAGCAACGCGCTTTCACGCCCACCTTCAATCACCCGAAAAACTTGTTCGATTTCTTCTTCCCGCCCAATCATCATCGGCAATCGCCCATAAACCGCATCTGTTGTGAGATCTTCTGAAAATGCATCAAGAAGAGGCGTTGCGACAGAAGTCATAGATCTGTTCATTGCTCCCGTTGGTTTCGATGCGGCCGCCTTTTGAAATTGCAAATATTGATCACGGATTTTTTCATGGATGCGGATCCAATCCACCATGTTCTCAAATTGTTCTGCATCTACGTTCTGTTCTTGAAATAAATCTTCCAAAAATGACTCCGCTTTATACGCCTCAAAAAAAAGTTCGAGCGCGGAAACATGCTCTCGACCCTCCACATACGCATTACGAAACGCCAGTAATAAAACCTGTTCTGCTTCCTCATTTAATCCGGTTAAATCCCCGATTTGCCGCGTAGAAAGTCTTCGACTTAAGGGATCTTTTATTTTTTCAAACGATAACCCCAATCTTCCAAACAAAATCGTTGCAGATTCATCCTCAATTGCTCCAACGAACAAATGCAGTGGCTCAATAGACGTGTGACCAAATCGTTCCGCAAGCACAAACGCCGAATCGAGTGCTTTCATGGCGGATGGATGAAAAAATTGAATGAGATCAATGGCGTCTTTTGGCACAACATCCAGAGATACTAATTCAGGATCGATAGAATTTCTGTCACGTTTTGGAAGATAAACAAGATGTCGCTTGATTTCCGATTGATGCATGAACGAAAAACATCCAACAACCATTCCAACAGAAAAAAGCATGAGGGCGAATGATGGTCTCAAAAACGACGCAAGGGCAGGAATTTCTGTAAATCCGTTTTGATACACGAACAATCCAGTTCCCGCGAGCAAAAAAAGAGCAGACACCAAGAAACTAATCCCACTGATTGTTTGTGCTGCGTGCATTTTTGCCGCGCGCTCTTCCATGGCGCGATGATCCAAATTTTGCGCGAGATAGAATTTTTTATTGAGGAGATATCCGTTTGGCATATTACACAAAAACCATTCCAAGCCCGTGATACAAAATGCCGAGCACGGACACAGGAAGTGTTACAAGATAAAGAGCGAACAACAAAATGGCGATCAACATCCAAACAAACGTGGCGAACCCACGCGCAATAACCATAACCAATCGCATAAAAAAACTGATCAGCTTTCCGGAAATGCTTGTTTCCCCATACATGGGAACAAATAAATTTTTTGCCCAAACACTCAGCCCCGTTGTTTGTGCCGCACCCTTTACAGATGCACCACACCACACAACCATGCGCGCAAGTCCGATGGTGTACCACCAAATTGGAAGAAACAAAATTTCACGCAACAAATCCGCAAAAAGATATTTCAAAACAAGAGCACTTTGTGATGACTTCATATGTG
>Ga0156561_108_pt2 | contig 12986 bp, 23 predicted proteins | sample RifOxyB2_FD_111956 | JGI IMG/M metagenome (GOLD analysis project Ga0156561, IMG submission 111956) | Candidatus Uhrbacteria bacterium RIFOXYB2_FULL_45_11 | reverse complement strand
GTCCATCTTTTGTGCTGTAAATTTTTCCCGTTTTGTCACACGTCAATCGCCCCTTCAATCGCTCAAGAGAAACATCGTGTGGAATATGAATGATGATCAAGTGAGATGGACGATCAAAGTCAAAGGCTTTTGCCTGCGCGCGATCGCGTGGAAATCCGTCGAGAATATATCCATCTTTCGCGTCAGGATTTGCAAGGCGTCGCTTTAAAAGATCCGCCGCGTCCATATCCGCGATGAGTTTTCCTTCTTCAACGATAGGCGCAAATCGTTTTCCCATTTCGGAACCTGATGCGATTTCGTCACGAATTAACTGTCCCATACTGAACGTTGGGATCCCGAATTCTTCCGAGAGTAAGTGAGCCTGAGTTCCCTTTCCGCTTCCTTGAGGTCCAAATAAAATGACCTTGTAGGGCTTGTTTTGAAGTTGATGCATACTGTATTGAATGTGAAGAGTAAGCCCCTCATTCTCGTCTCGACGGACGGGAATGAACGCTTGGGTAGTATAGCAAATATCGGATTTTTGGCGAGAAAAAAGCCCCGATGAACCATCAGGGCTTAAGGATCCTAAAAGAGGTACATTTCTTACGCCGATTCCTTCCGAACTCTTTCACTCCTCCGCGATACCGAACAGAATCTTCATAACGAGACTCAAGTTGAAGTGTCACACCCGGAGTGACAAGGCGGCGATTTGTCTCTGAAAACCAAGTCCACGGAAACAATTCATCTCCCGATGCATCCTGAGGATCCACCTTCTCTACAACGAATTTCTTTTCCTCGCTTCTTCGAAAGTGAGTTCGAAAGACAAAACCTTCGTCTGACACGGAAACAATAGTCCCGATTTGTTGAGACAAGAGCGTTACGGCCGTGGGTTGCTCCTGCCAAAATCTACGAACAAGGCCGATTGATGCCATGAGATATCTCCCATTCTTATGTTAAGAAATGCCAATGCAACTTAGCAAGAAATCATCGCCGCGTCAATGCTGTGCTATCAAAAAACAGCCCCTTGCGAGGCTGTTTTCTTTCATTTATAGGTCGTACTCTCGCATGGTCAATTGTGCTTCAATCTGTTTCACACTATCGATCACAACCGCGACGATAATGAGAATGGATGTTCCACCAATGACGAGGTTTTGGCTTCCAGTGAAGTGTTGCACAATGAGCGGCAACACCGCAATGACTGCCAGGAAGGTTGCTCCAAGGAGGAGCAAACGATTTGTTACGAAGCTGAGATAATCTGCCGTATGCTTTCCAGGTCTGATTCCTGGAATAAATCCGCCTTGCTTTTGAATATTTTCTGCTACTTGTTCCGGGTGAAAAATCACCGATGTATAGAAGTAGGCAAACAAGAAGACAAGAGCAAAGAACGAAACTCCGTAGAAGAGTTGGTTTTGGAAGATTTGTAATACTTGCGTTGCAGCCTCACGCAAAAACGGAGTTTTTGCGTTCAAGAAAAATTGCGCAAGAACGGTTGGAAACAAGATAATAGAAATCGCGAAAATGATTGGAATCACTCCCCCCATATTCAGACGAATTGGAATGTGTGAACTAACACCACCCGCAAGACGTGAACCTTGAATATGACGTGCATATTGCACGGGGATATTTCGTTGAGCTTCATTCATGATAACGATTCCAATAACCGTTACAATAACAACCACAACAAACAAGATCAACGTTATCAACTGACTCTTATCGTAAACCGCAAGTGACTGGCTCAAAACTGTTGGAAGTCCGGCCACGATTCCAGAAAGAATGATGATAGAAATTCCATTTCCAATATTCTTTTCCGTAATCAATTCTCCAAGCCACATAAGAAAAATCGTTCCTGCGGTCATACTAATGATCGCGAAAAGAATTGACGTGCTTTGGATTCCTGTAAAAAATTGACCTTGACGTGAAAGAAGCAAAATCAAGCTATAAGCCTGAATAAAGCTAAGAGGTACGGCGAGCCAACGTGTCCACATGTTGATTTTTTGTCTTCCTGATTCTTCTTTTTGCATTTGTTCAAATGCAGGAATGATCATTCCTAACAATTGAAAAATAATCGACGCGGTGATGTAAGGCATGACCCCCATCGCAACAACCGAAAAATTTTGCAGTGTTCCTCCAGAAAAAATATTCAAAAGTCCTAAAAATTGATTTTTTGAAAACACTTGTGCAAGTGCACTCGCATCAATTCCCGGAGCAGGAATATGCGCTGCGATACGAAAAATCACGAGCATAAGGAGAACGAAGAGCAAGCTTGAGCGCAGCTCTTTTGTTTTCCAAATGCGAAGAAGAGTGTTCATAGAGGGAGATTTGAAAGACGAGGACGTTCCGAAAAACTACACAACAGATCCACCAGCTTGTTCAATCTTTTCTTTTGCCGACGCAGAAACAAGGCATCCCTGAAGAATGATCTTTGATGCGATTGTCCCCTTTCCAAGAACCTTAATGGTTGCCGTTGCGTCCGTAATAAGTTTCTTTGCAAGCAATTGTTTTGGTGTAACTTTTCCTCCGTCAACAAACATTTTTGCAAGATCTCCAATATTCAAAACTTGCGCTTTTGGATTCTTTGCCTTAAATCCACGTAATTTTGGAGTAGAAAGAATGATCTTGCGCATTCCTTTCAACTTCAATCCAGAAACACCAGAACGTGCTCCTTGTCCTTTAACTCCACGACCGGAGTAAGTTCCTTTGGATCCCAAACCACGACCGATATATTTTCGATCCTTTTTTGAGTGTGGACTTGGTTTCAGTGTGTGAAGTGAAAGTGACATACGATTATTTTTTGGAATCATTCAATGATTGAATGGCAAGGAACGTTGCGTGAGCGATATTGATTTTATTATTCGAATTCAAGATTTTTGAGACAGCGTTAGGTACTCCCGCGTATTCAAGAATAACACGCATTGCACCTCCTGCCTTTAATCCAGATCCTTTTGGAGCTGGTTTCAGCATGACGATTGCTGAACCAAGCTTCACCGTTACAGCATGTGGCAAAGTTTCTTGAATCATCGGAACGGTGATCAGTGTCTTTTTGGCTTGTCGATACGCTTTATCAACAGCAATCTGTACGTCTGCACCTTTTGCAACACCAAATCCAACGCGTCCCTTGCGATCTCCGATAACAAGCGCACAGCGGAAAGACATACGCTTTCCACCAGCTGTCACACGCGTAACACGCGCAAGATCAAGAATTTTTTGATCAAATTCTCTTGGTTCTTTTTGATCGCGTCCTGGGCGCTTTCCGCCTTTTCCGCGTGTGTCACCTTTTCCACCAAAAGATTTTTCGCCGGAAGCAGATCCTGCTCCGCCGGGCTTTTGACCGGATGATGATTTTGGTCGTGATGTTGTTTGTGCGTTTGTCATACAAAAATTAGAACTTCAAACCACCGGCGCGGGCTCCTTCTGCCAAGGAAGCGACACGACCATGATAACGAAAAGATCCGCGATCGAATACAACCGTTTCTACACCGGCAGCGATTGCTTTTTTTGCAATCATCATACCTACTTCTTTTGCAACCTCAACAGGAGACGCATCGGATTTCATTTCCATATCAGATGAAGAGGCGATCGTGACACCTTTATCATCATTGATGAGCTGAACATAAATATGTTTCAAGCTGCGCGAAACACTCAAACGAGGTTTGAGTTCAGTTCCGTGCATGGCAATACGTGTACGATGTGCACGACGTGCGCGACTAAGTTGTTTTTTCAATCCGTTCATACGTTTGTGTTAAGCAGCTGCCTTTTGTGATTTACCAGCCTTGCGACGAACCACTTCATCTGTATACTTAATTCCTTTTCCTTTATATGGTTCAGGTTTTCTTACTTTTCTAATGCGTGCGGCAATTTCACCAACCGCTTCATTATCGATTCCGATGATTGTAATCACGTTTCCCTCAACAGTCGCTGTAATTCCTTCTGGAAGAAGGAAAGGAACGTCATGAGAATAGCCAACAATCAAGTTCAATACTCGACCTTGAACATTTACGCGATAACCAACTCCGTTAACTTCTAATTTTTTTGTGAAACCAACTGTAACACCCGTAATCATGTTTGCAATCAGCGTACGTGCGGTTCCCCATTGGGAGCGGTTAACCTTTTCTGTTTCATCTTCCACGGAAACAGTGAGATGTTTTCCTTCCGCATCTTCTGTGAGAGCAAGCGAAACAAGCGGATGAACAGTCCGTGACAAAGATCCTTTTGGTCCTTTTACCGTAATGAACTTGTCATCAACGGTTAATTCGACACCTTGAGGAATAAGAATGGGTTTTTTTCCAACACGTGACATATCGTTTTTTTCTAATAAACTTCACAAATCACTTCCCCACCAAGATGGCGAGCATGTGCTTCTTTATTGGTCATGAGTCCGTTTGATGTGGATACGATTGAAATACCGAGTCCAGACAAAATCGAACGCAAATCTTCTGATTTGGTGTAAACACGACGTCCTGGTTTGCTTACGCGTTGAATTGATTGAATCGCTGGGAGATGATTTGTATATTTCAAATCAATTTGAATCATCGGAAATTTTGATTCCGTTGTCATCACAGCTTTTACAATGAATCCTTCTTTTTCAAGAATTTTTGCAATCGCGAATTTGATGTTCGAGTATGGCAAAGCAAGCGCAGCTTTTTTAACAGCCTGTGCATTGCGGATACGTGTGAGCATGTCTGAGATTGGGTCTGTGATCATATTACCAACTTGATTTTCTTACACCTGGAATTTCTCCCTTGTTAGCTAATTCCCGAAAACAAATACGGCATAACTGAAACGCACGCATAAAACCACGGTTTCTTCCACACTTCCAACAACGACGATGGATGCGGGTTGAAAACTTAGCTCGCTTTTTGGATTTCGCAATTTGATTTTCTGTTGCCATATTTATGCGTCTTGTTTGAGAGGAAGTCTCAAGTGTTTGAGCAAAGCTTCTGCTTCTTTATCTGTTTTTGCGGAGGTCGCAATTGTTACTTGAATTCCGTGTGTGATTTCAATTTCTTCTGTTGAAATTTCAGGAAATGCTACATGCTCCTTAAAACCAATTGAATAATTTCCATTTCCGTCAAAAGATTTTTTTGACAACCCACGGAAATCGCGAACTCGTGGCAAGGAAACACTGATCAATTTTTCTAAAAAGTCCCACATGCGCTTTCCGCGAAGAGTGACCATTACACCCACAACACTTCCTTCACGAATTTTGAATCCAGCAATGGATTTACGTGCTTTTGTGGTAACTGGCTTTTGACCCGTAATTCTCTTTAGCGTATTTTGTGCTGTTTCAAGGAATTTTGCATCTTTCATGCCAGGCCCAACTCCAATATTCAGTGTCACTGTGTTGATCACAGGCACTGCATTCACATTTTTGTACCCAAACTCTTTCATGAGTTCAGGAACGACAGATGTTTTGTATGAATCTTTGAGTGACATAATGTTTATTCAATATCCTCGACAGTTCCTTTTTTGCGCAGCACACGAATCTTTTTCTTTGCTCCGTCAGATTCGATCATCTTGTATCCAATTCGACCGTGAGCTCCAGATTTTTCTGAAATGAGCTGCACATTCGATACGTGAATAGGTGATGGAAACTGAATTTTTTGACCAGCATGTTCCCCTCGTCCTTTCATGTGTTTTGTGAGGATATTAATTCCATCCACAACCACACGCTCAAGACCTGGAAAAACCTGAAGCACCTTCCCTTCTTTGTTTCTATCTTTGCCGGTCAAAACCCGGACTTTGTCGCCTGTTTTGATTTTCATAGAAGGGTGATTTAAAGCACTTCTGGTGCAAGAGAAATAATTTTATTGTATCCACCAGCACGCAACTCACGAGCAACCGGTCCAAAAATACGTGTTCCTTTTGGATCTTTCGTTTTTTTATCAATGATCACGGCTGCGTTTTCATCAAAACGAATGTAAGTTCCGTCTTTGCGACGCGTTTCCTTACGTGTACGCACCATGACAGCTGTCACGACATCACTTTTTTTGACAGCTGCATGTGGAACAGCTTCTTTCACGGAGCACACAACAAGCTCGCCCAAATGAGCATAACGCTTTTGGAATCCTCCAAGTACACGAATAACCATGAGCTTTTTAGCCCCTGTGTTATCTGCAACTTTGATCACTGAGAGTTCTTGTACCATAGAATTGAATGTTTGTAGTTGGTCGTTCGATTCAGAAAATGAATATTCATTTTCTCAGGCCGAACGACGAACTGTTTGTTTTACGCAACAACGGTCCAACGTTTTGTTTTTGAAAGCGGACGGCATTCCTTGAATGAAACCGTTTGTCCGATTTCATATGTTCCGGTTGGTGCATGCACGTGAAACTTTTCACTGCGCACATAACGCTTTCCATATTTTGGATGCACGAGTGTTCGGTCAACACGAACCACAATCGTCTTCTCCATTTTGTTGGATGTGACAACTCCAGTAAACGCACGTCGAATTGTGCTAATCTTTGTGTTCATACGTTATGTGTTCTTTTGAGATTCGTGGACGAGTGTGCGCATACGTGCCATTTGCTTTTTGAGCAAACGAATTTCGCGCACATTTTTTACTTGGTTTGAAGACAATTTAAACTCGAGAGATTTGAGCTTTTCTCCTGCATCATGAATATCATGCAAAAGCGCATCCGGAGTTTTTTGTCGAAGAGTTTTTGCATCCATACAGGTTAAGCAATTTCACGAGAAATGATCTTTGTCTTAAGCGGAAGTTTACTTGCCGCAAGTGTAAGCGCGTGACGCGCAAGCTCTTCAGAAATTCCGCCCATTTCGAACATAACTGTTCCTGGGCGAATGACAGCGACGTAGTGATCCACGGCACCTTTTCCTTTACCCATAGGCATTTCTGAACCCTTTGAGGTTACAGGCTTGTCTGGGAAAATACGGATCCAAACTTTTCCTCCGCGTTTAATGGCACGTGTCATTGCGCGACGAGCAGCTTCAATCTGACGTGAGGTTACCCATGCTTCCGTTGTTGCTTTGATCGCAAAATCTCCGAACGCAACGGTTGTCATGCGAGTAGCAAGACGTTTTCCGCGAGCGCGTCCTTTGTGAGATTTGCGATGTTTGACCTTCTTCGGCATTAACATAAATTTCTATCCTATGCTTTTTTATCGAAAACCTCTCCGCGGTTAATCCACACCTTGATTCCGATTGCTCCCCAAATTGTACGAGCCGTAACGGAAGCGTAATCAATATCTGAACGAAGAGTGTGCAATGGGATCTTTCCTTGCGCAAGCATTTCGCGACGCGCAATTTCTGATCCGTTTAATCGTCCACTAATAACGACTTTAACTCCTTTTGCACCCGCTTTCGTTACGCGCTCAAGAGTCCCTTTCATCACACGACGAAATGGCATGCGTTTTTCAATATCGACAGCGATTTGTTGTCCGACAACCATTGCTGAAAGAGATACGTTTTGAACCTCTTTTACATTAATGGACATTTTTACTCGCTTTCCAGGGAAAAACTTTGATTTGATTTTTTTGGAAAGATCTTCAATACCCGTTCCTCCGCGACCAATGATAATTCCTGGCTTTGCAGAGTAGATCAGGATCTTAATTTCCTGACGAGTACGTTCGATTTCAACTTTTTCAATCAATGCATCTTTCAATGTTTTCATGAGAAAAGCACGAATTGTAACATCTTCTTGCAAAAGCTTCACGTAATTTTTTGAATCCGCGAACCAAAGACTGTCCCACCCTTGTGTGACACCGATTCTAAACCCTCTTGGATGTACCTTATTTCCCATAGAAGTGATTATTCAGTCTTAGCGATTACGGTCTTTTTTATAGCGCGTTTTTTTGGAACCTTTTGTTCGGTTTTTATTTCATCTTTTTCAACAGAAGTCTTGTTTCCATTTTGATCAACCGCTTCAAGAATGATTGAAATATGCGTGCTGCGTTTGCGAATTGGCATTGCACGACCATGTGCGCGAGGATGCCAACGATCCAAAATTGGACCTTCGTCTGCTGTAATAGATGTAATTTTCAAATCTTCTTTATTCATTTGAAAATTATTCACCGCGTTTGCAATTGCTGAATTCAAAAGTTTCAGCACCGGTTCAGCGGCGAGTTTATTTGCGAAACGAAGTTGTGTTTGCGCTTTTTCCACACGAGCACCGCGGATAAGGTCAATCACGAGACGGACCTTCCGAGATGACATGCGAATATGGCGAGCGTGAGCTTTCACTTGCATACATGTTCAATCACTATTTTTTCTTCGCAGCTGGTTTTGCTGCTGGTTTTGGAGCTGGTTTTGCTGCTTCTGCTTCCTTCTGAAGCTTTCCACCATGTCTTACAAATTTACGTGTCGCAGAAAATTCTCCAAGTTTGTGTCCTACCATGTTTTCAACAACACGGACCTTGATAAAATCTTTTCCATTGTGGACAGCGAATGTAAATCCAAGCATTTCTGGAGTAATCGTGGAAGAGCGTGCCCATGTTTTGATTGGTGTTTGATCTCCTGCTTTCAACTTACCGATCTTTTTGATCAGCTTAGGATGAACGTAGGGACCTTTTTTCAAACTGCGTGACATAGGATTACTTACCGCCGACGAATCGGCCCTTCTTACGACGTTGAATGATGAGTTTGTCTGAAGCTTGTTTGCGACGTGTCTTTACACCCAATGCTGGTTTTCCAGATGGAGTCTTTGGATGTTTCAAACCAATCGAGTTACGAGCTTCTCCTCCACCGTGTGGGTGATCTACTGGGTTCATGGCTTTTCCGCGAACCGTTGGACGAATACCGCGATGGCGTGTACGACCAGCCTTACCCCAACGAATCAATCGACGATCTGGATTAGAGGTTTGACCAATCGTGGCCATACACTGTTTAAAGACCATGCGAATTTCACCTGAAGGTAATTTGATTGTAGCGTATGAACCTTCGACAGCCATAAGTTGCGCTGTAGAGCCCGCACCGCGAACCAATTGTCCACCTTTTCCAGGTTGAAGTTCGATGTCATACACTTGAATTCCAACTGGAATGTGTTCAAGTGAAAAACGATTTCCTGTTTGAATTTCTCCTTTTTGTTTTGAAGAGACAACAGTATCACCAACCTTCAAACCAATAGGGGCTACAATGTAACGTTTTTCCCCATCTTTATAAAAGAGAAGAGCGATACGTGCACCGCGGTTTGGATCGTATTCAATGGTTGCTACTTTAGCAGGAACATCAAATTTATCACGTTTTGCATCGACGAGACGAATGCGTTGTTTCGCACCGCCACCCTGATGACGAACTGTGATTTTTCCATTTGAACGACCAGCAAATTTCTTTTTGTGAATTGTAAGAGATTTCAACGGCTTAAAAGCTGTGAGATCTTCAAAAGTATCCACACTTGAATTGCGGCGTCCTGCAGTCGTTGGTTTGTAGCGTTTAACTGGCATAAGTGTTGTTAATTCTCGTTGCAGCCCTGATTAGACCCCTTCGTAAATATTCAAAGTTTTTCCTTTAGGCAATGTAACGATAGCTTTTTTCCAAGCTTTGCGATGTCCATCAACTTTTCCGCGACGTACGTATTTTCCGCGTACATTCTGAATGTTTACGGATTCAGGTGAAAGACCGTACATTTTACGAACAGCAGACGCGATCTCGATTTTATTTGCAGTCTTTGCTACAGCAAAGACGTACGAATTTTTGGAAGCGAGAATCGCACTTTTTTCTGTAACGATTGGGCGAATAAGCACAGAAGAAGTGAATGGGGCAAGTTTCTTTGTTTCAGAAACTGAAACCTCTTTCTTTTCTTTTGCCACCTTAGGCACTTTCGTTGTTGAATTGTTTTTTTTGAAAATTCCCATACCGTTACGCTCGCTTGTAAGTTTGAGTGATCATGTCAATCGCTTCTTTTGAGATCAACACAACGTCTGCCTTTAAGAGATCGACAACGTTTAATGTATTTGACGGCATTGTCTCAATACCCTTCATGTTCTTTGCAGCAATCGCAACATCCTTTTGTGCTGGCGGAAGAACGATGAGTGTTTTCTTTTTTGAAATTGGCAAATTTTTAAGAATCATTGCCAATTCTTTTGTTTTGCCATCTTTAAGATCCAAAACATCAACGGCAACAAAACGTTCTGATGAAACCTTTTCAGACAAGATCATGGCAAGCGCTTTTCGCTTTGCACGTTTGTTGATCTTCAGAGAAAAATTTCGTTCATTACGTGGACCAAAAGTGATTCCACCACCAACCCAAATTGGGGACTTTGTGGAACCATGACGAGCACGTCCTGTTCCCTTTTGTTTCCATGGTTTTTTGCTTGAACCAGCAACTTCGCCACGTGTTTTTGTGTGCGCAATTGCCTCACGAGAGTTTGCTTGTTGGGCAACAACAGCTTCGTGAATGAGTGCGGGGTTCATTTTTACGTCAAACAAACTCGCTTCCAATGTAAGCGATCCGACTTGTTCACCTTTTGTATTGAGGAGGGATACTACTGCCATAATTGTTTTCTTTCATGTGAACGAACCAAGATAAGTCCTCCACGTGCACCTGGAATCGCACCTTTTACTGCAAGTAAGTTTTTATCTGCATCAAAGGAGACAACTTCAAGATTTTTAACAGTCACACGCGCATCACCCATATGTCCACCCATGCGTTGACCCTTGATAACTTTTCCTTGGCGTTGAGAACCAATAGATCCTCCCATGCGTTGTTGATCTTTGTTACCGTGAGTTGCTTTACTTCCTGCGAAGTGGTGGCGTCTCATAACACCAGCAAACCCACGACCTTTTGAAACACCAACGATGTCAACTTTTGTGCCGGGAATAAAATCGCTTACGCGAATTTCTGCTCCACGCACGTAATTTTCTGGAACACGCGCCACACGAAACTCACGCAAAGTTTTCATTTGCGGAAGTTCTGTGAGGTGCCCCGCCTCACTCTTGACGAGTGATTTGGTTGTAACCTCAGATCCAATCTGAACAGCAACGTAACCGTCGCGTGATTCTTCGCGGATTTGGGTAACAATATTTGGCTCGGCTTTAATAAGCGTAACCGGAACGACGGTACCGTCATCCTTAAATTGTTGTGTCATTTCGACTTTGCGTCCGATGATAAATGGCATACGTGTTTTCAATGCTTACTAGCACAAAAGCTAGAAGTCGAAAGTCATTTTTACAAATAACGTTCGGCTTCTAGCCCCTAATACAAGATCTCCAAAATTCTGGAGGAATACCGTTTGTACGAAGGAATTGTTGCTTACAATGTAATAATCTCCGGGACAATCGTTCAAAGCTCAGGAAGGTTTTCTTGCAAGTACGTACCAGATGCGTAAGATCTTTCTTCCTTGTTTAATTGATTGCTTGATTCAGTCAGGCTTCAGATGAAAGAAAAGTTCTTTTCTCTGAAACCCGACCGAAGTCAGGGTTATGTTTTGATTTCGACATCGACACCAGCTGGGAGGTTTAAACTCATCAGGGCATCAATAGTTTTGTCTGTTGTTTCTGTGATGTCTATAATGCGCTTATGAACACGCATTTCAAACTGATCACGAGAATCTTTGTGGACGAACGTAGAGCGGTTAACGGTGTATTTCTTCTTCTCTGTTGGAAGAGGGATTGGACCGATAACTTTTGCTCCAGAACGTTCAACGGTTTTCAAAATCGTTTCCGTAGCTTGATCAATGATCTTGCTATCGTACGCACGAATTTTGATACGCAAACGTGGTTTGTCCTCTTGTTCTTTTTTTGTTGTATTCGTCACAATTAGGAAAGAAAGAGCGATGTATTAAGGGACGAGAAGCGCCCCTTAATACGTTAAATTACTTGATAATTTTTACAACGATTCCAGCTCCAACTGTTTTTCCACCTTCGCGAATAGCGAAGTTCATCTTTTCTTCCAAAGCAACTGGGTGAATGAGTTTAACAGTTGCACTAACGGTGTCTCCAGGCATAACCATTTCTGTTCCTTCTGGAAGAATAACTTCACCTGTTACGTCTGTTGTACGGACGTAGAACTGTGGCTTATATCCCTTAAAGAATGGTTTGTGGCGTCCACCTTCTTCTTTTGTAAGTGCGTAGATTTCTGCTTCGAATTCTGTGTGAGGAGTAATGGATCCTGGTTTAGCAAGAACCATTCCGCGCTCGACATCTTCTTTCTTAATTCCACGAAGCAAGATTCCTGCGTTATCTCCAGCAAGTCCTTGTTGCAAAGACTTGTTGAACATTTCGATTCCAGTAACGATTGTTTTTTGTGGTTCTTCATGAATTCCGACCAATTGAACTTCATCGTTCAAATTGATGGTTCCACGCTCAATGCGTCCTGTTACCACCGTTCCACGTCCTTCAATGGAGAAGACGTCTTCAATTGGCATGAGGAGTGGCTTGTCTGTTTCACGAACAGGCTCTGGGATGTAGGAGTCAAGCGCTGCAACGATATCCATGATGCATTTTGATGCTTCTGGATCTGTTGGGTTGTTGAGGGCCTTGAGAGCTGATCCACGAATAACAGGTACTTCATCACCTGGGAATTTGTATTTTTTCAAAAGATCACGAACTTCTTCTTCAACGAGATCGATAAGTTCTGGATCATCTACCATGTCTACTTTGTTCAAGAAGACTACCATAGCTGGAACTCCAACTTGGTGTGCGAGCAAGATGTGCTCACGTGTTTGTGGCATTGGGCCGTCTGCAGCAGAAACAACCAAGATTGCGCCGTCCATTTGAGCAGCACCTGTGATCATGTTCTTGATGTAGTCTGCGTGTCCTGGACAGTCCACGTGAGCGTAGTGACGCTTTTCAGACTCATATTCACAGTGAGCGGTTGCGATTGTGATTCCACGAGCTTTTGACTCTGGAGCTTTATCCAAATCGTCCATTCCCTTAGTTTGAGCAGCCAATCCTCTTGCAGCCAAAACGGCGAGGAGGGCAGCTGTTGTTGTTGTTTTACCGTGGTCAACGTGACCGATGGTTCCAACGTTAACGTGCGGCTTGTTGCGCGCAAATGCTTCTGCCATAAAGATGAGAAAGGGCTAAATGCCCAAAATTAATTTTTGCTTATTTTA
>Ga0156561_108_pt1 | contig 13932 bp, 14 predicted proteins | sample RifOxyB2_FD_111956 | JGI IMG/M metagenome (GOLD analysis project Ga0156561, IMG submission 111956) | Candidatus Uhrbacteria bacterium RIFOXYB2_FULL_45_11 | reverse complement strand
AAACTGTTCTTCGCCAAATTCGTCTTCGTTTTCCTCTAATTTTGGCGAAATTTCTTTATTTTCAGCTTCTAAATTCGCTTCAGGTACATGAGGCAACTCTGGCTCCTGTGTATACTTTTTGTACTGTTCTTCTAGATCCACAACCTCATCTTCTGAAAGATGTGCTAAATCCCAAGTTTCTGATTCGTCTCCGGCTGGCTTCATTGTGCTCCATATGTCCGCTTTTTTTTCGATGAGTTCTTCATTTTCAGAAACTTCATCTATTGTTTCCCCTCCCCAAACCCATCCATTTTCTTGTGGAATGTTATGCCGATACCCTTCTGGTTCATCTAGAACATCTTCTGAACGATCGAAATTGGTGTCATTTAAGATGTTTTCATACTGATCGAGCCCCATCACAACGTAAACATCGTCTCCGTTTGGATCTGTAACGATCATGGTGTCGCCTGTTTTTCGAACCAGGTTCAAGATGCGTTTAAGCTGATCTTTCATATGAGCGCATTTTAGTCGATTCGATCCTCGTGTCAAGCTGTTTTTTGAATAATTTTCTCAATGATTTGGCGTTTTTTTAGATAATCTTTAAACTCACTGATTTGGCCTCGTGTGCGCGCGAGATTGTGATCTCGGCGAGATGCGTATCGCAATGCATCCCAACCAAAGTAATCGTCTGTAAAGTAATCCGTCATGAAACGGCAAGCGAGTTCGAGTGTGATGGTTCCGATTGCTTTTCCTAAGTATTTTCGCTCTGTTTTGGTTAGAAACGCAGCATTTGCTGCGTATCCTGTCCATGCCGAGCGGAATAATGGAATGGAGAATGTATTCTTTAGATCATCTTCCCTTCCTCCGCACCAGGATCGAAACGCATCACCAAGTTCAACAAGAACAGGTCTGCGATTACATGTATCAAGATCAACAAGTGCTTTTGCTTTTCCTGACGCGTCGAAAAGAATGTTTGAAATCTTCGGATCACCGTGAATCACACGAAGTGGCAATGTCTTTGGCAAAAAATATTTCGGTGTGTGTTCAAGGAGAAACACAACAAGATCAATCACATCAAGCATGAGTTCTGAGTCTCGATACGCGTCGACTGTGTGGCGAAACTTCTCAAAGATCGCTTCTGTGTCATGCAAAACTTTCTTTGATTGAAATTTATACGGCATTGCGGACATTGTTTCATGAAAGCGCGCATAGATCTTCCCTGCTTCCGCAGACATCTTCTTATCCTTTAATAAGGAGATGGTTTTACCCGGCACACAAGTCTGCGCGCGCCAGTTCCATTTACCGTCATCGACCAGGACTTCGCCTTTTTTTGAGAGGACACATTCAGGCGCGAGGAACTTCTCTTCATGCAAATACTTTGTAACGGCCAAAAAATCCGCGGCGATTTCTTTCGAAGCCAATACCGGATGCAATCGTTGAATGATATACTGTTTGCGATCATTCTTTATAAGAAACGTTTGGTGAATGAGCCCGGACGAAAGCTGTTTCGTCGACGAAACATCATCAAACCCAAACGCTTTAAGAACTTTTTTTGGAATCATATGATGAAGGCAAAAATCCGAAATTCTAAATCCGAAATTCGAATGAAAGAATAATTTTATGTTTTTTTATTATATTCTCCTTGGATTTATTGGGATCGGCGCACTCATTTACTTGTTCTTTGCCGCACGCGATTTAATTCGCATTTCAATCCCAACATTTGCAGGCGGAGGGATTTATGTTGGAACGCCGGTTGAAGCTATTCCGATAATGCTCGAACTCGCGAATATTCAACCAACAGACATTGTCATGGATCTTGGTTCGGGTGACGGTCGATTACTGATTGCGGCCGCAAAAGCCGGAGCAAAAAAATCGATTGGATATGAAATTCAACACTGGCTCGTAAAACAATCTCGCGAACTCGCCGAGAGCGAACATCTATCCGATAAAATCGAAATCTATCCTGATTCATTTTGGCACGTTGATGTATCGAACACAAATCTTGTTCTGCTTTATCAAATCTCTTACGCCATGAAAGGCATTGAGGAAAAGCTGCAAAAAGAATTGCCAGTCGGCGCGCGGGTAGTGGCGAATGGATTTAAGTTTCCGAAGTGGAAGGAGGAAAAAACAATTGGGAATGTGAGACTTTATATAAAAAAGTAAAACGAGTCTCTTTCGAGACTCGTTTTCAATCACCTATTCTTTTACATCCGACAAATCCACAACACGGAATTCGTGATACGTTTTTTCACCCGTATCTTCATCTTCATCAGGATAACCAAATCCCACAACATAAACATTGCCTTTCTTCTCAAGAATTGGCAACACGATATCACCAGGCTCCCCTTTTGGAATCTCTGAAAACTTCATTCCAGTTGATTGTTCAACACGTGCTTCAAATTGCTCTTGAGTTTCTCGAGATGTTTCCATTGATGGATCGTACCCGCCTCGTTTTGGATCTCCCATAAAAAAAATATTTTTATTGATTTTCTCCACAAATAGTACCCCCCCCCGATAGGTCCGTGCAAGAAAAGTTATCCACAAAATCAAAAACATCCCGACATTTTTCGAGATGTTTTTTCACTAGTTTCCAACACGGCGGTTTTGTCCACCAAGCTTTTCAATAATTTCTTTTGTAGTCTTTTCTGAAGACAGTCATTTTATTTATACTTCTCCAATATCAAATTCAAACTGTTCTGTTAATTTTTTGATATCGATAGGATTTTTCTTCACAAACGCATTAACAGAATATTGTAAAGATGTAGCATCAGATGGTAACTGATCTTGATATGAAGATAAATATCTTCGATTATCTGTTAGTAAATCCAAAATTGTATCTCCTACCACAAGACGTCTTATAATCTCATCTTTTTCTTCACCGGAGAATGCTTGATTTACATTATCCATATTATCGATCGGCTGATTGATCTCTGATAATTGACCAATTTTTTGAATTTGATCTGGTGAATAATCAAGTATTGGACGAAAAACATATTCTCCCTCCGCTGCTTTTTTTAACCATGAATCACCATCTAATTCTGCAGCAAATTCTCTTACTTTTTCTGTAAGATCTTTAACATTACTTCTGCGAAATTCGTCATGATCAACATGATACATGTGAGTAGGATCTTCTTCTTGTGTTGCCGATTTTTCGTTTTCACTCACAATCCTCGCCCATTCGGTCGTTTCTTTATACGCTTTTATTTTTTTATAGAGTTCCATGGCAACTTTAATCTCATCTGGTTTTGCAGATCTGATCAAGTTGATGAAATTCCCTATTTCTCTGTTTTTTTCATATGTAACATCATTTGATGATTTTACTAATTCTAAAAAAACTTCTTTTAAAGAATCTGGTATTCCGCTTGTATCAGTTATAGAATGACCGAGTTCTACTGATACCTCACTTTTGTTTTTAAAATTATCACTTTTTACAGATGAGCCCAACATATCACCACCGAATCCATCTCTTCTTGGTTCTGACATAAAAAAATATTCTTATTGAATTTCATTCAAATTCTCCCCCCCCCGATAGGTCCGTGCAAGAAAAGATATCCACAAAAAAATCATCCCGACATTTTTGGGATGATTTTTTCTTTTTTTAGTTTCCAACACGGCGGTTTTGACCTCCGCGCTTTTCAATAATTTCTTTTGCAACTCCGCCTGGAACAGCATCATAGTGATCAAATTCCATGGAGTAACTTGCGCGACCCTGTGTCATGCTGCGCAATGTTGTTGCGTAGCCGAACATTTCTGCGAGTGGAATAAACGCGAGGATAACTTTTGCTCCTGAGCGGTCTTCCATACTTTGAATTTGTCCACGCTTTGCGTTCATGTCTCCAACAACGGATCCCATGAAGTCTTCTGGCGTTACAGCCTCTACTTTCATGATTGGCTCCATGAGTTCCACACCAGCTTTCTTTGCTGCGTCTTGGAATGCCATCGATCCTGCGATCTTAAAGGCTGCTTCTGAAGAGTCAACGTCATGGAATGAACCATCGGTCAAGATAACCTTAACATCCAAAAGTGGGTATCCAGCGAGAACTCCGCGATCTGCGGCTTCGTGTGCACCTTTTTCAATAGGGTTAAAGAATTCTTTTGGAACAGATCCACCTTTGATTTCTTCTTCGAATTCGAATCCAGATCCTGGAGGAAGTTTTTCAATGCGTACAACTGCGTGTCCGTATTGTCCTTTTCCACCTGTTTGACGAACGTATTTTCCTTCTCCTTCCGCGTTTCCTTTGATAGTTTCACGGTAAGAAACCTGTGGAGTTCCAACGTTACAATCAACGGAGAACTCACGCTTCATGCGATCCACAATGATGTCCAAGTGAAGCTCTCCCATTCCGGAAATAATAACTTGGTTTGTCTCCTCGTCCGTACGAACGCGGAAGGTTGGGTCTTCTTCAGCCAATTTTTGAAGAGCGACTCCCATTTTTTCTTGGTCTCCTTTTGTTTTTGGTTCAATCGCGATAGAGATAACTGGTTCTGGGAACACAATTGCCTCAAGCAAGATTGGGTTTTCAGGATCACAAAGTGTGTGACCAGTAAATGTTTCTTTGAGTCCTACCATGGCCGCGATTTCTCCGGCATAGACCTCTTGAACTTCTTCACGGGTGTTTGCGTGCAAACGGACAATACGTCCAACACGTTCCTTTGCTCCGTTAGATGAGTTCAAAATGTATGTACCTGCTTTTACGGAACCAGAGTACACACGGAAGAAAGCAAGCTTTCCAACAAATGGATCCGCCGCGATCTTAAACGCGAGAGCTGCAAATGGTTCTGTATCAGAGGAATGACGATCGATGATTTTTTCGTGATCATCTGGGTCTGTTCCGTGAAAAGATGGAACATCCAATGGGCTTGGAAGATACGCAACAACCGCATCCAACAAAAGTTGAACACCTTTGTTTTTAAGCGCGGAACCGCACATGATTGGAATGAATTCGTTTGAGATGGTTGTGCGACGAATAACAGGATTCATTTCTGCTTCTGTAATGAATTCACCTGCCAAATACTTTTCCATCAATTTTTCATCATTCTCACAAACAGCTTCAACGAGAATCGTGCGATACTCGTTTGCTTTTGCTTTGTATTCTTCTGGAATGTCTGTTTCTTCTACTTCACGTCCCGCTTCATCGCGGTACATGAATGCACGCATTTTCAAGAGGTCGATGATTCCGTTAAATCCACCTTCTGTTCCGATTGGAAGTTGAATGCAGTATGCACGCTTTGTGAGACGGTTGTGAACAGAGGCAACGTCTTTATAAAAATCTGCTCCCGTACGGTCAAGCTTGTTAATGAAAACAATGCGAGGCACTTTAAAATCATCTGCATAGCGCCAGTTTGTTTCAGATTGTGGTTCCACTCCGGCAACACCATCAAAAACCGCAATTCCTCCGTCCAAGACACGCATTGAGCGTTTAACTTCAACGGTAAAGTCAATGTGTCCTGGAGTATCAATCAAGTTTAATTGATGATCTTTCCAAAAACAGGTTGTTGCAGCAGCTGTGATAGTAATTCCACGTTCTTTTTCTTGTTCCATCCAGTCCATGGTTGCAGCACCTTCATGAACTTCACCAATTTTGTGTTTCTTTCCTGTGTAAAAAAGCACGCGTTCAGAAACGGTTGTTTTTCCCGCGTCAATATGAGCGAAAATTCCGAAGTTGCGGACGTCTTGCAGTGGGTATTCACGAGGCATATAGAAGAAAGGCTATAAATGCGATAAAGGCTTTAAAGGCAATAGATGCCGAAGAAATTACTTAGCGAAGTGTGCGAAGGCACGGTTTGCTTCTGCCATTCTTTGAACATCCAATTTCTTCTTTACTGCATCCCCTTCTCCGTTTGCGGCTGCAAGCAATTCATCGGCAAGCTTTTCTGCCATGCGGCGTCCTTTCTTTGCACGAGCAGCTGTAATAATCCAGCGGAATGTCAAAAGATAACGGCGATCACCGCGAACAGACATTGGAACTTGATAGTTTGCTCCACCAACACGCTTACTCTTCACTTCCAAAGAAGGCATGACGTTTTTAAGCGCTTTTTCAAACGTTTCAATTGGGTCTTCACTTGTTTTTTTGTTCATGAGTTCAAACGCGTCATACACAATTCCTTGTGCAACGGTCTTCTTTCCGTTTTGCATGATGGTGTTGATGAGTTTTGCAACAACAACATTTCCAAACTTAGGGTCTGGGGTAATCTCACGTCGGGTCGCTTTTTTTCCGCGCATAAATTTATGAAGTAATCGAATGGAATGTCCCGGCAGCTGCCGGGTGAACTTCCCTGACTCAATAATCAGGTACTCCACTCATGAATGAATATTAAGCCTTTTTTGCCTTTGGACGTTGTGCACCGTATTTTGAACGGCCTTGCATACGACCCTTTACTCCTTGGGCATCATACACACCACGAACGATGTGATAACGCACACCCGGAAGATCTTTAACTTTTCCTCCACGAATCATGACAATGGAGTGCTCCTGCAAGTTGTGACCTTCTCCTGGAATGTAAGCGTTTACTTCTGTTCCGTTTGAAAGACGCACGCGGGCGACTTTACGAATAGCAGAGTTTGGTTTCTTTGGAGTCATTGTAGACACCTTCACACAAACACCACGCTTAAATGGGCTTCCTTTTGTAAGGGAAGTTTTTTTGCGGTGCAAGGAGTCAAATGTGTACTGCATGGCAGGAGACTTTGACTTGGATCCTTTGCTTGTGCGTCCTTTACGAATAAGTTGATTGACTGTTGGCATAGTGGGTGAAAGCTAGAGAGGCCTGAGATGCTTGAGAAGCAAGAGAGGCTTTATAAGAAAAATAAAACTCAAATAAATTGAGGTCGACGAATTTCTGAATTTCAGCAGCGTTTTATGTGGCCAAAAGATATCATGGAGGGTACGTAGCGTCAAGACACGTCGTTCGCGAACGACGTGTCAAGAATATTGGGGAAAAGAAAAAATCAGCCAAGGCTGATTTAGAGTCTAAGAATTGCTTGATTAAAAAGAACGGTGTCTTCGTCGTTTCCACCACAGCCACCCATCCAAAGTAGCGTTTCGGATCATGAATACCACAATCACGATCAAAGACAAGAGAAACGGCATAAGAAATGGAAAAATCATGTTCGCAAGGGCGTGAGCAACAATAGCCACCCAAAGAGACTGATACAGGAGACAAAGATATCCAAACCCAAAACCAAGACATGTCGTAAAAACGAATTGATATATCTTTGCAAAAAGCACTTTTTTCTTTTTTTTCCTGCGTTACTTTTTCCATCTCTTTCGTCATGTCATTCGATTCGAGATCACCTATTTCTGCGCCATGAACCTCTACTGCCTCAAACACCTTACCAAACCAGTGAGAAGCGCCGAAGGCAACACTCGAAACAATCAACCAGATACGAGCCTCGTTTGTCCATGCAGGAAAACAAATAAGTAATGGTGCTCGAAAGACAAGCTCTTCGACAAACGGTGCCGAGATAAAGATCGACGGAAAACCGATCTTACAAGCAACAGCGACATTGTGTGTTTTCAGCCACTCGATGTCGTTTAAGCGGTCCTTACCAATACGTGCTGTGATCCACTTCATATAAACACGAAATAGAACACTAACAAGAAGGCACGTCACCAAAACAGGGGAAAAGAACGAGATACGATCCATCAATTGATTCACGATTCCTCCAGTCATTCACACAAAAATGACATGCAAACCTATCGCAAAAAGATATTTATGTCAATGATAAATCCTGTTGAGGAAAAGAAAAACCCCGGGCGTTTTGAACGCACGGGGCAAGGAGAACTTCTACTGAAGGAGCTGACTCGGGAGACCTGGGAACATATCGAGTCCGTCTTTGAGGACTTTCTCGACATCGACCTTCGTCTTCCCCACCTTGCGGTAGAGACTAATTTTGGTCGGGCCGTTCCCGGGGATCACGTGACACCACCAGGATTCGCCAGCGTTCGGATACCGGGACAGATCGTCACCATAGGGTGCATCGACAAGCTCGCGCTTGTACTCTGCGACCATGGTTCCATTGCCGCGATCTCTGAACGTGAGGCAAAGAACTTCGCCTAAAGACACTTTCCGCTTGAGGTCTGCAACAAATGCGAGTTCGGCTTCGAGAGCCTGCTTCGCCGCGTCAAGTTCCGCAAGCCAAAGTACAATGAGCTCCTTCTCTTCCACAAGCGACTTTGGCAACCGAATCGTGTTTGAACGAACAACCAAACACTCTTCACGATCAATGCGTTCACGTTCAACACGCTCCGCATGCTCATGCTCTAGTCGCTCAACAATCGCTGCATACTGTTGCAGTCCGTCTTGTGCAGCTGTCAGATAAGACACACGCGCACTGTTGACGTAATCACACGTCAGCCTACGCCGATAATCTTCATTGAAGTTCAACCGCCTGCCACTCGAATAATCGAACACATACCCAAGGGTACGCATGCGACCATCAAGACCTTCAAGCTCTGCGCGTAGCGGAGCGAATACAGCTTGCGCTGTTTCACGCGCCAAGCGAGCTTCTTCATCTCGATGAGCTTGCGCCTCTGCTTCCTCACGTTGACGCCGCATTTCTGCCGCGTATTCCGCTTGGTATGCCTCGAGCGCGTCGCCGGTCAAAAAATCTACCACGTCTATCTTGTTCATGAGAGCAAGTACTTCCGTGACGGAAGTTGCACCTGCAATCTTTTTCGTAATCACGTTTGCAAACGACTCGATCGTCGACTGCAAAAATACATATCGTTCGGCACCAACAACATGATACGGAACCGATGGAGCAAGCGCCTTCCACACCTTCAACAGAAGCTTGCTCGCATTGTTGTAGAAAAAACCGTACCCGTTTACAAAACTCTTCGCAACCAAAGTGGCGATGAGCGGAAGATCCGCTTCCGAAAGCGTCTCCAAGATTTTCCGCTCGATTTCAATTCCATTCCACTTGCGACTGTATTCAACCAAGACTTGAGACGAGTACATTGCTTGATCGACATGAATTTCGATCTCACAAGCATCCTTAGACACAAGTTCGCTCAACCACGCATATTCGATCGCGTGGCAATTCTGCATGTAGACCCGCGTCACCTTTCGCTCGCGCCCCATCCGATCCAATTGGGTCGTCGTGGACGCCCTCGCTTCGGTGCATACGAGCCAACTCGGAGCACTGCTAAACAGTGCTGACCCTGGAGAAACAAACGTTGTGCGGCCATTCCAGAAATAATCGTACTGCCCAGACTTCTGAGCGAGGTTCATGATGAGCCCAGCAGCAATCGCTTTACGAAGCTCAACATCATTGTCTGATGATGAATTCGTAACGTTTTCTCGCACGAGCACATCGATCAACTGATCACGCATCTGATCTGCCTGACAGAGCGCCCGAGACGAAAGAAAATTCTCTCTCGCCCACCGACGATCCCCTTCCCTTTTATCCCATTCCCGCCACACCTTGAGAAAGGTGAGCAAGTCCGAGTTCGGATCGTCAAAGGCTTTCTTTGCCTTGCGAGCTTCTTCACGTTTGTCTTTTGGAGCAACGAAGATCGGCTTCGTGCCGGCAAGGCACGCAGCGATCGTAATCACTTCTTCAAGACACCCGCGCCGTTCGCCCTCAAGGATCATGCGGCCGATCATCGGATCGACACGAAATCGCTTCATACGATATCCGTCCGGCGCAACCGTCCCGTTCGGACGAATCGCACCAAGCATCTTCAGACGCGTTTCGGCGTCTTTCCACTGCTCAGGCTTCGGAGCATCCAAGAGGTCGAGAGCGAGGATTTTCGCAAGTGAATGCTTCATACAACGCAGATTCAGAAGCACCTGATCAAGCGACACGCGCAAGATCTCAGGCTTCGTGAATTCCACGCGGCTTTCGAAATCTTCCTTTGTATACAGACGATGGCAAATACCACCTTTCGTTCGACCAACTCGTCCTGCGCGTTGATCACAACCAGCTTTCGAATGCTCGATCACTTGCAGTGCGGACATGTTGGCATCGACGTAGACCGTCGCCTTGATGAGTCCAGAGTCGACGATGTGTCCAAGAGGATCAATCGTCAGCGATGTTTCCGCAATGTTCGTCGCCACAATGATGCGGCGGCGATGATCGACCTTGAACACTTCCTTCTGATCATCTGGCGCCTGCGAGCCATAGAGCGGCAGGAACCGATACAGAGACAATTCGCGCACCTTTTCTTTTTCTAGCTTCTCAATGACTCGCGTGATCATCGCTTGATCCGGAAGGAATGCAAGGATGTCGCCCGGCTCATTGCTGTGCAAAATCTCGAGAATCTTCTCGACCATTGCATCAACCATTTCGCCGTTCTCCGGCGTCTCACGCGCGTAACGAACCTCGACCGGGAAAACCCGACCAGGGACCGTGAGCACGGGAGCGTTGCCGAAGTAGCGCGAGAACTTGTCCGTATCGATGGTGGCCGACATGACCACGACCTTCAGGTCGGGGCGCTTCGGGAGCACGTTCTTCACGAGCGCCATGAGCAGATCTTGAGTCACTCCACGCTCATGCACCTCGTCGAGGCAGATGATGCTGTAGCGCGAAAGAAGCGGATCCGAATGGAGCTGATTTAGAATCACGCCTTCGGTCAAGTACACAAGTTCAGTCGCTTTCGAGATCTGCTTGTCATGACCAATCTGATAGCCAACCACGGTCCCAGCTTTGGTTCCGTGAAGTTCTGCCACCCATTCCGCAAGCAGCGTCGCGGCCGGCCGCCGAGGTTCGGAAACCCCGATCAACTTGTCGCTGCCGAGTCCAGCACGCAAGAGCGCGAGCGGACCCCTGGTCGACTTCCCCGCGCCTGTTTGGGCCGCGAGGATAACAACCTGATGGTTACGCACGAGTTCGAGGAACTGCTCCTCGTAATCGTCGAACGGAAGCCGGAAGATTTTGTCAGACATGTGTCACCTCATTTTTCCGTGTTATTGAGAGGAGTTCGACGACGAAGCAATCTTAACCGTAAAGATTGCTTCGCTTCGCTCGCAATGACAAATTCAATACAATAAAGGTTCGGTTTTAGCGAACAATCGTACAAAAACAAGGCACACTTCGCCCGATTTTTGACGGATCAATATACCATAAAAACACGATTTTGTCAAGTGTTTATGGGGTTTTTCTACGTTTTTTCAAACAAAAAACCTGAGAAACTTCTCAGGCCGTATCAATGAGTCTCCCCCATGGCGTCTGCAAATGCGCGAACGCGAGCGGGATTCAGTTCTGTATGCGAATCGCTGATTCCGGTCGCGACAAGAAAATAGTCGGCGTACGGAAGGAAGATGCGAATGTTTTCTGGAGTCATGCCGCTTGCAATCGCGAGGGGTTTGTTCGGAACAGCTTCTTTCATGAGACGAATTTTGTGAACGTCTGGAGCCGATCCTGTTTCCGAACCACTTGTTGTGATGACGTCCACAAATGGTGCGGCGAGTTGTGCTTCATGTGCAGGATCACCGTTTTGCGGCTGATACTTGAACGCAACGCCGCCAAACAATTCTCCGCGCCAGCGCGTGTTTGATGGTCGACGAAACTCATGGTAACGGCGCGTGTGTTGAACAGGATCTTTCGCCGCAAGATCGATGCGTACAGAATCAACCCAAAGGGCGTTTGCATCTTGTGGCACAACCGATAGTGCCTGAAGTGGATCAAGATCAAGACAATTAAGACCGATCCAATGTTTAGAAAACACCGTGCGCACAATGTAATAAATACCGAGCAAACGCTCAGCACCACACGTGTGATTGATGAGGAAAACTCCATGCGCGCCATTCTCAAACGCGATACGAACATTTCGGAGTGTTTGCACATCATCCAAAACATGAATCACCGAAAAAAAACGCGGCATCAAATGATGAGACATGGAATCCTCCAAGAAAAGAGCTGATTTGAGCGTAAGGGAAAACAGTATGATCGTCAAACCACTCTTGACGATTCATCAAAAAAATGGTTTCCTGCGCGGTCGATGTCGACAGGAGAACTACATGAGAACCATCGAACTGAAACCTCTTTCGCGCAAGATGCGCGAATTTGTTGCAGAACTTCGAGTCAGCACGCAAGACAAACCGTTCTTTTGCAGTGACATTCGTCATTTCATGCGTACACTCAATATTTCTGAAAACACCCTGAGTACACGACTCTATACACTCGTTCGTTGTGGTGTTTTTACAACATCAGGAATCGGATCGCGCGGATATTATCAGTACACATGGACACCGGAATTTCTAAAACAAGCAGAGCCGCTCCGCGTACATGAAATTCTTCCCGCGCCTATCTGGCATGAATCTTTTCTCTTTGACACACAACACTCCGCAAAAACGATTGCGGAATCAATTGTAAAAAAACTTTCAGGACTTCCAAAAACAAAACAACACGAAGTGGCAAAACACCTCCTGTTGCTCATCAACGAAACGTAATCGACAATCGTCGATTTTTTTATAACGACGAAAACAATAATCCTTGATACGCCGCGCAACTCGCCCCCGACAACGCATCGCAAATGGCATAGGCGGGAGTAGAGATGAAAAAGAACACGTTAAAGTTTGTCAGAAGAGAAACGAAAACGGCAAACATGAGAATTTGTGGACCGCGAATCGCGACAAAATTTCTGAGATCCTGATATTTTGGCGCATCAAAAAGCGCAAAAAATAATTTTGAACCATCGAGCGGAGCAATCGGAATGATATTGAAAAGTGCTAAAAATAAATTCAATAAAATCAGAAAAAACAAAAATGCGGTGAGCAAACTGTACGGTGACATTCCACCTTCAACCACAAGCAATCGAAACGCAATGGACGAAACAATGGCGATCAAAAGATTTGAGACAGGTCCCGCAAGAGAAATCATCACGGAATCCCATTTTGGATTTTTTAAATTATACGGGTTAAACGGAACGGGTTTTGCCCATCCAAATCCAAACAACAAAAGCGGAATGAATCCAAACAGATCCAAGTGCGCGAGTGGATTCAAAGTGAGTCGTCCTTCACGCTCTGCCGTTTGATCTCCTTTTAATTTTCCAACAAGCGCGTGTGAGAATTCATGAACAGTGAGCGAACACAAAATTGCAACAACCCAAGCAAAGGCAAGTGGAGGTGAAGAAAAAAGTAATGTGAGAAACATAGACTAAACACGTTTAATTTGAGCACCAACCCCTCGCAGCTTCTCTTCCAAATTTTCATATCCGCGATCGAGATGTTCGATTCCGGTAAGCGAAGATGTTCCGTCTGCAATGAGTGCTGCGACAACAAATGCGAGTCCAGCGCGAATGTCTGGCACTTCAACTTCTGCTGCGTGCAATTTTGACGGACCATTGATCACCGCCGAATGTTTATAGTTCATCCCCTTAAATCGACAGGCAATTTCTCCGAGACAGTTTGAAAATAACGTAATGTCTGCTCCCATTTTTTTCAGAGCTTCTGTGTAGCCGAATCGTTCTTCATACACCGTTTCATGAACAACAGATGTTCCTTCCGCCTGTGTGAGCACCGTTACAAATGGCTGCTGCCAATCTGTCATAAATCCAGGGTGCGTATCCGTTTCAAGTTCGATTCCTTTGAGTGGGCGTGTTCCGCGAAACAAAATTCCGTTTTGTTTCACCTCATATTCCCCACCGATGCGTCTGACGGCGTTTAAAAATGTCATCATGTGTGCATGTTCTGCGCCGGACACAAAAATTTCACCACGTGTTCCAATGGCCATCGATGCATACGACGCCGCTTCCATACGATCCGGCATCACTGTCACTTCTGTTCCGTGCAATTTTTCGACACCAAAAATCTCAATCCAACGTCCAGAATTTATCTGAATGATTGCTCCCATGTTTTGGAGCATCATAATAAGTTGTTTGACCTCTGGTTCTCCGGCCGCATTGCGAATGGTTGTTCGACCCTCCGCAAGTACGCCGGCGAGAATGGCTGTTTCTGTTGCTCCGACCGATGGATACGCAAGTTCAATCAACGTTCCTTTTAATCGTTTTG
>Ga0156561_107_pt1 | contig 13960 bp, 11 predicted proteins | sample RifOxyB2_FD_111956 | JGI IMG/M metagenome (GOLD analysis project Ga0156561, IMG submission 111956) | Candidatus Uhrbacteria bacterium RIFOXYB2_FULL_45_11 | reverse complement strand
CGTCAGGAATCATTGACAAAAAGGCAAAAATAAGGTAATCTGATGTCATCAAGAATGAGAGAGCGATAAGGAATCGCACCTCGCTTGAGGAGAGAGTTCATTCAAAAAAGTCCTGACGTATGACGATCAGGCAAGGAGAAAAAATGCCTCTTAATCAACGTGCCTACGCTGAGTACCAGATCAAAAACGTCGCCAAATACATGGAGGTTGTTACGCTTGAACAGATCGAGGAACTGCTCGGTGTAAAATTCACCGATGCCGTTTTACGCGAACATTTCAACCACGAGCTTCGGTTGGGTGAACCCGAACTCCGTTTGCTTGGAGATACACACATCCTCATGCCAGGATTCCCTATCTCCATCAACAACATGGAATATAGCGAAGATTGGAAAAAGATGACGTGTCGATCCGCAGAGTTGGGTGGGTGGATCCTGATGCGTAAGATTCCGGTCAAATTTGGAACACCAATTCTGGCCGGAGAGTCCATTGCAAATATTCACGACGTCTTCTACGTGGATTTCATTCACAAGAAACTCTTTGGTAAGCCACTGTTCGATTTCAATGGGTATGAAACCATTCGAACGTCGGACACGTGGGAGCCGTTTTGCAAGTGTCGTGCGGGGTACAACCAATACCCAGATCGACGCAATCGCATTGAAGAGCTAAGTGAAACGGTCAGTAAAGAAGATTTCATCGTGTATACCATGAAGTAAGCAAACCTCATTCTCAAAAAAAAACTGCGCGCACAGAAACGAATCTGTGCGCGCTATTTTATTTCCACTTGTTTGATTCTTGTTGTCTTGCCTCTTACAATCGTGATGAGTGATTTTGCGATCTTTAAATCTTCAGACAACACCTCAATCACCGCATCATTTGCTTTCCCTTTTTCTGCGACGGCCGATACAGAAATTTTTGCGGTTTCTTCATCAATCCATTCAATCGCATTTTTTCGCGAACGAGGTTTTACATGAACGGTGATAATCATACATTTCGCCACTTTTTCAATAGCTTCACTTCTTTTGCTCGCTCTTCATCAAGTGGAGTTTCAAGAAGCAGATCGATGTGTTGAAGTTTTGGATGTTGGACAAAAAGTTTGATCGCGTCTTTTCCGATAAGTCCTTTTCCAATGTGTTCGTGTCGATCCTTGCGCGATCCGAGCTCAACTTTTGAATCATTCAAATGCGACGCGACTAATTTTTTTAATCCAACAATTTTATCAAATTTTTTTACCATAGCGTCGAGAAGTTCTGGTGTACGGAAATCGTAGCCGCTTCCGAATGCATGTTGTGTATCAAAGCAGATTCCGATTTCCTTCCCACGCTCGGCTCCATTGATGAACGCAGCGAGCTCTTCAAAAGAGTCGCCCATGACAGCTCCCGCACCAGCGGAGATTTCGACGAGCAACTGACAGGAACCTTTGTATCCATCAAGAATTTTATTGAGTCCCTCAATCACAAATTTTGTTCCCGCTTCTTCACCCACTTCCTTTGCTGAACCTGGATGAAACATCATTCCTTTTACACCAAGTAAACTTCCGCGCTCGAGTTCTTCGCGTAGTAAACGAACGGAGTTCGCGCGCGTACCTGCTTTCTCGGACGCAAGGTTGATCACATATGGCCCATGAATATAACAACTTTTGATTTTATGTTCGATCATGGAATTGTGAAACAATTTTTGATCTTCTTCCGTGATCGCTCGAATATTTCCCCCTTGCGGCGGACGCGAAAAAAATTGGAATGTTTCGCATCCAATTTCTCCTGCATTTTTTGGCCCATTGAATAATCCTCCTGCGGCCGATACGTGTGCTCCTACAGACATAAAACAAAAGTAATGGCTTTTATGCCATTACTTTATCATAGAAGTTTACATTTTCACCATTACTTGTTTTACAAGTTCAATCACCTTTCGGTTCAAAACAACCTGTTCAAAGTATTGGCGATATTCTGGAGAATAGATACGTTTTTTGTCTTCTGCGTCTTCATAACGTGCTGCGGATTCATCGAGTTCTTTGTCGAGTTCTTCGTCGCTTACGGTTAAGTTTTCACGCTTTGCGATTTCACGCATCGCAATGGCAACTTTAATGCGCATCAGGGCTTGCGGAGTAAAATCAAGTTTTACTTGTGAAAGATCTTTTTTGAGGGATTGGATATATTTTTCAAAATCCATTCCCTGCTCTTCAACACGAGCCTTTAATTCACGGAGCATTTTTTCAATCTCTTCATTCACGAGAAGGTCTGGAATGTTTTCAAATTGTGTTTTGTTTGCAATGAGCTCAAGAGCTTCTTTTTCTTGACGCATTTGTTCTTCACGAATTTTTTCATCCAGAAGATTTTTGTGAATGAGTTCTTTCATCATCGCAAAATCTTTAAGTCCAAGTGATCGTGCAAATGTGTCATCCATTTTTGGGGGTTCAAGATGAAAGAGTTCTTTCAAAACAATATCAAACTCAACATCTTGTCCTGCCAAAAATTCTTGTGCGTGTTCTGCTGGAAACGGAAGGGTGAACGTTTTTGATTCCCCCTCTTTGAGCCCAATCAACTGTTCTTTAAATCCAGGGATGTAATATTCTTCTGCAAGGTAAACAGCATGATTTGGAGACTGACCACCTTCAACAGGAACTCCTGCTTTTTTCATGTCCATTGAAACAACAGCTTTGTCTGTAGCCGCTACAACAGAACCTGCTTCAGCACGAACTTCTCGTGTTTGCATGCGAGTGAGATCTTTGAGAGCGAGTTCGACGTCGTGATCCGCAACTTCTGGAACCTTTCCTTGAATAGAAAGGGTTTTAAAATCCGCGAGTTCTTTTACAGCTGGCATGCGAATAACTTCCGCAGTAAAGACGAGTTCATTTCCGGCCGCCATTTTTTCAACGTCAATTTTTGGTGAACCGACGGTGTCGATTTCATGTTTCAAAATGGCTTCAACAAAATAGGTGCGTACAATTTTTTCGAGTGCTTCTTCCATGATTTTGGCTTCCCCAACACGTTGCTTCACAATTTCATATCCTGCTTTTCCTGGACGGAATCCTGGGATGGTTGAGTGTTCAGAAATGTGTTCTGCGGCTGCCTCAAGAAATGGTTGTTGTTCTTCAACGGAAACAGTAAATGTAAGTTTTACGTGGCCTTTTTCTTGTTCGTCGAGTTGAATATTTGGCATAATTTTTGGGTGAATTTCGTGAGGAGTGTAGCGAAAATCAGGTTACGCGTCAATCTGTTGGGGAATGATTGACAAAATCACATTTATTGGTTAAATTTCCGGGTCGCGTTTGTTGCGGCGCGTACATTAAAACAAAGTAGCAACAAGAAGGAGTATAAAGAAGATGGCACATCGCGTTAATTATGACATATTAAGACGACCTCCGCCGGCACTTGAGCGTGTGATCGATGAGCTCGAGCGTTGTGGAACGGTGAGATCTTCGGGTTATTACCTCTTTTCAGAATTTTCGGGGTTGGCAGAAGCAGCTGATAGGGCGGCATACAAGCCGTATCCACAAATGGACAGTCTTCGAAAATTCTTGACGGATCATGGTGTGATCTTGAGAGAGGGGAATAAATGCTATGTGGATTCTGAACGTGCCGCTGTGGTTATCCAGGCGTGTTTCAAACATGAAAAACCGAACGCTCCTCAGACAGCACGAACGAGACTTTCTGAATTGAAGACGCTTGCGAAAGCACGCACAGAAAAAGCTGTCTCAAAATCAAAAGCGGTTGACATATCGATTACCGATGAAAGTAAGGGGTCTCGAAAGGAACCCGCATCGCCAAACACAACATTGGTTATCGATCCGATCAAAGAACCCGTAGTCAGTATTGTGTCTTCTTCAGAGCCTGTGGTTGTGAAACAAAAACCGACCGATCTGAAATACGTTTTGTTCCTCACTCCTGTTGAAATGGATGTGTGGACAACGCTGTGTGCACTCGCTCGACAAGCGCTCAACGTGGAAACACGTGTTGCGATCACGCGAGATCAAGACCAATTCTTTTTTGAGTGTGCGTCGAAAAAACTTCAAGATTGTACACCGGAGATGTATGCAGCGACGATTGATCGTTTCGTAAAAGCACGTCTTGTGTCCGAAGTCGGAAACGTTATTGAAGGAAAACGTGCCTTTAAGTTTTTGGTGGAGTGGAAGGAATTCTTCTGTGTTGAAATAAAGAGACGTACAATTTCTTACGTTGAAAAAGAGTATCTCTCGATTATCAATGAGATTGAGCAAGACGCTCTTGGTGTTTTGAACAATCAAGACAAGACAAGATTGCGACTCGAAACATGGATCGCACATTCTCATCCAGGGTTGAATGTAGACACGGTGCGTCTGAAAATTTCTCAGTACAACACAGATGGTCCTTCGTCTGGTTGGGGAATCTTTTTCCGTCACGATCCAACAGGTCGTCGATTGCTTTGCTGGCCGAGCTTTGAACAATATGATTTTCGGGAAAAAAGCTCGGAACGATCTGCTTCAACGAACGCTCCGCAAAAAGAGGTTGTTGTGACGAAACCTGTTCAAAACGCCACAATCACGGTTGATGAAAAAACCGCGGTTCGAAATTGGGAAATTAAGTGTCATCCAGAACACGCAAAGCTCCTCTTGCAGGTTGCAGATCGAAAATTTCGTGGCGGTCTGAATCCGTACATGAGTCCTTCTTTCGTACGAACATTGCTCGATGCTGGCTTTCTGATCTTGGACATGTGTGTCCGGGACAAGCCTTGGTCCGTGAATCTGCAAAAGGCTCCGGAATTTCACTTTGTCCGAAAAGAGATGAAATCAGATATTTCAAAGCTTATGCGGACGGTGCCGATTCCTGTCGCGGTAGATCAGTGGCGAAAAGACCTTGAGGAAATCGCGCAGCACGGGACAAAAACGATCATTTCCGAACCTGTTCATCTTCCCGCTACGGAAGCAGCGTCCATTGCTGTGGAGGTGGGTGATCAACAAAAACCAACAGAGACCATTCAAGAGCGTTCACAGGTTCCTGCATCACAAGTGTGTGAGAAGAAACAGACGACAAGTTCTTCTGAGATGTCGCTCGAGGATCTTAAGAAGCTCGAAATTCTTCAGCAGGAATTATTGGAGCGTGCAGAACAAGAGTTGGCACGAGTAGAAATGGTTGTGACGGATTGCAAAACAGAACTCGCAAAAATACGATCTGAGCTTCATGAACGCATGAACAAGAAGCGTGAAATCATCGAACAACAGATCAGAGAACTTCAGGCTCAACTCGCCGAACTCGGTGAATAGAATCTCTTACACCCGAAACGATCGGGTGTTTTTTTATTTCGATAAAATAAAAATCGACTCGCCAAACGGCGAGTCGATTTTAGGAACTTATACGAGGAAGCCAACAATCAAGAGCGCAACAATGTTCAAAATTTTGATCATTGGGTTAATTGCAGGACCTGCTGTGTCTTTGTATGGATCACCAACGGTGTCTCCTGTGACCGCTGCTTTGTGAGCAGCTGAGCCTTTTCCTCCGTGGTTTCCAGACTCAATATATTTCTTTGCGTTGTCCCAAGCTCCACCACCAGTTGTCATGGAAATTGCCATGAACAGACCCGTGACGATAGAACCGATGAGGAGTCCACCAAGAGCTTTTGGCCCAAAGGCGAAACCAACAACGATTGGAGCAAACACAGCGAGCAATGATGGGGCAATCATGTAATTGATCGCAGCCTTTGTCACAATATCTACAGCCTTTGCATAGTCAGGTTTTCCGGTTCCATCCATGATTCCTGGAATCTCACGGAATTGACGACGAACTTCTTCTACAACAGAACCAGCAGCTTTTCCAACGGACTCCATTGCAAGCGCAGCAAACAAATAGGTCACGAGTCCTCCAAGAAAGAGTCCGGAAAGTACGTACGGATCACTGATTTCAAAGACAACGAGTGAGCCTTTTGCCGCGAGTGCATGAACGTAATCTCCAAAGAGAACAACGGTTGCGAGTCCTGCTGATCCGATCGCGTACGCTTTTGTAACAGCTTTTGTGGTGTTTCCAACAGCATCGAGTGGATCTGTGACATTACGAACATCTTCTCCAAGATCTGCCATTTCTGCGATTCCACCTGCGTTGTCTGTAATTGGACCGAATGCATCGATCGCAACCACAATTCCTGTGAGAGACAACATGGCCATTGCAGCGATTGCAACACCATAAAGTCCAGCGAGTGAGTTTGCAATCAAGATTCCAAAGACGATGGTAAGAACAGGATACGCGGTTGATTTCATGGAAAGCGCGAGTCCTGCAATGATGTTTGTTCCGTGTCCAGATTCAGATGCGGCTGCAAGATCTTTTACAGGTTGGTGATTTGTTCCTGTGTAATATTCTGTAATCAAGATCATGGCTGCGGTAATAACGAGTCCGAGCAGTGCAGAGTAATAAACATTCATGACGTTTATTCCAGTTACTCCTACAAGCAAGTATTTTGTTGCTGGATAAAAGGCGATTGCAGCAAGAGCTCCTGCAACAAACAATCCTTTATAAAGCGCGTTCATGATGTTGCCATCTTTTCCGATTTTGATGAAAAGAGTTCCAATAATTGAACAGACGATCGCAATGGCTCCAAGAGCGATTGGATACATGATGATTTGTACATTGTTTGCATACATGATTGCTCCAAGAAACATGGCTGCAACTGTTGTTACGGCGTATGTCTCAAAGAGGTCAGCGGCCATTCCTGCACAGTCTCCAACGTTGTCTCCAACGTTGTCTGCAATCACGGCTGGGTTGCGTGGGTCATCTTCAGGAATACCTGCTTCTGTTTTTCCGACCAAGTCTGCACCAACGTCTGCAGCTTTGGTAAAAATTCCTCCACCCAAACGGGCAAACACGGAAATGAGAGATCCTCCGAATCCAAGTCCGATGAGGGCGTTGATATCTTGTGTCACCATGTAAAAAAGGGTGACTCCAAGAAGAGCGAGTCCAACAACGAAAAATCCTGTGACGACTCCGCCACGAACAGCAACGTCCATTGCGGCAGAGAGCCCACTCTTAGCAGCCTCTGTTGTGCGAACGTTTGCTCGAACAGAGACAGACATTCCAATAAAACCTGCGAGTCCAGAAAGGACGGCTCCAACAAGGAATCCAACGGCAAGGGTTAATCCGAGTGCGTAAACAAGAACAAAGAAAATAACAAGTCCGATAAGACCAATCATTTTATATTGGCGCGCCATGTAGGCGTTTGCTCCTTCTTGAATGGCAAGGGCAATTCCCTTCATTTTTCCTTCACCGGCAGGAAGTTTTAAAATCCACTGAGTAAGATAGGCTCCGTATAAAAGAGCAAGCAAGCTCGCTCCAATGGCGTACATCGAAATGTTCATAAGATGTGTGCGGAAATGAAAATGACTAAAAACATGAGGCTATCGTAATGAGATCTACGCATTTTGTCAACGATTTTCATGGGATAGAAATGCATTTTTTTATTTCATTTTAGCCATAAAATACAAAAAAAAGTTTGACAAAACAGGAAAAAAAGCCTATAGTTCTTGTCACAAATTGACGTAATGTTTTTTTATCAAACTTTCCATTAAACATTTTTTCGTTCGATCAGCACTCGCGATTTTGCGATCTTTGATTGTAGGTAAACGCATCGCAAAGCCTGTGCTTTTGGCCATAGGTCAACCGTTTAAGACGGTTGGTATTGTTTTCGTAAAAACAATCGGCGTTCCTGCGTATCGCGGAATATTTTTTGTACGGAGATTTGTTCATACCATTCTTCTTCCGGCAAAACATCGATTTTTTTATTTGTTATCAAATCGCTACACCATTCACATTTTAATGATTGTGATTGTAGGAATTATTGGTGTGACAAATTTTCAAACGCGCAATGTGCGTGCGGAAACGTTCGGACAGAAAAGTATTTTATATGCACTCGTGTCCGTTGATGATTCTGAAACGGTTGAAGTTGTAGAGGCAGGAAAATCCGTACTCATACCAGGTGGCTCATCGAGCTATTTTACAGATATCGCTTTGGATACACGCACACAATTTCAACAAGATGAACTTGATCAGATAACACAACCCACACAAAAACCAACCGCATCAACACGATCATCTGTAGAAACATATGTGGTAAAAGAAGGCGATACACTCGGAAAAATTTCTGTGCGATTTCAGTTGAGTATCAGCACGATTCTTTCGGCAAACGGACTCACATTGCGCAGCACAATCCGTCCAGGCGACTCACTGAAAATTCTTCCAGAAGATGGAATCATCTATAAGGTGAAAAGCGGCGATACGCTTTCGCGCATCGCACAAAAATACGACATTGGTGTTCAAGAGATTGCAACTTCAAACCAACTTCCTGCAAATGCCGCGCTCAAAATCGGTGCGGAACTTCTTTTGCCAGGAGCAACAGGAATTGCTCCGCCTGCGGCGATTGCACGTGTACCTGTGAGTGTAAAAAATATCATTACAAAAACTCCTACCTCTATTCCAACAAGCACAGGATGGGTTTGGCCAACAAACTGGCACATCATCACGCAATATTATGGATGGAAGCACACAGGAATTGATATTGATGGAGATTATTCTACGTTCAGTATTGCGGCAAATGATGGTGTTGTGAGTTATGCGGGTTGGCGTACGGGGTATGGATTAACCGTTGAAGTGGATCACGGAAATGGATTAAAAACACGCTACGCACACAACTCAAAGATTTATGTTGGAGCAGGAGATGTTGTTGCGGCAGGAGAACGTTTGGCGCAAACTGGAACAACAGGGCGTTCAACCGGAACCCACTTACACTTTGAAATTATTTTGAACGGTAAATTCCAAAATCCATTGTCGTACATTCGTTAAATTAATCTTGTTGTAATCGCTGTCCTCTAAACTGCAATGCTTCTGCAAGGTGATGTTCTTCAATGGATTCAGACTCGGCAAGATCGGCAATGGTACGAGCAACTTTTCGGATGCGAGATGTTGCGCGAGGAGAAAGCGATTGAGAATCAATCGCGAGCGATAAGAGTGCTTTTGCACTCGGCGTCATCGCACAAACTTGTTCAATGCGAGCGGGTGAAATTTCTGCATTGAGACGACAAGCGGAATCGAAAAATCGATCCGCTTGTTTTTTTCTTGCGCGCACAATACGTTCTCGTATGGAAACAGAAGTTTCACTATGTACTTCGCTCAGAAGAATTTCTTTTGAAAGATTTGCTACCTCAATACGTAAATCAAATCGATCAAGAAGCGGACCAGAAACACGTTTCTCATAATTTTGTCTTTGGAAAGATGTACAGACGCATCTCCGCTTTGGATCGGATGCATATCCGCATGGGCACGGATTCATTGCGGCGATTAAAAGAAAACGAGCAGGAAATTTTACCGTTGCTTGCGCGCGCGAAATCGTCACAACACCATCTTCAAGCGGGCCGCGCAAATGCTCAAGAACGTGTCGTGGAAACTCAGGGAGCTCATCAAGAAATAACACACCTCGATGCGCAAGAGAGATTTCTCCTGGTGTGGGCCATGTTCCCCCTCCCACAAGTGAAACGGCAGAAGAAGAATGATGCGGAGATCGAAATGGACGTGTTTCAATGAGTCCGTCAGACGAAGCGAGTTCTCCTGCAACAGACGCAATACTTGTGACCTCCATGGATTCTTCTTCTGTAAGTGGGGGAAGAATGGAAGGAAAAGATCGCGCAAGAAGTGTTTTCCCTGTTCCGGGTGGTCCAGATAAAAGAATGTTGTGTCCACCCGCTGCGGCAATTTCAAGGCCGCGTTTTGCAAAGTCTTGTCCTTTGATAAACGAAAAACACATTTGTTCTTCTGTCTTCTGTTCGCGACGAACGTACATCGTTTTTGTGATTGTGATGCGATGAAGAAGATGATCAATAAGTGTGCGTAGCGAAGAAACGCCATATACAGCGAGGTCATTTATGACAGCCGCTTCTTGTTCATTTTCTTTTGGAACGAACATAATTTTTTTCTGGATGCGTTGTGCCATGCGCGCCGTTGTGAGAACGCCTCGCACAGGACGAATCGAACCGTCGAGTGCGAGTTCTCCTAAGACGACGGTGTTTTCGAGTGTATGTAAAGGGATTTCTCCGCGTGTCGCTAAAATGGAAAGAGCGATGGGTAAATCGTACAGTGGTCCTTGTTTGCGTAAATCTGCTGGTGCGAGATTGACGGTAATGCGTCCGCGCGGAAATGGAAAACCTGTATTTTTAATCGCGGCGCGGATACGATCGCGTGACTCTTTAATGGAAGCGTCTGGTAAGCCAACGATCGTAAATTGATTCATGCCGTTTGAAACATCTGTTTCAACAGTGACGGGCACTGCCTCGATTCCGACGGTTGTACTTGAAGTAATTGAAAACATAAAAAGAAAATAAAAAAAGAACCCCTGAGATATACTCAGGAGTTCATTTATAAAATAAGTGTAGTTGAAAAAAAAGGTATTGTCAATTTGCTTTGTGTGTTTGTTCTTGTGTGGAGCGTCGAGATGAAATTAAAAGAAGGATAACACCAAGTACAATAAGAAGATCGGAAAGATTGAGAGCGGATCTTCCAAAGAAAATTAAGTAATCCACCGTGAATCCGTAATAGATGCGATCAAAAACATTTCCGATAGCACCGATCAAAATCACCGCACTTGAAAACGCAATTTTTGGATGTGACTTTACGTTTTTGATGAGCATATCCACCAAAAAATATCCGATCACAAGTGAGATCAATAAAATAAATTCACGACGAAATGGAATATCAAACGCAAGTCCCCAGTTTTTGTGGATAGCAAAATTGAGGAAATTTGGATTTGTAAGAGCGCTTTCGTCTGGAAAGTGCGCGAGCGCAAATGCCTTGATCCATTCATCTAACCCAACAAGAAGAATAATTGGGAGAAGAAACCAGTAAAGATGTTTTGAAAGATTTTTCACACTTCTTGTGTAAGGGTTTTTTTACATTGAATGCAGGAGCTTGAGGTGGGGCGTGCAAGAAGACGACGTTCATCAATGGGAAGATGACAATATTTACACACACCGTAATCCCCTTTTTCCATTTGTTTAAGCGTAGATTCAACATCTCTGAGCGCTTTTTCAAGCTCATCTTCTAATGAAAGATTATCAGAAAATTGCGCGACTTCTGAAGCGTTTTCATCTTCGCCCTCTCCGTTGTTTGGAAAATCTGTTTGGAAGTTTTCGTCTGCAACTTTTGGATTTCTGTGAGAAAACTTTGAAAGTTCTGTTTCAAGACGTGATTTCTCTGCTTCCAAAAGTACTTTTGCCTTCGCGATGAGATCCTTTGTCATAAATTTTGTGATGAAAATCATCACCATTCATTTCTTTAATGCACCAAGCATAGCATAAACGTGTGAGAGAAGCTATGTGTTTTAAAATTTTGCCAAACAAAAAAGCCCCCGAAGGGGCTAGAAAATGAATGCCTCCGGCTCAGATATCGGGTTTTATGCTCAAAGGTATTTGAGAACGAAACTCGACATCCGTACCGGTACAGCGTCTTCATTTTGAAGAGAGGCTCTTGTCACCTACCATTCAATGGTTTTACCCAGGCGAAGGTCGCGAGGATCTTCATAGTTTGGGCGAACCTAGATCTGTTCGATTTTGTTTTTGTTTTTAATCAGAACAGTAGATGTGCGTGAGATCATATTTCCAGAATCATAATTCAAGCGTGGGGAGCTTGCCGACAACTTTGGTCGGGATTGAGGAGGATCTCAGAGATGGAAAAGGTACGAAGTGATGTTTCACGATCACGTATCTATAATATCAAAAAAAGACCCAAAGGTCAACTGATTTGTTTTTGCTGTAATGAGATAAAAAATGAGATGATGAATCAATTTGTTGTTCAATAAAATTCATTTTGTTAAAAAGTTATCCACAATTTATACCACTTATCCCATATTTATCCACAGCCTATTTACATAAGTTGATTGTTGTTGAAAACATGTTTGTTTTTACCCCTATACTTGAGAAATTCTGTGCAAAAAGCAGAAGTGGACTCGTATTTGGAGAATAAGCGTGTTGATTTTGCATGTCCACAAGCGGTTGAATGGCGATTCCAACCACATTACCAGAGCAAATTTTCGTTGAGGACTTGTTTCCTTCTTGTTGTGCACGAAAAAGACTTTCTCTGTTTGTTAAGAAAATCTCTTTCTTTTTTGTAGAACCCGCAAGTATGTCCGTATTGTTTATTTGAATGCGGCTTATTTGTGTCCCAAGCAACGTGATTTGTTCTACGGAAATTGCATCAGGATTTGCGATAAGTTCTTTTATTGTAGAACCGTCACTTAATAGTGTTTCTTGAATTTTTGGGGCATTCAATGCACTTATTGTTCGAAGTGCTTGCTCATTGTTTATCGAATTTTTGGTATCTGATTCTTTTGTTGTGAGGAAAAACCCGATCCCTTCCGTATCCTTTGTAAGGATCACCTGACTTTTTTCTGAGGAAAGGGTTGAAAGATGACGTAAAAATTGAGGATCAACAATGGATTGCATGAGTGGAAGAAATGGATCTAAAAAATCTTTTTTTGTATTTGTCAACAATGGATTAGACAAATACGCGATTGTTTCCTTTGGGATCTGTTTAAAAACAGATCCTGATGGATGAATACCTGGCAACGTAACAAAAATACGTTTTTCCGATGCGTAAACAAAAGATCTATGCGGTTGGTTTGTGTAGATAAATTCACCAATCCATTCATGACCCGGAAACGAGAACCCAGGAATAATTTTTGTCTGTAATAAAAGGGGCTTTAAAACCTCGGTCTTCTCTGAGAGAAGGGTGATGTGGTTTCGGATGTGTTGTACGTTAATGGAATGCGCATCTAGAAGTGTTTGAGGAAGAGGGGTTTTTCCTTCTCGGATTGCAACGGATTGAGAACCGTCTGCATTCACAAAGAGAACAAATTCTCCTGCAATATATGGCGCAAGGTCAGAAAAAGTTATGGATCGGTTTGAAATAAGAGGAAAGTTTTTTGTCATGGACTCTACGGATTTGCCTTTGTTTCCACTTACAAATAAACGCACGGCCATAACGGTATTTTCTGGAGCGGCTGCGTAAATGGTGTCACGTGTAAACCAAAGGGTGGAAATCCAACTCGTTCCAAGGATAAGGAGGCCAATTCCGAACGCCAGAAGCCAAACAACCCACCGAGTTCGGCGGGTTGTTTTGGAATTTCTAGAGAGGGGAATATTAAGGTGTTGCATTTTTCTTGAAGAATGGACGCTTTCCACGGTCGCCAGATCCCTGCCTGCCGGCAGGCGAGGCTCCTGCTGCTGGAGGTCGTGGCGCTCCGCCTGCGCTTGGGGTTGGACGTTCTGGATAAACGTTTCCAGGGGCTTCCTTCATGGAAAGACTGATCTTTCCATCTGGATTGATTTCCATGACCTTCACAAAAACCACCTGACCCATCTTCACAATATCAGTTACGTTTTCAACGCGCCATGGGGCCATGTTGCTTACGTGAACCATTCCATCCTTCTTTGGTAAGAACTCAACGATCGCACCAAAGTCCATCACACGGACGACTTTTCCTTGGTACACTTCGCCAACTTTGGCTTCGCGTGTCAAAGATTCGATCCAAGCCTTTGCTTGATCGGCTCCGTTTGAGTCTTTTGAGGTAATCATGACAAGTCCGTCCTCTTCGATATCGATCGCCTGAACACCGGTTGTGGCAATAATCTCGTTGATCATCTTTCCGCCTGGACCAATCACAGCTCCAATGGATTCTGGATTGATGCGGAGAGTAATGATGCGAGGTGCGTATGGAGAAAGATCTGGGCGTGGTGCTGCAATCGTTTTTTCCATGACGTCGAGGATTTGCAAGCGAGCGGTCTTTGCTTGATTTACCGCTTGTGTGACCATTTCGCGTGTGAGTCCTTTTGTTTTTGTGTCCATTTGAATTGCGGTAATGCCGTCACGTGAACCCGCAATCTTGAAGTCCATTCCTCCTTCACCATCTTCTAAATCTTGAAGGTCGGTCAAAACTTTGAATCGTCCTTTGTCATCTGATG
>Ga0156561_106_pt1 | contig 15367 bp, 22 predicted proteins | sample RifOxyB2_FD_111956 | JGI IMG/M metagenome (GOLD analysis project Ga0156561, IMG submission 111956) | Candidatus Uhrbacteria bacterium RIFOXYB2_FULL_45_11 | reverse complement strand
AATGACAACAAATGAGCTCGGAGCGTTTGTGCTCGATTGGAACGGATCTGCCTCAGACGGAGACTATTCGGGATATACCGATCTTGTTATTACTCTTCAGGCTCGAGGGGGTGATGCGGATCCGCAAAGACATATTGTGGAAGGGGAGTTTGGGAAATAAATTTAATTCTCTCACCGCATTTTATGAATTATTTTATTAAAACAGCTTCTGTTTTTGCACTTTTTGCATTCGTGGGGGTTGGTTGTGTATTGCCACCATCCGATGAAAAAGAAGATGGGCGTGTCTTGGTAACAAGTCCGGATAATAATTTTGTCTTGAGAGGAGTTGGGACATGTGCTGGTTTATTTGAAATTTTCGCGAATGAAAATTTAGAGTCAGCGACTGGATTAGCATACGATCTTTCTGTACGAGATCATGTGGAGGTGTCCGAATCTCAAGATCTTGGTTCTGTCATCGTACAAACACCAGAACAATTTCAGAATCACAAACTCGGGGGATTTTATAAAACATCTTTTCAAAATTCAACAACAGTTGTAAGTTCTGTTATCACGGATGCAGCAACCATCTGGAACGACACTTCTCAAGTTTGTGAGGTTACTGTTACACAAAAATAATTTACAACTCATGATCATACCCAAGTCCGCTTGCGCGGTCTTGAAATGCGATTGGTAATAAGGATGCGCGCGTCCAGGATTTTGACCCATAGCGCGATTGAATTTTATCGAGGGCGGAAAGAACAGAAAGATGTTTCTGTTCTTTTTTTCCGCCAAAGGCGGATCCGCCTCCGGCGGAGAATATGGACATAGTGGGTTTTGATTCGGATGTGTGTGTGAGGTGTGATGCGCTGATGCCGAGCAAGCGCACAGGTTTGCTTTTGTCGCGAACAGAATCGACGAGCCGCCAGGCAATCTCAAACAACCGGAGACCGTCCGCTGTGGATTCTTTGAAGACGTGTTGTTTGCCGTTGCCTGAGAAGTCTCCGTATCGGACATAGATCGACACAGCATTTGCCACAAACCCATCGCGCCGCATACGCCAGGCGACTTTTTCGCACATGCCGAGGAGATATCGTTGCATGAGCACAGGATCGAACGTGTCTTTCGGTAAGGTATACGAATGTCCGACAGACTTTGGATCCTCCTCTTCGACGTTTACCTCGAATGCTTCTCGACCATGTGCTGCCTCGTGCAGCCAGGTTCCATATGAACCGAACTCGTCGACAAGTTCTTCGAGAGGAAATTCACGAAGTCGTTTGAAGTTCATGATGCCGAGATCATTTAACCGTTTGCCCATACGCGGACCGATTCCACAAAGGTCTGTGAGCTTCACGGAGTCGAGTCTGGCAATGGCATCTTCCGATCGTGTAAGTGTAATACCGTTTGGTTTTACTAGATCGCTTGAAAGTTTGGCGAGGAGTTTGTTTGGTGCGATTCCAATGGACGCCGTGATCCATTCTCCACATTCTTCACGAAGACGTTCTCTGAGTTGTTGTGCAAGATATACTGCACCAAACCAATCCTTGGCCTGTTCGGTGATATCAAGAAATGATTCATCTACGCTGAACTCTTGAACGAATGGTGTAAATTCAAAAAAGAGTTTATTGAATCTGTGCGTGATTTCCGAATATTTTTCGGGATCGCCTGCAATAAGAATCAAACTCGGACAAATCTTTTTTGCTTGCCACGTGGACATGGCGGTTTTCACACCAAGTTTCTTTGCTTCAATGGACGCTGTCGCGATAATTGATCGTTCGGATCGCTTGCCCGTGATGCCGATTGGTTTTCCGCGCAAAAACGGATTCGCTTGTTGTTCCACAGAAGCAAAGTACGAATTCATGTCAATGTGGAGGATGATTTTTTGCATAAGACACGTCTTGACTTTTGTCTTTTTGCATGTTATTTTTTTTATTAAGGTTGTCGACCCATTTAATTCATTTTGTATTTTTTCTTATGTTAACAAAAGAAGATCTGGGTCAAATTCGTGAGGTAGTTAGCGATGTTGTAAATCCAGCGATTCTCGCATCAGAGAAGCGTGTTATTAAAACAATCATTGAGGCGGTTGGCCAAATGGTTGATGATAATATCTTGCCGCAGTTTGATGAAATCCATGAGGAGATCAAAGAAATCAAGCAGGATATTGTGGAAATAAAGAAAGATGTCGGAACTCTTAAGGAGGATGTAAATGTCTTAAAACAAGATGTTTCTATTCTTAAAAAAGATGTAGGTGTCTTACAACAAGATGTTTCCGACATAAAACAAGAGATGCGTTCCGTGAACGCAAAAATGGTTACAAAAGGCACACTCGAAGATCGATTTACAGATTTTCGCCTTTCGCTTGCTGGAACAACCGTATAGATTATCGAAACACGCCCCCAAAAGGGCGTGTTTGAATTTAGGAACTGTAGACTTCCACTAAGTGCCACTCGAGCGTTTCGCTGTCGAGTCGTAATTTAAAATAGTTGGCAATGTCCGAGACAGAAAAGTAAAAGATTTTTTTCTGGCCCTCGCGTGCGGTGTGCACAAGGTTTACATTTTTAATGGTGTAGTTTCGGTCGTTCCATCGCATGTGAAGTGGGCGGACTCGGCGATCGGCAAACGTTGCGAGAACATCAACGGAATCATGAAGAATATTGTGCATAAATGTGATGAATTTAGAAAAATTTGCGATTGAGCGATTTAAACACGTGTCGTCGGAGAATTTTTTTCATGCGGCGACCGCTTACGGAAGCAAAAATAGAAAGTCGTTTTTTTGGAGCGGTCTTATAACGACGTGCAATGGAAACATACGCAGGTTCACGGTAGCCAAGAGAATATGTAGGCATAGGGGGAAAGGTTAGAAAGGTTGGAAAGGTCTGAAAGGTTGAGGAGGGAATTTGGCAACAAAAAACAAGCGTGGGTGAAATGGATTGATTTCGTGTACAAATTTTACACGGGTTGGAATTTTCGAATTACGGCACGTACGACTCCCTGAATAATGCAGTCTTGTACGTAGATGGGATCCATGGTTTTGTTTGCTGGCTGAAGACGAATGCGAGACGGCTCACGATAAAAACGTTTAAGTGTTGCAAACGCGTTATCAAGAAGAGCTACGACGACTTCTCCATTGCGTGGGGAAGGGTTTCGTTCAATGACCACAAAGTCTCCGTCTAAGATCCCGTCTTCAATCATGGATTGACCTTTGATCTTGAGAACGTACGAGTTTGCGCCATCTAGGACAAAGCTTGCGGGAACTGCCATTGTCTCGTTATCTGTGATCGCCTCGATAGGTTGACCGGCGGCAATGAGCCCCATCATTGGCAAATTCACGACATCTGCCGAAAGTCGGAAGCTCCTGTGGATAGGTTCTGCTTGGGGAACGAGTTCAATGGATCTGGCCTCGCCTTCCTCTCCGATGCGGATCACGCCTTTATCAACAAGACTCTGGATGTGTCCGTGGACGGTTGCGGAAGAGGAGAGCTTGAAGTGTTCTCCGATTTCTCTATAAGACGGGGCGTATCCGCAATCGCGGATGTGGTCTTTGATGAATTGCAGAACATCGTTCTGTTTTTTTGTTAAATTTCCCATAATATTTGTAGGGGAGGCTCATGAGCCTCCCGTGCATATGAACGATTAGTCGTTCGTGTTATGTTCGTATTCTAGACCGAACAAAAACCGAACGCAAGAGTTGGATGTGGATAACTTTTTGGTGGGCTGCATTCAATGAAGGGGGAGAGGGGATATTAGTGCGATAATGAGGATTTTGAAGCAAAAAGATTGAGTGATGCAGTGGTTGGGTATCCGAAATAATGACGTAGTAGCTTCGTGTTTCATGAACACGAAGCTACTAATTGCTTCTAAAAAGATCCACCCTCATCTCTTTGTACGGAATAAATGATTCATTCACTTCGCACTTGTCTAAAAGGCCGTGTTTTTCTCTGTTCACTTTCATTGGCTTTTGCTATCCTTCTCCTCGTTATGCGAAAGACGGTTGAATCCACCCTTCAAGGCCAGTCCGATAAAGTTTGCGATCAAATCGCGGACGCTGTTTTGGATGAATATCTTCGTCGTGATCCGGAAGCTCGTGTGGATGTGAATGTGATGGGATCACATGGGATGCTCATGATTGGCGGAGAGGTGACATCAACGGCGGATTTTGATGTTGGGTTCATTGCAAAAAAAGTGTATGCAGAAATTGGATACACAGACGAGATTGAAGTTTTCACAAACATTGAAGAACAATCACCGGAAATGAAACGTGTACAAAGTGGCGCACAAGATACGATTGTCATAAACGGATACGCAACAAATGAAACACGTGAGCGTCTTCCTCGCGGACTTGTATTTGCGCATAACATTGCGCGTCGCATCGATGATTTGCGTAAAATGGATCCGGCGTTCTCTTGGCTTCGACCAGATGGAAAAATTCAGCTCATGACGGAAAAAGATAAAGTGGTCGGTGTAACGATTCTCGCATCGCATCATTTGAATATTAAAGATCAAGAAGTAAAAACCGCGATCTTGGATCGTGTGGTCATTCCAATTCTTGGTGAGGGCATTCAGATTTTTATCAATCCAATTGGTGCATTTACAGATGCGTGTTTCCGATCCGACTCCGGAGTGAGTGGACACAAAGTTCATGTCGATACGTATGGTGGGCTCATTCCACATGGTGATGCCGTCATGATCGGAAAAGATCCATTGCGCGCGGAACGATCCGGCGCATACATGGCACGCATGGCTGCACGTTACTTGGTCGATCAAGACCTCGTTCAATCCGCAATGGTGCAAGTTGTGTATACACTCGGCAGATCCGAGCCGATTCATTTGCATGTGGTTGGCATGGGAGAAAAATCCAGAGGAACAAAAACAGATTTCACAAATCTCATCAAACAACAATTCGATTTCCGCCCGGAGGCGATTGTAGAACGATTAGATTTACGTAAGCCCATTTATCAATCCGCCGCTGTGTACGGAAGTTTTGGAAGAGAAGGATTTCCGTGGGAGGTATAAAATCACCCTGCCGTTAAGGTGGGGTGATTTTTATAAGAATGAGTTAAGTAAAATGAAACTTCTGTTATTTAATTCATTCATTTATAATACATTCAGAAATAAACCTTCTCTATGAAAAAAATACTTTCTTGGCTAATCGTCATCGTTGTCATTATAATGATCGTTCTTGTCGGTGGTGTTTATCTCTTTCAAAGAAATCAAGTAGGCGAATTGTCAGTTTCTTCTCCTGAGAGTTTAGATATTGCCGGGCTTTCTTTTGCCCTGCCAGAAGACTGGAATTTAAAAGAAATTGTTACAGAACAAAATAAGATCAGTAAATGGGAAGTTGCAAAAATTGAGGTTCCTGATCCGAAATATGATGTCATCTTGCCCATGAAAGCTTTCATTATAGACCGTGCAATTGATGATAGTGATGTGTTTTTAAGAGAAACTTCTTCTGGCGGAAAGATTTACGAAAACTTCTGCGCGCCTGCAGTTGCGTGTTATCACCTTGTCTATAAAAATAATACCTACGAAATTGTATTTGGAACGGTAGAAAGCAATGAACCCGTCCCAGAAAATATTGATGGAGTTTGGTTTCCCAATACGATAATCACCAGCGAAGATACTTTGAATCTTTTGAGCACTCTAAAATAACGGTGTCACAATAGAAAAATACTCAGCATTCGTTAATGCTGAGTATTTTGTTCAAAAGTTTCCACATAAATTTTCATCCTGAAAACACGATTACCTTTTTGTGCTAAAATAAACGCACTATGGTACGGAGCGTTCTTAAAACAAAAAAAAGCGCGGAATCATTTTTGATTCCTATTTTATTCGGATTATTTGCCGCAAGTTTTTTTGTTGTGTTTGCACGTGCTCCGGAACAGGTGATTGGCGTGTCTTCAGACCGTGCGTTGCGTGCAGAAGGGGTTTCTTATGAAGCAACGGCATTGCATATTTTGCGTCTCACAAACGTAGAACAATCTATTCCGCGCATGCGTAGTCCCGTATATGAATTATCTGTAAGAGATGGAGGAATTCTGAATGAGTCGGTGATTCGTTATCGTATTCCAAAAGAATTACGGTCCGCTCCGCCGCATCTTCTTACGTTTATTGTTTTCGATACAAAAACATTATCTTGGACATCTATTCCAACAACGATCGATGAAAAAAAAGAAGTCGCAAGTGCAACTGTTCCAATTCATCAAGTATTAATGATTGGTCTGGGGACAATTTTTTAAAAAACTATTTCGTCTTTCAAAAAAGTTTGTTATAATCTTCGTACATTTTAAGTTCTTTCTCTAAGGAGGAAATCTATGGCTATCAAAAAAGCGGCGACAACAAAAAAACCTGTTCAAAAAACGCGTGTCGCACCACTGTCTGTGATTCCAGCTCTTGCATTTGAACCAATGCTCACAACAACAAAGAAAACAAAAAAACCAGTCGCAAAAAAAGCTGGAGCAAAAAAAAGTTCTAAAAAACCAGAAGTGATTGTTGTAGAAGAGGTCACGTTGGATCCAAAAGAATCTTTGAAGCTTCCTTATGAGGCTTCAAAGGAATATATCATTGTGCATCGTTGCACAAATTGTGAACATATTCCGTTTTCCATGACCAAGCTCGTGACGCTTTTTTCTGTGCTCATCATGTTGCTTTCCGTATCTGTTCTTATCCAAGTCGGAACGATTGATGTAAGCAAGCTCAGTTCATTTGTTGCGCCAATCGCACAGGCTGTTCCTGATTTTACCACCCGGTAATCGTCATCTGTATTCATCTGTAATCCGTATCTACACAGGTTTCCTATGAAACGTCTTTCTCTTTTTTTGTCGCTCGCTCTTCTCTTGCTCGTTGGATCTGGATGTGTTAAATCACAGGATGCATCATCTGATGTCACATTTAATTATCCTGATCAAAAACCGGCTGAGCAGACCGCACCTGTATCTTCACCGGACACAACAGTGCCAACATCTGTTCCGGAAATATCAAAACCTATGACATGGACTTTCCCTGGAAAACTCTCAGACAATCAAATCGCTAAAAAACAAATCCGTCTTTCAACAGAAAAAGGAGACATCGTTTTTGAACTTTTTGCAGACACAGCTCCACTTACGGTTTCAAACTTTGTGTATCTCACAGAAGGTGGGTACTACAACGGACTTACATTTCACCGTCGTGAAGAAGGCTTCGTTATTCAGGGTGGAGACCCAAGCGGAAACGGAACCGGAGGTCCTGGATATAAATTTGCAGATGAACTCGCAGACAAATATACGTATCAACGCGGAATTGTTGCGATGGCAAACGCAGGCCCTGCAACAAACGGCTCTCAATTTTTCATCATGCTTGCAGATGCTCCATTACCAAAGGCATACAGCATCTTTGGTCGTGTAACATCTGGATTGGATGTCGTCGACAAAATCAAAGTAGGAGACAAAATGACAAAAGTAACCGTTGAAGACAAAAAATAAAAATACATCCACCTCGCTTTAGCGGGGTGGATTTTTGTTTGTAGAAAAGTGCTATACTGGACACATATGGAGACTCCAATTTTTATCTCAAGAAAATTTGTCCTGATCTCAACACTTTGTGTGGTGATTGTGAGCGTGTTATTGATCTCTGTTGGAATTGTTCAGTCAAATCGAGTGCGTGTTGCACAGACCTCTGTTCAGACTTTTCCATCGCAAAAAGAGAGTGTTCCTTTGGATGCGTCCGTATCAGAACCTGTTGAAACAGAGCCTGCAGCGATTGTTCGTGTTCCTCTCCCAGAAGAAGTCCGCGGAATCTATTGGACCGCATTTACGGCCGCAACAAAACGCGCAGACGAATTGATAACGTACATGAAAAAGACAGGGCTGAATGCGGTGGTAATCGATTTGAAAATGGATAATGGACAACTCGCTTTTGCTCCAAACGACGCGTCGCTCACGCCATACGTCATGAAAAAACCAGCAATCCAAGATTTGGATGCGCTTTTAAAAAAGCTTGCGGATGACAAGATCTATCGTATTGCACGTATTGCCGTGATGCGTGACAGTGCGTTTGCAAGCGCGCATCCAACATCCGCCCTCACATTTCCGGGAGGATCGCTTTGGCGTGATAAAACAGGTTCTGCTTGGGCAGATCCATCGTCTCCAGTGCTTGTGTTTTATTCACTTGCGCTCGCGCGAGAAGCATACGCACGTGGATTCGATGAAGTTCAATTTGATTATGTCCGATTTGCCTCAGACGGAAAAATCTCTTCCATTGTGTACCCAATGTATCAAAAAACAGAGTTAAAAGTGGATGCCATGAAACGATTTTTTGCCGCCGTGGGTGATCCACTGAGAGCAGAAAAAATTCCTGTTTCGTTCGATCTGTTTGGTCTTGTGTGCATGGCAAACGACGGCCTCGGAATTGGTCAACGATTGGAAGACGTCACTCCGTACACAGATTTCGTTTCTCCGATGGTGTATCCATCACATTACGCAAATGGATTTCAGGGATTCGTAAATCCGGCGGTTCATCCGTATGAGGTGATTAAAATCTCGCTCGATCATGGGGCAGAACTGTTGAATCCGGCTTTGACGGGCACATCGAGTAAAGACGCGGACGGCAATGAGGTTAAAGTTCCTCCAATAGAAACAGAACAAAAAGCTTGGAAAGAAAAAGACATGAGTGTTCGAAAACAATTCCGTCCTTGGATTCAAGATTTTGATATTGGCGCCGTTTATACAGGGGCGATGATCGAAGCGCAAATAAAAGCGGTGCGTGATGCGGGAGGATCCGGATTTCTGATTTGGAACGCCCGCAATGTGTACGAGCCAGCGAAGTATACCCCTTGACATTCTCGTAAGAATTGATAAACTTATTTTACAAAGTGCCGAAAGGCTCCGAGAAACCCCGCCTCAAAAAGGCGGGGTTTCGATTTATAAGAATGACTTTAATTGTTGTTTCATTTTAATAAGTTGATTTGGGTTCATTTCATAAAGTTTGCGTTTGAGTCTTTTGACACTGATAAGTTTCATTTGTGCGAGGATTGCCGAAACATGTTGCATGTTTGGATCAATGTAATTGAAATAGAAATCTAATCGTTTTTGTTTTGTCGAGAGCGGAATCGACCAAAACATCTGATTATTAAATTTTTTAACAATAACGACCGGCCTTGAGAAAGAATCTCCGCCTCCGTTTTGCTCGAACCCAATATTTTTTCCAAGATAGCTCATCCAGATCTCGCCTTCTTTTGGGAAGAGATTTGGTGGGTTTGTTTCAGAATCAATTTGTTTTTTGAGAATATTCCACGAATCAAATTTCGACATAGAATTTAAAAAATAGAACTCCCAGATGATTGATCAGGGAGTTCTTATAAAGATAGTTCATCAGAAAAAAGAGGTGTTGTCAATAGTTCTTGTGTGGATAAAAACGCGAAATAAGTTGGATAACTTACCCATAAATAAAACAAAAAACCTGATCACAGAGATCAGGCGAGGCGTTGGAGTTTTCTTGGGCTTTTTCCGGTGCACAATCGGTATTTTGTCCAGGAAGGACAGCTTGAGTTGTTGCAGGTTTCGACGAATTCTTTTTCAACGCTGACCACGGCTCCACATTCGCATGTCCATGTTTTGTGTGGTTGTGTTCCGTGAAAAGAGTCGAGACCACATCTGAACTTGCGTTGATCGCGTTTGATCCACCAAAGGATCAGAGAAAACAACTCCTCGAAATCTTCGTCTTCGCGGAGAAAACGTAGGTTGAATGGAAGGTGGTTCGCAAGGGCTTGTTCTTTGCGACCAGAATTGTAATCAATGCGTTCAACGCGTTGCTGCTGCATGCTGCGCAAAATGGGACGCATTCTGTTTTGCAGGGCATCAGGCAAATCAAGAAAGGTGAGTGTGAACGATTCTGCGCTTAAGAAATGTGCGAAGCGTATCTCTGTCAGGTCTGTCATTTCAATGACAAGACGCAAAGGGGGTGGGGGAATCACAGGTTCAAGACAAGCGTTTTTGGAGCCGGATAGACCATCGTCTGGCATGTAACCTCCGTCAAAAGAACCTTTGAGAGTATAACGGAAGCCGAAAAAAAATGGTATACTGACTTTACATGTTTCACAAAATCACAGAGAAAACCTTTTATCAATACGTGAAATGCCCTCATTGGGTCTATTTTGAGGTGCACAGCGAGCATAAAAAACCGCATCATCCGCTCATGGAACGGTTGATTGACGATGGGATGATCGAATCGTATCAGCGTGATGTTATTTCGGACAGAGAAGATATTGCAGAAGTCACAGCAGAAGATCCAGATGAAGCGTTTCGTCAGACGCTCGCGTTTATGGCAGAAGGGCGTCAGGTGATTTTTCATGGAGTGCTCGTAGACAGACACTGGGTTGGGCATCCAGACATTCTTGAGAAGGTCGAGGGTGTCTCAAGACTTGGGAATCATTATTACGTTGCGGCAGATATTAAACGATCGCGGTATCTCCGTGACGAGTTTAAGTTTCAAGGATGTTTTTATGCGGAGCTTCTCTCAAAAATTCAAGAAGTAAAACCCGTAAACGGATACGTCATTACACCAGACAAAACCGTTTTGTCTTATCCTATTGAAGAAATGGAAGCACAATTTCATTTGAACTTGATGGAAATTGAAAAAATCATTGCTGGAAAAAAGCCCGCACACTTTGTCACAACAGGATGCAAACAATCCCCCTGGTTTTCAGAATGCAGAGGAGAGTCTGAGGTGTGTGATGATTTGTCGCTTTTGAATCGCGTGTGGAGAGAAGAAGTTGCGGCGCTTCACACATCAAACATCAACACCATTTCAGAACTCGCAAAACTTACGCGTTCAGAACTGGAACGACGCGTTCCAAACGTGAGTGTGTCGCGCCTTGAGATCATGCACGATCAAGCGCTTGCGATTACGCACAAAAAACATTTCATCCGCAAACCCATTCGACTTCCAAAAGCAAACATCGAACTGTATTTTGATATCGAATCAGATCCACTTCGGGATTTCGATTATTTGTTTGGTGTGCTCAAAATCGAAAACGGAAAAGAGAGCTATCACGCGTTCATGGCAGAATCGGCTGCACAGGAGTCAAACATGTGGCTCGAGTTTTGTGATTTTATTGCGCAGCATCTTGAAGCGCCAATTTATCATTATGGATTCTTTGAACAAGAAGTTGTCAGACGTTTTGCTTCACGCTACGGTATTTCAGAGATCGTTCAAGAAGCCCTTGATCGCAACATGATTGACCTCATTGAACTCATTCGTCCTGCGATTATTTTTCCATTGTCGTTTTATTCGCTTAAAGATCTCGCAAGCTATATCGGATTTCACTGGCGTGCCGATGATGCGTCTGGGGCAAACTCGGTTTTGTGGTTTGAAGAGTGGCTCACCGCAAAGAGTCCAAAACTCCTTCAAAAGATTATGGAATACAATGAAGATGACGTAAAAGCCACGTGGAAATTAAAAGATTGGTTGGTAAAGCACGCATCTTAAGATATGCAAAAGAAACATCTCATCATCGTTGCCGTACTTGTTCTTGTTTTTGGGATTGTTGCGGTGCGTGTGTTGGATGCAATGCGCGGACAATCGGCTCCAAAACTTCCCGCACCAATAACCTATCAAGAAGTGGAAGAAATAAACGCAAAAACAGTTCCCACACCTGCGACAACAAAGGCTGTGACTCAACCAAAACCAAGTACGGCACCTTCCATCCGTGCGGCAGAAATGAATCTTGCGGTTCCGTTTACGGTTCAAGCTCCGGTAGGAGATTGGGGTCAACCGTATCAAGATGCGTGTGAAGAAGCATCTGTCTTGATGGTAAAAGAATATTATGCGAACGGTCCAAGTGTTATTGATACAAATATCGCCATCAAAGAAATTCTTGCCATGGTTGCACTCGAAGACGAATTGTTTGGATATAACATTGATACAACGGTGGCAGAAACAGTTTTGTTTGCAGAAAAGATGTATGGATTAAAGGCGGAGATTTTGGAAAATCCTACCGTTGCGCAATTAAAAGCGCGATTAGATAAAGGACAACCGATTATTTTTCCTGCCGCCGGACGCGTCTTAAAAAATCCATACTTTACTCCACCAGGCCCCCTGTATCACATGGCCGTTATTCGCGGATACACAAAAAATAATCAGTTCATTGTGAACGATCCTGGAACAAAGCGCGGAAATGCCTTTTTATATTCATTCGATACAATCATGAATGCGATCCATGATTGGAATGGAGAAGCGGATATTTTGGAAGGCAAAAAACTAGTTATTATTTTACATCCGCAAAAATAATATGGATTTCATTCTTGGTGCAGCGCTTGGGGGACTGATTGCGTTTACGTATGCGATCCCTGCAATCGTTCTTGAAGTAATTGAACGAGGGGCGATGGTTGTAACTCCACCGGTTGTTGTGGTTAAAACAATTTTTGGATATACGCTCAAAAAAGAAGAAGCGTTTTGGGTCGGACTTTTGTTGCACCTTCTTATTGGGATGTTGTTTGGGGTTGTGTATATTTTATTTGTGGAACAAGGATGGTTGTTTGTAACGCATCGGCCGTATACATTTTTATCTTTTGCGGTTTACGGATTTTTGAGTTGGGTATTTGTGGGGCTCGTGTTGTATCCGCTTTTACAAATGGGATTTTTTGGTCGGCGTGAAGGATCACTCATCTGGCTTGAAACACTTGTGTCCCACATGCTGCTCGGTGTCACCATGGCCGGACTTGTTTATTGGTTTCAGCCGTTTTATTTTTCTGTAACGTAGCATACATGGAACCAACTGTTTTACACGTCGGGGATTATCTTGCACTTCTCAATAACGTTCTTCATGATCGTGTTCCTTCGAATGAAATTCTTATCGAAGGGGAAGTATCAGACTATCGTGTTGCCCAACAAAAATGGGTGAGTTTTGATTTGAAAGATGAAAAAGCAGAGGCCGTGCTCAAATGTTTTGCGACCGTGTGGCAGATTGGAACGCCGATTGAAGATGGAATGCGTGTACACGTCAAAGGATTTCCAAAGATGTACGAACGATTCGGAACATTGAAACTGAATGTGCAATCCATTGAACCGATTGGGGAGGGTGCACTGAAACGTGCGTATGATTTGTTAAAGAAAAAATTAGAGACGGAAGGATTATTTGATGTTTCTCGCAAACGAACATTACCAAGATTCCCAAAAAAGATCGGACTCATTACCTCACGAGACGCTGCTGCATATGGAGATTTTCTGCGCATCGTAAATAATCGATGGGGAGGGATTGAGATTGAACACGCGCATGTACATGTACAAGGACGCGAGGCAGTTGGTGAGATTCTGGGAGCGTTTCGTTATTTCAATACGCTTGCGGTCGAAGAGCGACCCGATGCGATCGTGCTGACGCGCGGCGGAGGAGGACTTGAAGATTTGCATGCGTTTAATGATGAACAGGTTGCGCGTGCAGTGTATCAATCTGTTATTCCGGTCGTTGTGGCTGTTGGGCATGAGCGTGATGAATCGCTCGCGGATTATGTGGCGGACGTACGCGCGAGTACGCCTTCAAATGCGGCAGAGCGCGTTGTTCCGTCGCGTGCAGATGTAAAATACGAACTCGACATGATGCTCACACACAATGAACAACGATTACAATTCGTCATGGATGAATATCGTACGGTCGCAGACAAGATTGCGACGCGCGTTGGTCACATCCTCGAGCGCGAACGCGAACGTCTTCTTGCAATGCGCACACGTCTGCATGATCGTGTTGAGGGGTGGTTGCCAACATTGCGAGATTCGATCGAGTCGTCCGCAAGAATGTTACGACAAGTAGATCCAACGCGTATCCTCGCACGCGGATACGCCATTGTACACGTCGATGGCGCGGTCGTTCGAGAAGCAGGCACGCTTGCGATCGGCAAAGAAATTGGGATACAATTGGGCACAGGTTCAGTTGATGCAGAAGTTTTACGCGTAAATGGAAAGGGGAAACAGAAGTTGGTCTGAAAGGTCGGAAAGGTCGGAAAGGTCGGAAAGGTCGGAAAGGTCGGAAAGGTTTGAAAGGTGACGATTATGAATGAACAACCGTATCATCAATTGTTAGCATGGAAGGAAGCGAATGCATTTGCGATTGAGGTATATCGAAAAACTATTTTGTTTCCAAAGCATGAAGTATATGGTCTTACATCTCAACTAAGGCGTGCGGCTCTTTCTATCTCAACAAATATTGTTGAAGGACAGGCGAAATTATCTCCTAAAGATTTTGTTCGTTACTTAAACATTGCAGAAGGTTCTTCAAAAGAATCTGCGCATCTTTTGGAATTTTCTTTTTCAATTGGTTATCTAGATCAAGAATCTTATCAGATTCTTGAGGATATGCGTTCCAAAGCAGATTATCTTCTCAAGCGTCTTCGAAAATCTCAGCAGTCCTCCGAATAACCTTTCAAACATTTCCGACCTTTCAGACATTTCAAACCTTCCCCTATGACCAAAAAACAAACATCTGTAGACTTTGCGAAGTCTTTTGAAGAACTCGAAAAAATCACTCAGTGGTTTGATTCAGAAGAGCACTTGGACCTTGATAAGGGGCTCAAGCAATTTGAGCGTGGACTTGAGCTTGCGTCTTTGCTTAAAGAAAAATTATCCGAAGTGGAAAACAAAGTTGTTGAGATTAAAAAGAAATTTGAAACTTAATAAACCACTGTAGATACGGATTACAGATGAATACAGATGTAGATAAGCGTTTTGAAAAACGTTTGTCAGATACGTCATCCCTATCTGTACTCATCTGTAATCCGTATCTACACATCTTTTCCCAATATGGAACTTCTTCTTCGTTGGATCTTAAACGCACTCGCTCTTCTCGTTGTCGCAAACGTTGTTCCTGGAATTCACATTGATACGTTTTATCATGCGCTCATTGCTGCACTCGTGCTTGGGCTCGCAAACGCGCTTATTCGTCCGATTTTGTTTATCCTCACGTTGCCAGTCACTGTTTTAACGCTTGGACTTTTTGCGTTTGTGATCAACGCTCTCATGATTCTGCTTGCGGGCACGATCGTAAAAGGATTTACGGTTTCTGGATTTTTCCCCGCGCTTCTTGCCGCGATTGGTCTTTGGCTTATGAGTCTCCTTACAAACTGGTTTATTCAATCAACAAAAACATAAAACGCCTATTGGCGTTTTTAAGTATTTTTGAGGTACAGATTACAGATAAAAAATACAGATATACAAATAAGAAGAAACATGAGGACGAACATCTGTATATCTGTATGTCGCCATCTGTAATCTGTACCTCAAACGTTCCCTATGTCCCAAATATTTATCCTCTCGGTCGGTGGTTCGCTTGTTGTTCCAAAAACAGGAATCGACACAAAATTTCTTCAAGATTTTAAGAAGCTGATCGTAAAACACGCGCGTCTCGGGAAACGATTTGTGATTGTGGTGG
>Ga0156561_133_pt2 | contig 15386 bp, 16 predicted proteins | sample RifOxyB2_FD_111956 | JGI IMG/M metagenome (GOLD analysis project Ga0156561, IMG submission 111956) | Candidatus Uhrbacteria bacterium RIFOXYB2_FULL_45_11 | reverse complement strand
TGAGCTGCGCAAGATACATCATCTCCACCATCCGAAATTGAAGATAATACCCAAGCTCTTTTTCTGAAACAGCCTCAAGTTCGATCGAGAGGAATGGCTGTTTGAGTTTTTGATAGGTCGCTGTGACGCCACCCACGATTGCGGACATGAGTTCATCGAGTGATTTTCTTGGAAGATGCTCGACCATGTTCGGAAAGACAAGTTTTGACGGGATGGAAACGTGTGCAGAGGCTTGAACAGAAACAATGTTCGTAAATTTATCATCGGGTCCGCCAAAGTAGAGTTGAGCCATGGAATGCAAATCGGTGGAGCCAATCGAAACAATGGGTGTGATGCCGGTATGCACAATGCGTCCATCAAGATCTTTTTCTTTTCCAATGCTTTCGCCCATGAGTTGGCGATACCATTTTCCGAGCGATTCAAGTTCTGGGGCAAAAAGAAACGTGTTGTGAATGGATCGGCCTTTTTTTGCATGCGCATATGTTGTATGTGCAGAAACAAGCGCGTGATTTTGTGTGGTGTCACCCAAGAGACCGTCTTCAACAGCTGCCCGTGCGCCCTCAACAAGTTTGTGAACATTAAATCCAGCAACGGCAAGTGGAAAAAGTCCGACGGCCGAAAAGACACTGTATCGACCACCAACCTTTGTTTGCATTCCGAGGTGATCGATTTTTTGTTTCTTTGCCGCTTCTGAAAACTTCGATCCGTCATCGCTAATGACGACCAGACGATCGCGAATATCGCCATACGGTTTTTTGAGCGCAGACAAAAGTGCCTCTGTATTTGCCATTGTCTCCGTTGTTCCACCAGATTTGCTAATCGATACGATCAGGAATTGTTTTTTGTTTTTAAGGTGTTTTGTGAGTTTTTCGAGAACCAAAGAAAAACGCGCGCTCGATACTGTATCGAGAAACAACATCTCGACGCTTTTTTGTGGAAGCGCGTCATAAACAGCCTGTGTCCCAAGATTTGACCCGCCAATACCAATCACAACGACCATTTTTAATTGCTTGGTTCGATACGCTCCTGCTTTTTCAAGAATTGCATCAAGATGTGTTGAAAATGGAAGATTGATCGAGCATTCAAGATCATCAAATCCGCCTTTTTCTTGAACGCTGACAAGATGTCTCCGATATGATTCGAGTTGTTTTGCCGCAGTCCCAAGTTCTTTTGCAGAAATTCCTGAATTTTTTGTGGAGATGATCATAGAAAAAAGTATTTTGTGACATCTTACCGCTTTTCTTTTGATTCTGCGAACGCATATTCGATCTTTGGAACTTTTCCACACCTCTCTTGACTTTAAACTTATCCACAGTACGCGACGACTTTGGGATTTCTTGATAAAATATCTTTAGTTTGAAGTTTTATTCCGTAATTTTTTTCTATGATGATGAAAGGTGAAAAATGCAACATGCATTGTGTTGCTTGGGGACTTGTTCTCATTGGTGGACTCAACTGGGGTCTTGTCGGTTTGTTTAACTGGAACCTTGTTGAAGTGCTCTTTGGTGCATGGCCAATGGTCGTCAAGATTGTTTACATCTTGGTTGGACTCTCGGCCGTCTCAATGCTTGTAAAGAAGTCTTGTAAGATGTGTAAGTAAGGAAAAAAGGAGAAAGTAGAGAGTAGAAAGTAGAAAGGGGAGGAAACGTTTTTCGTTTTATTTCATGTTCTATTTTTGAAAACTACTTTTTCTTTTTATTCACTTGTTTTTTCTTTCCCTATGAAACTCAAACTTGGCGACAAAGCTCCGGATTTTTCATTACTGGATCAGCTCGGGAAACCTCATTCTTTGAAAGATCAAAAGGGAAAATGGGTTTTGCTTTATTTTTATCCAAAAGATGACACGCCGGGATGCACAAAAGAAGCGTGTTCCATGCGTGACAATTTTCCAAAGTTCAAGAAACTCGGTCTTGTTGTGTTTGGGGCGAGCGTTGATTCGTCAAAAAGTCATGCCAAGTTTGCTCTCAAATATGAGCTCCCATTTACGCTTCTTGCGGATGAAGAAAAGACACTTGTTAAAGATTACGGCGTCTGGGGAAAGAAGAAGTTTATGGGTCGCGAATACATGGGAACCAAACGATGGTCATTCCTGATCGATCCAAAAGGGAAAATCGTAAAGATTTATGAAGACGTAAAGCCAGAGAAACATGTGGAGGAAGTTCTTGCAGATCTGAAAGTCCTCATGTGATATACTGACGTCCATATGAAAGTAATTCTTCTTGAAACGGTTCAAACATTAGGAAAAGAGGGAACGGTTGTGGAAGTCTCTGATGGACACGCGCAAAACTTTTTGTTTCCGCAAAACTTGGCTGTTCCTGCAACAGAAGAAGCTTTGCGAAAAATGAAAGAGCGTGAAACAATCGCAAAGAAACAATCACAAAAGGTGATTGCGGCCACGGGCAAGCTCGCGGAGAAGCTCGATGGCTATGAAATCACCGTGGAAGAAAAAGTAAATGAGGACGGTGTGCTTTATGCAGCCGTCACAAAAAAGATCATTGCAAAAGCTTTAAAAAAAGCAGGATTTGATGTCGAAGAAGAAATGGTGAGTCTTGTTGAGCCAATCAAGAATCCTGGTACAAAGACCATCACAATCGAGCTCCCGCATGATTTTGAAGCTGAAATTCGATTAACCATCGAAGGTGTTTAAACCCCAAACAGAGTTTTTTAACTCTGTTTTCGTTTGCACGTGTATTCGCTCGGGGTTGCTCAAATACATTGGCTGCGGGAGAAGTCCGCTCTTCGGCAAGCTACCGCAGACGAGCTCTCCGCAAGCGTCCTCGCCAATGCATTTGAAAAACCCCTCGTTCCCTAATTCTCGTTTCCTCCTTTCTACTCTCTACTTTCTACTTTTCTCCTATGTCTCACAAATTCATATTCGTTGTTGGTGGTGTTATGTCCGGTGTTGGAAAAGGTGCAGCAACAGCATCACTCGGGCGAGTTCTTCAAGAAAAGGGTTACAAAGTAACGGCGATTAAAATCGATCCGTATATTAACGTGGACGCAGGAACCATGAATCCGGTTGAACACGGGGAGGTTTTTGTGACGGTTGATGGGGATGAGTGCGATCAAGATGTTGGAAACTATGAGCGTTTTTTGGAAACGTCGATTTTATCGATCAACTACATGACAACAGGTCGTGTGTATCAATCGGTGATTCAACGCGAGCGCAACCTTGGTTATGGAGGACGAACCGTTCAGGTTGTTCCAGATGTTCCAAATGAAGTGATTGAACGTATTGAGCACGCAACAGAGCGGGCAAATGCAGATTTTACCTTGATTGAAATTGGCGGAACGGTTGGGGAATATGAAAATATTTTGTTTTTGGAAGCCGCTCGATTGATGCGCATGAAGTATCCGGATCAAGTGCGAAACATTCTTGTAAGCTACATGCCGGTTCCAGGAACGCTTGGAGAAATGAAAACAAAACCAACACAACAAGCCGTGCGTACCATGATGGCTGCAGGATTGTATCCTGACTTTGTGATCGCTCGATCAACACTTCAGATTGATGAACCTCGTAAAGCAAAACTCGCCATGTTCTCAAACGTGCATGCGGATCAAGTGATTGGAGCACCGGATGTAAAATCGATCTATGAAATTCCGATCGTGTTTGAACAACAGAAGTTCGGGGAAAAGATTTTAAAATCATTTGGCATGAAAGAATTGCCAGAAAAGAAAGTGGTGAAGTGGAAAAAATTACTGACTTCGATCGCAAACACAAAAGGGGAAGTAAAGATTGGTGTCATTGGAAAATATTTCTCAACCGGAGACTTCACACTTTCGGACGCATACATTTCGGTGATCGAAGCCATTAAACATGCATCGTGGGCGAATGGTCGCACACCAAAGTTAGTCTGGCTAAATTCGGAAGCGTACGAGAAATCACCGGCGAAGCTCAAAGAATTGAGTGACCTCGACGGCGTTGTGATTCCGGGAGGATTTGGTTCGCGCGGAATTGAGGGAAAGATTAAAGCGATTCGCTATTGTCGTGAAAATAAGATTCCGTACCTTGGACTTTGTTATGGGATGCAATGTGCGGTGATTGAGTACGCTCGCAATGTTTTGAAGTTAAAGGATGCAAACACAACAGAGATCAATCCAAAAACAAAACATCCTGTGATTCATTTGTTGCCTGGGCAAGATGAAAAGATCAAAGAGGGAAATTATGGCGGAACGTTGCGTCTTGGTTCGTATCCATGCAAACTCGCGGCAAACACGACGGCACGAAAAGCGTACGGCGCGCCACAGGTCGATGAACGCCATCGACATCGCTACGAATTCAATAATGAATATCGCGAGGCGTTAGAAAAGGCTGGGCTCGTGATCTCGGGAGTAAACCCAGAACAAGATTTGGTGGAGATTGTGGAGCTGAAGAATCATCCATTCTTTGTTGGGGTTCAATTTCATCCAGAGTTTCAATCAAGACCACTCAGTCCACATCCGTTGTTTAAAGCGTTTGTGAAGGCGGCGGTAGGGAAGAAGGGCGGAAAGGACTGAGAAGGCGAAGAAGTCGAAAAATAAAAAAAAGACACCCACTGTCCCTTGACGATGGGTGTCTTTTATTGTTACGCTCCGCCCTCGTTCATTTACATACGAGGGAGTTGTCTCATGAATTTGGAATTGCGTCGTGAAGGGATCATGGCATTGTCTGCGATCGTGCATCGAATGGGTCTTGCGGGAATTGACTCGCGTGAGAAATTTCGTGCGTGGGCGAAAGAGGAACAAACGTTTCTCATTCATGCATTTCATTATCCGATCGCTCCAGGCATGCCGCCGATCCACGCGCTGTTCACGGCAGATTTCCATCCGGAACTTCCGCTTGTCATGTTCAACTATTCATCGACGGCACACAACACACTGCATGGGCATCCAGAAGGTTGGACGCTTGCTCTGCGTATGTGCCGTGGCATTGTTTTTGAACTCGTGACAGGACGACTCGTTGCGCATCCGTTCCCCAAGTTCTTCAACCTGAATGAACATCCGGAGACGATGCTTGAGACGATTCTCCAGAAGCTGGCGCATTTTCATGGCGGAGCGATCTACGGCTGGAACGCGACGAAGAAGATGGATGGCCACCTTGGTATCATCTTCGAGTATAAGGGGAGTCTCCTCTTTACGACGCGCGGTACCTTCGGAAGTCCAAGTGCGAAGCTTGGAACGACGATGTTGCGTCGTTACGAGGAACGCTGTGGGTGGAAACACGTGTTCAACCCAAATCAGACCATTCTTGTTGAACTGATCGATCCGGCAACGAAAGTGCATGTGAATTATGATGGGCAGAGTGAGTTTGTCTTGCTTGGTGCGTACAATCGCGAAACGCTCGAAGACATCATTCTCGGTTCCATTACCACTATGCCTAGCCCCGAAGAATTCCTTTGGGAAATCGCGAAGCGACTCAAGTTGCCTGCTCAGACGAATGGACCACTGTTTTCAAAGCTTGCCGATCCGATCGGTGATCTTACGAAGCTTATCGCTTCTATGAAAGATCGGACTGTGACGAACGAAGAGGGATTCGTGATCCATTTGTTCGACGGCACACGGTTCAAGATCAAGTACGAGGCCTACATTGGTCTTATGGTCCGCGCAAAGCTGAAAGGGCCGACATACATGATGAACCGCATCATGGCTGGAAACCTCGACCGGATGCTTCTGACCTTGAGCGAAGAAGTGGTTCCGGCTGCAAATGAGCAGCTTGGACGCATCCTGCGCGTGCAGTTTTCGAGGGCGGACTTGAAAGAACGTCGCGAATATCTGTACGGACTCGTTCCACCAGAGCTCTCGACCACGTATTACCGTGGCAAATGCCGTGAATTCCTGAAGTTCTTGGACGCAGGCTGGCAAAAGCCCGCCGAACCCAACGACTCCGCCGAGGAATAATCTCGATCGCCCCTAAAAAGGCGATTTTTTGATTCGGCAAATGCCGAATCACCCTCCGAAGCTTCAGCGAAGGATGGGTGTATGGTTGACAAAACGCCCATTTTATGGTATGTTTATCCGTCTCAAATCTGATTTTAGCAAATCCGGGAGGTGATCGATGGAGACAGGCATGAAGGAAGTTCCTTCCAAAGTAGAGGTTGTTTCGATAGTCTCGTTTCTCGTGGGCGCGCTATACATTTCCGGGCTTACGCTCGGAGTGATGTTCGCTCTATGGAAATTCAAGATCGGTGTCGATTTCCGGCACGTGGTCAGATACAGCGTGAGCGTCATTGTACTCGCGCGACTTGGAGTTTGGATTACGGCTCATGAGTCGGATCCGGCGAGTATTGCGCTTGTGGTAGGTGTATTTCATGTCTGTCTGACCGCATCGAATCTCGATGCGCAGATTCCAATCATAGACATTGTGCTCAGCATGCTAGCGATCAATATGATCGTTGCAAATGTCCGCAAGACGTCACTTGCGCTGCGATACGCTTTTTCCGTGCTGATCGTCCAGTACCTCGTGCTTGGTGCTGGGTTGTACGTTCTCTATCACAAGTTCTAGCGTCGCGGCTCGCGACGAGGAGGTTACATGGTTTCTTTGCTCGAGATCTTTTTCGCATCCATCTTTCTCTTGTGGGTTGGACGGCTGGTGTACCGCCAGAACTGGCAACCGGCCTACATGGCAGCTGCCTATTTGGTGATCGCACTCCTCGTCTTAGCGATGTGGAATCGTCCGTTCGCTGGCCAATGGGGCATGGTGAACTACGGGCCGTTTATCGTTGTTCTTGCAACGATTGGTGTTGCGATCGTGGGCAAGTGGGCCTATCGTCGATGGGACACCGCGACGGACCATCGTCCCGGGATCGCGATCGTGGTCGTCTCAATTCTACTGCTCATTGTGTTCTGGTGGCCGTTCTTCGTAGCAGGACCCGCATCCATCACGCCATCAATTCCAACGGCTCCGGCGCCCGTAGCTTCGGCTCCGACTCTGGCGCCCGCACCTATAGTTCCGGTCGCAGCTACCCCGTCCTTTGCACCTCGCAGGGCACGTGCGTCGCGGTCGTCCGATGGTTCCGAGGAGCTTTCTCCACGCGCCAAACAGGCGCTTGAGAATGCGACTCCGTAAACTCTAGCCAGGTTTCCTTTACAGGAACCTGGCTTTTTCTTTGAAAAAAGCTCGAAAAGCCTTTAATACCAGAAATGGGGATAACACTCTGAAAATACTTGACGGAAATAGCCTTTTTCTTTATACTTTCGGACGAATCAACTATTTACTATTTTCTATGGCACATAAGAAAGCCGGAGGGTCTACCTCGCTTGGACGCGATTCCGTGTCAAAGCGTCTTGGGGTAAAGATCTCCGATGGACAAATTATCAAAGCTGGACAAATTTTGGTTCGCCAACGCGGAACAAAAATTCACCCAGGATTGAATGTCAAAAAAGGAAAAGATGACACGTTGTACGCGGCAATGGACGGTTTCGTGAAATTCACACAGAAGAAAATGAAGAATTTCCACGGAGTCCTCGCAACACGTCGATTCGCAAGTATTCAAGAAAAAAGATAATTGAGGTACAGATTACAGATGGCTGCATACAGATATACAGATAAAGACAGGGAACTTCATGTTTCCTGTCTTTTGTTTCTATTTGTATATCTGTATTTTTTATCTGTAATCTGTACCTCAAGCGTTATGTTTGATACACTGTTTTTGTTATGGAACAAACAATACAGGCTAAAATTGAAGAGGTACTGACCATGATCCGTCCATCACTCCGTATGGATGGTGGAGGAATTGAGTTTGCGGGATACGATGAAAAAACAGGTGTTGTGAGTGTAAAAATGCAAGGAGCGTGTGTTGGGTGTCCCATGTCTCAAATCACCTTAAAGATGGGTGTTGAGGCTGCGCTTAAAGATGCTATTCCGTCCATTACAGAAGTTGTTTCTGTTTAGTGCATGAAATTTTCAAAACGCGTTCAATTTTTTTTCACAGACGCTAAAGAGTGGCTTCGAACAAAAATCGGAGCTTGGTGTTTTGTATTGGCGTTCTTTTTTTTAGCGCTTGATATCGCCTTACCTATTTGGCGCATTGTTCCTCTTGCAGAGTCTCGTCCGTACATTCCTCTTCATTATAATATTTATCTCGGTGTCGATCGCTTGGGTGCATGGCATCAAATATTTATCATTCCTGCTCTTGGGCTGGGATTGTTTTTGTTTCATTTGATTTTGCAAACCATTGCATTCAGAAAAGAAAAATTGCTCGCAACGATGGTTGCGATTGCGTCGGTTGTTTTAGAATTTCTTTTGTTTGTTGCGATGGCGCTTATTGTTCTTCTTAATTTATCCTATGCCGCTTAAATCGTTTGAAATCGTTCGCATTTTAGTTTTGAGTTCCATTGCGTTTTTATTTGCATTTGCTTGGGCTCCACTTCTTGTTCATCAACTCAAGGCATGGAAAATGGGAAAATCAATTCGTGCCATTGTGGATGCTCCTGTCTTTGCAAAATTGCACGCAAAGAAACAAGGAACGCCAACTATGGGAGGATTGCTTATTTGGGGAACGGTTCTTTTTCTTGCGGTCTTATTTTCGTTTATTGCGCCGCGTGTGAGTGCCGAATCTCTTTTGGGTCATTTAAACTTTTTATCACGTTCACAAACACTTTTGCCGCTCGGGGCGCTTGTTGCGTCCGCCCTTGTTGGATTTTTAGATGATTACTATAACGTGAAGGGAATCGGTCCAAAGGGTGGGGGGTTGCGGATGCGTTATCGATTATTGATTTATACGGCGATTGCAACCGTTGGGGCTTGGTGGTTTCGAGTGAAACTTGATTGGGATCTTTTACACGTGCCGTTTATTGGAGATTTCAACATTGGCATGTGGTATGTCCCATTTTTCATTTTAGTCATTGTTGCGACCGCATTTTCTGTGAATGAAACGGACGGTTTGGATGGTCTTGCGGGAGGAACACTCATGACTTCATTTGCGGCTTACGCCATCATTGCGTTTTCGCAAGGGCGTTATGATCTTGCTGTGTTTTGTGGAGTGATCCTTGGCGCACTTCTTGCCTTTTTATGGTTTAACATTCATCCGGCAGCCTTTTTTATGGGAGATACGGGGGCGATGTCGCTTGGAGTGACGCTCGGTATTGTGGCCATGCTTACAAACACGGCGTTTGTTCTTCCGTTGATTGGATTGGTTTTTGTTCTCGAGTCACTTTCTGTGATTGTGCAGGTTTTTTGGAAGCGTGTTTTTCACAAAAAACTGTTGCGATCTGCGCCGTTTCATCATCACCTGGAGGCAATTGACTGGCCGGAACCACAAATCGTTATGCGACTCTGGGTTGTTTCTATGGTTTCGGCAGCTCTTGGTGTGGCAGTCATATTGCTCGATGCATTGATGTAAGAAACGATCCAACCATTTTTATGGCCTCTCCTCACGATCGCGGAACAATTGATTATGGTTTGATCGGAATTGTTTCCGCCATGATTCTGTTTGGGCTTATCATGCTTCTTTCTGCGTCCTCACCAAATGCCTATAAACAGTTCGGAGACAGTTATTATTTTTTAAAACACCAGATTATTTTTGGATTGATTCCAGGAATTGCAGGTCTGATTGTGTTTACGCGTATTCCATACACGTTTTGGAAAAAACATGCGTGGAATTTATTGCTTGTTTCCATTGGACTCCTTATTTTGGTTTTTATCCCTGGATTTTCTGGTGGATTTGGAACATCACACAGCTGGGTTTCGGTCGGAGGATTTTTTTCGGTGCAGCCCTCAGAAATCGTGAAGCTGACATTTCTTTTTTATCTTGCGGGATGGCTTGGGGCGCGTGATGAACGAGGGGTTCGAGACATCAACACGGGTCTTATCCCATTTCTTTCCGTTCTCGGGATCATCGCCCTTCTCATGATTTTGCAGCCGGATACAGGAAGTATGACCATTCTTGCCGCAATGTCGCTCATTGTTTATTTTGTTGCGGGTGCGCCCGTTCAATACATTGCCGGACTTATTGCAACAGGATTGGCTGGTATCTGGTTTCTTGTCGCCATCAGTCCGTATCGCGCAGAGCGATTTACAACGTTTTTACATCCTGAATTAGATCCGCAAGGAATCGGGTATCATATCAATCAAGCAATGCTTGCGCTTGGTGCAGGGGGATTTTTTGGATTTGGATACGGACACTCACGTCAAAAATTTCAATATTTGCCTGAGGTTGCAGGGGATTCTATTTTTGCCGTGATCGGAGAAGAGATGGGTTTTTTTGTTGCTACGTTTGTGGTTGCCATGTTTCTTGTGCTTCTTTGGCGATTATTTGAAATCGCAAAACGCGCACCTGATAAATTTTCTAAATACGTTGTGATTGGAATCGGATCTTGGATTGTGGTTCAGGCATTTGAAAATATTGCATCCATGGTTGCGCTCATGCCAATTACAGGAGTTCCATTGCCATTTATTAGTTACGGAGGAACATCGCTCGCAATTCTTATGTGTGCAATTGGAGTGGTGCTCAATATTTCAAAACATCTGAAATAATATGAAAATTTTGTTTACGGGTGGTGGAACGCTCGGACCTGTTACGCCACTTCTTGCCGTCGCAGAAGCTTGGAAGAAACGGGATGCATCTGTTGAGTTTGTTTGGGTTGGAACAAAGCGTGGTCCGGAACGGGAGTTTGTCGAGAAAGAGGGAATTCGATTTCGATCAATAACCGTGGCGCGTCTTGTGCGACATGTGTCTGTAGAATGGATTTTCATGCCGTTTCGTTTTTTTGTCGCGTGTTTACAAGCGTCTATTATTCTTGTGCGAGAGAAGCCAGATTTGATTGCGGCAGCGGGTGGATACACAAGTGTCCCCATCGTGATCATGGGATTTTTCATGGGAATTCCGTCTTGGATTCATCAATCGGATGTTCAACCAATCATGACAAATCGTCTTCTTGCGCCATTTGCAACGTGGATTACGGTTGCGTGGGAGAAAACACGTCACGCATTTCCAAAATCAAAAACAACGCTTGTTGGGAATCCTGTTCGTGAAGCTGTCCGAAATGGAATTAAAGCGCGCGCAGAACTGATGTTCGATTGCGATCCAAAAAAGCCAACTGTGTTTGTGTTTGGTGGGGGAACCGGATCAGCGTGGATCAATGAAGCTGTTCACGAGATTCTCGACGAGCTGCTCACAATCGCGAATGTGATTCACGTAACCGGGCGTTCCCGTAGCTCGAGGCTTCCGCCTCGGGCATCACACGGACCCACAGCTGAAACCGCGGGTTTTGGAACGTATTTTGTTACGGAGATGATGACCGACGAAATGCCGGACGCATATGCCATTGCAGACATTGTCGTGTCTCGTGCCGGCGCGGGGGCGATCTCGGAACTCGCCGCGCTCAAGAAAGCCTCGATCATCATTCCACTCCCGAATTCTCCACAAGAAGAAAACGCAAAGGCGATTGAACAGGCAACGCTTGTCTTGCATCAAAACACAATCACCCCACAAGAACTCCTTCATCAAATCCGTCGTTTACTGAATGACCCTCTCGTGCGCCTCGGTATGGGGCAGCGCCTTGGGCTCGCACTTGAGACGGATTGTGCAGAAAACATCGTAGATATGCTGGGGAATAAATAACCCTCTTGCCAGTTTGTGATTCGTCTGATATATTTTCGCTCGTTAAGATAGTACGTCGCGTGCATAAACTTCTCAAATTGGATGCAAAATTGATGCAGGCCGAGCACCGCAAGTGAACCGTACACAGAAGTACGGTGAACGCGGAGCGCAAGGACAAATCAATTTGGCGCCGATTTGAGAAGTTTATGCGCTGGTAGCTCAGTGGTAGAGCAGGGGCCTTTTAAGCCCAAGGTCGCGGGTCCGATCCCCGCCCGGCGCACCACAAAAAACATCGAACTTCGGTTCGATGTTTTTTGTTTTCTCTTGTCGAAGTGATTTGTTTTATGTACTCTCTGGACTAGAGGAGACAAACATGCCAAAAGAAAAGTGGCAAGAAGACTTCGACTACATTACGTATCACACACAAAAGTACTTAGCAGAGACGCCGCCTCCGCACATTGTCTTTTACGGACACGGATGGTGGCTTCCGGATCTTTCCATACGGCCTGGTGAAAAACCAAAACGTGGATGCTTCCTCAGAACGTTCTTTTCGAAGAAGTCCTCATAAGACAAAACATACCTGCTTGTTCACCGCCGTATCGGTGGATTTTTTTATTTGGAAACATAGGTAGATACGGATTACAGATGAATACAGATGGAAATATTCGGTTCCGAAAAACGTTTTTCGAAATATGTCATCCTTATCTGTATTCATCTGTAATCCGTATCTACAATGTCCCTACTTGACAAGATCGTTGCAACGCATTCCTTTTCGTACTACTATTGCCTCATTAACACTTAATCTATTTTTTATGGGAGACGCAGGTACATGCTCTGTTTGTGGAGCTGAAGAAATCGACATCAATGAAGACGAAATGTGTTCTGATTGTGCAAAAAATGATGGCGTTGATTTTAAAGGTGCAGATGAAAACCCATTAGATATGGGAATCGAAGAAGACGAAATGTAATTTTAAAAAACACTCTGAAAAATCAGGGTGTTTTTTTGTTTTGCGAGAAACGCATTTTTCATTTTATTGCGCTCCACTATTCCATACAGAATCGAAAGATTTGTCCGCGATGGAGAAGTTGGCTTTTTGGGTGATCTCGAGTTCGATCAACCCTTTCTGCCAGTTTGGGCCGTAGGCATCGACCATTTCCGTAAGAGAGTTGATGGGGAAAAGTTTTTCTGATTGTTTGGTGAAGGTTTCGTTTGTTTTGCTTTTAACGGGGAGTACGGTCCAGTTTGTTGGTGTTTCTTCTATGATTTTTACGTCTTTGCCGTATTTTACATAAGGATTATTTGCTGGTTGATATGCGTAGACAGTAGGTTCGCCTTTAAATTTCAAAAGGGTATTTGCACGAAATTTTGTTTTCCCAATGAGTGGATACGAAGCGAGTTGTTTTGCTGTTTGGATTTTTACGGCGCTGAAAGAAGGGAACCATGTGTAATATGTTTTTTCATCCGGAATTTGAAATCTCACTCCATTACGCACAAGGTACACAACGGAATTTGTTTTTGATTTGATGGCCGTGACGGTTTCTGTAAATGCGGATGGATGCATGGAGGCGATATACAGGTTTCCGTCATATCCGATCCAGTAAATATGTGTCCCTTTTACCATGGGCTGTTTTCCAAAACCGACGCCGTATTTGATGTCTCCAGGCATGAGATGAACGGTGAAATCACCTCCTGGTGTTGCTGTGAGACACAGATTTTTACCTCCGGCGATTTCGTCTTGTGCAACAACAGGTTCTTTTAATTTGTCGCATGCCTTTGTTGTACTGTTGTTTTTTGCGACCTCTGCAAATTTTTCTGCGGTAAAGGTTGTTGTGGCAGGATATCCAAGGGCTTTTGCAGGGTCTGCTCCTGTGACGGGAACAAACGTTCCGTTCATGTACCAAATATGTTGTTCCGCGGAAAAGCTTGCTAAAAGTTTTCCTTCAACAAAACCCAGAAATTTTATAGGTTGACTTGTTTTATATCGGGCAACATGAAATGTTGTGTGGTCCATGAGTTCTGGGGTGGCGTTGAAGACAGGAGAATCTGATGTGCTTGCATGAGCGATTTGCGTGGGAGCATGCATGCATACAATAACAAGACAGAGCGCCAAAAAAGTTTTTTTCATATAAGGATAGTTTACAGGAAAGTGACAGAGAAAAAAACGGCTCATGGACGGTCATGTGGATTCTTCGTACAATGAACGCATCTATGTTCAAACATGATCCTTTTTGGCATGCGTTTTCTCCGACTCGACTTTTTGATGAACTTCACTCATCTCCGGAAGGATTATCTGAAACACAAATTTTGGCACAGCGTGCGAAATACGGACTCAATGAATTACCTAAAGAGAAGCCGCTTGATTGGTGGAGGATTTTTGTTCATCAATTTTTGAGCCCGCTTATTGTTATTTTGCTTGTCGCTGTTTTGGTCAGTGGTTTCTTAGAAGATTGGGTAGATGCAGGAGTGATTCTTGCAGCCGTCTTATTAAATACCGTCATTGGATTTATTCAGGAATATAAAGCGAATCGTGCACTTATTGCATTACAAGCATGGGTACAGCCTCGGGCGGAAGTGCGCAGAGATGGGCGTGTTGTAGAGATATCTGCACATGAGCTTGTTCCTGGAGATATTTTGTATTTGCGCACGGGTGATCAAGTGAGTGCGGACGCGCGTTTGCTTGAAGTCGTTGATGTGCAAATGAATGAATCGGCGCTTACGGGTGAATCCATGCCTATCGTAAAGCAAGCAAAAGAACTTCCGTCCGGAACGATTTTGACCGACAGATCGAATATGGTTTTTGCCGGAACGCATGTTGTCGCAGGGCATGCAATGGCAATCGTTGTTGCAACAGCACTTCAAACAGAATTCGGAAAAATTGCACAAATGTTGTCTGAAACAAAAGAAGGACTCACACCGCTGCAAAAAGAACTTGCAACATTTGCGCGCGTCATGGCGATGCTTATTTTTATGCTTGTTGTAAGCTTGTTTTTTGTTGGAATCGTTCTTGGGAGAGATCCGATTGAGTTGTTTGAGTTGAGTGTCGCGCTCGCCGTTGCGGCAATTCCGGAAGGGCTTTTGGTTTCTGTGACGATTATTCTTGCGATCGGTATGCAGCGCATTTTAAAGCGTCGATCACTCACACGCAGGCTTATTGCCGCAGAAACATTAGGCAGTGTTTCTGTTATTTGCTCTGATAAAACAGGTACCATTACCATGGGAGACATGCGGGCGGTTTCGGTTTTTACCCTTGATGAGTCGTTTGATCTTGGATCCATTTCTGAGATTGTTGAGGGTTCGTTTAAAACGTTGTTTGATGTTGCACAACTTTGTAACGATGCGGAAGTGGTGGAACTTGCAAATGGGACATTTGAAATAAAAGGGAATCCAACAGATCGCGCACTTTTACTCGCGGCGCAATCGCTTGGATTTGGTATTGTGGCTCATCGACAAGGGCATGTGCGCATTGGCGAAATTCCATTTGATTCCACAAGGAAATACATGGTGACAAGACACGAATGGGATCACGCCACGCGTCTTTTGATAAAAGGAGCGCCAGAACGGATTGTTCCATTCATGTCTCATGTGATGCGAGGGAAAAAGATGGTGCGTTTTGCAGAGAACGAGAAACAGTTGTTTCAAAAACGTATAGAGGAAATGACTTCACAAGGATTGCGTGTTGTTGCGTTTGGTTATTGTGAAACAACAAAAGACGAGCGGTCGGTTCAAGAACACGATTTGCACGATTTTATTTTCTTGGGATTTATTGGATTGCGTGACCCGATCAGAAAAGAAGCGCATGCACAAATTTTGGCGGCAAAAAAAGCGGGAGTAAAAACAGTGATTGTGACGGGGGATCATCCGGAAAC
>Ga0156561_104_pt1 | contig 16293 bp, 18 predicted proteins | sample RifOxyB2_FD_111956 | JGI IMG/M metagenome (GOLD analysis project Ga0156561, IMG submission 111956) | Candidatus Uhrbacteria bacterium RIFOXYB2_FULL_45_11 | reverse complement strand
AAGGGTGCAATGGGATATGACAACTGGGAAGAGCTTGTTGCGGAATTCGTTTCGCCAAAAATTCTTCCGATCGTCATCGCCAAATTCAAGGAGGTACTTGATGCAAACACGTAAGATTGATCTGTGGCTCGCATGGAAACGTTTGTGCGAAGATTTGAATCTTGATGTTGTAGCGATACAAATAGGATTTCAAGAAATCCTACGACGTTACGGAGAGTCGCACAGAAAGTATCACACGCTCGCACACATTGTGGCGTGTTTACAGGAGTTTGAGTCGATCAGATCCGAATGCGATGATCCTCTCGGAGTTGAACTCGCCATCTGGTTTCATGATCTCTTTTACGAAATTGGAAACAAAGATAACGAAGACCGGAGCGCGGACAGGGTTCATCATCTCATCGAACCACGCGGTTGGGTGATGAATCATGCACTCACGGCTGATGTCTGCATTCGTGCGACTAAGCACGCAGAGACACCAAGTGAAAACGACGCGCAAATCATGGTCGATGTGGATCTGTCGATCCTTGGACAACCGTGGAATGTATATGAAGCGTATACACATCAGATTCGTACGGAGTACAAACGAATTCCAAATCTCTTGTACATTCCTGGTCGACACAAAGTTATGCGGTCGTTTCTCGATCGTGCATACATCTTCTCGACGGCGAACTTTCGTGTGCGCTATGAAGCACAGGCGCGTGCAAACATTGCGCGCGAACTCGAAACACTTAAGCTTTTCTAACCTACTTCCCGCAAGTAGGTTTTTTTGTTGAGTAGATACGGATTACAGATAAATACAGATGCAGATATTCGGTTCCGGAAAGCGTTTTTCAGATACGTCATCCCTATCTGTATTTATCTGTAATCCGTATCTACCCATGTTGTACACAAAAGAAAAAACACATCCGTGGGATGTGTTTGAGAGACTAGAACGTCATGTTTTGCATGGCATAACGCGTTTCGACACCTGATCGGACTTGAATTGTTCGGGCGATCGCTTCGACAAGAGCAAAGTCTGCATCTGGATCGTGATGTGTTGTGTAAATCAGTTTTGGCTGTGCGGTCTGCGCATGTCGAGCGGCTGCACGGGCGGTGATGTGACCAAAACCTTTGCGTGTTTTGTACATCTCCTGATCGTATTGTGCCTCCGTCACAACAATACTTGCACCGTCCCAGAGCTCCACAATATTTCTGTCATATTCATGGTCATGCTCATGGTCGAGTGTGACAGCAACCACATTTCCAGCCCATTCAAATCGGTATCCATAGGATTGATTTGGATGATTCATGGGAAGAATTTTCACAGCGATTTTTCCGCCAATATCACAGTCGAGCGTAAATTCATCTTCTGGTTTAAAGGTTGTGTAGGTTCGCTTTGACGCGAGCCATTCATGTTTGACGGGAAAAATGGGATGGACGAAAACATTTCGTTGTGAAACTTCTTCGATTGTCATGCCATCATGCATGCCACCAAAGAAGTTGATGTGTGTCTTTGGGCTAAAGATTGGTTTGAATGCTGCAAGACCCATGAGATGATCCATGTGCACATGGGAGTACATGATATCAACATACAATTCTTCTTCCAGATTCAAAAGTCCGCTGTCGACCATGGCATTTCCAAGATCTTCAATGCGACTCTTTGCCGTCATGTATCGATTTAAGAACATGTCTACGTCGCGGATTGTTGTACCGGGCGTGAGGTATTGTTTCATCAGTTCGTTGCCGATATCAATCATTCCAGAACCAGTGTCAAAAATGATCAGACGTTTTCCAAACTTGAGCGTGTGGCACGTTGTGTGTCCACCGATGCGTGGATCATTGATTCCAAAGGAACCTCGTACCCCATAGAATTTACCCGTTGTATTGAGTATGTTCATGAGTGTTTGTGAGACATCAACAGGTCCAGTTGGCTTTGCCATGATATCCTCGTGAAATGGAAGGTACTTCCGAGTGAGGTTCATTCCTCATTTCAGCAGGCAACACCTTGTTCCCAGCTGAAGTAAAGATCCGAAACCTTAAGGGAGGATTATCTTTTTGTCAATGGATTCGACGTGTCTGTCGAATCATTAAACCTTTGTTATAGAAATATGATAAATTGTTTGGGAAAATTGGAAATATGAGGTGTCGAAGAGTTCGACAACATGCGAAGCTGTGTTATGTGCGATCATTTTTGTTGGTTGGTTTTCTGTTGCCAATTTTTCAATGATCCATTATAATCGTCCCGTTAGCTTTCATGGCGGTCATGGTGAAAAGGTTATCACAGGGGTTTGTGGTACCTCTATTACGGGTTCAATTCCCGTTGACCGCCCCACAAAAAAACTCTCGGTTTTCCGAGGGTTTTTTTTGTGGGAACGTTTTTTTTGTTTTCGCAGAACCATTGACTGAACTAAATTTTTTCTTTATACTCAGCCAACTGTCTTCAAAATGAAGACGGCGGAGTGTTCCTTATGGGTGAAGTGTCGCTACGTTCAAAATCGTTCCATTTGAGTCCGCCTATCCGTGTGGATGGTGGGTATGTTGTCTCCTTGCGTGCTCCACTTGCAACGATCGCGGCGTATGCCGCTATCCAAGAGTGGGATTCGCACAACATTGTTGTGTTTGGTCAAAACGGCGCTGTGCCCGGATTGAAAAAAGAAGACATCGAGGCGCACATGATCGTGATCAAAGGTGATCACAACATGTCAGACGTCGCGGGGTCGATCGATAAATCGATTTTGCATGCGCTTTTACAAGATGAATTCGATTACGCGAACATGATCGCGGGATTTCATAATGGCGTTCAGGTCGTGAACTTCGGGTGTGCCTTCGCAACGAATCCGTTCGGGGAATACATCACGGATGTTCTGTTCAACACGTTTTTCGATCGCACGAATTTGCTCAAGCGTTCGCATGATCTTTCAAATACGCTTTTGTTTATCGGAGGCGAGAAAGATCGTACGTTGTGTGCAAAGATTGCGGGTCGAGACGGAACGTACAAGATGCTGCCGAGTCCATATGCAGGCGTGGTGGAATCGCGTCATGCCGTGGTCGGCAAGAACATCTTGCTCACAGCTTCGTTTGATCAAAAAGACATCTATGCCATTGATGCGGAGTCGCTTGTGGATTTCTTGTCAGAACCTGAATCGGTTCTGGTGTGGTCTGAACAGCGCATCGCTCACAACATTGAAGACATCGCGGTCGTTGACGGATCGCCTGACACGGTGATCCTCACGCTTTCAGAAGGCTCCTTTCGCCTCATGCCGATCACGGTTCGCTTTGAGAAAGATGATTTGGTTCTTCGGCCTGGTGTGAGTGAAGGCATTTGCCTTGCTGATCTTGGCGGAGAGATTCTCTCGCCTGTTGTGCGCATTGCATGGAATGGTCATCTTGTTTTGGCAGATCGTCACAACACCTCGACGCTTTTGCGATTTGATCGTTCCTCAAACTTCGGTCAGAAATTTGAAGACATGATTAGTCGTGCTACATCACATCAACTTACTTCGCGCCCGCTTCCCTAGCCCGACTCTTTCCTCGCAATTACTTGCGGGGATTTTTTTTAGGGAAAAAGAAAAACCTCCCAAGATGATTGTGAGGCGAGTTTTGTTTGCATCCATGTGTGTGAAATAAAAAGCCTCGCGGAAGTATCCAGCGAGACAGGTGATCGAGTTTAAGTCGATCGATCGCAGAACACGCCGCCCGCATTTTCAAACACCGTTCCCGGGTTTGCTCCGCACGCTTCGCAGAAGATCGGAATCGTTTCTGGATTTGCAAACGTTGCGAGTCCGCAGTTCGGGCAGTTGTCTGAACCTGGAGCGAGGAGCGTGTGCAGTGTGCGTGCCCAGTCTCCCAGTGTGTGGAGGTGATGACGCGCGCGCCATTCGGTGAGATGTGTGTTGCACTTCTCCTCAAGTCCTATGAATACGACTTCAAACTCTGGAGATAAATCGGCGGCGAGCGCGCGCTTGCAGCGACGCGCAAGCTCAACCATCGACGGATTGCACTGTGCGGCTTCAAATCGAATGATACACATGGCCATCAGCTCCTTATTGCGAATCTGATTCGCAATCTGTTGGGTTCGAGAGAATGGACGATGATGCGACTCGGTTTGAAGGAACATGAGAACCCCTCGTGAAGCTTTTGTGGTTGATGTGTTGAGCTTCATAAGAAGCATAGTTGAAACAGAGAAAGTAAAAAGAGACGATGTCTGTTTTTTTGACAACAAAAAACCTCACTTGATGTGAGGAAGGAGAAACTATGACTTGGGTTTACGACGCGACTGTTTTGTCGTTGTGTCGGTGATGAGCGCAACTTCTCTGCCGCATCCAATGCAGAATTTTGCATTGATGACATAGATGATCCCGCACCTGCATGCTGGTTTTTGTTTCCAGGATTCATCTACGGGCCGTGAGCAGCTCGGACAAAAGCGAAAATCTTCATGCAGTGTGCGGCCACAAGTGCATTCCCGCTCTTTGAGCGACTCGCGTTTTATTGGTTCGATGGGTGGCGTTCCACACATGGGACAGATATTCCATTTATCCTCAAGTGCAGCGGAACAGTTTCCACAATATTTTTTGACAGCATGTGTGGGACTGGGCAAGTCTTGAAACGGACGAGGTTCTGACTTTGCGATTCTTTGTACGGGAGAGTCACGATAGGAACGGCTTGGTGGACTGTACGGAGCAGATGATCCGCCGTAATCCGGACTACCGTTTCGCAATGGATTAACCATGATACACCTCTTTGTGAACCAGGTTGGGATCTGCGCCACATCGATAACAGAATCGATAAGAAGCAGATGAGAATGTTTTCAGCCCACACCGTGGGCAGTATAAGGAACGCACATGAAACACACAAGAAGCACTTTGAGCCCAATCTTGAACTGTAAACAAACAATGTGATTCGATCATGGATCGATTGAACGTAATTTCACTGAGATTTGGATCTAAAAGTGCAACGCGCGTTTTAGGGGACATTCCATGACGCATCACGTTTTGACAAAGAACCGCAACAGATAAAACGGATGTTGTAATCCCGCTTGTTGGGCGCGGACCAATCCCCCAATCGATTCCAAGAACATCTTGTTTTGCATCATGTGGATGCGACAGATAAATCCAACGAATGAATCCATCGAAGCCGTGAATGTGATTTGGTTTGTAGCAAAGTTCTGGCGGATCCACGTTTGGAAAACCTTGAATCAGATGAGAGTGCAAACCACTTTTTTGTTCTTTGGGAACAGCGAAGATGGAAATGTCATTGCGCAAATGCGTGACACCTTTTCCAATTCCCCAGCCAACCCAAGGATATCCTTGGCGTACGGACGAAACGAGAAGGTTTGGATCAATGAGTGAACCATGTTCAAGTGGCATTCGCAGATAGGGAGCTAGTGAGAGAATTCTCCGTCTCGTTTGATCGAACACATAAATATTCGACATTTCATCCTCCTTTTACGTCGAACGCATTGTTCTTATCGCAAAAAGAGCGATCAGTCAAGGAATATATCTGATAATTGTCGACCTTTTCGACAACATTTTGACTATGTGTAAATCGCATGAGATCATAAGATATATGCATATGAACTACACATCTGACATTCTTAAAGGACTCGAGGCGTTTGGTCTTGACGAGAAAGAAGTCAAAGTTTATCTTGCGGGGCTTGAAATTGGAACAGCAACAGTCCTTGAGTTGTCTCGCAGAACGGATCTTCCGCGCACAACGCTGTATCCGATTTTGGAAAGACTTGAGCATCACGGAGTGTTTAAAGTTGGTAAACAAAAAAGTACCACGGTTTATATTGCAGAACTTCCAGATGTCTTAAATCGACAACTTGAGGATCGCGCGGCGCTTTTTTCAAAAACACTTCCGGCCCTTCAGACCATTCATGGTTCTGTTCAAGAAGGTCCGGGCGTCACGTTTTATGAAGGATCGGATGGATTCAAACGCGTGTGGAAAGCTATCATTAATTCAGGAGTGAAAGAATATCGATTGATTACAAGCGGAACGGGTCTTCTTGATTATGTGAAAGAGCCGTACATCGTAAAGCGTGTGATTGCAGAACGCATGGAAAAGAAAATCTTGAGTAAACAGTTGATCCCAGATAATCGCGACTCGCGGAAGATTGTGGAGAAAGATAAAGAAGAATTGCGCGAATCCAGATTTCTTCCCGCGAATATCAGTTTGCCATCAACGGTCATTATTTTCGCGGATCAAGTTGCATTCATCACAACACGAAAAGAGAATACGATGATTCTTCTTGCAAGTGGTGATGTGGCACTGACGTATAAGACACTGTTTGATCTGATCTGGGACAAGGCAGAGAAGGGCAATGTTTGAGGTATAGATTACAGATAAAAAATACAGATATGCAGATGAAGACAGAGAGCAGAACATGCTTTCTGTTTTTTTGCTCTTATCTGTATATTCGTATGCCCCATCTGTAATCTGTACCTCAAGCGTTCCTATTGCTACACTGTGCGTACATGAAAACTTCTTGCAAAACCTTATATATTCTTGACGGAAACGCACTTCTCCATCGTGCATGGCATGCGGTTCCTCCACTCGCCACAAAAGATGGTTTGATCGTAAATGCTGTTTACGGGTTTACGAATGTTGTGGAAAAAATTCGTTATAGCTTCAAGCCGGACTATCTTTGTGTTGCTTGGGATCTTCCCGGAAAAACATTTCGCCATGAGGCGGTTGAAAGTTACAAGGCAACGCGCGCAAAAAAAGAACCGGAATTGTATGCGCAGATTCCAATGATTCAGGAACTGTTGCTCTCGTATCATGTTCCGTCTTATAGCGCGCCTGGATATGAAGCGGACGATGTGATTGGAACGGTTGCGGAGATTGTTAAAAAACAAAATGTGGACGTGGTGATTGTGACGGGTGATATGGATGCACTGCAACTTGTGGATGATCACGTCAGTGTTCTCTCGTTCATCAAGGGTGTGAGCGAAACAAAAGTATATGACGAAGCGGCTGTTGTTGAGCGCGTTGGACTCAAACCAGAGCAACTGATTGATTACAAAGCATTGCGCGGAGATACGTCCGACAATATCGCCGGCATCGCTGGAATTGGTGAGAAGGGCGCACTCGAGTTGATCCAGAAATTCGAGACAGTCGATGGAATCTTTGAGGCACTCAAGAAAGGCGAGGTGCCAAGCAAGTTTGCAAAGAAACTCGAAGGGAAAGAAAAGGTTGCAGAAGAATCTAAGATGCTTGTGACAATCATTCGCGATGTTCCGATTAAGTTTCATCTTGATGAAACGGTTTACCAATCACCGAATCTTGATTCCCTTCTTGAACTGTTTCGTAAGTATGAGTTTCGATCGTTGCTTCGAAAATACTCAACTGCAATCGAGGTACCGGAGATGGAAGCACCACCGATTGATGATATGCGTGGCTCTACTTCTACCGTGTCTTCCCGAGCGAAGCGCAGCGCAGCCGAGGGATCTCTCCGTTCGTCGTCGAACTCCTCAGTCGAGATGACAAAAAAAATTGAACTCGTGCGTGATCTTCCCTCTCTCGAGTCCGCTTTGAAAAAAATCAAAGACTCAACTATTGGTATTCTCCTTGGTACACAAACTCCCGATCTTTTCGGCGCAACGCACGCAGCGTTTGCGATCTCGGATGGATTGCACACGGTGTGTGTCATGAGTCCATCGAAACAACTGTTCGATGCTCTTCATAAAAAAATTTCGCGCACGGAAAAAGTGGTGGTGCATGATGAAAAGTTTTTGATGCACACACTTGATTGGAAATTTTCGAATGAAGTTTTCGACGTCATGATTGCCTCGTACCTCTTGAACGCAGGATCAAGATCGTACGACATTGGAACCGTGCTCGAAGAAGAACTCGGAGTGAAGAATGCGGAACTTTCTGTTTCTTATACGAGCGAAAAAGATTACAAAAAACTTGCGGAGCTCGCACAATATTTGCCTGCGCTTGAAAAAGTTCTTCGTAAAAAATTGCATGAGACGGAACAAGAACATGTGTATGATCACATTGAAATGCCGCTCATTCCTGTTTTGTACAAGATGGAAGAAAAAGGGATTGAGGTTGATGTAAAAGCGCTTGCAACATTCTCGAAAGAACTTGCAAAGAACATTACAGCGCTCGAAAAAAAGATTCGTGACATTGCAGGAGAAGACGTAAACGTTAATTCCCCATCGCAACTTGCGCACGTTTTGTTCGAGACACTTGGACTTTCGACGAAGCACATCAAGAAAACAAAAACAGGATTCTCAACGGCCGCGTCCGAACTCGAGAAGCTGATGGACGAACATGAAATTGTGCCGATGATCTCGGAGTATCGTGAACTCGCGAAGTTGCAGTCAACGTATGTGGAAGCGCTTCCGCGACAAGTCGCGAAAGATGGACGTATTCATACAACGTACAATCAAACGATCGCAGCAACGGGCCGTCTTTCATCGATCGATCCAAACTTACAGAACATTCCGATCCGCACAGAGCTCGGTCGAGAAATTCGTAAAGCGTTTGTTGCAGCAAAAGATTGTCTGCTCGTTTCCGCCGACTACTCGCAGATTGAGCTTCGTCTCGTTGCGATTCTTGCAAAAGACAAACCGTTTATCGATGCGTTTACTCATGGCGCGGACATTCACACACGCACAGCTTCTGAGATTCTCGAAGTTCCGGAAAGTGAAGTGACAAAGGACCAACGCCGTGCGGCAAAGGCGATCAACTTTGGTGTTTTGTACGGCATGGGTCCAAGATCCCTCGCGCGCGGGACAGGGCTCAGTATGACGGAAGCAAAAACATTCATTGAAAAATATTTCACTATTCACAGCGCTGTGCGTGAATATCTCGATACGCTGAAAAAGAACGCGCACGACGATGGATTTGTGCAAACGTACTTCGGACGTCGAAGATATTTTCCTGAGATCGAATCTGGTATGCAAATGCTCGTTGCGCAGGCAGAACGCATGGCACAGAACATGCCGATCCAAGGAACACAAGCGGACATTGTAAAGATGGCGATGCTTTCTGTGGATGGTTGGCTTAAACAAAGTCAGTTGCGCGCAAACATCTTGTTACAAGTTCACGATGAACTTGTGCTCGAGGTTCATAAGGATGACGTGGAGCTCGTGTGTAAAGGATTGAAAGAGATGATGGAAGGAGTCGCAACATTTGAAGTGCCTCTTGAGGTGGAAGTAAAGAAGGGAGAGAATTGGGGGGAGATGGAGGAAGTATAGTTGTGTATCTTGAGCGAAGCAAAGCGCAGTCGAAAGATCTCGCGGTTCAAAAAACCATCGAATTATCACTCGATGGTTTTTTGTTGGGTATTCTTTAATCCATTCCATAGCTCATTGAACCACATCGTAAACGACTTTGCTATGGATTCATTTTCGACAATGATTCCAGATGGAAATCCTCCGGAGACATCAATGAATGCGATCTTCTCAATCCACATGATATTGTCCGTTGGAAACAATCCTTTTTCTTTTGGCCAGATTCGATATACATCACTTTTTATTTTTGTTTTGTATTGCTCGAGCAGTGAATCTTCCGCAACAATGTCGCGCCCGAGCATGTTTGGGTAATTGAAGTACTCAAAGTTTGGAATAATCTTTTCAAGATTCTCGGGAGAAAAAATCGTCAGCACTTCGATTTGCCCCTCACTCGCTTCAATATCTCGACGAATCTCGCTGTAAATTTGCTTCACCCCTTCGATTCCATTAAAGAATCGCACCTTCGTCTTTTCCTTGTTTCCCACCTGAAGTGCATTGAACTCACTTGTCATTTCCGCAATGTTTTTTTCAATTTTTTGCAGCTCCGTTTGTTCTCGAGAGATAAAAGCCAGCAATCCAGCATGATCTACAGCTTCATACGTTTTTTTCCCTCGATCCTCCACCTCGCTCACCAGCCCCTTTTGCATGAGTCCTTCGACGATTCCATAGATGTGGGTTCGGGTAATTCCCGACTCGCGAGAGATTGTGGAAACCGTGCTTTTGCCCAATCGAACCAAGGCAAGGAACAAATCCACCTCTTTTGCAGAGAGTTTTAGGTTTCCGAGCATTTGTTTTAATTGAGCCATAATTCAGAACTGTTGTAAATTATTTCCGACAAAAATAGTATAATATATAAAATTTAAGCTTGCAATAGCTAAAATAGTGTAACTAGATTATTGACAAAAATGTAAAAAAGTGGTATACTGATGTCACAAGAATAAACATTGATCAAGTGGTGGGAAGTTAACGTCGACTTACTACCCTAAAAAAAGAATCTATTCGAAAAACATGGCAATCGATGGATTGCCACTAGGAGTTTCTCGTGAATAACTTGGAAAACAGTGAATTGACCATTGATCAGGCAAAATGCCTTTTCCCCATCTGGAAAATCATCACCCTGGGATTTTATAAAAATCCCATCAATTATCTTTTAGCTCTCAAGGAGAATGTTACGAATTGGGCGTGGCACATAATGAAAGGAAGTACGTATTCTCAAACTCCAATGGAGGTGCGGCTGGTGTGCATAACCGTTGGGGAATTGGGTCTTATAAAAGGCGGACACACAAAAGAACTTCATGCGGCCATTCTGGCTCAAGGGGGCCAACTTTGTCCTGCTGAAGTTGGTCCGGCTCTTCGGCTGGTCTATAAAGATCAGCCGAACGGGGAAAAGGTTTGGCTCGCGATGGAAGAGGCGCTTAGCCCTGGGGGAAGTACCTTGCAAATCTTCAATCTGTACTGCGACGACGCCGGCCTTTTTCTCAGCACTGGAAATGGTTATCGTGGCTACTTCTGGTCTCCTGGCGACAAGATTGTGTTCGTTGCTCCTGTGCAAAACTAGTCCTAGAGTTTCAAGATCCCGTCTTATAGACGAGGCTTGAAATTTTCCTCAACCTTCTTCACCCCATAGATTCACAATCTATGGGATTTTTGTTCCCTTGTTCCACTCTTAAATCAACGATACAATCCGTTTACAAACGGGATGGTCGTGACCATCCCCTTCATAATATGTTGTTATTTGTCTACGGCGATGACGGTTTTCGCACACAGGAAAAAGTCTCGCAACTTAAATCTGCGTTTCGTGAGAAACATGATCCTTCCGGTTTGAATACCGTTGTTTTTCCGTCTGCGGATGGAAAGCTTATCGTCGGAGATGTCATCCAAGCGGTGACAACCATGCCTTTCCTTTCGAAACACCGCATGGTGATTATTCGAGATTTGATCGACTCGGTAAAAAAAGAGGATCTCGCGCTTTGGGAGTCAGGGCTTTCGAGAACACCGGATTCGACGATCGTTATCTTGTGGGAGTCGAAAGCTGTCGACGCGATCGAAAAGAAACCGTTGTTTAAAACATTGAAAGAACAAGCTCAGGTTCATACGTATCCGTTCCCTGCTCTTGCGGGCACATCGCTCACAACATGGATTGCGGATCGTTGTAAGTCGAAAGGATCCGCTATCGAGTCCGGCGCGCTTCGTGCGCTCATTGAACGCGTGGGTGCAGACTTGTGGCTGATGAGTCATGAGATTGATAAACTTGTTGCGTACGCAAACGGCGCAACGATCACGGAGACAATGGTGACGCAACTTGTACAAGCAAACTTTGAAGGAAAAATTTTTGATCTTGTTGATGCACTTTCAAGAAAAGATATTCGAGCAACGGTGCGCATGCTTGAAGAAGAACGTTTCGCCGGTTCAGATGATTATTATTTGATGAGTATGTTTACGCGCCAGATTCGCTTATTGCTCGGCGCGCGCTCGGTGCTCGATCAGAATCCACGCGCAGATAAAAACGTGATTGCGACCGAGCTCGATGTGCATCCGTTCGTCGCATCGAAACTCGTCACACAAGCGAAAAACTTTTCGCTCACACAACTCCTTGACGCACATGCACAACTCTTTGAGTTTGATCGTGCGATGAAGAACGGTGGGATGAGCGCGGATTTGGCGGTGGATTTGGTAACAATATCACTTCTTAAAAAATAGAAAAAACCACCGTGCAGAAATGCCGGTGGTTTGAGTTTTGGGTGAATCGATAGCCTCATTTACTTTATTGATCGTGACATCCGCATGCTTTGCATCCTGCAAGGCGTGCCATCGCCGCATGCGCTTCAACGAAATGCTCAGGGTTTTCGCTTAGCATATACTCCGCAAGACGACACGCAGTTGCAAACGAATGACCACTTGCATTTCTCATTTCATAAACAATTGTTTCTTGTGTTTCGTCTGGTAATTGCATGAATGCGGAAATGGCTTCTTTGGATTCTTGCGTGATGCGAATCGCAAGCTCTTTCTCATTGAGATGTTCTTGCTCGATTTTTTTGAGAATCTGCCCCTTGATATACAAGGCAATGACCATAGCCATACGACAGCAGTGCTTTTCGTATCCTTCGTATTCATGTGCGAATTGCGGACTGTTTGTTCGAAAACGATCAAGGCGTTTTTGAATGAGCGCTTTTAAGGACTCATACGTTACGTTAAACACAGCGTCATTTGTCTCAGATACACATGGTTGTTGTGTGTCTTGGGTCACAGTATCTTCATGCATACTTCCTCCATGTCACAGAATTGAGATCCATCTTGCAATTCGATCTAGTTGTGCACGAATAGTCTGCACAAGCTCCTCAAGGTTATCTCCCCTCACAATCATTTCGCATGTACATGGTGTATATCTGTTGATGCTCATGTGGCGAGAAGCCTCGTCGACGGCAAGAATTTTTTCTACGGTTTCTTTTGGTGACTGAGAAAGACCGTCTGAATCCAAATAGATATTTTCTTTGATGGGAAGCTTGCTGTAATCATGAGTTGCAAAATGCGCGCGGATGATTTGAATACGCTCAAATGAATCGTCTCTTAGGCGAGCCGTGCGTAGGAGAAGTTGTACGGTATCCCATTCGGCACTTTCGAAGAATGCTTCTAGCTCTCTTGTGACAGCTTCTGCTTTTGTTCGATTTTCATTGATACGATCTTGTTCGCTCAGAGTCGCTTGTTGTTTTTCTTCATTCCTTTTTTCGATAGCCTGCATCGAATCATTGATTGCCTGTTCCCAAAGGGGTTTTCCTGTCTGATTATGCACGAACTTCTCCTTTGTGTGGGTGAGATAATATACAAGCAGTACTTCTTGTATGAAAAAAAGATTAGGAGAAAATTGTTTATTTGTCAAGATGATGGAGTCATCAAATAAATTGACAATTTAGCAAATTTATGGTATAAATTCGTCATAAGTGACGCCAATAAAGCGTCAACAAAATGTATGACACATATTGAATCTTCTCTTGAACAATTTGGTTTACATAAAAACCAGGTCGCGGTTTATTTGCTTCTTTTGAAGCTCGGCGAATCCTCTATTCAAGAGATCACCCTAAAGTCTAAAGTTAAACGTACGTCCGTGTATAAAGCACTTGATAATTTAATTTTGCGTGGACTCGTTACCTATCAAACAAAAAATAAGCACCGGATGTATCTGGCTGAAAATCCTAAAAAAGCTTTAATGGCCGTAAAAGAAGAACAGCAGGCAGCGTTGAAAAAAGAACAACATCTCACTTCTCTTCTTCCGGAGCTTAGTTCACTTTACAATGCGATCCCATCAAAACCAAAGGTGAAATTGTTTGAAGGTGTGGAGGGATTAAAACAGATTTATGAAGAAACGCTTTTGATAAAATCCGGTGCAGAAATTTTATCGATCACACCCGCAGAACTTTTGTATGAAATGTTTGATGAAGCGTGGATTACCGACTATCTTGCAAGACGCGTGAAGCAAAAAATTCATATGCGAACGATCGCAACAGATTCTGTGGACGCGCAAAAACATCAAGCCAACAATCAAATGGAATTGCGAGAGTCACGACTCGTTTCTGGAAAAAAATTTCCGTTCAAAAATGAAATCAATATTTTTGAGAATAAAGTTGCGATCATATCGTTAAAAGAACAAATAGGAATCTTGATTGAATCTATGGATGCAGCAGACACACAGCGTGCATTTTTTGAACTGGCTTGGATTGGTGCACAAGCAATACAAAATTGATCCTGAGGTTAAGGGGTGCATGCGCCCCACAACCCAACCTTATTTTTCTTTGCCGTTTTTTGTTCGGCACGAAATTCTTTTTGATATTGGTAGGGAATTTTATACGTATATTCTTTTGCATATCCCTCGCGTACGAGTAGACGATTGATGTTGTCTTCTTCGAGAAATACGTAGCGCAATAATCGTTTATATTGATCGTGATTGTCTTGTGAATGGTCTTGTTCCAGCCTCACAATTTTATTTGTGAGGAGTTCTTTTGTGCGCGCAGAAGCTTCTGGTCCGTAACATTGCACAGGACGATTTGGTGCAACGGTTTCCGGTGTGTTGATACCAATAAATCGAATTGTTTCTGGTTTCTGATTCAATGCAACAATAATCGTGTCGCCATCAACAACACGAATGACTTGCGATTCGAACGCTGTTTTGGCTTGTTTGATATCGATCGCATGAGCGTTTGTAGAGGTGTAATAGAACCAGGAATAAGAGATTCCAAAAAAAAGAATAAGGCAGAAAGAAAGTTTTTTCGTATAAGTGTTTGGTTTGACAATCATAGAATTTCTTGTTAGTGTGTATTTACAAATTGCCATTCGGCACCCGAGGAACCTTCACATTGAAGGTTCCGCTTTTTTTATAAGCAGTATGACTTTGTTTTGTATACTAATGAAATCACGCTCAGTAATCTTTACCATTCTTCTTCGTAATCGCTTTGAACTTATAAGTCGCAATTGAGACAAAATAACCGAAAAACGCTGATGCATATAGAATAGTTGATGATAAAAAATATTTTGTTTTTCATTGGATGTTGTGGGAAGAATCCACGTCATGTGTTTGTTAAATTTTTTCAAAATCAAAACAGGTCGTTCATGAAACGTATTTTTTCCATCTTCTTCATTCCCAATATTTAACCCAATGGAGCACCACCAGATCTCTCTTTCATTGAATTCAAATTCAAACGGACTTACTTGCTCTATTTCTTTTTTCTCCTGATTACATACATCGAAATTTTTCATAGATTGAGTTTTAAATAAAAAAGAACTCCCAAATGATTATCATTCAGGAGTTCAAATTTTTTCTATAAACATTTCATCAAAAATTTTTGTGTTTGTCAACGGGTGTTGTGGAAAATAAAATCCGCTCGGCAGCTGCCGGGCGGATTTTATTTTACTTTGTTTTCAGTGCGTTCACTTTTTTTGCGAGACGAGACTTCAAACGTGCAGCGGTATTTTTTTTGACGATGTTTTTTGAAACCGCTTTGTCAAATTTTTTACTGACAAGTTTTGCGACTTCTGTTGCTTCGGAAAGATTTTTTGCATCAATCAACTTGCGCAACTTTACACGAAGAGACTTAATTTCTGCATTGATGACTTTGTTGTGTTGTGCGAGCTTTTCATCTTTGCGCATCTGTTTTTTGGCGTTTTCTTTGTTTGGCATAATATAAAAAATAATTTTTGGGACAAGACGGAAAGGCTATATCTTCCTTTGTGTCTATCACATTCCGTGAGAGCGATACGGATTGGTCGAAGTTTATGGGAAAATCCCCTATTCGTCAAGCATTTGGCTTCCGAGCTCAATTTCTATTGGTTCAAGGATTTTTCCGGCTGCACCTTGAGTAATGCGGAATACGTCTTTGTCGACCTTCTTTAGCTCGCCGGTTGAAGCATTAAAGGCCCGCACGGTTGTTTCCAGGTTCTTTCCAAGTTTATTGTGATAATCCTCATAAGCTTTCATGTGCTTCACGAGTGCTTCGGCCTGGAGTTGAATGTCTTTAACGGAATCTTCAATTTGTAAGGCCTTGAGTCCAAGAATAACTGTCTGTAAATAGGCGAAGAATGAAGTTGGAGCCACAATCATGACGCCTTTCTCGAATGCATACTCGATCAGGTTGCGCGCATTTACCTTTACGGCTCCTACACTCGAATTGATCAGGTTGTGATACACACCTTCTGCTGGAATAAACATGAACGCAAAGTTTGTTGTGCCTTTGTCTGGCCGAATGTACTTTGAGGTTTCGTCGATTCGCTTCTTTACATCTGATTTAAATTCTTTTTCGAGTTGTTCGCGAAGTTCCGCATCTTGTTCATTTGAGATTTTGTTGTAATTTTCAAGAGAAAACTTTGAATCAATTGGAATCAACATTTCTTTAATATGGATAACAGCGTCTGGAATGAGCTTCTGACCTGTTGTTTCATCCATGCCGAGGTCGTATTGCATTTCATATTGTCCTGGCGCAAGAACTTGTCCAAGAAGTGACTCAAGCCAGTATTCTCCAAGAATTCCACGGTGTTTTGGGTTTTTGAGAATATTTTCAAGACTTTGAAGTTGTGTGGAGAA
>Ga0156561_101_pt1 | contig 19527 bp, 16 predicted proteins | sample RifOxyB2_FD_111956 | JGI IMG/M metagenome (GOLD analysis project Ga0156561, IMG submission 111956) | Candidatus Uhrbacteria bacterium RIFOXYB2_FULL_45_11 | reverse complement strand
AATGGAGATGAGCATTTATGCTCACATGATTCACATCACTCTCATTCCAGAAAGCAGTCGTGCGGAAATCCTCCGTGCCTGGAAACGCCGATGCCAAGAAATCCATTGCCCAGACAATGGTGTCACTGCCCACCTCTCTTCCTAACCACTGCCCTCTCAACGATTCTCCAGAATCGTTTTTTCTTTTCCACACATTCCTTGCGCTTCCCCTCTCTGTCACCCATAATACGGATATCTTCGGCCTCTCAAGCCTCTCTCGCCTCTCTAGCCTTTCCCTTATGATTGAACGTGAAGAATTTGAAGCAACAGAACCCGTAACCACTTCCGCATCTCCAGAAGAACGCGATTTTGAGTTTTCCCTTAGACCAAAAACACTTGCGGATTTTGTGGGACAAGAAGGACTCAAAGAAAATTTGAATGTGTTCATGGGTGCGGCAAAAAAACGTGAGGAACCTATTGAACACGTATTACTGTACGGAAACCCAGGGCTCGGAAAAACAACGCTCGCGCACATCATCGCAAATGAAATGGGTTCGCAGATTCGCGTAACGTCGGGGCCTGCTCTTGAGAAAGTTGGCGATTTGGCGGCGATTCTTTCAAACCTTCAAAAAGGCGATATTTTGTTTATCGATGAAATTCATCGCATCAACAAAACGATTGAAGAAGTTTTGTATCCTGCCATGGAGGACTACGCGCTCGACATCATCGTCGGTAAAGGTCCGACCGCGCGTACGCTTCGCATCAATCTTGAACATTTCACCATCATCGGCGCAACCACGCGTCTCTCGCTTCTTTCTGCCCCACTGCGCGATCGTTTCGGCATGGTGCACCACTTGGATTTTTATGAACGTGTGGATCTCGCAACTATTCTGAGACGCAACGCAGGACTTCTTAAAACTCCCATCCATGAAGACGCGGTCGAACTCCTCGCCATGCGCTCGCGCCTCACACCTCGCATTGCAAACCGTATGCTCCGCCGCGCGCGTGACTTTGCGCAAGTAAAGGGCGATGGTTCCATCACTCCAGAACTTTGCCGTGATGCGCTCAAAATGATGCGTGTAGATGAAGAAGGATTAGACGCGGTTGATCGCCACATCTTAAAAACGATTATGGAAAAATTTCAGGGTGGGCCTGTTGGACTTTCCACAATTGCAGCTGCAACACAAGAAGAAATGGAAACGATTGAAGATGTCCACGAGCCATATTTGCTTCAGCTTGGATTTCTTGCGCGCACACCACGCGGACGCATCGCAACAGATCGCGCGTACCAACATCTTGGGTTTGATATTCCGGAACAGAATCGTTTGCTATAATGAAGTCACGTAAAAAAACGTGTTATGGATTTTTCTCTTTCTGCTTTGAACATCCCTGTTTTTGTTGTTTTGATTGTTTATGCAATCTACATCCTGTTTTATGTTCTTTACAGTCTCTTCAATCTGTTTCATCTCATGAAATATGGTGTAGAGGGTGTGCAACTGTTTCTGATCGTCATCGTTTTTACAGGCGGAACCATTCTTCTTGTCGCCGGATCCATTTTCTGGCTCCTTTCTTTTGACTGGACCGTTGCCATTCCTCTCAATCAAATTTTGCGCGCCTATAATAATGACATCCTTCCGATTTCGGAATTTTAAACCGTATGCTTCATCTTCATCATCTTCCCAATCAACGCCCAGATGAAAAGCTCATTTCGGTTTTACGTCGTCATTGGTTTGCGTTATTAACCATCGCGGGCGCTTTTTTTCTCCTCACCGTCATCCCGCTTTTTCTTGGAATATACTTTTGGGATGTTTTTTCCGTCTGGAGCCGACAACCATTTTTAGGCCCCATTCTTGTTGTAACAATCAGTATCTATTTTCTTTCCATTTGGCTTTTCGCATTTTTAGAGTTCACGGATTATTATTTGGACATGTGGGTCATCACCAGTGAACGCGTCATTAACATTGAGCAGGAAGGATTATTCAAACGAACAACCTCTGAACTCGATTTAGCATCCGTACAAGATGCTACGGCAGAAACGCGAGGATTTTTACAGACCACGTTTTCTTACGGAAACGTCTTTGTACAAACGGCCGGAGAAAAAAGTCGCTTTCATTTTAAAAATATTCCGCACCCAGAACGTGTTCAAGAAATCGTCATGAGACTCGTCCAAGAAGATAAACAACGCGTAACAAAACAACCCGCAACACAAAAACCCACCGTTTAAACGGTGGGTTTTTCTTATTTCCATTCGTATACATGCCACGCCCAATTGACGAGCGCTTGCGTATCCGCAAATGATTGTGCGCGCGAATCTGATCCGAACAGCACAACAAGCAATTCACGCGTATCGTCTGTTGCATTTGGTTTTATGGTGGAAGCAAAGTTCCATTGTGATTCTTCTAAGTACCCCGTCTTTCCTCCTGTTACATAGAGCGCATCGTATTCCGGATACGTGAGCATCCAGTTTGTACTTTTAATTTTTTTTGTTTCTCCTGTGTTTGCGACACGAATCGCTTTCAACGACGTCCCAAGATAACGCGCTGCTTTCGGATTTTCAAACACTTCTTTTACAAGCCGTGAAAGTTCAAGCGTGGTTGAAACATTTCCTAGTTCCATTCCACTCGGATCCGCAAAATGCGTCTTTATGAGTCCGAGCTCGCTTGCGCGCGCATTCATTTTTTCAACAAATGCCTCACGCGAAAGTCCTGTTGTTCGTGAAAGTGCGTTTGCAGCGTTATTTGCCGAGCCTACGAGCATGGCATAGAACAAATCGTCGATTGTGAGCGTGTCTCCATGTTTAACCGCAAGTTTCGCTCCACCCACATTATCTTCTTTAAAAACAGGAAACAGCTTTGTGAGTGGTGGATTCTTTGAAAGAACAATATCTGCCGTCATGAGTTTTGTAAGCGATGCGATTGGCCAAACGAGTTGTTCGTTTTTCATGGTAAGAATGGTTCCCGTTTTTTTATCCATCACCACATAGGCTGTTGCGCGAATCTTTGACTCAACCTCAGACGGATCTACACGCGTGATGCGCGTTTTTGATGCGTTCGGCGCGTAAGATGCGAGCGCGTGCGGATATTCCTTCCATCCTTCTGTACGCGCCCATTCCTCTAAATTATTCAGTGACCCTGCATGCGCATTTGGCATGAGTGAACCTGTTACGGGAGTAAAGACACGTTGCAAATCAGCGCGCGCGTCATAAATACGCCAAAGTGCGTCTGTGTTTGCAAAAACACCAGATGGAACAACCATGATGAACAAGAGGAAAATGGTGATGAAATTTTTGTTCATATGTTTTATTTTGTCTTTTACGTTTCCGCCCTTTCAGCCTTTTCCGCCCTCTCTTTTTTTAATTCCAACGTTTCAATAAATCGATGTCTGTATAAAAATACGGTAAAATCTCATCCCATTTCTTTCCGTTCTTTGCCATACACAAGGCCTCACTTGCGGAGAGTCCGACGCCGTGTCCCCATAATTTTAATCCTTTTGAGGCGTCGCACGGAGTTGGGACAGATTTGATCCACGCAACCGTTCCGTGCCACACCTCTCCCCAATCACGTGTTCTTCCGTCTGATCTGGAAAAATAGGGCGTAATGGCTGTTTGTCCTGCATAGTTTACCGTCACACCACGCGTTTCTTGTGCGGACGTACGAATAGATGGATTATTCACTTCATATTCATAGCCACGATACACTTGGTCATCGGCCGATGAATTCATGTGAAAAAATTCTTTCGCATGCTTGGTGGCACGTTCCCAGTGATACAAAGCGTATGTACGCGCAATTGTAATTAATGTTTTTTTGAATTCGAAGTCTGAGTACTCCGATGTTTCGCCAAGTCCCGCAAGATAATCTTCTATTTTTAATTCATTAATCACCCACGTGCGGTCTTTAGAACTATTGTAGCGAAGCTCCAGGATATTGCGAAATGTGTTTTCTGCATATCCCGCACGACGCGTCACGCGTTTATCAAAATTATCGATCTTACACACAGCCGTGTCTGAATTTGGAACAAATCGTAAATAGAACGAAGACTCTTCGAGCCCTTGCCCGCGATTAAAGTAATAGCGGTTATTTTTATAAAAGGCCGTTATCGATTGATTTGCCAACTGTTCCGCAAGCAACGCACCATTACCGTCCATCAATTTCCAATCTTGATTACAACTGATCTGTACTTGATGATCTGTTTCTTCATCGACAATCAAAACACCGATTCGCAAAAGAGGCTCTTGAATTTGATTGGATAATTCTAATGCATGTATAACAGGCGAATTCAAAACATCTTCTGCGTCTGATGTGACCTCAACTGGAATCAAAATTTCTGCATCTGGCAACACAACATCATTTGCGGCAAACACATATTTTAATGTGTAGACTCCTTTGGTTGGAGGAGTTACAAGATCAAACGAAAGAAAATCGATTGCGCCCGGCTCTACAACGCCCGCTGTATTCAATGCGAGTCGAAGTGGGGTTGTTGCAGAAACGGCAGCGGTCGCAAATGCATCCTGTGAACGAATTTCACGTTTTGTCCACGCAACGCTCCCTGTGTTTTTCATTCCAACTTTGTATTGGATGTGTTCTCCCCCGTCTGCCGTTACGGTTTTTTGTGATCGCAATAAAATACTTGCGGATAGTCCGTTTACAGGTGTACTTGAAACCGTTTTTGCATTTGCGGATGATGAAATCGCTTCTGCGGGTTTTTCTACGTTGATTGTAAGTGAAAAGACACTCCCTGGAATCCATGTGGTTTTTTCCGAGGCGAGTTCAAATGCTTCTGTATACGCCCCCGTTTTATTTGGTGCCGTAAGCGAAAGAACAAATGTTCCTGTTTTTCCTGGCGCAACGGACGCCTCCTTTAATTTGACTGGATGTGTTGTGCTCAGCCATGTTTTTTCCGCGAATACACTTTTTCTTTCTCTTTTTTCAGACGTATACAACGACACAAAGGCATTACCGGAATTTTTCCATGTTGTTTTCCCGATATTTTTATACGTAAGCTCAATGGTTTTTGTCTCACCCGGAGCAATCGTGATTGGCGCAGAAACTGTTTGCGACAATGCCTCAAATCCTTTGCGCGCCGCACTTTTTACTTCAATCGATAACGCGAGTTCGCCACCCGGAATCCACGTAACATCTTCTGCGACAAGGGCGAACGATTCTTTGTATGTGCCGACTTTCTCTGGCGCACGCAACGTCAATGAAAAATGACCGATCTTGTTCTGAACAAGAGATGCTTCTTTTAATGTTACGGGGTGTGTTGCATCGATCCAGTTTGTATGTGTAAAAATGCTTTTGCGATATTTTTCTGCGGTTGTGTAAAGGGAAACAAATCCCGTTCCAGAATTGCCCCACGTTTCTTTTCCGATATTTTTATACGCAACGTCAATGGTTTTTATTTCTCCGGGCGCCATCACAATGGATGACGTCATTTTTTGTAATTGTGCTTCAAATCCTTTGCGTGGAGCGGCAGAAACAGAGTTGAACGAAAGAAGACCCAAGAAAAAAACAAGACCGAATGGAACGATCTTTTTTGCATGGGCATTTTGTAAAAGAAAATGCTTCATAATCTAAACAGTTTACCCAAAAAAAAGCGCTCGGTCAAAATAGAATACCGCTTTTCCACCCACCTTCACCCTGCTACAATGGCTTCATTATGATCAGTGCCCAATCCCTCGCAAAAAACTTCACCATTCAAACGGTTGGAAAACTTCTTTCGATTTTTCTTGGACTCGTAACAATCGCAATCATTACGCGTGCTCTTGGTGCAGAACAATTCGGGGAATACACCACTGTTGTTACGTATTTGCAGTTTTTTGGCATTTTAGTGGATTTTGGATTAACCCTCACCATCCTTGTCATGATTTCGGAAAAGGGCGCGGATGAGGAAAAAATTGTTGGAAATTTTTTGGGGCTTCGGCTTATTTCTGGTTTTCTTCTTTTTGCCCTCGCTCCCATCATCGTTTTTGCATTTCCCTACTCAACAACCATCAAACAGGCCGTTCTTTTTGGCGCATTCGCCTATTTTCTGATGGGGGGAGCATCTCTGCTCGTTGGAGTGTTTCAAAAACACGAGGCCATGTGGCGCGCAGCGTTGGGAGAACTCATCAATCGATTGGTTCTTCTTGTCACCATCGTAATCCTCGCGTGGTTTCAGTTTGGCGTTGTCGCTTTTGTTGCCTCGGCGATTCTTGCAAACGCTGTTTGGTTTTGGTTCATGATTCGTTTTGCAAAACCATTCGTTCATGTGCGTCCCAAATTCGAACTCGCGGTATGGAAAACGATTTTTGCACGCACTTGGCCGATTGCGGTTTCCATCATCTTCAACCTCATGTATTTGAAAGGCGACATCTTAATCCTTTCTTTATTTCGATCACAAACAGAAGTTGGACTGTATGGAGTTGCGTATCGCATCATTGATATTCTTACCGTTCTCCCAATGATGTTCATGGGGCTTTTACTTCCGTCCCTCACACTCGCGTGGACAAATGGAGATCACGATCAATTTCGCTCCCGCCTTTCACGCACGTTTGATGTATTTATGATCGCGGTGATTCCTATCATTGCCGGCGCGCAAATCTTGGGCACAGAACTCATCTCGTTTATTGCGGGTCCTGGATATGAACAAGGAGGCGAGGTATTGAAGGTGTTGATTCTTGCGATTTTTGGCGTATTTGTTGGAACATTGTTTGGCCATCTTGTTGTTGCGCTCAATAAACAACGCGCCATGATTTTTGGCTATGCAACGGCCGCGGCCCTCTCTGTTGCCGGATATTTTTATGTCATTCCTGTGTACGGAATGTACGGCGCCGCTTGGATGACCGTCTTTTCAGAAGCGTTCATTGCAATTGTCACATTTGTTGTTGTGTATCGAACGTCAAAAGCCCTTCCGCACCTTGGTGCCTTTCTCAAATCCGTCTTTGCGGCGCTTGTCATGACAGGTTTCCTGCTTGTGACCCCTTCGATGCACGTCCTGTTGGAGGTCATCTTTGGCGCGCTCATCTATTTTATGCTCATGATTCTTATTCGTGGAATTAAAATGGAAGATGTTCGTCTTATGATTCCTAGTCGAGGTAAGGGAAAAGTAGAAAGTAGAAAGTAGAAAGCAACAATATGATCATTTTTACGATTTTTCTTCTTACAATCTTCGGAATCATTACCTGGCGCAATCTTGAAACAGGTGTGCTTTTGTTGTGCGCCCTTCTTCCAAGTTATCTCATTCGATTTTCAATCGCCGGTATTCCGACAACGCTACTCGAAATGATGACGCTCATCGTGATTATTGTTTGGGTTCTCAAAAAAATAAAGATTGCCTTTCTTCCACCACTCAACCACTCCATCACTTTATCACTTTGTCTCCTTCTCCTTGCCGCAACCATTGGAATCTTTGTTTCCCCTGATAAACTCGCGGCCATTGGCGTCTGGAAATCGTTCTACATTGAACCGATATTGATGTTTTTCGTTGTACACGATCTGCTCGCGAGATCTTTCGACTCCGCCTCATCGAACGCGACCATACTCAAGATGACACAAGAAAACATTTTTCGTGCACTCGGAATCAGTGCCCTTTTTGTTTCCCTTTTTGGTCTCGTTCAATATTTCTTTTCGATCGGCATTCCAGCCCCTTGGGATTTAGAGCGTCGCATCACGAGTCTTTTTGAATATCCAAATGCGCTCGCACTGTTCCTCGAACCGATCATTGTGATTTCTTGGTTCATGATCATGAAATATGCAAAAACAAAACCAAAAGAATTTTGGTTTTGGCTTACCGTGAGCACACTCGCGACACTAAACGTGTTTCTTGCGCAGTCCGAAGCCGGAATCGCTGCGCTCATTGCCACAGCTGTTTGTATTCTCCTGTTTTCAAAGAACACACGTCGACAAACCGTCATCTCGATCGTGCTCGCGAGCATACTCTTATTTGCGATTCCAACGTCTCGTAACTACCTTTACGAAAAACTCACGTTTCAAGATTCCTCCGAACAAGTTCGCCTCAGCCAATGGAAAGAAACGATTGAACTTCTTAAGGATCACCCCATCACAGGCGTTGGACTCTCGGGTTATCCAATCGCCCTCAAGCCGTATCATCACGATTTACAATACGAAATCTTTCAGTATCCACACAACATTCTGTTAAACATCTGGGTCGAGCTCGGAATTCTCGGACTCATCGCCTTTTCCCTTCTCGCATTCCGTCTATTTCCACGTCGCCTTTCAGACCTTTCCGACCTTTCAAACCTTTTTCCTTTCCTCTTCCTCGAAATCCTCATTCACAGCCTCGTCGATGTCCCTTATTTCAAAAATGATCTCGCAATGATGACGTGGATTTTGATCGCGTGTGCGATCACATATCGCCCTTCCCGTACCCCAAAATCCCAATCTTAGTTCCCGTACCCCAAGGCTTTAGCCTTGGTTCTCCGCGCATCACATGATCCAAGGCTAAAGCCTCGGACTACAAACTACTCTATGCCCATTTTCAATCGAACGATCAAAACAGGCGAAACATCTATTGGGCTTTTTCCAATTCTTCTTGTGCTGATTCTTGTTGGAACCATCGGATTGCAAATCTATAATCGTATTCCAACATCGCCTGGCGTTCCGTTACTTGCCAAAACTTCGGACATGATCGAACTCACTCGGTTTGAGGAGATTGCAACACGCACACAAACTCCCGTTTCCCTCCCAGAAAAATTATTCGATAGTTCCCTTTATTTGATTGGCGTCTACCCAAGCGCAACAAAAAATTGGCCTGCACAAACGGTCGCAATGGTATTTATCAAAAACAATGCGCGATTTATGGAAATGGATGTTCTTCCAAACAAAAAACTTGCAGATGTATCCCCACAATACACAGCTTATCCACAGGAAACGGTTGTGATTAATCAAGAACAAACAGGACTTTTTGTTCATTTGCGCGGCGGTTTTACCTGCACAACCCCAAAACCAAATACCGTTCCCGCCATGTGTCTTATTACAAACATGTTGCTGTTCGAAAAAAACGGAACGCTGATTCAGCTCTCTTCTGACGGAGACCACGTCTCAGATGGAGAGCTTATTGAGATGGCACGATCCATCAAATAAACCACGTCGCTCACGAACGACGTGGTAAAAAAACCTCGCCGTTATGCGGCGGGGTTTTGTTTATTTTTTGTAGCAACATCGATCGCACGATTCAAAACATTTAAGCGTTGAAATTCTCGTTCCAAAAATCGCATTTCTTCCAAAACAGATTTATCTCCTGATCTTCTTTTTTGCATCAATTTTTGGTAGCGCTCACTGAGCTCTTTGCGTGTTGGAACATGTGCTTTCTTTTCTGGTACAGCTTGCGTTTCCACAATTGCTTTTTCCGCTTTTGTGGGAGGAGTGCTCTTTTCCGAAGATCGCTCGGACGTTTGTTTATTTTGTCGCTGTGATTTAAGCAAATTCAGTTTTTTTTCTAAATCGAACGTGGGCAATCTTTTTTTTCGTTTCTTTGCGATCTGCAATTCTAATTCCTGTTCTTCAATACGATCTGCATTTTCTGGAGCAAAGATTTTTTTGACGGAATACCCAATTGTTTCTGCTCCACGATCCACAAATTGCGTTTCAGATTTTTGTTGAGACGAATCGATGCGTTTCATTGCCTCGAGCTGTGAAGCTAAAACATCAACCAATTTTGATGCTTTTGTATTTCCCCGTTGTTCAAGTGCATGTGCGTATTCTAATTGACCTGCCAGCTGATCTATAATTTCTCGCACAAGAATTTGCTTGATGGGATGTTCTGCAAGCGCTTTTTGTTCACCGCGCACCCACAATCGCGCAATATCGATCACATGTTGTTTTTCGAGTGCTAACACGATTTTTGGAATGAATCGTTTTCTTCCTTGTGTGCTTTTATCGATGGTCTGAAAATAAAATACTTCTCCTAATTCCCCACGATTGAGCTGACTGCGAATTTTTTCGAGCTTTAATTGAATCGCTTGCTGTTTTCCATGTGTCGCATCGATCGCAAATCCAACGTGTCTTGTCGCACCGTCTTGATTAAACTCTGTGACAAAATCAATGCCGTTACAGTAATCATCAAACTCGCATGTTTGTTGTGTATTTACATTTGCCCCAAGCCATTCGTTCAGTTCGATTTGTTCAATCACGATCGCTTCCAAAATTTTTCCAAGCATATGCACCTCTGCCGTTTCTGGATGTTCTTTTTGTCGATCAAAAATTCCACGCAAATACGCAACTTCTTGCGCATGAGCGCGCATGATGTTTGGATCAACAATATCTTCAAAGTCTTTTGGATCAATAACATCTGTCTCTGTTTGAAGTGCTTTTTTATACGCCGCCTCAAGAACAACTTGATCGCTCTCAAGCTCTTTTCCCTCTTTTCCTTTTTGAATCGCCACTTCTTGTGCAACTCGGAAATGTTGATCTGCGCGGACGCGTTCCATAAAAAATAGTTTAAGTCGCATTCATCATAACAAAAACCGTCGCATGAAGCGACGGCTTTTGTTATTTTTTCTTCCAAACCATCTTACTAAACACAAAGATGTACAAAATCTCCAGAATTCCGACCGTGTTGAGAAGTAGCAATGCCACAAACCAATATTTGTCTTTCTTTTGTGCGGCCTTCCAAAGGGCGACGCCTTTCCAAGGAATGGTCCAAAGAGTGGCGAGCGTAATTGCCCAAACAGGCATTCCGTTTATGAGTTGATTCATATGTTATTTTAATTCTTTTTTCATGCGATCAAACGTGCGCTTGTCGATTTCCCCTTTTGCATAGCGAATCTTTAGATGTTCCGCAGCATTATGTCCAGGATGCCCTGTTTGTAGACGCAGAACCCAACGAACAAAAACCGTCACGACAACAACCAACAAAATCCACCAAAGTAACATCATGACCCAGCCGACCCAACCTCTTGTCCCATAAAGTGCGTACATATTTTGCATCATGGGCGATTTATAGGCAAAAGAACCGTCCCATCCTGTGCCATTTGTAAACATCATGCCCATCATGGGTTGAAATCCAAGATATCCATTTGCATAAACAGCATCGGGGTTACATCCGCTTACCCGTTTTCCGAGCGTGACATGCATTTGTTCTTCTCCTGCTTCCCCAAGCGATGCTTTTAGTCGTGTGTTCATGGCGGCATGTGCGCCACCCATCATTTGACCCATGAAATATTCACCAAGCAATTGAAATTGACTGTCTGTTACAGACACACACGTTAATTCTTGTCGTTGAATCTTTTGCCAAAGATCTGATCCTTGTGCTTCTTCTTGTTGTAACACAGAGTCTGTTTCTGTATTTGCATTTGACCAATACGTAGAACCCATCATGCTTTGAGCAAAAGCGGGGGTGGCAAACGCAAGCAAACTAAAAATTGAAATAAATTTTAAAAAGAATGTTTTCATATTATGTATAGTTTACCATTTTTGCATAACAAAAACGAGGCAATGACTTGCCTCGTTTTTTCAATGTCTAAAAGAGAAACAACGCAATTCCGGCCGCTGTCATAAGGGCCGTGATAGCAACACCTAGCACGTTCGATAGAATTCCATTTGTATGCGCACCCATAATCTTTTTATTGTTTGAAATCGTCAAAATCATCATGAGCAAAATTGGTGCCGCAAGCCCATTTAGCACAGCTGTGTAATACAGCATTTGAAATGGTGGGATTCCTAAAAAATTTACAAGAAATCCAATGGCCATTGCTACAATCATGACTCCATAAAACCCATGTGCGTCTTTAAATTTCTTTTCCAATCCACCACTCCAACCAAATGCTTCCGCCACAGCAAAAGAGGCAGAACCGGCAAGTACAGGAACAGCGAGAAGTCCTGTTCCAACAATTCCAATCGCAAATAAGAGGTAGGCAAAATCTCCAACAAGCGGACGGAGTGCCTGCGCAGCTTGTGTGGCCGTTTCAATTGTGACAGGGCCGTTTGCGCCGATTGTGGATGCAACTGTCACCATAATAAAGAACATGACCAAATTTGAAAAAAGCATACCAATACCTGTATCGATCCACAGATCTTTAAAATCTTGCTTGGAAAGTTTTGGTTTACCGATGCCAAATCCTAAAATTTTATTGTGTGCTATTTGTTCTTCTACTTCTTCATCCGCTTGCCAGAAAAATAAATACGGAGAGATTGTCGTTCCTAAAATCGCAACAATATTTAATAACGATGCTTTATTAAACGCAAAGGTTGGTGTAAATGTTGTGTACAAAATCACGGACCAATCTTGTTTAATAACGAATGCGGCAAGCACGTACGCAAGTAAAGACAGTGTGAGATATTTGAGAAACTTTGCATACGTTGGATACGGAACTAAAATCTGCAATAAGAGCGAACCAACGGTAACCAACATCAACCAAACCACAAACGGCAACCCAAACACCATATTCATGGCAGATGCCATTGCACCAAGGTCTGCTCCGATGTTGATGATGTTTGCTCCAAGCAATAAAACGAGCGCAATCGCTAAAACTTTTTTGGAATAAAATTTACGAATCACCCCTGACAGGCCGTCTCCCGTAACCGTGCCAATGCGTCCACACATTTCTTGTACAACGAGCATGAGCGGAAACGTAAAAAGAGCAACCCATAAATGCGTATATCCAAACAAAGCACCTGTTTGTGAATACGTTGCAATTCCAGACGGATCATCATCTGCCGCTCCTGTAATAAATCCAGGTCCAAGTCGTTGCCAGAGCGTTTTCTTCTTTTGATTCATACAAACGCAAGTATAACAAAAATCCTCACACTTGTGTGAGGATTTTTTGTTTAGAACCCTGGGAAGTAATCTGTTTTGATCTGACGCTTGGAAATTCCCATAGACTCCACAAGTCTCACATAGTTTTCTACCATCATCGGTGGTCCAGAAAAATAAAATGTGCGGGATGCAAAATCTGGAACTTCTTTTTCAATCATCTCACGCGTTAAAAATCCACACATTCCTGTCCAGGTTGAAGCAGGTTTTGCGACAACAAGTCCAAGACAAACACCTGTCACGGTACATCCTTCTTCAAATTCCTTTTTGTAGGCAAAATCTCCTTCTGTGTTTGCACAATAAAATAAATGGATGTCACGTTTCTGTTTTGTGTGTGCGAGTTCTCTCATCATGCTCCGAAACGGCGTGACACCGATTCCTCCTGCAATCCAAACCATTTTTTGAGAAGGATCTTTTGGAAGCGTAAATTCTCCGGCGAGGTGTGAGCCAACAAGCTCATCACCTGGTTTCATTTCAAGTAGTTGTTTTTTAAACGCACTTGAATGTGCTTGGTCAATACGAACTCCAAGATGCACTTCTTCATCGGATGGCGCTGAGGCGATCGTAAAATAGCGGCGATTTCCTCTGTTATCTGGCTTTTTGAGTGGAAGTGTCCATTCAAGATATTGCCCCGCGCGAAAATGTAATTTGCGATCCGGCGTAAACGTAAAATCGCATACCTGATCTGTCTCATGTGTCATGGATTTAAATTTCAATCGAACAACATCACGAGGACTTACACAAAACGCAAAGATGTTCAAAAGACAAAGTGCGAGTTCTGGGGTGATCGAAACGGATCCGATCGAAAGCATAGACGAAAACAACAAACCAACACCCGCACCAAACAACATTTGATGACGCTTCATGGCGGGAGCCGTTCGAGGTTCCGTGAGCATGAGCGTTCCAAAAAAGACGAGTGGCCAAGAAAGAAACAGAGACAAAATTGGCACGCCACGGAACAGTGCGACAAGGATCGCGCCAATGGCGAACGCGCCCACCTCTTCAAATCGACGAATCTTGCGCACAACCATGAGTCCAAAAACAAGAACGAATGGAAACAGGAACGGGGTTGCGATCCACCACAAAACACTTGTCACACCAAACAAACCGAGCACAACAGCACTAATCGCAACCGGATTAAAGACATGACGGCGCCCAATCGCAAAAACGTATTTGGATGCTTGGGCGATAACGGCCGCAGCCGCGAGCATACTTACGTTATACAAACTCGAAACGTTTGGATCTAAGATAAAAAACAGAAGGAGAGCCGTGATATATACAGATTCCAAATTCACGGCTGCACGCGTCAGCTTTTCAAAAAGCAAGTTTGCAACGTGCGATACGATCGTCAGAATAAAAAAAGATGCGATCATTTGGATGGGAGAAAAAGAAATCCATCCAAGAATCGCAAACAAAACAGCAACGCCCGCAAGCGCAAATAATCCGTTCAGCATGAGACTGTACATGGTAATGCTGTTCAAAAAAGCATCGAGACGTTTGAGAGGGAAGGTCATAAAGGTTTGAAAAGTCGGAAAGGTCGGAAAGGTTAAGAGAACATTTCTGCATTGAATCCAGGTGATTTTCGCATGGTCAAATCTGCGTACACGATGAGATACTCGAAGGAAAACTCATTTTTGAGAATCTCAGGTTCGACAAAGAACAAACAGGTTGTGAGCGCGTCGGCAAGAAGCCCAGTTTTTGCAATCACCCACACGGCGGCGATGTGGTGCGGCGATTCGAGTTTATGTGGATCAAGGATGTGATGAAACTGATTCCATGTGCGACGGTTCCCCGCAGACCCACAAATACTTTCATTTCCAATTTGTGCGACACCGATCGCAGAGGTTGAATCATTTGGGTGTTCAAGTCCAACGTGAATCTTTTTTCCTTCACTGTCTGTATGCACAATATCACCGCCCGCATTGATCGTAAACGAAACAACTCCTTGATCAAGCAACAGGTTACCTACGATATCCACAAGATATCCCTTCCCTGCCGCACCAACGTCTAAAAGAACAGGCTGTTTAATCGTGAGTCGAGGGAACGCGTATTCAATCGCATCTTCCCACTTCGACGGCATGTGTAATGTTTTTGTTTCAAGTGAATAGGTCGCGTCATACCCCGCATCCGACAACAGGTTTCCGATCAGTGGCGTCACGGATCCGTTCGTCAGTTTGTATAGTTTTTCGTACAGATCAAACATGGGCTTTGCGTCATCCGGTAGCACATACTCACCCGCATGTCTCGACATTTCCGCCACAAGCGAATCATTTCGAAAACGCGAATAGTGTTTATCGTAAACCGCGATACGGTTCATGATCAATTTAAAAATATCCGATTGCTTTGCATCGGATATTTTATCTTGAATGGTGATTTTCCAGTGTGTCCCAATCGCTTCGAACTCCATAAACATTATGCCCCTGCTTCCAATTTAATCTTTTCAAGAGCGTCCATAAATCCAATTGGGGTAAGAGATGAACCCGAAACTTCATCAAGGTTAATTTCACTGATCTTTTTTCCGACAACAACCTTTTCTACACCTGAAATAAATCGTGTCTGCCAATTTTTTGACGCAGGATTTTCTGCCTTAGGTGTTACAACAACACTTGTGACAACGTTTTCTTTCAGGGAAAGCGTGACATCAATAGATTCACTTCCTCCTGGAGAGGCGTAATTTCCTGTTGCGCTATATGTGCCATCTTTAAACAATACCGCCGTTGTTTTTACCAACGATTGATCCTGAGTGACGGCTTGTTCATCACGCTCTGACATCATGAATGCAATAAGTCCACCAAGAAGAAGGATGATAACAATCAAGATGATCCATTTTTGTGTTGGGTTTTTTTGTTGAGACATACGAAAGAGTTAAATAGAAGTGCATTCAGTATACTCATGTTTTTTGTGCCCCGCAAGCCATCTTTCCCACAAAAAAATGACCGTTAAAATCCATGAACACGGAAAAAAATACGCTTTCCGATTTCAACGGTAACAAGATAAAGTAAAACGAGTCCCGCAATCGCAAATAAAATAGGGATAGGCAATGGAGAAAAGTGCAAAAACGCACCAACGGGAGTAAACGGAATAATCCACCCAACCGCAACACACGCAAACGTGCTGATAAGCAACCATTTGCTTGGTCGACTTTGCAAAAACGGAATCTTGCGTGTACGAATGACGTGTACCACAAGTGCTTGCGTTGCGAGCGATTCGATAAACCAACCGGTTTGAAACACAGATTCATTCACCTGAAACACGGAAAACAAAAGGACGAATGTCATGATATCAAACACAGAGCTCATGAGGCCGAACGTATACATAAACTGTTTCAATCGTTTCATGTTCCATTTGCGTGGCGTTTGAACCCATTCTGCGTCCACATTGTCAGAAGAAATCGTCAACTGAGAAACATCGTACACAAAATTATTGAACAAGATCTGAATAGGAAGCATGGGAAGAAACGGAAGATACAGAACAGCCCCCAAAACAGAAAACATGTTTCCAAAATTGGAAGAAAGACCCATCATGATGTATTTCATGGTGTTCCCAAATGATCTACGACCTTCAATCACCCCGCGCACAATCGATTCCAATCCTTTTTGCGTCAAAATAATATCCGCCGATTCTTTTGCAACATCCACGGCAGTGCTCACGGAAATCCCAACATCTGCCGTTTTGAGCGATGGCGCATCATTGATCCCATCCCCCATATATCCAACCACATGCCCACCTGATCGGAGTGCTGTGATCACACGATTTTTTTCATCTGGCGTAAACCGTGCAAAAATCGTTGTTTCCTCTGCATGCACACGCAGAGCATCATCGGTCATGGTATGAATTTCATCTCCCAGCATGATTCCTTTAATATGGAGTCCAATGTCAGAACAGATTTTTTTTGTGACAAACTCATTATCCCCCGTTATAATTTTTATTTCGATTCCGTATTGTTCCAATTCTACAAGGACACGTTTTACGTCTTTTTTTGCCGGATCTAAAAATGAAACAAATCCCAAAAATGTCAGGTCGGTTTCATCTTCTTTTGTATATCGTTCTTTTGCCTCAACATCTGAACAAATAGCAACACCAAGGACACGGTATCCTTCTGTACTCTGTGATTCATAATACGTAAGCGCGTTACTAATCACTTCTTGTGAGAGTGCTTTTGTTGTTTTTCCTTGTCGATACGTTGAGCATCGTTTAAGCACTTCTTCCGGTGCTCCTTTTGTAATGAGTGTTCGGCCCTCTGTGGATTCAACCACCACACTCATGAGCTTTCGTACAAAATCAAAAGGAATTTCTTCACGTTTTTGATATGCCACGATATTTTCATGATCGAATGCAAGCACGGCTTTATCGAGCGGATTTTTTACACCGGTCTGGTGAAAACTATTCAGATACGCAAAATGCAATACTTCATCATTTTTGACGCCAATCGCATCTGTAAAATTCACGAGTTCGATGTGATCTTCCGTAAGTGTCCCTGTTTTATCTGTACACAAAATATCCATGCTTCCAAAATTCGGCATCGCTGACAATCGCTTCACAATCACTCCGTCTTTTGCCATGCGTTCCGACCCACGTGCCATGGTGACAGATAAAATAACCGGGAGCAGCTCTGGAGTAACACCAACGGCAATCGCAACCGCAAACATGAACGACTCAAGAATATCACCATGCATCAAGGCGCGTACAAAAAAAATAATCATCACTAAAAACAAAATGATTTTTGAAATGAAAAAACCAAAATGATCGATCCCCAATTCAAAATCACTTTTCTCCTGTTTTTTTAAAAGCGTTTCTGCAATTTTTCCAAACTCCGTTTGCTTTCCAATCGCAAAAACAATCGCGCGCGCGGTTCCGCTCACCACAGACGAACCAAGAAACAAGACATGACTTCCTCCTTCTGACGAAACGCCGCATGCGTATTTTTCTTTTGGAAACGATTCTCCTGTAAGCGCCGATTGATTCACAAATAAATCATCCGCTTCAAGCACAATCGCATCCGCCGGGATCAAATCTCCGGAACTTAAAAACAAGATGTCGCCCACACAGACCTCTGTCGCCTTCACTTCTTTTCCAGCGGAACCAGATTTTTCATCAGATCGGATAACGGTTGCCGTTGCGCTCACTTTTTCTTTTAATTTCTTTGCCGCATTCCCCGCACTGTGTTCTTCAAAAAAATCAAGACACACACTCGCAAGAATCATGATGATCACAATGATGGAGTTCGTCACCTGCCCAAAATAAAGCGAGATTGCGGTTGCTGCACTCAAAATTAAAATGAGTGGACTCTTAAAGTGCAAAAGAAATTCGATAATAATACCGATCTCTTTTTGATCCGAAATCGTGTTTGGTCCATCGATTAATAATCGATGTGCCGCTTCCGCATTTGTCAGACCATCTTTCGATGATTTCAAATCCAAAAAAAGCTGTTCCGAAGAACAAGAAGAATATTTTTCAAAAAATTGTGGCATAGATTAACAATTGTCTCCGGCAAGAAATCCTGTTGTCCAACAAAGTTGAAGAGAAAATCCTCCGGATGGGCGGCGGATGTGTAAAAGATCGCCCGTCACGTACAGATTATCATATTTCTTGGTACGCATGGTTTTTGCATCCACCTCTGTCACAGGCAATCCACCATCAGACACAATCGCCATATCATTTCCCATAAGACCCTCGACTGTGATCGTGAGCGACTTCATGGTTTGCACAAGCATTTTACGATCTTCTTTTTTTAAACTATGAACCTTCACCATCGGATCAATGGATTTTACTTGCGACAAAATCGCATCCGACATTCCGTCTGGCGCAAACGCTTTAAAAACATTCTTCAGCGATTTATTTTTATTTGCATCAAAAAATTCCACAAGCTGTGTGTCGAGTGCGCCGTGATCTGTGTCTGGAAACGCATCGATAAGCGCCGTCACTTCCCCTTCGTGAAGTGCATCGGCAATTTTCGAAGCGGCATTGAGGATCGTGGGGCCAGACAAACCAAAGTGTGTGAAAAGAATTCGTCCTTTAAGAACAAACGAGCGCATGCCATCCACAAAAAATGTAACACGCGCAGGATCAAGCGAGATCCCGGAAAGCTTTTTCACCCATTTTTCTGTTACCGAAATTGGCACAAGGGTTGGAGTTGGATTTTGCACTTCAAATCCAAGATCTTTCAGCCATTTAAATCCGTCGCCTGTCGATCCGGTCTCTGGATGTGAGACTCCGCCCGTTGCGAGGATGAATGCGTCGGCGATGTACTCGGTTTTCCCGACGAATACTTTTTCGATGCGGCCATCTTTGCCTACAATTTTCGTTACAGGCGAGGTTGTTTTTATTTCAACATGGCCATCCGCAAGATATTTTTCGAGAACCAAGAACACATCAAACGCTTTCTGCGTTTTTGGAAATGCGCGTTTGTGTGCTTCAACCACAAGTGGCAACCCACGAGACAGAAAGAATTCAAACGTTTGTTTTACACCAAAAATTGAAAACGGCGAGTAGAGAAATTTCTCTGCGGCTCCGTAATGCGGAAGCAAAACATGTGGATCTTCTTCTGCATTTGTGATGTTACATCGCCCTCCGCCCGAAATCTTTAATTTCTCTCCAAGAGCCTTATTCTTCTCGAGCAATAAAACCTTTTTTCCTCGAGAGGCCGCGCGACCGGCCGCCATCATGCCGGATGCTCCCCCGCCGATCACAATGACATCATAATGCGTTTTCATATGCACGCATTCTACCAGATCCACACAAGATCCATTGACAAAACGACCAAAATACGGTATTCTTCCGAGTCGTAAAACAGCCCAC
>Ga0156561_164_pt3 | contig 22068 bp, 19 predicted proteins | sample RifOxyB2_FD_111956 | JGI IMG/M metagenome (GOLD analysis project Ga0156561, IMG submission 111956) | Candidatus Uhrbacteria bacterium RIFOXYB2_FULL_45_11 | reverse complement strand
GATGGTCCACAGATTATGTGGCAACACGACTCGCAAAAAAGGTTGGAGCGACCACGATCGCGAACCTTTCGAATATTGATTACGTCTACACAAAAGATCCAAACAAATTCAAAGATGCGCATAAGATCGAACAGATCTCATGGAAAGAATTCCGCAAAATGGTGGGCGATGTCTGGGATCCAGGAATGAACGTGCCGTTTGATCCAATTGCAAGTAAACTTGCGGAGCAGCAAAAGATGCATGTCGCAATCGTCAACGGAACAAACATCAAAAATTTAGATCGATTATTGTCCGGAAAAACATTTGAAGGAACACGAATCGAGGATTGACAAATCCTCGGTTTTTTGTTAGTTTAGGCAGTTCGGAAACGGGTTTCGAACAAAAGCTTCAACGATTTCGCGGAGGAAATCATGCGTGTAGAACACAAAGTGGTGAAGCGCACGGCTGCGCGTCATCGTAAGTCAGAAGATTGTCAGCTGGTGGCACAGATCGAAGGTCAGCCCTTTTTCGCCGTTATTGCGGATGGACACGGGCCAGACATTCAGACAGTGGCAACACAGAACCTGGCACTGAACGTTGTGACAGACTTTGGTTGCCTGTTCATGCAGAATCCAGATCCACAGGCCTTTCCCGCCATGTGTGACGAGGTACAGACTCGCGTGGTGGCTACGTTCAAGAAAATTCCGGTTGGGGCTGTGGCCACCTGTGTGGTTGCCGCGGAGAACGGTATCACAATCGCCCAGGTGGGGGATTGCGTCGTACTCAAGTTCTTGCCGGATCAGGATTATTGTGTGGATCGTCTGACGCAGGATCATACACCGGATCATCCTTCCGAAATTCCTCGTCTCCGTTCGCATTATAAAGATGGAAAATTTGATGTGCACATTCATGAACGCGGAAATTTCTGCGTTTCTCGGTTGTACTGTAAAAAGACTAAAACAACAGCTGCGTTCACACGCAGCTTCGGCGATCCGGATTTTCGTCCGATCGTCACACACGAACCCGAAGTAAAATCGTTTGACTATGCATCGAACGATGAACTGTACGCGGTTTGTTCGGATGGTGGTGAGGATACGGTTCGCTGTGTCTTTCGTCGCCTGAAGAACGAGCGTGTGCCATTGGATGCCGTGTTCATGGAAACAGTTTATCGGTTCGCTCAGGACGAAATGCCTCTGCGACCGGACGATGACATCACGATTGTATTCTTTCGCGTCCTGCGCGACTCACCGACTTCGTAAGAGGTCGGTTTTTTATTCCAGACCCTTTACAGTCGAGATCGTTTTTGTTATATTTTTCGCCTCTCGTTTTTGAGAGATGAACAAAAAAGAGAAACTTCTTGTGTGGAGGTAGAGGCATGACCATCGAACACGCGGTTGTGGCGGTTGCCAAGCGGCGACACCCGATCTCGGAGGACGCCTATGCGGTTGCACAGGCGCTTGATCAAACATTTGCTGCTTCCGTTGTGGATGGACACGGGTTTCATACACAAGCAACAGAAGTCGCCGATTTCGCTCAGTTCGTTGCGTTGCAGCTTGTTGACCGCATGAAACAATGTGTGGATTCTGATGTCATTCCAAAATGGTTTGATGAAGTTCAGCACAAAGTAGAAGATCGGTTTCCCAATCAGTCGGTTGGTGCGGCTGCGGCGTGTCTTGTGGTAGATGCATCGTTTCTGTTGCGTGTTGCGTACGTTGGAGATTGTCGATTGTTCCGCTATACTCCCGAATGTGTTGAGGGAGTTGAGTGGATGACAAAAGATCATACGCCCGAATGTGTTGATGAAAGGCTTCGTTTGGAAGCGTGTGGTCAATTTGGTAAATTCCGAATCATTCGACACGGAGCAGATGTTCCATTGTTCGCAATCCCTGAGCAACGACTCCATTTTGTCGATGGGCCAATCGGCTGTTCTGAAGAATCGCTCTCTTATACACGTGGATTTGGTCATTCGCGTTTTCGCCCCGCGCTTACGCATGTGCCGGAAATTCGCTCGATCGAACTCGTTCGTGACACACCGAATCTCTTTGCGCTTTGTTCAGACGGAGGAACAAAGATTGTTCGCCGTGTGTTCCGGCGTCTGCTTCAACAGGAATTCGATGCATCTGTGGATTTGAGGGTCGTGACCCAACTCGCAGAAGAAAAGATCACAGAAAAGACAAAAGGCCCCAAGCACGACGCAACAATCATCTTCTTCAAGGTTTCGCCTTGAACCTGCCACCCTTCGCCACGGCTTCGGGTGGTTTTTTGTTGAACCAAGGCTGAAGCCTTAGATTACTTAAATACAGACTTTTCGTTTTATTTGACTTATTTTCTCTTTTCCCTTATCCTTTCCTCAAATCCAATCGCCCAAGACAGCAGGTGCCGTAAGGTATAAGTCCTGCCGAGGTGAAACAAGTGTCGTGTTTCGACATGTTTCATGTAGTCCTGGCGAAAAGCCCGGATTTTTTATTAAAGGTCGAATTGAAAAAAGGCCGGAGAGGTTAGAGATGCTTGAGAAGCTAGAGATGCCGAAAAAACGGTTTCAAAAAGCCTCTCCCGCCTCTCAAGCCTCTCCCGCCTCTCTAGCATTTCTTTACTATGCCAAAAACCAGAAAACAGAAGGCAGAGATTAAAGATGAACTCGCGGACAAGTTCGGAAGAATGAAATCCGTTGTGTTCACCTCCGTCTCCGGCTTCACCATGAAAGATGCAGATGCGCTTCGTGCAAAAGGAAAAGCAGAGAATGTGGACTTCTTGGTTACCAAGAAAACCCTTCTCGTACGCGCCTTGGAAGACAAAGGAATCACCTTGTCAAAAGACATGGTAGACGGAAGTCTTCTCACAGCCATCAGTTACACAGATGAAGTCGCTCCCGCAAAAATCATCGCAGACTTTTCAAAGGGTCGCGAAGGATTCAAAATGGTTGGAGGAATTTTGGAAGGATCATTCGTGGATTCCAGAGCTGTGATTCAACTCTCAACTCTCCCAAGTAAGCAAGAACTTCTTGCAAAATTGGTTGGAACCCTCAACGCTCCAGTTTCCGGATTCGTCAACGCACTCGCAGGAAACGTTCGTGGCCTTGTTGTCACATTGAACGCGATCTCCGAGAAGAAGGCATAAATTAATTATTCTAAGCACATAAAGTTTCAAAATTGGATGAGATGCGAAGTGCTGGAGGCAAAAAGATGTTGAGTCGTATTCACATACGACGAAACATTTTTTGCCGAAGCACGAGCAGATCGCCGATTTTGGAACTTTACCAACTCTATGGAAATGGAAAATGTAGAAGTTCCAGCTAAGTTCAAGACACTCGTTGAGTCTATTGAAACAATGTCTGTTTTGGACCTCGCTGAACTCGTTAAGCTTTTGGAAAAGAAATTCGGCGTAAGCGCAGCTGCTCCAGCAATGATGATGGCAGCAGGAGCAGGTGCAGCAGCACCAGCCGCAGAAGAGAAAACATCTTTCGATGTTGAACTCACGGCTTGTGGAGACAACAAGATCGGCGTGATCAAAGTTGTTCGTGAAATTACAGGTCTTGGACTTAAAGAAGCAAAAGACCTCGTTGACGGAGCACCTAAGGTTGTTAAAGAAGGTGTTTCAAAAGACCAAGCAGAAGAAATCAAAAAGAAATTGGTTGAAGCAGGTGGAACAGCTGTCGTTAAGTAATGACAAAAAAAGAATCGCTTTCGAGCGATTCTTTTTTGTTTTGATGACAACCATTGACAAAAGCGCAAAAAACAGGTAAAAAACTGGGTCGTGTTTTCAGGCAAATAATTGTCGATTTGCTTGAGGGTGCGAAGAACTCCGTGTGAACAATCGCGTCTGGAAGATTGCAACCTCACCCTGAGGGTTCGAGAGGCCGGCTGTGAGGAGACTTACGACTGGAAACCTGAACTCTTCCATTTGGCGGATGAATTGCCGATTGCTGTTTTTGAGCGATTCCACGGGTATCCGCCACCCTTGATGTTTGTGAATTGCACTGCTTATCTGAGCGATTGCGCGCATAAACATCACCCCTTCGGCAATCTCATCGACTCATCATCGAAATCGATTGCCGCCTTTTCTCCGGAAGTCGAGAAGTTCTCGAAGTTCGGATCTGAGGGTTTGACCAGATTGATGCTGAAAAGCGAAACTCGACATAAACCCTCCTTTTGGTGAATGCATTTGCCTTTGTCTTCGGACGATGCTGCGGCTATTTACCACCCCTTGGCGGATGGCTATCTCTCTTACAGATTGTAGATGATGTACCTATCCGCCACCCCTTGATGGTTGAGGCCCCCTATGCGCATTGAGCGTAAATCGCTATAACCATCATCTTTTGGCAAATGACGGAACCACTGAACCAATTTGGTTCGATTCGACACGTTTTTGCCACCTTTGTGAGTGCGATCTGACACATGTTTAAAAACAAAAGGGGCTCTGCACTCACCCAACCTCGGCAACAGGGTTTGATTCATCTTGAATCCTGTTGCCCTCTTTTTCCGGAAGTCGACCTCGTGTCGAATTTCGGATTTGAGAGTGCGACATGGTTCGTGCGATTGTATCGCGTCGAGGTGCATGCATTCTCCTTTTGAGGGTTTGTTAACCGTCATGCACGATTTCTTGTGTATCGTCATTTAAACCCTCCACATTGGTGAAAGACAAGAGTATTGCTTGCGTAAGCGAGACCGTGCATTTTCACCACCACTTGGCGAATGATCGAAAACTTGCTTTTTAGCGAACGAGGTCTTATTCGCCACCCCTTGATGGTCGAAAAAAAGGTTATTCTTTTGAATGTTCCGTACTTTGACCATCACCCTGTGAGTGCGAGTAGCTCGATGTGTTTGTAACACGTCACTTCTTGTGCATTCATCCAACCTTGGCAAACGATACAGGTTCTGTTCGCAAGAACGACCAATTTCTTGTTTGCCACCTTGTCGATCAACAGATCGGCCTTTTCTCCGGAGTTCGAGATGGTCTCGAAATTCGGATCTGAGGGTTTGACCACGCGTCTTTATTTTTTATAAGAACGCACCTCTAAACCCTTCAATTTGGCGGATAACGCAAGTACTGCTCAAAAGAGCGAGAAGAAGCCTGTCTGCCACCAATGCCCTTTGGGCCAACCGCAAGGAGAAAAAATGGATCGTTACATCGGTATTCAACACCGAACAAAGAAGACGAAGGATGGGGATGCTCGTCCGACGATTGTTGCGATTTTGCAGAACTCAGGAAAGTCGATCAAGTACGAGCTTGAAACCGAAGACGATGAGCTCGCATTTGCGCATGGTCGCTTTGTGACCAAGTGGCGGACGGCTGAAGTTGATGAACGTGTGAGTGAGCTGCCGGCTTGGCAGGTTCGTGTTGTCGGAAAGGCTGACAAGCAGAAGACGCAAATTGCGGTTTCTTGGGACGGACTATCGAAAGGGGATATCGTTACGTCGATTCTTGGTGGCAGTGGCGACAACTTTGCGTTTGCGCTTTCGCGCAAGGCAGAAGATGTCGGCGCGATCGTTCAACGTTGCACCGGCAAGACTTTGCATGATACGCGTGGTGCACGAGACAAATCGGAAGATGCGCTCACGCTCGCAGAGATTGGTCGTGATTCACCGGAACTGACTTACAAGTGTGAAGTGCGCGATCGTCGGTACATTACCGTGAGGGAACTCTGGTTCCGGTTGCGGGACGCGATGAAGTACCGTACTGCATGCGAAGTGCAGTTGAAGCAAAAGTTGATTGGCGAGCGATTTCGTCAGCCTGACGGATTGTATCCCGAAGGTTCGATCAAGGATGCCTACCTTGCACGCAAAGCAAGCGATCTTATTTTCCGAGGTCTGCTCTTGCAAGAGAAGCAAATCGAAAAGGAATTGGTGATTGCGCTTGAGCAGGTAACTGTGTGGCCGCTTTTCAAACGTGAAGAGTATAAAGGGTGCGGACCGCGAACGGTTGCACGACTCATTGCGTCAATCGTAGATATTCGTCGCTTTATTGTGAAGCCGGATGAAGCAGAGATGCAAACGTTGAAGCAAGAATGTGCAGAGATTGAACGCAAATATGCAAACGACCTTGCGCGTATCAGTCTTGCGGATTGTCCGTTTCGGGATGCGGGTGGGCAGAAGTACTGGAAGTTGCAGAAGCTTGCCTCGCAAACAGGTTCGGAAGATGCAAAGCGCGCCGTTCAGTTGCACAAAAAGCGCCATCAACTTCGCCAGAAGGCACAAGAGAGGAGCGAGTCCAAACTCGTTGCGTTCTGCGGTGTGCATGTCATGCAGGATGGAAAGTTTCCGCGTCGGCGTACGGGTCAGACATCCAACTGGAGTCCTGCCGCACGACAAGCGTTGTATCTGCTCGCCGAGCAATGGGTGAAGCGCCCCGACTCGTTCTGGGGCCGCAAGCTCAAGGAAAATAAGGCACGGCTACGCATTGCTCACCCCGAGATGATTGAGGTTGAAGGAAAGAAACGCTACACCGATGGGCATATTCACAATATGGCCTGCTGGCGTACCGCTACCCAGTTTGTGCGCAAGCTTGCGAACGATTGGATGAAACTCGAGGGCTCGCCCGCGATTTCGTCCGAGAGGTTTCAGAAGGCCGCGTAAGTTCTTTAACGAATCGAGAGTGCGGCGGGCGGCTTGCACGGAATCTTGTGCGGCCAAAACTATGTGCTCTCCCCTTGGCGGACGTTGATGCTTTTATCGACATCGATGCTTGGCACCATGTCCGCCACCTTTTGGTGTGAAAGAAAGCCTGTCTTGATAGACGAACTGCCGACGACACACCACCTTACACGAAGTCCTCACCGACCTCGTGTTTTTTTGTTCACAAAAATCCCTGATGGGGTTCATCAGGGATTTTTTTTATTTCCGGTAAAGCTTCATGCCATCGATCATGATGGTGTTTTCATCAAGGATGGAGATGTAGATGTCATACATTTTGTTGTAGGGGATGGATGTTTTTTGCATTTGCACAGAAACATTGTCTTCAAAACGTTTGATGATTTGATACGTTCCGTTGTCTTTAAAGGTAGATTCTGTTTTCATGTCATACGCACCGTTTTTGAATGAATACTCCACAAACCAAGCGTAACCATCTTTTGTGACAGAATCAGCTCGCCATGTTCCGGTGAATTCATCTTTTACTTCTTGAACGGTTGGGGAATAGGTTCTTTGCAGAAGAAAAAAACCGCCAAGTCCAAAAAGAATACCAACGAGAATAATCGATCCGATAAGTGAGAGGCGTTTTTTGTTCATAAAAAGTTAATGTTTCAAATGTCCTGCTGAAATCGTATAAATATCCGCTCCGGACAAAAGATAAATGGTTTGTGTTTTTTCGTCAACAAGAACGTCTGCGAGGGCTGTGAATGTTTCTGATGTGTATTGTGTGACGAATGCTCCTGTTGCTTTGTTGTAGACAATGAGTCGTTTTGAAATAGGCTCAAGGATGTAGAGAAACGCACTGTTTGCATCGGTCCAAATGCGTGTTGGTTCTGTAAGGACAGGTTCTACAATGCCGAGCTGCCATCCAACTTCTGCACCGTTTTGAAAACGAGAAACGTTTTCAGTGCCGTAGAGAACATAGAGGGAACCGTCGATCGTCAGAGCACGTGGATTTTGAAGTGCTTTTGTTTTGGATGAAATCCATGAAGTTCCTGATCCGTACCCTGTGCTTGATTTCGTAAATTTGATGATTTCCGCATCGGTGTTGTTTGCTGATTGACGTAATACATACAAACGGCTGGCATAGGCAAGCAAAGAAACGATGGCGTCGTTTGATGAATGTGTGATGGAGACAGTGGAGACTTCCGCTGTTTTTACGTTGATATCATAGATTTGATTGCCACGGCTCAGAGCAAAAATATGTCCGTCTTCTTCTGAAACATCGACAATCGGTTCTGTGGAGATTGGGTTTGGAGAAAGGGTTTTTGTTTGTTTGGTGGCAGGATCAATTTGCCAGATGATTTGTGACGCATCGATCGCATAAAACAATGCGCCGGATCGAACCATGCGAACGCCTTTTTGTTCTGCGGAGCCTGTGTCTAATTTTGCAAGCAAAGCAGGGTTCGGAATCGTGACCACGTGTCTGAGCTCATTCATGGCTGTTTCAATGTTTTTTGTCAGTTTATTGACGGCATCTTGATCCGTAGGTTTGGTGATGGGGATTTGTTGAATGAGTGATGTTGCTTGTTGGTAAAGCGTGCGTGCTTGGTTTTCATCTCGGTAAATCATGGCGCCACCAGCGCGATCGATTACATCCTGGATGGTGGAGATCTTTTGTTCAAATTGTTTTTGTGTTTCAGAGGCGGAACGCATGCGTGAAAGCAAGGTGAGTCCGATCACAAGGATGAGCAATAGTCCGACAAACAAGAGAACGAATCGTTTTGTGCGATTGGGAAGCGATTTGAATCGTTGTATTTGAACGAGCCAGATCTGTTTTATGCGCGCGGGAATGGTTGGAATAGATTGAAGAAACGATGTTCGGCGTTCTTTGTGTATGAGGGTTGTTGTGGCAAAAGAAATTCCTTTGAACGTGTGCCGTATTGTCTTCCAAAGATTGTGACCTACGGACAAGAGTAGTTTAAAGAGTATTTTGCGTCGAGGTTCTCCGCGCTGCAAATCTGTGAGAATGCGCGATCGTTCTGTGAGTTTTTTGAAAAAGAACAGTGTATGCATTTTGAAAAAACCAACGAGATCCGGTTTTTGATCATCGAGGAGACGAGACGTTTCATCTTGTCCGCGAACGAATGAATCAATGGAAACATCTGACAGGGGTTTGGCGTACGATTCCGGAACCATTGAAATAGCAGATTCTGCTTTGATAATAAGAAGCAAAAGACCGTCGTTTGCGCCAAAGTATTGTCGGATTTTTTCTGTGGCGCTTTTTGGGGGAAGTGCGGTTAGGATGGAGTTTAAATCATCTGTGGAAATAAATCGTTGCAGATCCTTTTGCGAAACACAAAAGACATCACCATCTTCAAGGTCGCCATCCAAAACAACGGCGAACGGTTTTTCCCATGTTGGAAGAGATTGTTCTGTTTGAATACCACGAAACAAATTGAATACCTGATAGCGTTGCGATGGTTTGCGATGTAAGAAAAGTGCAGAAAGTTCTCCTGTTCCAGAAAGGAACATGCGGTCTTCACAAATTATTCCAACAATGGCGTGGAAGTTTTGAATCGGAACAGAAAATCGTCCTTCGCGAACGGTTTGGGAAATGGTTTCATTGAGTGCGCCCAAAAATTGTTCAAAACGATGTTGCGCATTTGCATCTTTTCCAAAAGATCCTGCGAGTCTGTGTGTGTGATCACTTAAAAGTTGAAGAAGAATTTCATTGTCCGGGTTCTTTTTTCCTAAATAGGCAAGAACAAAAACATATCCGCTTCTGCCTTCAAGGGGGAGGATAACCGAAACACCTTCCACGTGCTCATTTGGAGATTTGGGCTCATATTGTGCGGCTTTCAGAAAAGGGACCATAGGGAGGTTGCTCAAGATCAGTCGTTTGTGTACATTATACCTGTAAAGAAGGAGGCTGCAACCATTATGAATAAGGATCCCTTCAATCTCGAACACATGTTTGGTTCAAAAACACGAGCTCGCCTAATGAGCTTGTTTTTGCAACAACCAAAAGAATTGTTTTTTGTCCGAGAACTAACGCGTCGCATTGGAGCACAGTTGAATTCTGTTCGTCGTGAACTGAAAAATTTAATTGACATGGGACTTATATTAGAGAAACCGTCGGAGCACGCACGTTTGCCCGGAACACTCGCAGAAAAGAAAAAATTTTATACTGTTAATACAGATTTTATTCTGTACGAAGATTTGCGTTCGTTGTTTCAAAAAGTTCAAATTTTATTGAAACAAAATTTGGTGAATGAAATCGATCAAAAAGGAACGATCGTTTATTTTGCGTTTACCGGAAGGTTTGTTGATGCAAAAGATCTTTCAACAGACCTGCTGATTGTGGGAGATATTAAACAAGAACTCTTAGAAGAAGTGATTAAAAAATTCGAGGCAGAAATTCCGTATGAGATTAATTACACACTCATGCCAAAAGACGAATTTCGTGATCGCAGACAAGTTTCTGATCGATTTTTGTCCGGCATTTTAAATGCGGACAAAGTTGTGATGATTGATCGGATTTAGATGGAAAGGCGAGAGAGGCTGGAAAGGCAAGAGAGGCTGGAGAGGCAAGAGAGGCTTGAGACCTGCCTGCCGGCAGGCAGGGGCTGGAGAGGTCAAAGAAAAAAATATGGATCTGTTTTTGAGCGCACAAGATATTCAATGTATTACGTTTGGTCTTGTGAAAGATCAGACGTTGTTTTGTGAAAAAACGTTTGATGTTCCTCCAGAAAATTATCTCGCATCGCTTCATACGTTTCTGCTTGAACAATCTTTGTCTGTGTCAGACATCAAACGCGTATTTGTCGTGAATGGGCCAGGGTCGTTTACGGCGAGTCGTGTGAGCGTTGTGATCGCAAATACGATTGCGTTTACGCAACAAATCGGAATGGTCTCCATAGAAAATCCAGATCGTCGCCCAATGCGTGAACTCATGGAAACAGTGCTACAATCCAAAGAGCAGACATTTGTGGTGCCCGCGTATGACAGGCCACCAAATATCACGTAAAATGCAATTAATCGCTTATTCTTCATCTGTTCGTGAAACGCCTGTCTGGGGAGTTTTTACGAATACATTCTATGTCATTTGACACGAATCTTTTACAAGGACCTTTGCTTGAACTTTGGAATACGATCGTGGCGTTTTTACCAAACGTGATTGGAGCCGTCATTGTCTTTTTGATTGGAATTTTGATCGCCATTGTGCTTCGTCATGTGGTGGTCAATATGATCGCTCTTTTGCGGATCGATGAATTTGCAGAAAAATTGGATATTAGAAAACAATTTGAGCGCATAGGAATCCGATTGCACATTGGTTCGCTTTTGGGCTGGATTGTAAAATGGTTTTTCATTATTGTTGCGCTTATTGCCGCAACGGATATTTTGGGATGGAATGAGGTAACGGATTATCTTAAGCAAGTAGTTCTGTTTATTCCAAACGTTATTATTGCCGTCATTATTTTGCTCGCCGGAATTTTGCTCGGAAATTTTGTTCAGAACATTGTTCGATCTTCTGTCGAGGCGGCACAGCTTGCGTCCGCACAGTTTCTTTCGACGCTTGCAAAGTGGTCCATTCTTATTTTCAGTTTCATGGCAGCCCTTGTGCAGTTACAAATTGCCCCTGATCTGATTCGAACATTGTTCACAGGGCTTGTTTTCATGCTTGCTCTTGCGGGAGGACTCGCGTTTGGACTCGGAGGAAAAGAACATGCGTCACAATTTTTGAGCCGATTAAAAAAAGAAATATCATCAGAGAAGTAGAAAGGAGAAAGCATAAAGCAGAAAGGGATTGAAATTCCTTTTTGTTTTCAACCCTTTCTACTCTCTACGTTCTACTCTCTACTTTCATGGAACGCTATCATTACGGACAATTGCGTTTTTGGGAGATGCTCCCCGGCCTTGTGGTCTGGGGAACATTTGTTTTGGCGCTTACGCTTTCATTTTTGGCTCCGCTCTGGGTAATCATTTTCATTATCGTGTTTGATTTGCTCTGGTTGTATCGAGTGATTTATTTCAATTTATTTGTGGTGATTGCGTGGATGACCTATCGCAAAACAATCAAAATAGATTGGAAACAAAAACTGATCGGCATTCCTGGGGCAGAGAAGAAAATTCATTTGGTTTTTCTTCCAACGTATAAAGAAGGATACGAGATTATCGAAACAACACTTACGTCATTGCAGCACAATTCGTTTCCCGTAGATCGAATGATGATTGTGTTGGGTGGGGAAGAGGGGGATCGTGCACACTTCGAGAGTGTCGCGAAGCAGGCACAAGAAAAATTCGGTGGCATCTTCAAAAAGCTCATTATCACTATTCATCCAAAAGGATTGCCAAATGAGATGTCTGGAAAAGGATCTAATTTGAATTGGATGGGGCATCGTGTGGAAGAAGTTTTGCAAGCGGAATTCCCAGAATTAAACGATGAAGACATTATTGTTTCTGCGTTTGATGTTGATACGATTGCGCACGAACACTATTTTTCTTATCTAACGTATTTGTTTTGCACGGTAAAGGATCCAACACAAAGTTCGTATCAGCCAATCGCTCTTTTTTCAAACAACATTTGGACCGCATCTGCTCCTGTTCGTATTGGGGCATTTGGAACAACGTTCTGGTTGTTTGGAGAGCTTGCGCGTTCAGAACGACTTTGGACATTTTCTTCACATTCCATGTCCTGGAAGATGTTGCGTGATGTCAGATTTTGGCAAAAAGATATTGTGAGCGAGGATTCGCGTATTTTTATGCAAGCGTTTTTGCATTATCACGGCGAGTATCGCGTGACTCCCATGTTTTTACCGGTCTCAATGGACGCCGTAACGGGAAAAACGTACATGGAGTCACTCGTTGCGTTGTATAAACAAATGCGACGATGGGCTTGGGGAGTGGAACATTTGCCGTACTTGATTGACGGATTTCGTCGTGACGTATCTATTCCGCGCGTAAAAAAATTCCAATACATTTTTAATCATTTGGAAGGGATGTTTACGTGGGCAACCGCACCGGTCATTATGTTTTTGCTCGGTTGGCTTCCACTTTGGGTTGCAAAAGGGCAGACAAACGCCATTATCCAAGCGGCGCCATTTACGCTTGAACAGCTTATGCGTTTGGCCATGATCGGAATTTTGCTTTCCGCGAGCATGTCTCTTACGCTTCTGCCTCGCAGACCCGGAACCGTGCGTCCGCACGCATGGATCACCATGCTTCTTCAGTGGGCACTTTTGCCGGTGACATTTATTGTCTTTGGATCCATGCCAGCGATTGATGCACAAACACGACTCATGCTCGGAAAATATTTGGGATTTGATGTCACGAAAAAGCAACGAAAATAACTATGTACCCAAAAATTTCTATTCATATTGTTTCGTGGAATTCGATGCAATTCATACCGGACCTTCTTGCGTCCATTGAAAAGCAAACCATGCAAGATTTTCAGGTATTGATTGTGGATAATGGATCGAGCGATGGAATCGAATCGTTTTTGCAAGAGAAATATCCGAGCGTGCGTTTTATTCGCAATGCACGCAATTTAGGTTTTTCCGGGGCACATAACCAAGGAATCCGTTACGCCCTTGAACATTGGGTAGAAACAGAATTGGATGATCGATTTATTTTGATTACCAATCCGGACATTATTTTTACTCCAACGTATTTGGAAGAACTCTTAAAAGCAACGCGCGGGAAAGATGCATTCGGAGCGTTTGGCGGAAAATTATTGCGTGCGTACGGTGAGGGAATTGCAGATGAAGTCTTACGAGAAACCGTTCACTCTGATCGGATCGATTCAACGGGACTTCGATTTCATAAAAATTTTACGTTTACGGATCGTGGAGCGGGGGATCTTGATGAAGGGCAATATGATCAGGCGGAAGAGGTCTTTGGTTTGTCCGGTGCGCTTGTTTTGTATCGTGCTCGCGCGTTGCAATCGATTCGTTATCAGGATGAATTTTTTGATCACGATTTTTTTGCGTACAAAGAAGACGTTGATATGGCGTTTCGGATGCAGTATGCCGGATGGCAAGCGTGGTATGCGCCTCGTGCGGTTGCGTATCATTACCGCGGAATGTATGGCCAAGAACACATGGGCATTTGGGCGCGTATAAAAAATCGCAAAAAGAAATCCTTACATCGCAGTTATTTTTCCACACGGAATCATTGGTTGCTCTTGATGAAAGATTTGGATGCTGTTTCTGGTCTCATACTTTTTCCGAGATTGTTTGTTGCGGAAGTTGCACGATTGGGATACATCGTGACGCTCGAATGGAAAAATGCGAAAGCAATTTTTGACGCACTCAAACTTATTCCACGCATTTGGAAAAAACGACGCAACATCATGCAGACAAACGTTGTTTCCGGAAGAGCAATTCGAAAGAAGTTCGCGGAATAAAGAAGTAGAGAGTAGAAAGCATAAAGTAGAAAGGGTGATAGGAAGTTTTTTTACTTGTTTCCTTTGTCTCTTCCTTTCTACTCTCTACTTTCTACTATCCCACCCCCCCCCTTATGAAAAAAGATGTTTCCATTTTGATTGTCCACTACAACACACCAAAGTTGTTACGCCAAACCTTGAAAGGAATTTTTGCCATGCAATCCGCGGCTTCTTTTGAGGTGATTGTTGTCGACAATAATCCAAACATGCGTGTGGATGAACTCGTCCGTGGAGAATTTCCGGAAGTAAAGTTGCTTGTGTCTGACCAGAATGTTGGATTTGGAAATGGAATGAATTTAGCGATTGCAAACGCAAACGGTCGTTATTTTTTTGTGTTTAATCCAGATATTGCGATTACAGATCATGCGCTCGATGAGCTTATGAAGTACATGGATGCCCATCAAGATGTTGGAATGGTCGCACCTCGTCTTTCAAATCCGGACGGAAGTTTGCAGAGCAGTTGTTATCGATTCATGGGGCCGGAAATTATTTTGTATCGTCGTATTCCATTGCTTGCCAAGCTTCCATTTGCAAAAAAAGCCGTGGATCAGTATCTCATGAAAGATTGGAATCATACAGAAACACAAGATGTGGATTATGTGCTCGGTGCCGCGATGTTTGTGCGTCGTGAAGCGTATGAGGCGGTTGGTGGATTTGATCCCAACTATTTTATTTATTTTGAAGATCAAGACTGGTGCCGACGTTTTTGGAGAGCGGGATGGCGTGTTGTGTATCATCCAAAAGCGAATTTTGTGCATTATCATCGCCGTGAGACGGCAGAGGGGGGATTCTTTGGTCAAATGTTGAATCCACTCACGCGCAAACAAATGAAAAGTGCGATATACTACTATCGTAAATATAGAGGCGAGAAGCATCCGAGAGGGTAAAAATACTTGAGGTACAGATTACAAATGGTGGCATACAGATATACAGATTCCCATCCTCTTGTTTGTCTACATTTGTATATCCGTATTTCTTATCTGTAATCTGTACCTCAAACGATCTTTATGCCTCACACACGCTCGTTTCTTGAACAGTCTTCTCGTCGAACGCACGCCATCCGCCGTAAAATTTCTCTGCGGAAGATTTTTGTTTGGGTGTGTGCTGTTGTTTTGATTTACGGGGTGATTCTTGTGTTTGCATCTTTACAAGTCTACGCACACACAACAGATGCGATGTCCGCACTCACGCGCGCAAAATCAGAAGGAACGGCATTGCATTTTGAAACCGCCGATCAATCGCTTGTGGAAGCAGAGCGTGCATTCAAACAAGCAAAACGATTTTCTCCTTTTTTAAAGACGGCTGTATTTTTACCGTTTGTCGGTTCATCTTTATCTGAATCAGATGCACTTTTGACAGCGGGGTTAGACGTTGTCACATCACTTCAATCTGTTTCTGAGATTGGGCAAAGTGTTTTGCGATTGTCTGGATTAAATGAACAATATTTTCAAGACGTTCAAAGTGGAACACAACCACGTGTTTCTTTTTCTGACTTATCTCCACAAACAAAACAACTTGTCTTATCAAGGTTAGAAGCATCTTCCAATCAATTTTCTCTTCTTTCCAGCCGTCTTTCACTTGTGCAAGACGAGCTTGATCTTTTGTCTCAAAAAACGTCTATCGGCTCATTTGCTTCTGTCATCACCTCGGCAAAAGAAGATCTTGCACAAACACAAAGCACAATTGCACGCGTGAGTTTGTTTACCGATTTGGTTCCTGCATTCGCAGGACTCGGAAAGACTGCACACCATCTCATGCTTTTTTTGAATAACACAGAATTACGCCCAGCCGGCGGATTCGTTGGAAATTTTGGCATTGCGACCGTAACAAACGGATCCATTGACTCAATCAAAACCTCAGATGTTTACGCGCTTGATCGTTTGGCGGAGGCGCAACCAGGTACATCGCTTGAGGCAAAAGAACGGGCGCCCTTTGCGCTTCAAAAATACAACGCAACACCATACTGGTATTTCCGCGACGCAAACTGGTCACCAGATTTTTCAAGCAGTGCACAAAAAATGATTGCAAAATACAAAGAGGAGTCGTCTATGCTTCCTCCTGCACTTCGATCAACGATTCCGTATACAGATTCGATTGATGGTGTGATTGCGTTTACGCCAACATTTGCCGCACGCATTTTGCATCTTGTTGGACCCATTACGGTTTCAGGACAAACATTTACGTCGGAGAACATTACGGACAAACTCGAGTATCAGGTTGAATATGGATATGTTGGTCAAGGAATCCCAGAAGCACAACGCAAAGAAGTTATCGGGCAGCTTGTGGACGCCGTTGTAGAAAAAATGACGGACATGCCGCTTTCTGAGTGGGCGAGCGTGCTTATGCTCATGGAAGATGCGTTCCGCACAAAACAATTTTTTGTCTATCACACAAACACAGACGTGGAAAAAGTTTTGGTGCGCGCCGGATGGTCCGGAAATATTGTCGCACCTCCACTTGCGTCAGATGTTCAGCTTGTTGTGGACGCAAATCTTGCGAGTTTGAAAACAGACCCAGCGGTTGATCGCACGATTCGATACGAAATTGTGAAAGATGCAAATGGAAATCGCATTGGTCGAACCTCTATTACATATCATCACACGGGAACATTTGATTGGAAGACATCGCGTTACCGAACATACACAAGACTGTATGTTCCGCTTGGTTCGGAGCTTGTTCGTGTGACAGGATCATTGAAAAATGACAAAACACAAAATCCGAATGGAGATTCTGGTGCACCAGATGTTTCTTCGGAACTCGGTATGACCGTATTTGGCGCCTTCATTGCGATTGAACCTGGAGCAACCGGAACACTTACGTTTGAATACAAACTTGCAGACTCGGTTCGTGCAGCGATTGCAAGTCGTGCATACACATTGAGTGTACGAAAACAAGCTGGCGCGCAAAATCATGCGTTGACGCTCGACCTTGATTTTGGTAAGAATGTGCTACGCGCAAGCCCCTCAGAGGAAGCAAAAGAGTGGGGAGATACGCACTATCGTGCAACAACGATTTTAGATCAAGATAAAGAATTTCAGATTGGGTTGTAATATGTTTGCAAAAAAAATTGGGATTGATCTTGGAACAACAACGGTTCTTGTGTATGTTCCGAAACGAGGAATTATCATTCATGAACCATCGGTTGTTGCGGTTTCTTATACCGATAAAAAAGTTTTGGCCGTGGGAAAAGAAGCAAAAGACATGTTGGGTCGCACTCCGGACACCATCGTTGCGCGCAGACCACTCAAAGACGGCGTGATTGCAGATTACAGAACCACAGAAGCCATGTTGCGTTATTTTATCAACAAAGCGCTCGGAGGATTTCGATTGTTCCGTCCGGAAGTCATGGTTGCGGTTCCGGGTGGAATTACGTCTACGGAACGTCGTGCGGTGATTGATGCAACGCTCGCAGCGGGTGCAAAGGCAGCCTACATCATTAAAGAGCCGATTGTTGCCGCGATTGGAGCAAACATTCCAATCGGATCTCCGTCTGGTCACATGATCATCGATATCGGCGGAGGAACGTCAGAAATGGCCGTGATTTCGCTCGGAGGAATTGTGGCGTCTGAATCTGTTCGTATTGGGGGAGTGAAGTTCGATTTGGCGATTTCAGAATACATCCGCAGAAAATACGGACTTGCAATCGGCGAGCGCACTTCTGAAGATATTAAAATTCAAATCGGTGCGGCCATGTATCTTCCAGATAAATTATCGATGGAAGTAAAAGGACGCGACATGATTACAGGTTTGCCGAAGCTTATCGAAGTGACGTCTGACGATGTCACGGCCGCGATTCAAAATGAACTTGAAGGAATCATCGCAACCGTAAAAGAAGTGTTACACAAAACTCCGCCAGAACTTTCCGCGGACGTCATGGACAGAGGAATTGTTCTCTCGGGTGGATCATCACAGTTGCGCAGCCTCGATATTCTGATTGCAGAAGCAACAGGCGTGCCAACCTTTCTTGCCGAAGATCCGCAACAGTGTGTGGCAAAAGGAACAGGAATCGCTTTGGAAAATCTCGAGGCATACAAGAGAAGTATTTTTACGTCGTAGGATTTTTTGTAGATACGGATTACAGATGAATACAGATAGGGATGACGTGTCTGAAAAACATTTTTCGGAACCGAATATCTCCATCCGTATTCATCTGTAATCCGTATCTACCCATGTTTATGCCCCCCAACCTTCTCCCATCATCCAAACCCATCACCTACGCAATCGATGCGTCGTCTGCGAACAAAGCAAAACGAACTGGGGTGGAGATGTATGCGTTCCAATTGATTCAGAACATGAAAAAACACGCGCTCGCACAAAACGAGCGTGTGGTTTTGTATTCGCCAACAAAGCTCGAGGGCGTGCTTGCCGAGTTGCCAGACGGTTGGGAATCGCGCGTTTTAAACTGGTCGCTTCCATTTGGTTGGATGCAAGGGCGCGTCAGTTGGGAGTTGTTTCGAACGAAACCGGATGTGATGTTCGTTCCCGCACAAGGTTTACCACGCACGTTATCCCTCTCCCTTCGAGGGGGAGGGCATGGGAGGGGGGTTCCGTTCGTAACAACGATTCACGACATTGGATTTCGTCGTTTGCCGAATGTATATGATACAAAAAGTCGTAAGCGCCTTGAACACGTGACAAAACGTTCCATCCGAAAGGCGGCACATCTCATCACGGTTTCTGAATTCTCAAAGTCCGAGATCGTTTCCACTTACCACTCATCACCCGATCGTATTTCCGTCACACCTCTTTCGGCTGATACATCCATTTACAAACGTCTTTCTCACGAACACATCGAACTCGTTTTGCGACAAAATCGAATTGGCAGAAATTTTTTCTTGTACGTTGGGCGGCTCGATCAAAAGAAAAATGTAGAAATGATTATTCGCGCGTTCGATCAGTTTAAAGCGGATCGTGGAATTGGAGATCCGTATGAACTTGTGCTCGTGGGCGAGCCAGGATTTGGGTTTGTGTCCATGAAAAATTGGATCGATCATTCGACCTTTAAAGATCAGATTCATACACTTGGCTACCTTGAAGATGCGGACGTTGCTGCGCTCATGAATGCCGCAACAGCGTTTTTGTTTCCGTCCTGGTATGAAGGATTTGGTATTCCAAATGTGGAGGCGATGCAGTGCGGAACACCACTGATCGTTTCCGATATTCCTGTGCACAGAGAAGTTGTTGGTGATGCAGCAATATTCGTCACGCCATCAGAGCCAGAAGCTTGGGTGCGAGCCATGAGGCAAATCGCAGAAGACGCTTCGGTTCACGAGCGTCTGATCGAAAAAGGATCTGTTCGATCCGCCTTGTATGACTGGAACAAAACAGCGAGTCAAACATGGGAAGTTTTAAGGAATGTGGTAACATAAAAGCACTAAAATCTCATTTCTAAATGCTAAACAAGCGAGTTCTTGCTTTAGAATTTAGGATTTAGTGTTTCGTATTTTTCTTATGGATCAACTCCTCACTGAATTAAAACGTCTTGGCCTTTCGGAAAAAGAGGCGCAAGTGTATTTGTCTGCGCTTGAACTTGGTCCTGCACCTGTGCAAGACATTTCGCATAAAGCAAAAGTAAATCGTGCCACCACGTATGTCATGATCGAGGCATTGTCTACACGCGGACTCATGTCTACGTTTGTGAAAGGGAAGAAGCGATATTACGTTCCAGAAAGTCCAGAACGATTGCTTTCGATTCTGCGCATTCAACAAAAAGAGCTAGAAGAAAAACATGATGAGTTTCAAAAGACGTTGCCAATGTTGCTTGCGCTTTTTAATGCAGAAGGAGCAAAGCCGCAGATTCGGTATCTGGAAGGAGCGGAGGGATTAAAAACGCTTCGTGAAACGTTTGAAAAAATGGAAGGGGAGTTTGTACAGATTGTGCCGTATGATGATGTGCTTGCCACGCAAGAAATCATGTCTGATCACGAACGTCACATGCGCGAACTACATCTTGCAAATACACCGCATCGTATTTTGGCGGTGATGGAACATTCGGATCTCACAAAAATTCCAAAAGTTGGGGTGGGAGAAGTACGTGTTGTTTCCGCAAAAGAATTTCCAATGCACGGAGAAATCACCGTGCGGGGAAATCATGTCTTTTTATTTTCGTACAGATCTGCTGTGCTTGCGGTTGTTATTATTAGTAAAGAAATTTCAGACGCTGTCCGAGGCTTGTTTAATCTTGCGTGGAAGGGTGCGGAGAAATAAAAAAAAGATCGTCCTTTGGACGATCATGCGTGGAAGAGAAAGAGGTTGCTCGCCGGTGAAGGGAGCGGGTAAACGGATTCATTCAAAGAGCTGTAGAGCGAAAGAGGATTCGACAGACCGTAGCCGGGAAAAGAAGTCAGCTACCAGCGCCGCAGTGCATGTGAGGCCGTAAGGCGATCGGGTCCTCAAGGAGTGGATTCCTTGAGACCGCATACATGCGTAGGGCACGATTGGTTGCTTCATTCAATTCACGCGCGAGTTCAATCATGACACATCTCCTGGAGAGGAGCAGTCACAGAGAGACTCTGGATACGGGTTGTGGAACTCATACTCCCTCACTTGAGCAGACTCTGTGAAGCCGCTTGCCACCTCTTCCTTTCATTTGGAAGAGAACTAAAACCTACCACTTTTTTTCAAAATTGTCAACAGGAACGTTGTAGATACGGATTACAGATGAATACAGATAGGGATGACGTGTTTCAGAAAACGTTTTTCCGAAACGAATATCTCCATCTGTATTCATCTGTAATCCGTATCTCAAGCGTTCCCAATAAACAAAAAATACCCGGGCGGGTATTTTTTCTCGTTTTGAGGGAGAGAATGGTCTTTCGACCTATATACGTCACGAGAGATCATGAAGTAAATGGGGCGAGAGAATGGTTTTAGATACGATGATTCTAGGGGAGTGGGGTGAGGGTGAAGGGTCGAGGGATTAGAGAGAATTCAGAACATACGAAAGACTTTCGTATTCTCTGAAGACTGCGTGACGGGACTGTGAGAAATGGGTAGCTAATTCCATTTCGCACAGCCCGTCACGCGAGGTTCAACAAGCCATGAATCGCTGATCGTTTCGAAGTTCCGGTAACTTCGGCGTGTCTTTGATTTGGCAGAGGGTCCCTTTCGAGGTGCCCACAGAGTGTTCGGACGTGTGCCATCCTATTCGACGTTGTTGACCATCGAAGTTCTCTGTTTTCAACAAGTGGCATTTCGAGCGCCAGTCACTTTATAGCTCGATGTTGTTCAGCTGTGATAACCGATCTGCTTGTTGAGCACAGATCGATCTCCTTGGATGTCTTTCGACATGCTTACACCAACAGCTGAAAGTTGGTGCTGCGAACGGTACAGAAACGGTTCATGGATCCTCCTTGATCCTACGGCGTTTTTTTTGTACCCGTCCTCGGAGACGCGAGTGAAGACGGGGGGGTTGAAACGCATGTATACGACCGATGCCGGTGCGACCGAAAGCTCACGATGAGGCGGTGCGAGTGGCGATCGGGTCGTGTTTCCATACAGGTATGCGCATCCTGCAGGCAGCTCGCTTTGCATAAGACTTTGGGTTTGGGGCGCGTGCGTGTTGTTCAAATTGCCCCGTACAAGGTTCTTGCTGAAAGAACCAAGAATCCCTTCACTTCACGCCGACCGCCTTATGCGATCATATTAAATCGGCGCTGCTTCGTCACAGTTTCTTTTGCATGGATCCTCCTTGATCCGTGATGTTTCGCACGTGTCCCATGGTGTTGGCGGGGACGACGAGCTTGGTTATAGCACTCAATGTGACTTTTTATTCCGTATTTGCACGCCTTGTTTGCTTCGGAAACATTCCTCGCAAAGTGGCATTGCATGTCCGACAGAAAGTCACGACACTCGAGCAGCTGTGCATTCACCAGCCCGAGTACAATTTCGATAGTCGCCGATAATAGACTTGGCTTTCGGGGTGTGGCGCTTTTTGGCGGCTCATGGCGCGCAGTGTGTAGCGAAACCCCTATTCTGATCTGTTCTTGTCAGATGCAGAAAACCTCGGACGCATGTCCCTTCACGCCGACCGCCTTATGCGATCATATTAAATCGGCGCTGCCTCGTCACAGTTTC
>Ga0156561_163_pt1 | contig 22726 bp, 20 predicted proteins | sample RifOxyB2_FD_111956 | JGI IMG/M metagenome (GOLD analysis project Ga0156561, IMG submission 111956) | Candidatus Uhrbacteria bacterium RIFOXYB2_FULL_45_11 | reverse complement strand
TCTTTTGTATCAACAATATGAGCCGCGACGATCTTTCCTGTCTTTTTGCTGATATTTGCCGTTTTAATTCCGGATCCGCCACGTCCTTGAACTTTGTATTCAATGAGGTCCGAGCGTTTTCCGTATCCGTTTTCCATCACAACCAGAATTTCCTTTTCTCCCGGTTTCTTTGAGCTGCCACCTGGAATGATTCCCATTCCGACCACAGAATCATCGCCCTTAAGCTTGATTCCACGAACGCCGGACGCAACGCGGCCCATTGGGCGCACGCCTTTCTCCTCAAAGCGAACCGCTTGTCCGCCAGAAGTTACAAGCATGATCTGGTCTTTTCCAGATGTTGGGCGAACCCATTGCAGGTTGTCGCCATCTTTCAGCTTAATCGCGATCAGTCCAGATTTGCGCACCGAGTCATATTCAGACAAATCTGTTTTCTTGATCGTTCCCTTGTTTGTCACCATGAGCAAGAACTTTGAATCCGCGAGCTCGTCCATTGAGAGCGATGCAGAGACAGACTCGCCAGGTGCGAGCTGAAGGAAGTTTACGAGCGCCTGGCCCTTTGCAATACGCGATGCTTCAGGGACGTCATACGCCTTAAGCTGGAAGACGCGACCGCGTGAGGTGAAGAACAATAAGTCTTTGTGTGTGGTTGTTGAGAACACTTGTTCTACTTCATCCTCATCTTTTGAGGCCATTCCAACAACTCCTTTTCCGCCACGCTTTTGTGTGCGGAAGGTGTCTGGATCGATGCGTTTGATGTATCCCGCTTTTGTGATCATCACAACCGTTTCTGTATCAGGCACAACGTCTTCAATCGAAAACTCTTTGATTCCTGATTTGATGATTTGTGTGCGACGAGGTGAAGCGTATTTCAATTTTAATTCTTCCACTTCTTTTGCAATCACCGCCATCATCTTTTTTGCACTCGCAAGAATAGATTCAAGTTCTTTAATGAGCGCCATTTTTTCTGCGTATTCTTGTTCGATGCGCAATGTCTCCAGGTTTGCGAGCTGTTGCAAACGCATGTCGAGAATCGCGACGGCTTGGCGTTCAGACAATTTAAATTGTTTGATCAAGTTTAAGCGCGCTTCTTCTTTGTCTTTTGATTTCTTGATGCACGCAATGATTTTATCGATCTGCGCGAGGGCGATGCGGAGCCCCTCAAGAATGTGTGCACGATCAAGAGCGCGTGTGAGCTCAAATTGTGTTCGACGTTTTACAACCTCTTGGCGATGCTTCAAGTATTCCTCCAAAATCATCTTTAAATTGAGCACGCGAGGCAAAATTCCGCCATCCACAAGCGCAAGCATGTTGTAGTGAGTCGACTCTTGAAGTTGTGTTGTTTGATACAGTCGGTTGAGCACTTTTTTTGGATACGCATCTTTTTTCAGTTCAACAACAACACGTACTCCTTCAGAAGTTGATTCGTCTCGCAAGTCTCTGATACCCTCAATCTTTTTATCGCGTACATTTTGCGCAATACGAATAAGAAGGTTTGCCTTATTGACTTGATAAGGAATTTCCGTGATGACGATGGCAAAATTTCCTTTTTTATCTTCAACAATATCTGTCTTTCCACGCACAACCACTCCCCCACGACCCGTCGCGAGAGCCGTTTTAATGTCCGCATTACTGTACGCAATTCCACCCGTTGGAAAATCTGGACCTTTCACGATTTCGGAAAGGTCTTCAATGGATGTATCTTTGTCTTTAATGAGTGCAAGCACTGCATCACAAACCTCTCCAAGGTTGTGTGGTGGAATGTTAGACGCCATTCCAACCGCGATTCCAACCGTTCCGTTGATGAGCAAGTTTGGTAATTTTGCGGGCAACACTTTTGGTTCTTTGTGTGTTCCGTCAAAGTTTGGAATGAAGTCAACCGTTTCTTTTTCAATATCAACCAACAATTCTTCTGAGATGGTTTCAAGTTTTGCTTCTGTGTAACGGTAGGCAGCCGCAGGATCCCCATCGAGCGAACCAAAGTTTCCTTGTCCGCGAATGAGTGGATAGCGCATGGAAAAATCTTGCGCCATACGCACGAGCGAGTCATACACAGCGGAATCTCCGTGCGGGTGATATTTTCCAAGTACGTCTCCAACAACAGACGCACACTTTTTAAACTTCGCGCTCGAGCGAAGTCCTGTTTGCCACATGGAATACAAAATACGGCGGTGAACGGGTTTCAGTCCATCGCGAATATCCGGAAGCGCACGCCCAACAATGACAGACATGGCGTAATCCAAGTACGACGTTTGCATTTCATCGGCGATGCTGCGACGTTCAATACGCCCAATTCCGTTCAATGAAACATCTTGAACTTCTTCTTCGGATTTTTTTCCCGTTTCATCAGTTTTCTTTGTTGCCATATCATTGCGTTGAAGTTTGTTTCAATTCTTCTTTCACATTATCTAAAATCGCTTGTTCGGCTTTTTGTTTATTTTCAAGTGTCTGCTTTGCTTGTTCAAAAAAGGCTTTCATTTTATCGAATGTTTCCTGTGATTTCTGTCCCAGATCATCTTCTCCAATGAACTGTTGCTTTGTTTGATCGACTTTTACAGAAATGGTCTGTTGCGAATCTTTAAACGATTTTTGTAATACGCGAGCCACCGTGAAATACCAGCCAACAGCCATGAACACCACAAAGAGAAAGATGGTCGCGGCAAGCCAACGCTTTTGTTCACGCGTCATCGGGCGCAAGGAAACGGGTCTCACCTTCTTTTGCATACATTATTTTGAAAGCGTCACAATGAGCATGTCTTCTTCTGGTAAATCCTTACGCGCCACTTTGTATTTGTTCATTTCTTCTTTCTTTGTTCCAGCCATTTCTTTCAAAAAGTTGCTGAGTGGTTGTAATTCTTCTTTCAGACTCGGCAATTCATACGTCATTGGAATGACAACACGAGGTTCAATTTGCGCAATCACCTCAGCGGCAAGTTTTGGTGTGAGCACACGCCCACCACCGACTGGAATCATGAGGATGTCGATGTTTTCGAGTTCCTGTAATTCTTTATCGGTCAGAGCGCGGTCAAGTGAGCCCAAATGTGCAATGTGCATCCCTTCGCACTCAATGCGAAAAAGATTGTTTGCCACACGTACACTTTTTACTTCCCGTTTAAGCGGTGCATCCACGCCATACATAAAAACCTGCCGAACCTCAAACTCACCCGGCATATCAATGACTTGGGGTGCTCCAGCAATGGCGGATAAATTATTTGCATCTTCTTCATCATGCGAAACCAAAACGACGTTTGCCTCAAGCGTACGAGGAAAACGTAATCCAGTTGCATTATCATATGGGTCCACAACAAGCGTCACTTCCCCTTCTGATGTATTGGTAATGATCTCAAAACACGAAAGTCCGTTCCAGATAATTTGCATACGTGGGAGATTATAACACATTCATCCTAAGCTTCCTCTGCGAACGCTTCTTTCCAGTACGAAATTTCTTCTTCGATTTCTTTTAAATCTGGATCTGGCTCTGTAACCAAAAATCCTTCTTTATACATTTGAACTTTGCCTTTGATTTCAGATACTTGGCCTTCATCGCCTTGTTTTGCAAGATCAAGAAGTTCTGCAAGTTTGCCTTCAATCATTTTTACGTGATCATTCCATTTTTGAAGCAACGCATCATACGCAGCGGTATCTGCGCTTACGTGTGATTTGATTGCCTCACCAAGCTTGGACTTTGCAACCGCAATTCCATCAACGACTTGGTAAATTTGTTCAGGCGATAAATTCTCGGCAAGCAAATCACTGCGGATAAGCTCATCAAGGTGAACACCGGCATTCAAATGCGGTTCGATCACCTTCTTTACCGTATCTTCAACATGTTCCAAAACAAGCTGATTCATCTTCCCTTCTTCCTTTGTGTGAATGAGTTCGTCATACGCATGACGGTACGGATACTCTTTCACTCCAACATCATGAAACACACGACGAATCATAGCTTCGTCAGCGGTTTTATCAGCCTCAAGATCATCGTGAATTTTTTGCGCCTCCGCTTTGATTTCATCTGGAAGAGTTGGAACAAAATGATGAATGGCGTATTGAAATTCATCAAGAAGGGCTTTTTGCGGGTGGGACATACAAAAGAGAATAAAGAAGTGAGAAGAGAAGAAGTCGAGAAGCAAAGGCAAGAAACAAAAAATCTTTTCGATTTTTGTATCTTCTTAGCTTCTCTTCTTCGTTTACTTCGAAATTGTACTTGAGCCTCGTCATATTGACAATCGACCAAAAATAGGATATCCTCAAGCGTCGTGAAATTTCTCACAGACAAAAGGAGGTGCACATGACATAAAGGCAATCAACGCCTTTGTGGGCTAGACAATGAGTACCAAAAACATGGGTAGAACCACTGTTCAGGGCGGTCATTACAGCGGCGCGAATATGAAGTTTCGTCTGCATCGTCGTCGCGAACGTGCGCTTGCGAAAGCGTATTGTCGCGATCCTGAGCATGCGGACGGAGCCACGATTCCCGAAGCGCGGCGCATGAAGCATTGGCTTTGCTGGGATGACATCCATTGTCACCACTGGCGTCTGCGCCTCGACACGTTCTTTCTTGCGCATCTCAACCGGCCGGCCGAAGAAGCGCTCCGGAAACTGGAGCGTCGGCACCATCGCGACTCGTACCAGGATCGCATGATCCGTAAGGAAGCTCGCGAATATCTCGAGTTCGCGAGCAAGTACGACTGGTATGACTTCGTGATCGACGAGGATGGCATCATCCGCGCGCCCGAAGACTGCATCTGGTTTCTCCCCTAGACCCCTTAGACCCAACCCTGTTGGGTCTTTTTATTACGTCGCTCGCGAGCGGCGTAATTTATTTTCCTTCATCCGTTGACATGCGGCTTATTATCGGATACATTCTCTCCTTCGCATTTCCGCGAAGCCTCAGGTCACAAACGAGGATCCTCATGAAGGAGACATCGATGCGAACGTTCTTGCTCCAATGCGTTGTGCTCATGTTGGCACAACTTTCCGCTGGGTATCTCATCCCCGTCCTGACCTTTTCACTTTTCCCGGAACTCCCGCCTTTCGCACAGGCTATCGGAGAATCACTCGCACACATCCTTGTGTGGTGCGTGATCGGGTTTGAATCCTTGGCACTTTTCAGTGGAATCTTCTTCGGGAAATTCCTTCTGCACAAATACTTTACAGAGCCGTTCGTCGAGGGCCTCGCGGAAGGGCTTGCGCAAAGCTTTTGTGCCGAACGAACAAAAGACCCCAAACTCGCTGAACCTTAACCAGGTTCTTTTTATTTTGTCCCTCATTTCCCCTTCTTTCTTGACCTTTTCCTTCCTTTCTATTACACTCTCCTCACTTATTAATTCTAGCCCCGTTGGACCGTTTCCGCCTTTGTGCAAGAAATCGTCTGGCGGAATATTTTTGTATGAAAGACACACAGACAGAGTTTCAAAAACTGATGGAGGAAGGACAATATTTGAATATCCCAAAAGTGGGAGACGTTGTTACCGGAAAGATCGTTGGATCCGGACGCCGTGAAATCCGTATCGATTTGAACGGAATTGCAACAGGAGTTGTACGCGGCCGTGAGCTTTTCACAGGCGGTACAGAAGTTGGCGACATGAAAGCAGGAAGCGAAGTCGAAGCAACCGTTATTGAACTTGAAAACGAAAACGGAGAAATGGAACTTTCATTCCGCTTTGCAGGTCAAAAGAAAGCTTGGGAAGAATTGCGTCGCTTGTTCACAACTGGTGAAACATTTGATGTCAAAATTTTGGAAGCAAACAAAGGTGGTCTCATTGTGGCTGTCCAAAACATCACAGGATTCTTGCCAGTTTCTCAACTCTCTCCAGAACACTACCCACGCGTAAGCGGTGGAGACAAAAATAAAATTCTTGAAAAATTGCGTTCTTACGTTGGTTCAAAAATGAACGTACGCGTGATCGACGTAAATGAAACAGAAGAAAAATTGATCGTTTCAGAAAAAACCGTTTGGGAAGATACACAAAAGAACGTCATCTCTAAATTTGGTGTTGGTGACACGATTGAAGGTGAAGTAACAGCGGTTGCGGACTTCGGAGCCTTCGTGAAATTTGATTCTTTGGAAGGTCTTGTTCACATTTCAGAAATCGCTTGGCAACGTATTGATCACCCACGTGATCTTCTGAAGATCGGACAAACGGTTAAGGCAGAAATCATCGGTATTGAAGGAAGCAAGATTTTCTTGTCCATGAAAAAGTTGATTCAAGATCCATGGGCAGGCGTTGCAGAAAAATACAAAATCGGAGAAATGGTTGAAGGAACCGTGCTTAAAGTAAATCCATTTGGATTGTTCGTAGAACTCGATCCAGAAATCCATGGTCTTGCGCACGTTTCAGAACTTTCTGACAAACCTGTTACAGACGTAACACAAATTGCAAAACCAGGTGATGTCATGTCCTTCAAGATTGTTTCTATTGAACCTAAAGAGCACCGTCTTGGTCTCTCACTCAAAACAAAATCAGAATCAGAAGGAACAGAAACCGAAAAAACAGCAGAATAATTTGTACGGGTGGGGCATGCCCCACCCCTATTTTTCTATGAAACCACTTTCAAAAAACGTGATCATTGCAATTCTTGCAATTCTCGTTATTTCCGTCATTTTCTCAAACTACACCATCAAAAACGACAAACCAGAACAGGTAAACCTCGCGAAAGTGGTTGAACAAATTCAAGCAGGAAGTGTGTCTGCCATTGATATTGAAGGAACAGACATTCGCATCACACTCAAAGACGGAGCAAAGCAAACAACACGCAAAGAATCGATCGTTTCTTTGCCTGAAGTACTCATTGATTACGGTGTCACAGCGGAACAATTACGTAACGCAAACATCACTGTAAAAGATCGCTCTGCGCGCTCGTATTTTATGGGAGTGATTCTGCCATCACTCCTCCCCCTCTTCCTTCTCATAATCGTGTTTTGGTTCATGCTTCGCCAAATGCAAGGGGCAAACAGTAAGGCCATGCAATTTGGAAATTCAAACGCAAAAGAATTCAACAAAGATCAAAAACAAAAAGTCACGTTTGCAGATGTTGCAGGAGCAAAAGAATCAAAAGAAGAATTACAAGAAGTGGTTGAATTTTTGAAGAGTCCAAAAAAGTTTTCCGATCTTGGCGCAAAAATTCCAAAAGGTGTTCTCCTTATGGGGCGCCCCGGAACAGGAAAAACATTGCTCGCTCGAGCCGTCGCTGGTGAAGCAGGTGTTCCCTTCTTTCACATGAGTGGATCTGAATTCGTTGAAATGTTCGTCGGAGTTGGAGCATCTCGTGTTCGCGATTTGTTTGCACGCGCAAAAAAATCTGCGCCATGTATCATCTTCATTGATGAAATTGACGCCGTTGGTCGCCAACGCGGTTCTGGAATGGGCGGATCTCATGACGAACGCGAACAAACCCTCAACCAAATCTTGGTTGAAATGGATGGCTTTGAGGCAAACTTAGGTGTCATCGTCATTGCAGCCACAAACCGCCCAGACGTTCTTGATCCTGCACTCTTGCGCCCAGGTCGATTCGACCGCCGCGTGATTCTGGATCTTCCAGACATTAATGAGCGCGAAGCCATTTTGAACATTTACGCAAAGAACAAACCACTCGTTGCAGAAATCAACTTGCGCCGTGTGGCAGAACGTACCGCCGGATTTGCCGGAGCGGACCTTATGAATCTTTTGAACGAGGCTGCCATTCGCGCAGCGCGTCGCAACGATAATAAAGTCACACAAGAAGACGTTCTTGATTCCATCGAAAAAGTCATGCTCGGCCCCGAGCGCAGAAGCTCTGTCATGAGCAAAGAAGAAAAGAAAGTAACGGCGTATCATGAAGCAGGACACGCGATCATTGCGCACGTCCTTCCAAATTCAGATCCTGTCCATAAAGTCTCCATTATTCCTCGCGGAAGCGCGGGTGGATACACCATGAAAGTTCCTGGTGAAGACAAAAAACTTCACAAGCGTGCAGAATTCTTGGCAGACCTCGCGGTTATGCTCGGAGGGTTCGTTGCAGAAAAAGAAACGTTTGGGGACGTCACAACCGGCGCCTCTGACGATCTTCGCAAAGCATCACGTCTTGCGCGTGAACTCGTCACACGCTACGGCATGAGTGACACACTCGGACCTCGCGTGTTTGGAGAAGCGGATGAAATGATCTTCCTCGGAAAGGGATCACATGATCACAGAAACTATTCTGAAAAAACAGCAGAGCTCATCGACCTTGAAGTTGAAAAACTCATCAATGGTGCGCTCGAGACAACTCGTGGTATAATTCGAAAAGAAAAAATTCACCTGGATAAGATTGCAAAAGCTCTTCTTGAAAAAGAAGTTCTCGAAAAAGAAGAATTCGATGCACTCTTTGCAGGCAGCAATGCGGTAGAACCAAAATCCTACACAGCATAATCTTATCGGACTATATGAGTAACAAAAATTCCACAGCGATTTATCGAACGCTTTTGCGTGAGGCCTGGCGCCTCACCTGGCAACGTAAAACGCTGTGGATTTTTGGTATCTTCGCTGCCTTTGTTTCAACGGGCGGGGTCATGGATGTTGCCACAACAGGCATTCGTCGTGTGCAAGTTGGTGGTTCCTTGCTCCAACAACTTTTTGACTCATCTTTTTCTGGATACACTCAAATGGGAAAATACATCGCTCAGATGCAGATGTTTGGATCCTTTCAAATTTCTATCATGATCATTTTCATGACCCTTATCATGATTGGTCTTCTCTTTCTTGCCGTCTTATCCCAAACATCCCTCGTTCATGGAATAAAAGCTTCCACACATGAACACCCAAACATCATTCGCAAGCGCGCACACGATCACCTTTTTCGCATTTTCACCATTGATGTTCTTACAAAAGTTTCGGGTGCGGTTCTCATCTGTATCACAACACTTCCAATGCTCTGGTATTACGCGGAATTCACTACCTATAGTTTTTCCATTGCATTTATTCAGATCTTGATCTTTTTCCCTGCAGTCCTCATCTTAAGCATCCTTTCCATTCTCTCTGTTATTCACGTAATAGAAACAGAATCAACTGTCGTGGAAGCCATCACAACGGCGTGGCAAATTTTCAAAACACATTGGCTCGCAACACTTGAATACGCCTTTATCCTCTTTTGTCTGATCAGCATTTCGTGTTTCATTCTTCTTGGAATCATTATTTTTCTCAGTGTTCCCTACGCCATCGTTTATACAGCTTCGCTTCTGACAGGATCTTTCGTCATCTTTGTCGTTGCAAATGCCTTGTATGGTCTGTTTGCTCTTGCAGTCGTATTTGCCTTTGGCGGTGGAATCGTAACGTTCCAGTACAGTGCATGGTATCTTTTTTACAAACGCACAGAACACCGTTCACATCCTAAACTTCCCATCGCAAAAATCTTAAGATTCTTCACACGAACGTAATTGCGATGATTATCAAAACAAAGTAAACTGAAGAAGAAATATCTTCAGTTTTTGTTTATGTCGAATGATACCCAAAGCATCGAAGACTTGTTGCAACATGTCGGCGCAAAAAGTGCAGAAGCGTCTGCAGGAGCCCCCTCCGCCGCAACCGCACTTTCAGATAAAATGCACGATGTTCGCTTAAAAGAAAAAGAAACAGAAACGGCTGAACTCGCAAAAAAATCTGGGTTCGCGTATGTGAACCTGAAAGGGTTCCCCATTTCTCCTGATGCGCTTAGACAAGTTCCAAAAGAACAAGCAGAAGCCATGAAAGCGGTTTGTTTTTTGTACACAGGAACAGAAGTACGCCTTGCAGCGGTTGATCCAAAAAGTCCGCAAGCAAAAGAACTGATTTACCAAATCGGCGAGCGCACAAAAGCAAATGGTGCGGTCTATCAAATTTCAGACGAGAGTTTTCGTATCGCGCTTAAGGCGTATGACACGCTCCCCATCATCAAAGCCATCATCAAAGGTGTAAAAATCACCGATGAAGAATTACAAATCTTTCAATCAAAAATGAAGTCTTATGGCGATGTCCAAGGCGTTATTGGATCTGCCTCCATTACAGACATCATCACCATTGTCATTGCAGCAGCTCTCCAGTTTGGAACATCAGACATTCATATTGAGGCAGAAGAAAAGAAAATCATTATCCGATTGCGTATTGATGGAATCCTTCAAGAAGTCGCGTCTCTTGATGCAGATCTTTGGAAAAAGATTATCGCGCGCATCAAACTTATTTCCGGACTCAAAATCAATGTCACAGATCGCCCACAAGATGGTCGCTTTACCATCTTTCTGAAATCCGGTGATACAGATGTTCGTGTTTCAACCATCCCAACCGCCTACGGAGAGTCTGTGGTTATGCGTATCTTAAAACCAAGCGCCATTAACGTGGAGTTTTCACAACTTGGATATCGCCCACTCGCGGAAAAACGCTTATTGAAAGAGATCGAGAAACCACACGGTATGGTCATGACAACGGGGCCTACAGGTTCTGGTAAAACCACCACACTGTACGCGATCCTTCGTAAGCTCAACACGCCTGGTGTAAAGATCATTACCCTTGAAGATCCAGTCGAGTACAAGCTTGAAGGGATCAACCAGTCTCAAATCGATCACAGCAAGAACTACACGTTCGCGGGCGGACTTCGTTCCATCCTCCGCCAAGACCCGGACGTTGTGATGGTCGGAGAAATTCGTGATCTTGAAACCGCTGACGTTGCCATCAACGCCGCGCTCACAGGACACTTACTTCTCTCCACTCTGCACACAAACGACGCCGCAGGTGCAATCCCCCGCTTTATCTCGATGGGCGTAAAACCCTTCCTCCTCGCTCCTGCTCTCAATGCGATTATCGGACAACGTCTGACGCGAAAGATCTGTACAAACTGTAAAGAACAAGTACAGCTGTCGCCCGAGCAACTCGAGTTCGTTAAAAAAGTTGCAAGCGCGATTCCGGCAGAGTCCGGAGAGGTTGTTGCAGCAGAAACCGAGTGGAAATTCTTTAAAGGCAAAGGCTGTGACGCGTGCAACAAATCCGGTTACAAAGGCCGACTCGGTATTTATGAAATTCTCACCATGAGTGATGAAATTAAGGCGAGCATGTCTGAACAAATTTCAGAATATCAAGTGCGCGAGCTCGCAAAGAAACAAGGAATGACCACCATGCAACAAGACGGAATCCTGAAAGTCCTCGATGGTCTCACGACTGTTGATGAGATTCTGCGTGTGGCGGGTGAAACATCTTAATCATAAATACCAGCTTACAGCTGGTATTTATGTATATAAAAACCGCCGAGAACGATTACGCAACGGCGGCATGAAAGAATTCCAATTCCGAATCTGGAACATTGATGGTAAAGATATCTGGGGAAAGAACTTCGTCTTTTGCACAATCAGGACATTCTTTGAAACGAAGAATGATCCCCGTTCGCCATATATCCAACCCTGCTTTTTGCAGCAAAATACGCGCTTCATGGATCGACAAATCAAGTCGCAATCCACAGCACTGATGAAATATACGTACTCGTTTTGGGTCTCCGCACAACGCACAAATATGAACAGTCGTTTTGTCTGGAGGACTATTAACCCTTTCGCAAACGTCACACAAAGGGGACATGAACCCACCATCACTTGTTCACACGAACAAGGAAACAACCTACCGTAAATTTCTATTCTTGTCAACACAAAACCCGCCTGATTTGGCGGGTTATTTGCTCCTTATTCTCCAACCCTTCGTCTTCGAACGACTCCTCCTGAAAGGAGTGTTTTAACGGTTGGTGGTTTTTCTTCTTTTTCAGCCCCAAATAATTCGGCGGCTCTTTGAGCAAATACATCTACCATAACGGCAAATTTGTTTGCATCAATACTTTTATCTGGAACATCTTTTACAAGAAGATCCGCTTTTGCATCATCTTTCTTCTCTCTTATCGTTCCATCTATTGTCACGACGATCGGCTCTTTTTTATCCTTTGGCGTATATTCAATCCATGAATCAATCCCATGCCAAAAGTCTAATGGACTATCTTCTTTCTTCCCAACAGATGTATAGAATTTAAGTCTTTTTAAATCTTCCGGCGACTCCAAACCTAATAACTTTGCAACCCGATTTCGCAATTCATTTGAAAACGGTTTTTTTGGTGATAACGGATTATCCAAATAATATTTTCGGATAAGATCCATTGCACGCTCTCTGTGCGCGTGCCCTTCCGAATCAACAATTTTTGCAAGTTCTGCTTTATATTCAGGTGACACCCTAAACTTCCCGAACAGGTCATCTTCATTCATCCCTCCTGTATACATCTCGCGTCTTAGCTCTCTCATAACATTAAAAAAATATTTCTCTTGTTTTGTCTCCAAGAGCTGTGAATTTTATACGTTTAGTGTAACGGATCCCTGATTCCTTTTCAAGACCTTTTTCTGGCCATTCAATCAAGAACACATTTTTTTTATCTTCCATCATTTCTTCAAGTCCGAGCGATCGAATTTCTTCCGGTGTTTCAAATCGATAAAAGTCCAAATGAATCACGCGTTCGATTGTTGGATGATTCACGATCGCATACATGTTCATGATGGAAAACGTTGGGGACCTGACAGGTTCTGTGTAGCCAAACGCTTCGAGAATCCCCTGAACAAACGTTGTCTTCCCTGCCCCAAGATCTCCTTCAAGAAACACAACATCACCACCAACAAGTGTTGACGCAAATTCGTGTGCAATCTGTTTTGTTTGTTCGAGAGAATTGGAAATCATAGAAGTCTCATGTTTGGATTTGCTTGAAGCGTAAGTGGATCCACAAAATCTTTTTGCTCTGCGCGATGCAATCCTGCGATCGCAATCATGACGGCGTTATCGCCCGAGAGCGAAAGATCTGGGGCGTGAAATGTTACGTCTGGGAATTGTTTTGCGAGTTCATTCGAGAGTGATTCTCTGAGCGCACGATTCGCAGAAACGCCACCCGATAAGATGACGGATTTTGGAGCGAATCGTTGTACAGCTGAAAGTGTCTTGATCGTGAGAATATCGACAACGGCTTGTTGAAATGAAGCGGCGATGTCAGGGATGTTGGAAAGGTTTGAGATGTCTGAAAGGTCGCTTTGCCTGCCGGCAGGCAGGGAAAGGTTAGATTGCAAATACACCCGGACAGCGGTCTTTAATCCGGAAAAAGAAAAATCAAAGTCGCCGCTTTCAAGCATGGGGCGCGGAAATGCAATCGCGTTTGGATTTCCGTCGAGAGCCATTTTCGAAATTGCCGGCCCGCCGGGATATCCGAGTCCAAGAAGTTTTGCGACTTTATCGAACGCCTCCCCTGCCGCATCATCGCGCGTCATGCCGATCGGTTCATACTGACCATGATCGCGCATGAGAAATAGTTCTGTGTGTCCTCCGGAGACAAGAAGGCAAAGAGCCGGAAAAGCGGGCGTAGGTGTTTGTGACCAAACGGAATACACATGACCTTCAAGATGATTTGTTGCAACGAGTGGTTTGTTCCAAAGCCATGCGAGTGTTTTGGCGAGTTCGACGCCAATACGGAGCGCGGCAACAAGCCCCGGGCCCGCCGTCACGGCAATCGCGTCGATCTCATGACCATCACGAGAAACGCCGAGTTCAAGCAGCATAGGAAAAATCGCGCTCACGTGTTCACGTGCGGCGACTTCTGGAACAACACCACCGTATATTTTGTGAAGATCGATCTGCGACGCGACCAAACTTTTTTCAATCACAATGACGCCATCGTTTTTTGAAACGATACTCATCGCTGTTTCATCGCAGCTCGATTCAATCCCTAAAATACGCATACTTAACAATGAAATAATTCTTCAAACGTCTCTTTTGTGTTTGCGCCATTTTCAAGAACGGCTCGAAGCGCTTGAATAACAGGAAGTGTCTTTACGGTTTTTGTTCCGAGCTTCTTTACAAGTGAAGGAAGCGACTGACATCCCTCACTTTTTATTTCACATGTAGACGATGTTGCAAGCGCACGACCAACCGAATGATTGGATGAATAGGTGCTCATTCCCGTTGCCATAAAGTCCCCAAGTCCAGCCTGACTCAATGCATAAGAAGGATCAGCCTTTAATGCGCGCATGATTGTGATCATTTCTTGAACACACTCTGCAACAAGCCAACCTTTCCGGTTATCTCCCCACTCAAGTCCGGCAGCGATTCCAAGTGCGATCGCGTAAATATTTTTAAGGACGCCCGCAACTGCAACGCTCTTCATATCGGACGCAAACGTAAGATGCAAATCCTGTTCCGAAAAAATAGCATCAAGACGTTTAAAGTCTGCAAGCGATTTTGTTCCAACGCACGCAGCACCCCCATGACCATCAATCAGTTCTTCTGCAAGCATGGGTCCAGAGAGAAGTGCGATTGGCTGACCTTTTGGGAGGATATCTCGGGCAAGGCCATCAATCAAGAGATGTGTTTTTGTTTCGATCCCTTTTGAGACAAACACGCACAGTGTTTTCTTTTTAAGATGCGGCAAAATGGGTTTGACGGCCACACGCAAAATCCAAGACGGTACGCAGAAAAATAAAATGTCCGCTTCTGAAACCACTGTTTCAAGCGATTTTTGATGTGGAACTTTTGAGGAATCAACGTCCCATTGTTCTATCTGCGCACCCGAGTGTGAAATCAAGGTTACAAGAGCTGACCCGATCTCGCCCGCCCCAATAAACGAGACATGTGTTTGATGTTTCATAGTGAGAATAGTTTACCACGACACCTCAAAAGACTTGTACTTGCCACGTAAATTATCTTGACAATCGGGCAATTCGCCGATAGAATTCTCTTTCCAATCGAATATCGTTGGAATAAGGAGGGCAGATGACACGACATTTTTTTGAAACAGTGGAAAAAACCGTTACGCATGTCACCCTATCACCTTCAGGTATTTTGCTTGCAGGAATTGTGGGATCACCAAGGCCGCTCGAATATAACAGCATCGCCTTTTGGAACATGCATACCGGAGAACTTTTTCATCGAATCAAATGGGGATTCCGTAGCGTTGGTCTCTGTTGGTCACCAATAGACAAGCATCTTTTTGAAATCGGAGAATATCACAATGTGCGAGAAATCTGGTTTGAAGATGAAAATCTTGACAACGAACGACAAACGGAACACGCGCGTGAGATCGGAGGATCTGAGCAATCCTATCTTGCATCATCTCCACAAGGAGAAGTTGTACAACTCACTTCAAGCGGGGTCTTACAGTTCTTTAAACAAAAATGCACGGTCTTTTTAAGAACTCAAGGTGCAACATGCCTTACGTTTTTTGATCGCGGACACTATCTGGCCATCGGAACGAAACACGGCGAAATCATCTACGTGGTTCGCAACAAAGATGGTTCGTGGACAGAATCTTCCACACGTATTCCAACTGGTCATCCTATTTACACCATAAGCTCAGATAATGACTGGACGATCGCCGTTGGACACGAAAGAGAAATTACCATTCTCGACGAGCGAAGCATTCAAAAATATTCTGTGCCCTACAAAGCAAATATTCTTACGTTCGGCGCCAGAAACACACTCATCGTGGGAACGGATCATGGAATAACGACGTACCGATATTCCCGTGATCATTTCGCGATTCAAACGGAAGTCGTTGCCGCACGCACAACGTCCATCACACTCACTCCAAACAAGCGACGCATGATTACGAACTCAACAAATCATGAAGCATTCGCCTTTTCACCAGAAGTCTATCTTGTCTAATCCACAACTCCTTCTTTCCACCAATTTCATGGTGGTTTTTTATTTCTGCCTCAAACAAAAAAGCCGTGAAAGAAATCACGACTTAGGAGGTCTGCCTACCAATCCGTACTTGAGGACGAGGACGAAGAGCTGCTGTCGCTCCACGAACTGCTCGACGAAGACGAATCACTTCCGCTCCACGAAGAGGAGCTAGACGACGAACCGCCATAGCTACTGCCATAACTACTGCTACTGCTGTGACTGTAGCTACTGCGACGCGCTGCCGCAGCGGCTTCTTCCGCTGCATCTGCTGCTTCTTGCCGACGCCGACGCTTTGCACGAGCGGCCGCTTCTGCCGCTTCCTGCAACTCGCGTTGACGACGAGCTTCTGCCGCTCGCAATTGCCGCTGTCGCTCGAGCTCTGCCTCATGTGCATGTTGTGCCGCACGAGCTTCCCGATCCCACAGTGCCTGCTGTTCGTCGAGTTGACGTTGCAGGATGATGTAATCAAGTGCCGAGGTGGAGTCGAACTTCGGAGCGCGATAGGTGAGAGACGAGCTCCGACCATACCCCGCAATCTTCTGTTCCGCCGCCTGGCGATTGGAATCCATGCGAGCGAGTTGAGACTCAAACGCACGCTTCTTTTGATCGAGATCCTCACAAATGTGAATTGCCTGCTTGTACGCATCAGTCACTTTGTCGAACGCGGAAAGCGCCTTCTCCGCTGTGATCCGTGCATTCAAGAAACGCTTTTCGCTTTGCTGACGCATGGCCTTTTCCAAGACCCGATCGGCCTCGGCAAGGAAATCCGTTGCAGCATGGAGCTGTACTTCCGCAGAGGACACATTGCTATGAACCTTGGATGCAGACATAACTGTATCTTTCGCCGACGGAGCGATCTTGATCGCCTTCTCACGCGAAGCGTGCATACGCACAAACGCTTCTTCCGCGCCGGTTTTGGCCGAGGCGAGCGTTGCCGTCTGATGCGCACACTTCTTGTAGAGCGCGACGATCTTGGTCGCCTGCTCCTGAATCTCCGACACATGATCGCCGGACGCGAGCAAGCCCGCGAGGCGATCTTCTTCCTGTCGCGCTGACTGGAACGTGATCATCGGATCATCGTCCGGGTCACAGACGACACCAATCGTATCCGGCGACTGTTCGATGCGATTGCTGTGCGCATTTTCCACAGCACGAACGAGTTCATGCACATGAGACTCGAGGACAGCTTCGGCTTCCTGTTCTTTTTCAACGCGCTCAAGGAACGCGATGGGGTCACTGTTTCGCAACGTGGTGAGTTCTTCCCAGAATTTCACATCCGAAGCGTCGTCACCGAAAAGCGGATGCATTCGGAGCCATCGCTCCGGAATCTTGTGCTGATGTACGAGTTCAAACAGCTCATCAAGCTTTGCGTGCGAGAACACTTCACGCACCGTATAAAATAGAACTTCGGACGCAGCCTTCAGCTTGTTCCAGCCTTCGACCGTTCCTTCGAACTTCTTCTGCAGATCCTTCATGACCTGATCGGGATTCACATCCAAAATCTTGGTTTGATTTCCAAACAGATCTGCTTGGTTCAACTGTCCGGTATCAAACTTGAACGTGCTTTCGAGTTCCGCAATCGCTTGCACGAGAGGCTTCGTATTGAACAACGTTGCCTTCGCGGCAATCAACTGATACTTCCCGAGGTTCACTCCCATTGCTTGCACGAGAGCAAAAATCTCATCGACCGAAGAGGTCACACTTGCATATAGATCACGAGTTTTCCCGGTCGCTTCTTCCAAGCGTGAGCACTTGTCGCGATCCGTGTAAAAATCCACGTACCGCGTCGTTGCGTTCGTGATCCGTTCATTCCACGTTTCGACAAGCGCCCTCCACTGCTTCTGCAGACGCAGGAATTCCATGCGCCGGAAAAGGTAGAACGCGATTGCACCGAGAAGCGAGAGAATGAGCATTGTCCATTTCACGAAACGCATGAACGCTTCGTGCGCCTGAGCCGTCTCAATCGCATCGATTTCCACTGCGAGTTTGTCCGCAGACGTCTTCAAGACTTGTGTCGACTCATTCATGGGAACCGTGTGCGACACACCCAGCACGTCCTTTGACGTCTTGAGTGCAGATTCGTACGCGCTCACATTCTTTGGCAGACTGTCCTTTTTCGCAAGAAGCGTTGTCATGCGATCGATCTGCGCAGAAAGAGTCATCTCGGCGTTCTTGTGCCCCGTTACCGTTGCATCAAGAACATCGACTGTTGGCTTCATCGAACCGGCGAACTGCACCATGCTTTCAGGCTCGTCTGTTGAACGAACCTCTTTTGCCTTGACAAGCAGTTCTGCATAGCTCGACGCATCCTCCGGCAAATCCTCTTTCTGATCGAGCAAACCTTGCAAGCGTTGAATCTGATTGCTCAGTTCCGCGCGCGCGTTTTGCATAACGCGTTCTGCCTGCGCAGCACGCTCTGCCGCTGCCTGTCGTTCCGCTTCGGCACGCGCTGCTTCCTTGCGGGCAGCAATAAGCGTGGGGTCCGTTTGGTCAAACAAGTAGTCATCGATTGCCTTTGTCATCGCGATGATTCCACCCTTTGGATCTTTGGGTGTTCCGGTAATAGAGCGCTTGAAGATTTCGTGGTAGGGCTGATGTGCATCCCGTTCAAAACCGAGTTCGCTCTTGAACTTTCCTCCCGCAAGCAAACCGAGCTTGCGCGGATTGTAGGACAGAACGATCACCTGACTGAGAGACGGATCAAAGCCACCGGCCTCGGTCCAGTCTGCCGCCAAGCCATCGGTTGCAGCGTGCATACGCGCCGCCTCATCACCGCTTCCAGGAAGATCCTGGATCACAACGATGTAATACGGAAAATGCAACGCCTTCACGGCGTTGTTGAGATCTTCGAGTCCGGCACGCTTCACAAGCGGCGGATCGAAGTCCACCGGAATCGTGTACACGTACTGCCCTTTCACAAGCACAGGTGCCGGAAGCGGGCCGCTCGCAAGAGCCGTCGACGGAAGCAAGAATGCCCCCATCAAGAAAACCAACCATGAGAATTTCATTGCGTTTTTCCTCCTGTTTTTCCTGTTGTCATCACACCAGTCACACGAATTGTGACCGCGCAAAATATCACAAAAATACGATTTTGTCAATTGTTTCGCCCTAAATTACGCCAAATCTTGACGTTTCCGATTGAATCCCCTATTATAGCGCCACTGATTATGGCCCCATCGTCTAATGGTTAGGACATCAGGTTTTCATCCTGGTAACAGGGGTTCAATTCCCCTTGGGGTCACCATAAAACTTTCAAATTTTATTACACACAAAAACACACATCTCTGGATGTGTGTTTTTGTTTTTTTGAAATTCTCCGTATAAAAAAACGTTCACGCTATAAAACGTGAACGGAGAGAATTTATCGTCGATCAAGGAAACGCAGAATGCTCGCGATGGCACCGGTTGCGGCACCGATCGAAGAAGCAACACGCTTCACACTTCCGGATTCCACATCGCCTGCGGCAAAAACACCAGGAGTTGTCTCAAACGGAAGCGGTTTACGATCGGCTTCGACCCAGATTGATTCAGTGGCAACACGACTACCGGTTTTGATGAACCCTTTTTCATCGACGACCACTTGGTCCGCAGCCCATTCGATGTGTGGCTCGGAACCGATGGAAATGAGCAGTCGTGCGACAGGAATCTTCGTGATGACTGTACCCGACTTCACATCAAGTGAGCGAAGCGATACGCTTTCGAGTTTCAAGAATCCTTCCGCACCGACAACCTCAACGCGTTCAAGCACTTCAATGTTGTCATGCACATTTGCGCGAATGATATCAATCAAATACTGACTCATGTGCTTGTCTGAAAGAGACCCTCGGACGAGCAAATAAATCTTGCAATTGGATTTTTGCGCGAGCGCAACAACTGCTTGCCCAGCGCTATTACCACCACCAATCACGGCAACGCGTTCACCACGAATCTTATTTGGCAGTTCACCGTACGTGACGCCGTGTCCCATGTATGAACTGACTTCATCCACACCAAGACGACGATAACGGACACCAGCTGTGATGAGCACCGCACGCGCCACGAACGTTGTGCCATGCGATGTCTCGACAAGCAATTCACCCAAGGGAGCGCGACGAATTTTTTTCACGCGATACGGCGCACGAAGCTTCACGCCGAACACACGTGCTTGTGCGAGCGTAAGGCGAATGAGTTCGCGGCCGGAAATCCCTTTTGGATACCCTACCAAGTTGCGAATCTGTTTGATGGTGCTTGTCTGCCCACCGAACTCATTACCACCTTCAAGCACACACACGGAAAGCCCTTCGCTTGCCGCATTGATCGCAGACGCAAGGCCCGCGATGCCTCCACCGATAATTACGAGATCGAACGTATTTTCTGTTACCAAGGAACACCTCCATGTCTTAAGAACAAGACAAAAGAAATTAGCATGTGAAGTAGGTTATGTCAATGGATGAGGAATCGATTTGCGCAATAAAAAAAACACTCTCGTAAGAGAAGTGTAAGGAGTGATTTACGCCGCAGCGCCGATCGATGAACGTTCGTTCTCAGCCGGAGCGGCGACCTCTTCTGTCTTGCCATCTGCGACCACGCCAGACACCACTGTCGGGGCGGCAGAAACATTCTCGGACGTTGCCTGCTGCCGCGCAAGGCGCGTTGCGAGCGTGTTAAGAGCGAGCTGGACGCGCTCCACAATCTTGGGGCCGATCTCGGGTTCGATTTCCTTGTTCAGAATTTCCGTCGCGTATGCGGCGTAGGCCTGACGAACAACGGGCGAACAGGGGTTTGTGTCATCTTTAAATGCAACGATCACAATCTTGTCGCTTTGATCGAGCAACGGCTTGCTAATAAGTGGCACATGAAAAGATGACGTGATACTTTGCAGCTTCTCAAATGCTTCTTCAGCACGACCAATGACATACACTGTGATCGGGTCCTTGCCCGTGCCGCGCTCAAGTTTCTTCCTCATGATGTCCGAATACCCGGCCGCAAGCATTTGCTTGGTCGCAAGATCCTTCGGCCAATCAGCGAGCGCTTCTGCAAGCAGACGACTGAGATGGGTGAGTATTTGAGTCACGCCGTTTTGGAGCAACCATTCGACGGTTGCCTTCTCCGACACTCCTTCGTTCACGCACTTGGTGCCGTCAACCAGACTCTGCCGAAAAACATAATTTCCATTCGCGAGCGGAATTTTCTGAACCAACGCTGCTGCGAATAAAATATTTTCAAGACTCAAGCAGAGCACATTTTCTTCGGTGAACGGAGACGTCACCTTGAAGTGTGCGTGGGGTTTTCCCTCACCGAACGAAAAGATGTGAACCTTGAGCTCAACCTCGAGCTTTGAGGGATCTTTCTGCATGTCCAAAATGGCCTGCACGAGCGATTCTGAAATCTTCTTTGGCATGACGTTTTTCCTGTGTTTGAGGAACCTATTGCCCACAGACTCTCTGAGCGCAACGAACGGAAGCCTATCAAAACAAAGGCTTCAGGTCAAGATTGGAGAACAAAAAAGATGCGAATAAATCGCATCAGAGGAATTTCTTGTCTTTGGCAGTGGGACCAAACGAGAGGATCGAAACCGGAACATCGAGCTCGCGCGCGATGCGATGAACATGATCCGCGGTGTTTTCGCTGAACGTGCCGAATGCTGCAGTAATGCGCAAAACAGGCTTTGCGCGAAGTAGCGCGTTCGTGAGTCGCTCTTGATGCGCGAGGTCTTGAAAGGTTCCAAGGCGCATGTCGGTCGCGAGATGTTCCGAAACATCGTCGCGGTCAAACAAATCTGAATCACAATCTTCAACCGCGAGCTCATAATGTGTGCAGACGAACCACATAAGTTCTTCGCGCAATCTGTCGAGACACGTGATGGCGAGTGAGTCGATTCCGCCGCAAGCGTTGATCGCGTAGCGAGTGGAGACGCAATCAAAGTGGCCGACGCGGAATTCGCGTTGCCACGGATCCATTTTATTACACGCGTCCAGCAGACATTCTGTGAGATGCACATCTTCACTTACAAACGGACCGGGACCGTGACGCGTTGCATATGCGCGAACGACGCCGATGCGATGAACTTCACCCGCATAATTTGCGCGACTCAACAACTGAATCGCATTCTGAAATGTACAAGTTGACCACGTGGTGTACGGATGAAAACCGCGCCACTCATCAATGAGCACGCCCTGCGCGCCTTCGAAGACGACGTCACCTTCATCTTTCAAGATTGATTCGATGAATGCGTCGTCGACGATGTGAAACTTGTCGATATCGGCGAAGAGTTGCTCTGTCCAATAATCCACCTCACTCAAATCTTCGAACGCAAGAATGTTTGATTCCGCATCCGGATCATGACGCTGTGCTGCGATGAGCAGTCGCATCTGATCGTATTTATACTTACGCACGCGATGCATTTTTGCTGTGAACATTTCACGGTCACAAATGTCGCCCATACGAAGAATCAACTCTTCCTCACATTCCGTCGCGTCTTTCGCCGTTTCTCCAACACCGATTCCACAACTCCCGTGTCTGCCATCTCCACGCGAACGTTCGCGCATCTGATTGGCCGCACGATGGAAGGGAGTGATGATGGGTGCACGCTCATGAATAAACAATCGCGTAAACGCATCGGTTACACCAACTCGCTGGAGCTGCGCTTCTTCGTATGCAAGAATCCACGGTTGTACGAGCATGAATTCAGAAAGAATTGTTCGCACACCCGGAACAAATGTTCCCGCACCAAATTGTTGGAAAATGTGACTTCGTCCATCATCCGTAACAACGCGATGCGCAGCTTGCGCACCACCATTGAATCGAAAAACGGAATGCGCGCGATGCTTGCGAACAAGGGCATCCACAATAGTTCCTTTCCCCGCATCTCCGTTTGAAAGATCAACAACAAGATGAGCTTGTCGAGTCATATCGCTTCCTTTTGTTTTTCTATAAGCAATCATCCCTGTGATCATCGCTTGTAAAAAAAGAGGTTCGAGATCGAACCTCAGAATGGAAAGAACTTACGGACGCGAATTGCCGTACGGACGCGAGCCCGAGCTCGAGGGACGCATCCCCTGTCCCGCACGACCAAT
>Ga0156561_155_pt1 | contig 28053 bp, 28 predicted proteins | sample RifOxyB2_FD_111956 | JGI IMG/M metagenome (GOLD analysis project Ga0156561, IMG submission 111956) | Candidatus Uhrbacteria bacterium RIFOXYB2_FULL_45_11 | reverse complement strand
CAAAATTTGTGGAGAGGTCGCATAGTTGGTCTAGTGCGCGGTCCTGGAAAGACCGTATGCCGCAAGGTATCGGAGGTTCGAATCCTCTCCTCTCCGCCAGAAAAATCCCTAACTTTCCGTTGGGGATTTTTGATTACATGATTCACTATAACAAAGTCCGTTAGGACTCGATTAGTTTTGATTTGATCTTTTCAATCACTTCTTCGATTTTCCAATCTGTTTTAATAAGATAATCGTTTACACCGAACGTTTGAGCTTCTTGCAATTTTTCATTTTCGCTCAAATTGGTGAGCACAATGACTTTTGCCGTCTTTCCCCATTCATCTTCCCGCAAATTGCGTAACACAGAAATACCATCCATGATTGGCATAAGTAAATCTAGCACGATCAAATCTGGATGTTCTTTTAGAGCAATGGAAAGTCCGTCTTCCCCGTTACGCGCTTCTAAAATACGATACCCTTCGTCCCGCAGACGATCGCGCAAAACCAAAAGAATGGGATGTTCATCCTCAATAACTAAAATGATTTTAGATGTACTCATAAGGAGCGTGAAATTATTCTCGCTTCACGCGAGTAGTGTTTTCTTGTTAATGACACACAAAACAAGACATTATGAGATGAGTATAGCATATTTTTCGTTTGCATAGAGAATGAACCTTGACATTTTGTCATTTTTCGACTATTCTTTTCGGTCGGACATGTCGTTCGATATCTTTTTTCAGGAGAGACATGAAGCGCGTACTGATCATTGAGGACGAGACTCTCATGAGTTCTTCCATCCAAGACATACTTGAATTCAGTGGGTTCACGCCGATTATCGCCGCCACAAAGCAGCAAGCATTAGACGCATTCAACGCCAATCCTGACTTTTTTGCCATTCTCGTTGATGGCTGGATGGACGGCGCAACAGACACGTGTGATCTCATTGAGCACTTCCGCAAGGATGCTTATGGTGGTCATTTGATTGCGATGTCGAGCCGAAATGAAACGCGCGCAAAACAAATGGCTGCTGGGTGCACTCACGAATCTTCGCAAAAGCACCGGGCAGCAAACCTGGTCATTGACTTGCTCAGGCGTGAGCAAAAAGAAGAAGTACAAGCAACATGAATTCAGCAACTGCTCAGAGCAAGCATCTTGCCACCCATCGCCATGCGCTTCGGGTGGTTTTTCTTTTTCAAAAAGTGGATAAGCGATCTTTACATTTTGGACAGGAGGACTAGCATGGAATCTTGAGCTCAATGTTGCTCACCGAGTCCACATGCGTCGATTTATCATGCGCAAACTCGCTCTGTTTGATTGGATCGATCAACTACAAGAGCAAGATCGTAAAATCGCGTATCACATTTACGCCACACTCGATCACATTCGTCTGTACAGTCGATTGCCGTTTTTCACGGCACTCCCCTGTCTTTGTCTTCCGTTTCTCGCTCCTTTTGGCACATCTGAACAACAAACAACAGAAGACGCGGAACGCTTTTTTATCCTTCTTGAATGCGTAAGCGCCTGTATTTGTTACGTGACAGGATATCTCATTTTCTCGTTTTTGGTGTTTGGACCAATGCGCACCAAGCAAATCCGAAAACTTCAACAGCTTTTTTTCACACCAAGCGCATCGAACGTCTTGAATCAACTTATTTTGCTTGATGAAGAGCTCGAATTACAGACACACTCCCTTCTTCGACCACATTACGCAAAACCTCCTCGTCGCGCTCGTCACCGTTTGGTGTGAGCGTTTTTTTATCCGCAACCTCCATTGACAAAATCGATCTACACCGTTAAAATACCGCCCCAACTTGTTTCACGTTCTTTAAAGGAGTCATGTGGTATTGCTCGTAGAAGATGATGAACCGATCATTCGCGTTTTGACGATTCATCTAAAAAAACAGGGGCTTGATGTCAAAGTTGCAAAAACCAAACAACAAGCTCTTGATCACCTGAAGACAACTCCACACATTCATGCCATTCTCATGGATGGCTGGCTAGGAGGTGAGCATACCGACACGTGTGATCTTATTCGGACAATTCGTCACACGTACACATATGACGGGCACATCATTGCTATGTCTTCCTGTCCAAATACGCGCATGCAGCAACAAATCGCAGGATGTAGTTTGGCCGCAGCGTCCAAATTAGACGTTCCGCGTCTTGTTAAACAGCTCACATCGACACGTCTCCCACGTTCACATACGTGAATCTCTCAACACCCAAACATGGGTGTTTTTTCATTGACAAAACACGCAAAACGCGCTATGCTTGCATCGCTTTTCTTGGAGGACACCGTGCCGAGACAGCGGAGAATTCTCATCGTCGATCAGAACGACTCTTATCTGGAGGTGTGGAAAACAGAACTTGGAAAAAAATTCCATGTCACGATGGTGCACACGCTCGATGACGCAAAAGAACTCATTGCGGAATCCCCTCCGTTTGCGCTTGTGATCATTGAGTCGTTTACAGAAATCAAAAAAGAACTGAAAACGATTTGTGTTCCTGAATCGATCACCAAAAAAACCGTCAAAAAAAAGGGCGTGTACATTCCTGCTTCAACGACAGAAGTCTTGAAAGAACACGCCGTCATTCGTGCACTCCCGTTCATTCAGTACCTTCGTAGGTTTTATCGCAAACCCATCATTGGGGTTGCGGATCACTTTGAAGGACAGCAAGAAATGATTGTTGCCGGATGCAATACCTACGCAACCCGGAACAATTTGCCAAGCAAAATCTACGAAGTGCTTAACTTGTTTGAAAGCACGCCCAAAGCAAAGAAAAAAAAGCGCATAAAAAAATCATGGAAAAAAGCCAATCCTAGAAATTTTGCGCAAACATTCTTTGACAATACGTAATCTCAAACGATCCTTCCATTGGATCGTTTTTTCTTTTATGATGTACACGTATGAAAACGTTTATTCCTGGTCCACTCACCGATAACGCACGTAATTTATTGCGCCGTCTTGGGTATGGCGAGCAAACAAAATTCTCTGGTCAAACCGCCTTTATCAAACGCGTCTCTGGCGGAGACTTCCCTCGGTATCACGCATACGTTGAAGATAAAGACGGTGGATTACAGGTCAATCTCCACATCGATCAAAAAGCGGCCACGTATGAAGGCTCGCACGCCCACTCTGGTGAATATGAAGGCTCGCTCGTTGAACAAGAGATGAAATATATTGTTGCTTGGGTGAATCATTGGAAAAATACGGAACGTGGCGATTCTGCGGGCACTCCCCTTGTCGCAACGCAAAAAGAAAAAAAAGATGACGGAAAAAAGAAAAGTTTGTGGGGATAAATCACGAAAATATATTTTCTTTACATTTAAAACAACGAGGACTAAGCTTTGTTTGTGAGAGATTGTGCGTCTAGTTTATCACAAGAAAAGATTGATTTAATGTGAGATCGATCGTTTCTTGTACTTTTGTGAGGTGTCCCATGTGTGAGAAGTGTAATAACTCCTCTAATTCCGGTGCTGGTGGTGCTGTTGCCGGTGCGGTTATCGGTGCCTCTATCGCTGGACCTATTGGTGCGGCAATTGGCTTCATTGTTGGCGGCGCCGCAACTCAAAGTCGCGGCTCCAGCGACTCTTCTCGTTCCGGATCAAGCTCATCAAGCTCGCGCAACAACGGATCGAACAATAATCGTCCAGCTTGTGAATCTTGACGCTCACATCAACTAAAGCCCAGATCGAATTCCTTGCCACTCAAGTTTTCGATACTGGCTTTTTTTAATTGCCAACAAATGATTGACACTTCATTTAATTAAAGATAAAGAATACCCAGGAGGTGCTCATGACGTTCATTCAACCAATCACATTTCCTGCAGGAAATGGGAAAGCTGCACGCTTGTTTACGGTCAATGCGTTTGCAAATCCACTTCTTTGTTCAAAATATTTTCTTGCACAAGGATTGTTTGAAAAAGCAGAACTTACCAAACATCCAGAAATAGAAGAAATTGTTTGTGCGAGTGTTGGAAATTTTGGAGTTTGTGTGGCGTATTTTGCACAACGTGCTGGATTACATGCCACAATCTTTCTTCCAAAAAGTACTCCTGAAAGAATCAAACAACTTATGTTTCTTATGGGTGCAAACGTACAGTGTACTCCGTTCGAAAAACTTTCCTCGGAAGTCTCACCGGTAGCTACAGCATATACTGCGCAATCATCCGCTCGTTTTCTGTTCAACCAACTTGATCTTGAAACGTGTCGTGACATTTATCTTGAAAAGATTTTCAAACCGCTCAAAAAACTCCTCCCTATAGATGGGATTTTACGTCCAATGCGTATTTTTCTTCCGTGTGGAACAGGATCTCTTTGTATGGCAGGAGCAGCCTTCCTACAAGAGCAACCAGAGGAATTTCATGAGCTTGTTGCTGTAAGTCCATTTTACGACAACACACACAGCCTACAACAACTGGAAATGATTGCGCATATAAATAATCGAATCAAAATCCATCCACTTGAATACGTTTCATTCGACGAAGCTCTCTATATGTTACGGAGTATTTCTCCAAAAACCGAACTCCCTTTTGGAATGATATCATCCGAATCTCTCGTTGCAGCCTTGCGACATTTGGAACACATTAACCCTGATCAGCAAATCGATCTCATTCCAATTTTGACGGATGGCTTCGTTAATTCATACCTTTTAGACGAGACAAATATTTCTCAACCTGACACACAGCCCTCTCAACTGAAGATGTAAAAACATCTTCTTTTTTATTCAAAAAAAGTTTGTGGGGATAAATCACGTCGCTCGCGAGCGACGTGATAAAAAAAAGACCACCTGGCGCTCGAGGGCGTTGGGTGGTTTTTAGAACGGAGTCAGAATTAGTTTGCGGCTGCGGAAGAGATCTTCTCGCCGCGAGAGTGTGTATCTTCACGGAATTTGGCGATGAGTGCACGTTCGCGCTCAAGAACTGAAGGGTCAAGCGCAATGGCGCTCGTGACGTTGATGGCGACAATGTCTGGCGCTTGGGTTGCACGCGCCCGCGTCAGAGCATCTTGGAGATGCAACGTTGCGCGCTGCATGTGCCAGTGATCCGTGACCAAATAAACCGTATTCACAGAACGATACGCAACTTCTTTCAATGCAAGGGCGACTTGCTTGGCGTTCGTCTCGGTGTTTGCCAGATTAGTCTCGACGCGAACGGGAGAGACGTGCTCTACACCGTGCTCTTTTGCCATGCTGACAAACAGATCCACGTCCGCGCCGTCATGAGCATCGCCCACAATGAGCAGACGAGCACGCTCAGAACGAGCGACTTCGATCGCGCGCGTGATGCGGAGCGTTGAAGGGTGCCCCGAATTAGTGCGGGGACCGCAGAAAAGAACGACAACAACTTTGTTCCGCATGAAATCTCCTAAGAAAAAGGACAAAACTCACCCCATGTGAGTTTCGGGAGAATAGCATAAGAAAAACAGGACGTCAACGGAATAGACGTCCTGTTTTTGTAAATTTATGTTATAAAATTCAGCGTTTTTTCCATTTGAGCAAAATTCCACCCCCAATCAAAATCATGGAAAGTGAAACGTATTGCGCCGGGGTCAAATAAAAATAACGCACATCAACGGCTCGCAAAAAATCCAAGAAAAATCGGATGATGCCGTGGAGGATCAGAAATGCGATAACAAATGTTTGTGGCTTCGCATGCTTGCGATCAAGAATCACGAATAGAAGAAACAAGAAGAAGCCTTCGATCGAAAGATAAAGGCCGTGATCGTGTCGAATACCGCCTGCCTGTCCGGTAGGCAGGTCTGGGTATCGAACTCCCAAAATAAAGTGTGTCAGTGTTCCTGGATGATCGTGAATCAAGAAACAGCCGATGCGACCGATTCCAAACCCGAGCGGAAGTGCATAGGCAACACATCCTGCATAACGCCACGCATCAAGTTTCTTTGTTTGTAAGTACCACACGAGTGTCGCCACTGCACCAATGATTCCTCCCATTTCTGAAAATCCCCCATTCCACACTTTGAAAATTTCCAATGGATTTCCAAAATAATATGCGGGTTCATACACAAACATGAACAGACGCGCACCAAGAAACGCTCCAAGAATCACCCAAAAGGAAAAATCCCAAACAAGGTTGGGATGTAAATTGTCACGTTCTGCTTTTTTTGCCGCGATCCACGTTGCACACAAAATTCCAAGCGCAACAAAAAGGCCCCAGACTTGAATGGTCATGAAACCAAGATGGATAGTGGTGAACTGAAACCAAGGGATCATATTTTATTTCTTCTCAAACCACATTCCAACTCGATACAACATATGCTCATCAAATGCGCGCCCCATCAACTGAAGCCCAACAGGTAACCCATGTGCCGTTCCGCATGGAATGGAAATAGCTGGGATGGCTGCGAGGTTTGCGGTGACGGTGTAAATATCTGAAAGGTACATGGTGAGCGGATCGTTAAACTTTGCGCCCAAATCCCAAGCAACGGACGGACTTGTTGGCGTGAGAATCACATCCACTTCTTTGAGGGCTTCATCAAAATCTTGTTTGATGAGCGTGCGAATCTGTAACGCTTTTTTGTAATATGCATCATAATATCCGGCCGAGAGCGTATAAGATCCGAGCATGATACGACGCTTTACTTCCGGCCCAAATCCTTCGCCGCGCGTTTGTTCATACGTGTCGAGAAGATTGCTGCCTTGTGAGTGATATCCGTAGCGAAGTCCATCTAAACGCCCAAGGTTCGAAGTAATTTCACTTGGTGCAACAATGTAATACGCCGCGAGGGCATATTTTGCGTGTGGCAACGAAACTTCTTTGATGACGGCACCTGCAGCTTCAAATTTCTTCACAGCTTCGTCGATGCGAGCACGAAGTTCTGCATCCATTCCTGCCACAAAATATTCTTTTGGAAGTCCAACGCGCAATCCTTTTACATCTGGTTCAATAAGTTCTGGTGCGGTTGTTGAAGCAAGTTCGATGGATGTTGCATCATTTTCATCCTTCCCTTCTATGACTTCCATCACAAGCGCGGCGTCCTCAACAGTAAGCGTAAACGGTCCAATCTGATCGAGACTCGACGCCATTGGAATGAGTCCGTATCGAGATACGCGTCCGTAGGTTGGTTTCAACCCAACGACTCCACACAAAGATGCGGGCTGACGCACAGAACCTCCCGTATCCGATCCGAGTGCACACGGTACAAATCCTGCCGCAACCGCAACGGCCGATCCGCCACTTGATCCGCCCGGAACTTTTGTGCGGTCATGTGGGTTCTTGGTTGCGCCGTAATGTGAAGTTTCTGTAGAAGAGCCCATCGCAAATTCATCCATGTTTGTGCGGCCAATCAAAATAGCGCCGGCGTTTTTCAATCGCTCAATCACGGTTGCATTATATGCACTCATGTGACCTTCGAGCATTTGAGAACCAGCTGTTATTTCCCAACCCTGCACAAGAATATTATCTTTCACCGCGATTGGGATCCCTGCGAGCACTCCGAGTTCTTCGCCCGCTTCTCGACGACGGTCTATTTCCTTTGCTTCATCGATTGCCGTCGGTGAAATCCAAATGAACGCATTCAATGCTTCATTTTCTTCTTCGATCTTTTTTAAACAAGAACGCACAAGTTCTTCACTCGTGAGTGTTTTGTTTTTAAGTTCATTCGAAAGTTCACGAATTGTTTTCATAGTTTTACATTACCTTTCAGACCTCTCCGCCTTTTCCGCCTTTTCCGCGCTTCTTACTCATCTTTTGAAAAAACCGCCTGCACTTCAAGTAAATCTCCTTTACGTGCCGAAAACATCTCCATCGCTCGAGCACGTTCATCAAGATCGATCGAAGGTTCGTCAGCGCGAAATACGTTTTCAACCATCACCGCATGTTGAAGCTCAGGCACGTTTGTTGTGTCTACTTCTTGCAGCTGATTCACATATTCCAAAATCGATCCGAGTTTTACACGGTATTGTTCTGTTTCTTCCTCCGTAATATGCAACCGAGAAAGCTTCGCGATTTTTTTGACGTCGTCCGTTGTAAACATAAGGTAGATTCATTAAGACTTTGCAATCATATCCATAAACTCCGCTTCCGACAACACCTTTACGCCAAGCTTGCGCGCGTCGTCGAGCTTAGAGCCGGCTTCATCTCCCGCAATGACATAATCTGTCTTTTTGCTCACAGAACCAGATGCTTTTCCGCCAAGCGAGCGAATCTTCTCTTTTGCTTCGTCTCGTCCCATTTTTGTGAGTGAGCCCGTCAGAACAAACGTCTTGTTGAGAAAGGCTGGAGAAGCTTGAGAGGCGAGAGAGGCTTGAGAGGTCACTGTCACTCCATTGTCGAGATATGCATCGATCAGCTCTCGATTATGCTTTTCGGACAAGTACGCAATAACACTTTCCGCCACAATCCCGCCGACCCCTTCAACTTCCTCAAGGGCTTCGCGAGACACATCCAAAAACTTCTGCAGTGTGCCAAAATGTCTTGCAAGATCAATTGCGGTTTGTTCTCCAACGTTGCGAATGCCGAGTGCGAGAATAAATTTCCCGAGTCCGATTTTTTTTCGCGCTTGTATTTCGTCCACAAGCTTCTTGCTCGAGAGTTCGGCGAATCCCTCGAGACTAGTAAGATCATCCGGCTTCAACAAAAACAAATCTGACGGACGATTGATAATGTTATTTTCGTGCAGCGTCTCGATAATCGCAGGACCGAGTCCATCGATCTGAAACGCGCGCGCGGCGTGAAGCATTGCTTCGCGATCTTGCGTAAAGCATCGTGGGTTCGGACAGACGATGGCGACTTCCCCTTCGCGACGTTGCACAGCCGTTCCGCAAACAGGACATTCACTCGGTGGTTTTGTTTTGTGCGTTCCGTTCGGACGTAATCGCGAAACAACCTCTTTAATCTTTGGGATAATATCGCCCGCCTTGAACAAGACGACCGTATCGCCTTCGCGAACATCTAAACGTTCGATCTCATCGAAGTTGTGAAGTGTTGCGTGTTGAACCGTTGTTCCACCAATCCATGTAGGATCAAGCAGCGCAACCGGCGTGAGTGCACCTGTTCTGCCAACAAACCATTCAATTTTTTTCACGCACGTCGTTGCTTCTTCTGCGGGAAACTTCCATGCAACTAATCCTCGGGGTGTTTTTCCGACAACACCGAGTTTTGAGAAGGTGCTGCGATCATTTACACGCACAACCATGCCATCGATCCAAAAATCCATCTTCTCACGCTTTTTTTGAAGCGCATACCAATGTTTCTTTACATCTTCAAGAGAAACACAAAGTTGAGCTTCGGGTGCGGTTTTAAATCCGAGCGTTTGAAGTCGTTTGAATCCATCCTCTGCGTTTTTTTGTCCAAGATCACTCACAAGCTCCCACGCAACAAATTGAAGTGGTCGTGACGCCGCAATCGCAGGATCAAGCTGACGAATGGAACCCGCCGCTGTGTTACGCGGATTTGCGAACGTTTGTTTTCCTTCTTTTTCTTGTTGCGCATTAAATTTTTCAAACGCCTTTACGGGAAAATACACTTCCCCCCGAACTTCCACGCGATCCGGTAGATCCTCACCGTGAAGTTTTAATGGAACGGATGGAATCGTTCGAATGTTCATGGTGACGTCTTCCCCAATGGTTCCGTTTCCGCGCGTGGCAGCTGTCTCAAGAATTCCGTGACGATACACAAGCGACATCGCGAGACCATCGATCTTTGGCATACAAAACAGGTCGATCGATTTTGCTCCCGAGACTTTCAGCGCGCGACCATACCAATCTTGGAATTCTTCAAACGTAAACACGTCCTCCATGGAAAGCATGCGAGACTGATGTGTGATCTTCTGAAACTTATCGAGTGGTTCGCCGCCGATACGCTGAGTTGGCGAGTCTGACGTAATCAGATCTGGATACTGCTGTTCGAGTTTATAGAGCTCGTGTTTAAGCGAATCTAAAGCCGCCTCGGACATCGTTTCGTGATCGAGAACGTGGTAATTGTAGCGATGTTCTTCAATAACTTCGCGAAGATTTTGAATGCGTTTTGAGGCTTCTTTTTTGTCCATATCGCCTGCGATTATAGCACACACTGCAAAATAAATCGTCCAAAAAAACAAGATGGAATAAATCCATCTTGTGTGTCATTTCTTCTATTCCAAAACCTTCACCCCTTCTTTTTTCTTCATCCCCGTCAACGGAAGTTCAACAAAAAATGTGCTTCCGTGGTCTTGTTCTGATTCAAACCAGATTTTTCCACCAGACTGATCTAAAATCGATTTTACAATGTAAAGCCCAAGACCTGTTCCTTCGATATTTTTCTGCACCACGTTTTCAGCGCGATATAATCGAGAAAAAATGCGTTGTTGTTGGGCTTTTGGTATTCCAAACCCCGTATCTTTTACCATAATCCTTATCGCATCACCCTCAACATTCATCGAAACATCCAACTGGCCTTTTTCTGGCGTATACTTGATCGCATTTGAAATTAAATTCTGAAAAATCATACGCATCAATTTTTCATCCGCATTGATACTTGGCAGATTTTTTTGATACGTCTCGTTCACATGCAACTTCTTCTGTTTTATTTCATTTTGCATTTCTTTTAGAACATCTTTTGATAATACAACAAAATCTGTGGGTACAGGATCGATCACAAAGGATCCCAAATCTAGACGAGATGTATTTAACAGAGCATTCACCAGATCGATCATGCGCTTATTTCCCTCTCGCACCTCATGGATGTATTCTTTTTGGCGTTTGGTTAATTTTCCATTTTTTTCATTCAGCAATAATTCTGAAAACCACCCAATCGCGGTAAGCGGAGATCGTAATTGATGGGATGCCAAAGAAACGAATTCCGTTTTTACACGATCTACCTCTTTTTCAAATGTAATATCCCGCGCTTCTCCAACAATCAACTGATCTTTTTCCGTTCCGCTCGCCACAACGCCGCCTGTATCACGAATAAAACGTATTGTTCCATCATCTCGCACAATGCGATATTCCACCGAATAATCTCCTCCTTCTGCGACCAATTGTTCAAACGTTTTTCGAACATGTTGCTGATCCTCTGTGTGGATTCTTTCCATCCATCGTTCTGGATCTTCATAAAGAGATTCAGCTGATTTCTGCCACATCACTTCACACGCCTTACTTACAAACAGCAGTTCGTTCCCCTTTCTTGAAATGATACGAAAAACGTTCGAAATGGTGTTTGCCATCTGTTCAAATCGTTCTTTGTTTTTAACAGCCGCCGCTTCTGTCTGTTTTATTTTTGTAATGTCTTCTTCTGTTCCAATGTAACCCATGACACGATTTTGTTCGTCGATAATGGGAGAAATATGTGCAAGCACATGATACGTTTGGTGAGATTTTCGATGATTCATCAACTCACCCACAAAGACTTCGCCTGTTTTCTTTTTGTTCCACATCTGTTTATAAAATTGTGCGGAATGAAGCCCTCCCCACAACCGCGGTGTATTTCCAAGGATTTCTTGGACGGAATATCCGGTTGTCCGTTCCGCTGCACGATTGGCAAATTGAATGGTTCCGTTTTTATCGGTCAGAATAATATGGTTACTCGAACTTTGAATCGCTTGTTCAAAAATACGTGAAAGATTGTATTGTTGATCAAATGCGAGCCCTGATTTATGCACAACCAATTCATAAAATCCCGCAAGAAGGGTTGTAAATAACACACTTAAGACGATTTGAAATAAATCAACTGTATCTGATTTACTCTCAATAATCCCCGTTGTAGATAAAAAAGCGTATAAACAAATCATGAATAAAAACCCAAAACTCAAAACCCAACCCTGTTTTTCCAAAAGTAAAAATGCTGCAATAGAAAAAAATGGTAGCCAAAACGTAATACTGTGCGAATACGCCGGATCAAAAAGAGCGATGAGTAAGATACATGCAACAAACAACAAAATCAGATAAATAAAAGACCTTCTTGCTTTTTTGAAAACAAACCACAAAATCGATAGAAAAAGCAAAACAACACTTGCAACATCAATCACAAGCGAAGGTTCCTGATTCAAACGATGTGAAACTCCTGAAACAAAACTAAAAAACGCACTCAACAAAATAAAAATGGGGGCGTATTTGTAAACAAATGCCGTACGTAATGTTCTGTAAGAAACCGTCTCGTTTTGAGACGTGTGAAACGCTCTGTTTCTTTGAATCAATTGACCTAGGATAGTTTGTTCTGTTGGAAAATAGTTTTCAAAATGCATTTTCATTTTCAAAATTTCATGCGCAGACAACGTGGCATACACAGAATCAACCATCCCTTGCGGTCCGGCAATATTCCAATCATCACAACCAGATTCTACGAACGTACTTACATCACTCCACAAAAATTTTCGTCCAACAACATTGACGTAGTGAAAATTTGTATGCGTTTGTGCATACTGCTTTAACTCATCTGCATACGGGACTTTTTCGGCCGAATCGTTCAGTGTAATTAAAACAATCTTTTTTTGAAAAGATGCTTGGGATAGAAGTGTGCGTATTAAACTTATAAACGGCGCAACCCCAACACCCCCGGCGATCATGATTAATTCCCCTTCTACCTCATGGTCCTTTACGCAAAAAGACGAACCGAACGGCCCAATGATTTCACAAGGCTCTCCTGGTTCCATTGCAAGCAAAGATCGTTTGAATCCCGAATCGGATTCACGAAAAATACATTGCACCGTACCTGTGCCAGGAACGGATGAAATAGAAAACGCACGACGATTCCCATGTGGATCTTCAAAAACCAAAGATGATAGCTGAATCCAGATATATTGTCCTGCAACAAACGTAAAATCACTTTGATCCATGGAAAACGTAAATTCCCACGTTCGCTTTGCGATCAATTTTTTTTCTACTAGTCTTGCGTTCCAAACAAAATTTTTCTCCGTCAGGTCTGTCATATAACATGGACCTAAACAATTTTTCAATTGTACGAATAAAACGCTCGTGAACTGTCTATGTAATGAATGATCCCATTCTCAATTACGAACAGAATACCACGTTTAGATTTTATTCGATACAAAAAAACCGACAGAGTCGGTTAGGAGAATGATCAGGCGGCGATCGACGAAACGAGCGAATAGTTGAAGGTGCGGCGAGGCTCGGGGGCTTTCGAAATCACGTGACCGAGTACTTGCTCAATCAGTTCGATCCGCTCATTGCTGGGTTGCAACTTACCGTTGCACCATTTGTTGATGATCCGATTGGTCACCTCGTACCCACGCGATTTGAGTTCGCGTGCGAGGTCTGCGTTGTTCCAGCTACGGCGTTCCATCGCCTGTTGCAACATCAATCCGTCAAGTCTGCGCATCTTGCGATTTTCCTCCGAAATGAACCAAAAACGCCAATCCCTGTGATTGACGTTTGGGTTATACGTGATTTTTGAAATTGTGTCAACGGATTTCTTTATCACGTCGCTCGCGAGCGACGTGATTTATTCACACACGCCAGCTGCCATTTTTCCTGGCACCGCACAATTAACACCTTTTTGAAGCCCCGCTCCTGGCAGGCTATTTTCTAATTCAAATTGAATGGCGTAAGCCTCTCCTTGATTCAGAGCCGAATAACAAAATGCTTTACGCGCCGGAGTTCCGCACGTAACTTTTCCGGGCAACCCCGCTTCATACGCACGAGGAACGCTTCTGATGATGGTTGCGGTTTCTGTAGAGCAATCCGCATGAAAACCCGTAACGCTCAAACACGCGCTTTGTGCAGAATCACCAAGCGGCATAGCTTCTCCGTCAGGATAGGCGTTGGTTTCATTGAAATAATCTTCAAGAGCTGTTTGAATTTGTCGAACGTTTGATAAACGTGTGGCATCACGTTGTTTTGACCTTGCGGACGTTACGGCCACAGACGCAAGCACACCAACAAGGGCGACAATCGCAACAACAACAAGTATTTCAACAAGCGTGACTTTTGGTTGAGAATCCATACTACTTACTACTTACAACTTTTTTAATGCGTTTAATGAATTCTGCGATCGAATGTTCTCCTTTACGGATCATAGCACTTCCCTCGATTCGCTTCCATGTTGTAATGGTCTTTCGTGTAAAATCCGCAGAATGCAAAATAAGCGTGCGCGCGCCCGCTGCTGTTTTATCAACAAGCTTCACGAGCACTTCTTCCGGCTGAAGCTCTTTTGATGGATCAACGAGCACAACGTCACTTGGTTTGCGACTGAGTAGTTTTTCTGCCTGCTCAACGGTCTTTGCGGATCTGACCATCCAACCATCTGCGGAAAATCGTTTCATCAAAATATCCGCAAGATGCGTATCAGGATCGATGATCAGTAATGACGGTTTCTTTTTTGGGGGCATATGACAAATATTTGAGGTACAGATTACAAATGGCGGCTTACAGATATACAGATATTCGTCCTCATGTTTCTCCCCATTTGTATATCTGTATCTCTTATCTGTAATCTGTACCTCAAACGTTCCCACTACTCCATTTCACGCATCGCAAGTCCAACGGCAACGGCCATGCGCGGACCAATTTCTTCAAGGACAACGGCGAGGTCTTTTGGATACACAACGCGCGCCCAAGGATCCCCACGATACACGTTCATGTTTAAGGTTTCCGATAAATACTCCGGAACATGCGCAAGATGTGAAGACCCACCGGTCAGAATAATTTTTTCTACACGTTTCAGCTCCGTTAATTCCATGTTTGCATACAACTGAAATGCAAATCGAATTTCATTTACAATCGGTTGCATGACAGGTTCAAGAATCTTTGGGAGCGATCCATTTCCGCCCGCAATGCCTAAATCACGTTTTGCGCGTTCAGCATCGTCTTCTGTTAATTGCATCTGTTCCACCATCCGCTTTGTTACGGAATCACCACCAAGATTGATGCTTCTGGACACAAACGGGATTCCTTTTTCCACAATAAACACGTTTGTGCGCTTTGAACCCATGTCCAAAATCATGATCGCCCCTTTATCTTTTCCAATGAGCGCACGAATAAGCGCAAAGGATTCTGTATCAATCGCTTGTAAATTTATTTTTGCGGTTTTAAAAACCTCAATATACTTTGAAACGAGCGTCTTTGCAGCTCCTGTTACAAGCACACGCGTATATTTGTCTTTTTCATCTTTCGCCTTTTCCGCCCCCTCTGTTTTTTCTGTCTTCCCTTTTGCTTCCCCATCGATTGTGGTGGAGTAGGTGATCATTTCTGAAACGGGAATTGGTGCGAGTTTTCCAAGTTCGGCATCAATAAGCGATTTTGCCATTTTTGGATCTTTTGATTTTGGCAACGAAAGGATTGTGGAAAAAACAGACGATGTTTGCAGGGCGGTCATGGCTTGTGTGGCTTTGACGTCTGCTTCTTTACATACGCGTGCTAAAAACTCACCCGCTTTTTTTGGTTGATCAAAAAGTCCGTCGCCACCATTTTGTGGTGGTAATTCTAAATATCCGTACGTCATGAGACGTGCGCGGCCTTTTTCATTTGCAAGTTCAACAACTTTAATACTGCTTCCTCCAATATCAACCCCAAGAAATGTTTTTGATTTTGACGATCCAAAGAGACCCATAGTGAGACTAGTATATCACGTCTTCTGTTCATCGAGAACTTTATTCACAAGAGCGTCTGCCGCCTTGTTGAGTTCTCTGCGTACATGTTTTATTTTCACATGATCAAACTGCACGATCAAATTTTTTACCTCCAAAAATCGTTTTGCAATCTCTGGATTTTTGACTTTATATTCCCCTTTTAATTGTTTCACCGCAAGCTCAGAATCCATACAAAGTTCAATCGTTTCTGCGCCAAGCGATTTAGCTTTCTCAAGTCCGATGATAATCGCCGTATATTCCGCTTGGTTATTTGTGTCTTTGCCCAAGTACTTTGAAGCGGTTGCAACAACCTCGCCATCTTCCGCATACAAAACCGCGCCACTTGCCGCAGGCCCTGGATTTCCGCGTGATCCGCCGTCCGTAAAAATTTTGAGGTGAGAGTGTTTCTGCATAAAATAATTCATCCCTTATTTAATTGACTCTGCTTCTTGAAAGCCATCCAAAAATCGGGAGGAAACTTCAAGAATATTTTTATAATCCCATTTGTGCGCAACCATTGCGTCATGTGATTGAACGTGACGTTTTTCTTTTTCCTGAATACGATATATTTTTTGCGTGCCACGAGCCCTCACAAGAGATGGTAATTTGATGGAGCGTTCGTTTGTCACAGGACTATATCCAGATTCAACTTCTTCCGCATCTAAAAATCCATCTGCATCCGTATCGCTCGCGTAAAGATCTGTTTGGCGCTCAAGTTCTTCGCGTTTTGATAATCCATCCTGATCTGCATCACTTGTTGCAGTTGTCGTAAGGATAGGCGACGTAAAAATCATGTTCTTTGCCCGATATCCTTTTGCATTTGGATAATCGAGGTTAGAGGAAAGAAGTGATTGCACACCAAACGCCATCTGCTCGCCAAATTTTGTTCCCGGATCATTTGCGTAAAACTCCATTTTTTCACGATCGTATCCGACAAGAACAATCACATGATACTCCGGTGCAGGACTCTGATAATTGGCGTTCGCGAGCAACCGACCGTTTATCGGAACAATCACGGGATGATACGCATCCAATTCTTTCGTAATCGATTCAAAGTCTGGATTTTCAACAATACGCGCTTCATAAGACAAATATCCATTGATCAAACGCGCCATGAGTTCCGTGCTTGTATCTTTATTGAATCCAAAAATCTGATCTTCCAGATCAACCATCTTTTCAATACGTTGTTGAATATTCTTTTTATCGGAAAATTCTTGCTTTTGATAATACGCTTCAACCATGAGCAAAACCGTTTCTTCACAGGCGTCTTTAAATGGCTGCACCCAAGATCCGTTTGGAATTTGAATCGAAAATGGAACCGATAATTTTACCTTACCGTAAACCGTCGTAAAGAATGCAAAATACAGAATGCTGGAAACCAGAATCCCCCATCGAAAAATATGTTTCTTCTGATCCCGAATGTGTTGCATACGATTATGAACGATGGTTTTTTATATCCACAATTCTTCCCTGCAATTCACGATTTCCATTCCATTCGTTTACAGACACTTCAAACGCGATATCAATCACCTCATTAAGAAGCAGTGTCTCACTGTAAAACCCAAATGAAAACCCGATCATTTTTAAGATTTTTCCGTCAGATGATTGAACAGTAAGGCGCAAATGTTTTCCGTCCGCACCAACCGTACCAAGTCCGACAATCGTCACAGACCGCGCTGAAAATACAGGTGTAGGATTTCCCATCCCAAACGGTTTACATTTTTCAATTCCCTCAACAAGAGACCACGAAACATCTTCAAGTTTCATCTCTGCGTCAACCGCAAGAGTTGCAACGGCGTCATCCTCAACCATTGATACGGCGAGTGTTTCGCGCATGATCTTTGTTGCGGCTTCAAATGCGTCCGCGCCGCAAATTGAGAGTCCACACGCTTGCGGATGCCCTCCGTATTTTTCAAGATGCATGGATGCTGCATGGAGCGCCGGCATCAAATCAACACGATTTGTACTTCTGCCAGAACCCACAAAATGATCTCCTTCTTTTCCAAAAACGAATGTTGGAAGATTAAATTCATTCAATAATTTTCCGGCAACAAGTCCAACGAGTCCCGCTTGCCAACCGTCTTGAAATAAAATAATGCAACCTGCTGGCGGTTCAACGAGTTGTTTTTTTGCTTCTTTATACATTTCGTCTGATCGTGCTTGTCGTGCTTTGTTTGTTGCTTGCAGTTTCATCGCTTTCTCGGTGGCCTTCAATTCATCTTCTTCAATCATGAGCTCAAGCGCGTCATACGCATGCGCCATGCGTCCTGCCGCATTCAAGCGCGGACCGATCTGAAACCCGATCGATGTTGTGTCGAGTTCTCCAATTTTTCCTCCGGCGATTTCGATAAGAGCGCGAAGTCCAGGACGTTTAGTTTTGTTGAGAACAAGAAGCCCAAATATCTCAAGCACACGATTCTCTCCAACGAGCGGAACCATATCTGTGACTGTTGCGATTGCAACCAAATCAAGAAGCCACTTTTCGTGGCCTGGCGGAAATGCTGCGCCTCGAATACGCGCTTCGTCTATAAGTGCACTTGCGAGTTTGAACGCAACTCCCGTACCGCACAAATGTTTGTTCGAAAATGTCTCGCCGGGAACAAGTGGATGAATAAGAATCGCCGACTCGGGCAATTCTTTTGGCATGGTGTGATGATCACACACAATAGTGTCTATACCGTAGGATTTTGCAAGGTCAATTGCGGGTTTATTTGAGATTCCACAGTCGACGGTGATGATCAATTGTGTTTTGTCTTTGAGCTGTTCTGCTGTGTCCATTGAGAAGCCGTATCCTTCGAGTTCGCGGTGTGGAATGTAATAGTTGATTTTTGATTCGTCGAAATTAAGCGCGCGCGAAATATCTCGCAAAGTAGAAACAAGAACTGTAGAACCGCAAACACCATCGGCGTCGTAGTCTCCATGAACCGTAATCACCTCACCGTTCAAGAAGGCATCAAAAATACGCGATACAGCCGCGGGCATGTTTCGAAAGCTCGATGGCGGACATGTGTCGCGACTCCAATCGGGCCCAAGAAACACATCCATCTCTTCTTGTGTTTTGATCCCTCGGTTATGCAACAATTGTAAAAGCACCGGATGATGTTCCGGAAACTGCGCAAAAAATTCTGGCAGAGCTGGCGCGGACACCAACCAACGTTTTGACATGTTAAAAAGCAAATAAAAGTGAAGACATCACCATACTCATAATCACGATCACAGAAACAACAGACCAAAAAAGACGAATGGTTTTTTTATGTTTCATAGGGGGAAAAGTAGAAAGTAGAAAGCATAAAGTAGAAAGGGAAGAAATTGGAAATGATGATCGAAAAATGAATTTCCAACCTTGTCCTTTCTACTCTCTACTCTCTACTTTCTACTTTCATCTAATCACGTTTTAAAACTTTCAAATAAGCGTCTGTTGGAATTGTAACACGACCACGCCCCATTTCCGACATGCGTGCTTTTCCTTTTTTCTGTTTCTCAAGCAATTTACGCTTTCGTGTAATATCACCACCATATAATCCAGCTGTGACATCTTTTCTGACAGCAGAAATTTGTTCGCTTGCGATAATCTTTCCACCAATCGCGGCTTGAAGTTTAATCACAAAGTTTTCACGTGGAATCGATTCTTTCAGAGATTTTACAATGCGTCGTCCGGAACGTTCCGCTTCATTTCGGTACACAAGCGTTGCAAACGCCTCAACCGGTTCTTCTGCGACAAGAATATCCATCTTCACAACATCTGCCTCACGATAATCTTTTAAATCATAGTTAAGCGATGCGTATCCTGCGGTTACGCTTTTCAGTTTATCGTAAAAATCCACAATGATCATGGAAAGTGGCATTTCATAATGAAGAATCGCACGATTCTCAGATAAGTATTCCGTGTTCTTATAAATTCCGCGTCGATCTTGAACGAGTTGCATCACTCCCCCAACATAATCTGTTGGTGTGACAATATCCGCCGTCACCCACGGTTCATCAATCTTTTCAATATGAGAAACATCCGGAAGCTCAAGCGGACTTTTAATCATGAACGATTCACCATTGCGTTTAAACACATTGTACGCAACGGACGGAACCGTCACAACGAGCTCAATGTTAAATTCACGTTCAAGACGTTCTTTCAAAATCCCAAGATGAAGCATCCCAAGCAAGCCGCATCGGAAACCATATCCAAGCGCAGGTGAATGCTCTGGTTCGTACACCAATGCGGAATCGTTTAATTTCAAACGCTCAATCGCATCACGCAATCGTCCAAAGTTATCGCCTTCTGCCGGAAAAACTCCCGCAAAGACCATCGGCTTTACTTCACGATATCCTCCAAGGGATTCAACCTTTGCGTCTGCAAGAGTGATGGTGTCTCCAACGCGACAATGCGCGATCGTTTTCAAACCAGTCACAACATATCCAATTTGCCCCGTTTCAAGTTCATGTTGTGGTATGCGACCATTTGGTGTGACAGCCCCCACTTCCAGAATTTCAACTTCTGCACCCGTTGCCACAAACTTAATTTTTTCTCCCGTCTTAAACGAACCATCAATCACGCGGACATACGCCATGACACCACGATAATCGTCATAGAACGAATCAAAGATGAGTGCACGCAGAGGTTTCTCAACCTCCCCTTTTGGTGCAGGGACTTTTTCGATAATTTGATCAAGTAACGCAAGCACGCCTTCTCCTGTTTTTCCACTCACCGCAAGAATTTCAGAAGGATCACATCCAATCAACTTGATAATTTCTTGCGTTCGACGAGGAACATCCGCAGCAGGAAGATCGATCTTGTTCAGAACAGGAATGATTGTGAGGCCTTCTTCAATCGCAAGATACAAATTTCCAATCGTCTGCGCTTGCACGCCTTGTGTTGAGTCAACAAGAAGCACTGCACCTTCCACAGCCGCGAGGGATCGCGAAACTTCATAATTAAAGTCCACATGGCCCGGCGTATCAATCAAATTCAAAATCAGACCCTTGTATTCCATTTGAGCTGGCGCGAGTTTGATGGTGATTCCGCGTTCACGTTCAATGTCCATGGAATCCAAAATCTGGGCTTTCATGTTTCTGTGCTCCACGGTCCCCGTCAATTCCAAAAGTCGATCCGAGAGGGTCGACTTTCCGTGGTCAATATGGGCGATAATACAGAAGTTCCGGATGTGCGAGAGATCTTTCATAACGAACGTATCCTAGCGGAAAAGAACCAGAACGTCGAGTGCGTGTTCATTGACATCACAAACTCAATCTGTCAGATTAAATCTACACAGGCAGGAGACAAACAATGCATCCACACACAAAACCAGATCCGGGCGGAACATGTCCATTTTGTAAAAACGGCGTTCTTCAAGCACGCACGCGCACGGGCGCGAGCGCAAAACAAGATATTATCGGCGTTCATACTCTGTCCGTCACAATCCTACAAGAAGTTGTTTGTGGATCTTGCGGAATCAAGTTTGAACCAAGACTTGTAAATCAAAACGTAAAAGAGTTACTTGAAGAACAGGTTCACACATACAAAAAACCAAACGAACGACCAAGTTCGTGTCCCAAATGTCGTAGAACCGATTTCATCACAAGTCGACTCAGCGGTACGCTCGAATTCCTGAAAAGTACGGATTTGCTCATGCACCCCGTACACAAAAGAAATGCCGCAGATCACCACTACGAATATTGCAAATATTGTTTGTTGGTCGTCTGGGATACTCCACCTGAAAGTATCAGCGAACCACAACCACCCATCGCGCAACGGCCAATGCATCATGATTACGCATTGAAACCATCTGTGCGTGGATCAGCAACACCCATTCCGTCACCAAAACCGATTCGCCGTAAACCACCTCCTTAACATCCTTCTTGGGGTGTTCTTTTTTTACATGTCCCCAAACAATCCCTGAACATCTTCCCAAGTCAAATCTTTAAGACCATCCGCTGTATCTGATACCACGGCATCAAATAATGCTTTCTTTTTTTCTTGCAAAGCCAAAACACGTTCCTCGATGGTTCCTTTTGTCACAAGTTTATGAACATTCACAGATTTTGTTTGCCCAATACGGTGCGCTCGATCCATAGCCTGACGTTCAACCATCGGATTCCACCACGGATCAAACAAAATAACGGTATCTGCTTCTGTAAGCGTAAGCCCCGTTCCCGCTGCACGAAGAGACAACAAAAAAACAGAAATAGAATCATCTTGTTTAAATTTTTCAACAACATCTCCGCGCTTCTGTGTCTTTCCTTCAATCGTCACATGTCCGATATTCATCGCATCAAGCGCGGGTCGGATCAGATCCAACATGGAGGTAAACTGACTAAACAACAAAATTTTATGTCCACCAAGCGCCGCCTCGCGCACAAGTTCGAGCGCATACGCCATTTTTCCGGACGCATCCTCATTTTGCGAAAGACGTTTATCAACAAGGGATGGATGATTACAGACTTGTCGGAGTTTTGTGAGCGCCGCAAGAATTTCAATACGTGATCGCGCAAATCCTTTTTTCTCTACGGCCGCAAACACATCACGACGCACGCTCGCGAGTACCTCTGCATACAAACTCGCTTGAACAGGCGTAAGTTTGCACCAGTTTGTTTCTTCCATGCGTGGCGGAAGTTCTGGTGCCACAGATTCTTTTGTACGGCGCAACAAAAATGGTTTTACACGACGTTTTAAAACCTGCAACGCCCCCATGTCACTGCGTTCACGAATCGGTCGTTCAAATTCCAATCGAAATGCCGCGCGATCCCCTAATAATCCTGGCATCAAAAAATCGAAAAGCGACCAAAGTTCATGAACACCGTTTTCAAGCGGCGTTCCCGTAAGCGCGAGTCGATGCTCCGCCTTCAATGTTTTCACGGCAAGTGCCGTTGTTGTTTTACTGTTTTTGACGTATTGCGCTTCATCAAGAATGGCGTAAAACAACGGCATCGACTGATACAGTTTTGCATCTCGTTGTAAGAGCGAATACGACGTCACAATCACGTCACACTTCTGCGCGCGTTTTAATAATGTTGCGCGCTCTTTTGCTGTTCCCTCAATCGCGATCACAGATAATTCTGGCGTAAAGCGCTTAGCTTCTGCAACCCAGATTGCGACCAATGTCTTTGGACAAACCACAACAGATGGCGCGGCGTTTACCGGACGTTCCGTAGAAAGAATCGCAAGAGCCTGCAGGGTTTTTCCAAGACCCATATCATCCGCAAGTACGCCACCGAATTTATATTTACGCAAAAACATCGCCCACGCAACACTTTCTTGCTGATATGAGCGCAAAACCCCCTCAAGATGCTTTGGAATCTTTGGTGAAACATCTAACGCCCCCTCTTTTGCATCACGTAAAAATGATTGGATCGATGCGGACGTTTCAGAAAGTCGCATGGAACCATTTTCTTCTGCAAGATACGCAAGTTCCATGGCGCGCGTACGAAGCAATTTAAATGTTCCATCCCGCGTTGGAAGAGCGTCTTTTGTGAGAGCCCACAAACGGTTGACCTCTTCCGGATTCTCAATTTCCACAAACGATCCGTCTGCATTACGAACATATCGATCAAGTCCATTTGAAAGCCCCTCGATTTCCTCAGGAGTCAGCGGACGATCTCCACATTTCCACGCCACAGAAAACGTCAACCAATCTTCCCCACTTGATTCTGAAAGATCCCAATCGGATTCCACGTTTTTTTTCTGAATGCTTGCGAGTGCTTCAAACGCATCGTCTCCTAAAACACGATATTTTTTTCCAAGTTCAAACAATCCTTCACGCAAAAAAAGATACGCAGAGGCAGCGGGCATTTCAAAAACACCCGTATCCACAAGATGAAATCCAAATTGCTCAAGCTTTGCCGCCGCCATACGTTCTTCACGCCAATCGCGCAACGCAATCTTTTTTCCATCATCATCTCCATGCAACAAACGCCATCCTTCAAGCGGGTAAGACAGGGGTCCATAAATCGCCGTGGTGTCTACACGAATGACGTCGTCCATCAGAATATAGGAAAACGCACATTCAATATCTCCCAACACAAATTCTTGCGGATGTTCTTTGTGTCCGTAATGCGTCGCAGAAATTCCTTTTTGCACAAGCAAGGCCTCTAGTTCTTTTACGGTTTTTGCAAGGTGCTCGTCATCCGCGTGTGCACCACGCTTTGCCGCATACGTTTTGAGTGTTTCCAAAAGATCATGGTCTGCCATCTCACCACGTTGTTCACTGTATTGTTTTGTGTTCTTTTTATTTCGACGATTATCTCCAGAAATGACAGATCGGCGCGCGGCAACAAGACCGAGTGCCACCACATGTTTACATGCTCCCTCTCCATGAAACGGACAATCGCAATCATATCCAATCACTTGCGTACACGCTTGGTTCAGCGTCAATTTTGTGTGATACAAATAACTTCCATACACCGTTCCGACAATGAAAACGTCTCCGGATGGCAAGCGCTCAATACGAATACTATCAACCGCATCATCTTCCACATAATTTTTTCCACGACGAAAAGCCTCTGGAGAAGAGGCATTCCGTAAGATTTTGGAATCAAAAAGCGGCATATCCGTGGAAGTGTAGCGGAGATCAGTCAGATTGAACAGAGGGGAAACAAAAAACCGCTCGTGGGAGCAGTTTTATTTCTCAGATTTTTCACGCAACGCGTCTGAAGCGAGCTGTTTTAGTTCTTTTCGCAATTGTCGCGCGCGCTGGATCATTTTTTCGGGATGTTCGTATAAATCCTTACGTTCAAGATTTTTCTCGAGATCCGCCTGATCCTCTTTTGATGCATACATTGCTATATCACGTTCCAATTCTTTGATCTTTGTCTGTACGATCGGCAAAATTTTCTGTGTCTGTTCTTTTGTGATGGTTCCGCTCAAAAGGGATTCATCGGGCAATTCAAGAACTCCCGCCATCCCCAACTCTTGGAGCCATGGGATTATTTTTTTATCTTCCGTCGTGTCCGTGAACACTCGATCTCGTGAGTGATATTGACGCGAGTAAAACAATCCCGTTGCTTCAACCTCTTTTGTTTGCGGAAATGCTAACGCAAAAAATCCTGCAGCGGCCATGAGCGTTTTTCCTTGACCCATCATTTCATCCACGATCAAAAGAGATTTCCCATCAAATACCTTTCCGAAAATAGATTGCAATTCGTTAACAACCTCCGCATGTTCAATCATAGACCTCTGCCAACTCTTTGGAATTTCTTTGGTGGTAAACCATTCATCAGTTTCTTCAGATTCAACGATTTTATTTTGAATCGACTCCGCATCTGAATACACCCCAAAATAAGCGGTCTGCAACATATCCGAAACTCCTTTGTGAACATGTGACGAGGTTCCGATATTCACATATTTTATCTCCGGACGTTTTTCTTCTTTATACATTCCATCCCAAAGATCTTGAAACATCCACGACAATGGTCGTGCGCTGCGATCCAAAAATACCATTGAATCCACATGACGATCATGAACCGTTTTCACAAATCGAAGCATGCGCTCTTTTAACTGTTCGCGCGTTTCTGCGTTTGCAAGAATTTCGTAGGTGTTTTGTTGCTTGATTTCCGGTGTGAAGCCGGATTCTGATCCTGGTCGTTTCATAATTCAACGGTCATTCCCTCTTTTGGAATCAACACTTCCGTTTTCAATTCTTTACGAAGATGCTCCGCAAACTCGACTTTCGCATCATCGTCTCCATGCACCAAAAAAATCTTTTTTGGTATGACACCATCTTCTGGTTTCATCCAACGTGTTAATTTGTTTTGGTCTCCATGCGCCGAAAACGCTCCGATGCCTTTAATTTTTGCGTGTACTTGTACTGCCTGGCCATAAATACGTACGGTCTTTGCTCCTTCAAAAATTTGACGACCAATGGTTCCAGCCGCTTGATACCCAATAACCAAAATTGTTGTTGAGGCAAGCGGCAAATATCTTTGGAGATGATGCATGATGCGACCACCGTTCATCATTCCAGAACCTGCAATAATGATCTTTGGCGCGGGAGCATCATTTATCTGTTTTGAAGCGTCTGTTGAAAGCGTCTCATGCAAATTTGGAAAAGAAAAGAAATCACGATCGGGTTCGTCTAAAATTGGTGATTGGAATCTGAGATATGCCTTAAAGTCTCGGTACAACTGTGTAGCTTTGATCGCCATGGGGCTATCAAGATAGATTGGGGCTTTTGTTTTTAGATCACGCAAAATCAAATCCATTTCATACAGCACTTCTTGGGTGCGCTCAATGGAAAACGCCGGAATAAGCAAAACGCCATTCTGTTGAATTGATTCAATCATGGCATCCTTCAACAAACTTGAACGTGTTGCAGGATCTTCGTGCACTTTATGTCCGTACGTTGATTCGCACACAACAACATCCGCATGGGAAATCGGATCTGTGGGCGGAAGAATTGGCACGTCATCATTTCCAATATCTCCAGAAAAGACAACACGCTTTCCTTCTGCTTCAATAGAAATATATGCAGAACCAAGCACATGGCCTGCATCATGAAACATAACCGTCACTCCTGGAGCGATAGTGATTTCTTCATGATAAGCGATTTGTTTTGTTTGATCGAACACGCCATGCAGATCTTCAAGTTCGTAAAGTGTTGGGCTTCCACACTTTTTTGCGTCTTCTTCCATGATGTGATGCGCGTCTTCCAATACTAATCGCGAAAGACTGAGACAGGGTTCTGTCATGTAAATCTTGCCTGCAAATCCAGCTTTCACGAGCACAGGCAAACGTCCCGTGTGATCTGCGTGTGGATGTGTGACAAAAACGCTCTCCAAATGAGATGCATCAAACGGAAAAGGTTGAACGTTTTTTGTTGAACACAATTGCTCACCCTGGAACATTCCACAATCGATCAATAATTGATGTTCGTGACCATCGGCGTCATTAACCGTAAGCAAATGACATGATCCTGTTACATCCTCCACCGCACCGTAAAAAGAGATTTTCATAAACGCAGATTAGCGAGAAAACTTTTTGAACCAAGACAGAATAAAATGAAAATGATTTTCCTGATGCGCAAGCCGAATGATTGCGATAATAAATCCAAGCATGGCGATCTGCGACGAAACACAAATCACACACCACGCATGCAAAATAGTTGCTTCAATAGAAGTAAGATACAAACTAAATCCAAATCCCCCACACGCAAGGGCGAGCAAAAAAATGGTGAGGGAACGGTCATTTGGTGTTTTAAGCTTTAACAGAGAGCCAATCAATAAAAAGGCGTACCCAATCAATCCGATAAACGCAACTGGAACGCCAAAAAATTCCGAAAATGGACCTTTGTTTACAACGTCGCAGTTGAGTGTGTCATTGATGTTACAAAGTGCTCCGGATGCAAATCCGCGATTATGCAAAAATGCATACGTGGACAAAGAAACACCCACGATGGCAAATCCGATCATCCAGAAAAGAAGTTTTTTCATAGGGTGCATTCAGCTTTTTTTCCTAAATCCTCCAACGATTGTTCTCCACTCACGCGTGTTCCGTCTTTAAACTCCCATGTTGGGTATCCTTCAATCTTTGCCTCCTGACAAATTTGATTCATGCTGTTTGATCCGGGACTTGAACATTCAATCGAATTGATTTTTGAAAAAGACTTTCCGAACAATTCTTTTTGCGATTTACAATGCGGACACCACCAGGCGCCGTACATTTTTACTCCATTGTCCGTAAGACATTGTGCAAAGGCATCCATTTTAGGATCCGCGGACGAAGATTGATTTGCCGCCACGAACACAAAAAGCCCCACAACGACAAGCAGCGCAACACCATACAAGATCCATGACGAAGAAATTTTTTTCATACGAGGCCAGTATACATGAATACGATTTTAGATAAAACCTGATTTATGCCCATTCTCCACGTTATTTTACAGATGTATTTTGACGAATAAAAAAACGAATGGGGAATAAAACAAATGATCCGATCAATCCCATGAGAACAACCACAACAATCAATGCCTGGAACCCAAAATTTACAGCCATGACTCCTCCGAGAGCCGCCGTCATTGCCGTGCATAAATCTGTCAGTGTGTAATAAATCCCCCACTCGGCTCCTTCTTTATGTTTATCCATGTGTTTTGTAAACAACGCCATGAACGGCGGAAACGATGCAGCGGCGGCAATTCCACAAAGAAATTGCACAACATATAATTGCATGGGGGTGTGAATCACCAAATACGAAAGCGGCAAAAGCGCACTTGCAAATGTTCCGCTGAACATAAACCAAAAATCCACTTGCTCTCCGCGTATGCGATCCATAATGGTGGCAAACGGAATCTGAAACAGACTTTTGGTGAACAAATAAATAGACATGGAAACACCAACAACTTCTGCCGATCCTCCTTCAATAAATCCTGCAATAAATAAAGCAAAGATTGGCCCAATAAACCCAACGCTTCCACGCCAAATAACATCAGATAAAATAAGACAACGAATCGCGGGATTCATTCCTTGTAAAAAATAGTGTTTCCAAAAAATTGCCCGTCTTTTCATAACAGAACATTAATTCAAACGCATGAATGGTCGAATCGGAATCAAAAAAAGATTTCCCATCA
>Ga0156561_150_pt1 | contig 29913 bp, 28 predicted proteins | sample RifOxyB2_FD_111956 | JGI IMG/M metagenome (GOLD analysis project Ga0156561, IMG submission 111956) | Candidatus Uhrbacteria bacterium RIFOXYB2_FULL_45_11 | reverse complement strand
CAGTCGGGGAATAGGCGGCCAACTCGACCACCTCCCATACGCCATCGCACATCTTGCTCATCAGACGAAATCCATCAGCGGGACGGAACTTGCCGCGGGTATACTTTACTTCGCAATGATTCGGAGCAGCATTACACGCTGCCACGCGAGCCCTCCAATCCTTCACCGCCTGACGATTAAAGGGATTAACGCCAAACGGCGTCATTTTCGCCACTTCCTCTTTGGTCTCCGAGGAATCCGTGACACCGTCACAGTTCTCATCAACCGGATTATCGAGGATTTCGTGCGCACCGGGATGCACAGCAATCTCTGTGTCATCGAGGTCGCCGGGCTTCTTGCCGGCAGGCGGGACGCAGCCCGCGACAACGGCGTAGTAGCCGTCCTTGTCCTCGTCCTGGCAGAAAGCTGCCGCAGCGGGCGCCGCCGGAGCCGCGGGTGCCGCCGGAGGGGCCGCGAACGCGATCGACGAAAGGGCCATGGCCACGAGGGCCAACAAAAGGGAAATATTCTTCATCTGAAACTCCTTGGGGCCGTAACCCCATGTAACGGAACACTTGTCCCTTCGGGGTGTAAAGCGGAGGAAACCTATCCCCTGCTCTACTTACGTCACCCCGAGGGGTTGACGCATGGCTTTGGATTTTCCTCCCAAATAAGTGAACTAGGGCTGAAGCCCTATGCTACACAAATGAGGGAACTCATCCACGACCAGTGCAAATAAACCAATGATTTACTTGAATTGATCGTGGACTCGAGCGGTTCGGCTTCTTTTACAACAAGGAGGAATGTGTAAATGAGGTCAAACCACTTGAAAACACGAGATTCAATGAATTGCTTGAGAATGAACTGTTTGCTGCCTCATTACTCAACGGACAACTATATCATAATTTGACGATTTTGTCAAGGGATCCATAACACCATCCACAGGTGTGGGTTGACCAAAAAGGGGCAATTCTTTATACTATTGGGGTCTTCTGAAGCTCTTTTCCCAAAAGAAAAACAGCCCATCAGACAACAAAAAGAACGCTCCTATGGCTTGGGAGCAGCGGTTTCCGCGTCTCCTCCTCGCGAAAACCCGCCAGTCCCAAGCTCTAAGAGCGTTTTTTGTTTGGGGAAGGCGAGAGAGGCTTGAGAGGCTGGAGAGGTTTGAGAGGCCGAAAAAAAGAGTCGATTACTCTGGAGAAGTAATCGACTGTTTGTACTTTCTTAGTAAAAAATCTGCTCTGGTTCGAATGTCTTCGAGAAAATCATAGGTTTTTTCATCAAGGAAACCTAGGGAATGGGAAATCTCGAGAAAGAATGCACATTCTTTTGAAGAGCCCTCGGCGATATTTAAATATCGAACAAAATCTTTTTGTGACTGTTTAGCTCGACCCTCAACAATATTCGCTGGAATAGATAATGCCGCTCGACGCAACTGAGAGGTAATTCCAAACATCTCTTGCTTAGGAAACAACTCCGTTTTTCGATAAACCTCAATAACAAACTTATTCGCTTCTTGCCAAGCCAAAATTTTGTGATACGGCTGTTGTTTCATATGTCTCTCTTCGGCCTCTCCAGCCTTCCCCTTTTCGGCCTCTCAAGCATCTCCAGCCTCTCTCGCCTCTCCAGCCTTTCCCCACCCCCCCCTACTCCTCATGCACAAACTGGTGGCGGCGGCGGATGCGTTCCAAGTGAAGGAGGACTTGAGCGACTCCAACGAGTCCTCCCAGAAAAAATCCGGATGCGATGTTTGCAAGAATATTTGGCTTCACAGGCCACTGCGAACTAAGTGGCGCATCGACCAAACGCATTTGGACACTTCCGCCAGATGTATATTCTTTTACGTGTTGCGTCAGAACAAACGCGATTGCGCGAACCAATTGTTCTGCTTGTGTGACATCTGTGTGATACGCGGTAATGGTGAGCAGTCCTGTTCCGTGTGAGACAGCCGCATCGACGGTTCGTGCCCATTCACGACGTCGTTTAATATCATCTTTTGGAAAATTCTTTGTATCAACCTGAAACCCACTTGAAAAGACCTGATCGAAAAACGTACTCGTATAAACAATGGTGGAAAGATTTTCTGCGATACGCTCTTCTGAACGCGAAGCGGTATAGGCATCAACAGACGACCCGAGATCTTGCAAAATAAGCAATCGAACGGTGGATGAATATCTGAGTGGTTGAACAAACGAGACGATAAGCGCAAGGACGAGTCCGAGCAATCCAAACAAAACGATTGTTTGCCATCGACGAAAAAGTTCTCGTGTGTAATTGAAAGAAGCCATAAGGAAAATTCTAAATTCTAATCTCTAAATTCTAATTAGGAAACTCCTCCTATAGAATTTAGGATTTCGTATTTCATGCTTTCAATCAGTATATCTTATTTGTTGTATTCTCCCAAAACAACATCGATCATCTTCTTCTCACCCGCACGATCAATCGTAAGAGAAATTGTCTCTCCTGCACGCACAGAGAAGAGTCGTTCATTGAGTCCACGTGTTTGATTAATGTCTTGTCCATTCATTGAAATGACAATATCTCCTTCCTTGAGTTTTGCCGCTGCTGCCGGACTTCCCTTTTTAACCGCAGTGGGACCTGTAATATATGCACCCGTTTGATATCCACGACGCAACGCATCTGAAAAACCAACCGTGTGCGCAAGATCAAGATAGGTAACACCAAGCGATGCATGTGAGATCTCTTTCTTTTCAAGAAGAGCATTCAACGAAGGTAAAACGTATTCGAGTGGGAACAATGTAACTTGTGAATCTTTTTTTAATGCAAACCCAACGAACGATCCAGACAAATCAAAAATGGGTGCGCTCGCATTCTGTATATTTGCAAAAAGCGAAACACGACGTGAGGGCACATCAGAGGAAAGAAGAGTTCCTTGTTGCCAAAGTTGTTGTTGAACAGATGCTTGTGAAAATTGATTTGCGTGCATGCTTGCAAACAATTGATCCCCCGCAGATAAATCAAACGCATTTCCAAAACGAACCACGGACAAATTGTTTGCGGTGCATTTCAAAAAAACCGTCTGTGTTAATGGATCGGTCACAACACGTGTGACGTCATACATTTGATCTTTCATTTGCACAGAAAGAGCATCTGCCGAAAGCAATGAAAGCATTGGCGCAACAATCCATCCATCAGAGGTTACAATAACACCCGTGCCGATAGATGCGTCTTGTGCGTATCCGTACGCCGTTTTTGCGGACTTTGGAAAAACAGAAACAACACTTGCAAGTGTGACATCTGAAAAATGCTTTGTTGCCTCCGCATAAGACTGAGGAAACGCTTTTGGACCCGTTTCATCTAAACTCAACGGACGCGTCAATTGATTCAATTGAAGAGCATAATCAGACAAATACGAATTTGTCATGGCTGTTGCAAGCACTCCGCTTGCTGCACCAAGACTGACGGATAAAAGCACAACATGCGCGATTCTTGAGGTGAACATTTTTTTCATAGAGTTTTTACAAAATACCTACAACCACTTTGAACTCACCGCAACGATAAAAAGAAGAATAATAGACGTAAAGACGTAACGCTTCACAACTTCACGAGAAAGCTTATGCAAAGCTTCGGTTCGCGTCAACCCAAAAAAGGCGTAAGAAAAAATCGTCATGAACGCGGCGTTCGTATAAAAACCCGTTGGGAAAAATGTAATGCAAGCAAATAATTCTGTCAGAACGATCGCACCAAACAGTGCGTAGAGATGTGACCTAAATGATTCTGCCTTTGTCACCCACAACACCCCAAACACCAAGAAAAAACTTAAAAGAAAAAATAACAATGCCAATAACGATAAAGGGATTTGAATCAAAAGTCTTGTCGCGAAGGCAAAACTGCTAAAGAAAAAAATGGAGAGAAGATTGAGAAGTGACGTAAGATGTTCCAACGAAAATGGTTGGTAATGAGAAGGAAGATGTATATAGAGAAAAACAAACTCTGTGAACAAAACCAACAGAAACGTACTTGCCGCTGCAAGAGCAATGCTGACCCAAAGCGTTTCAAATAAAAAGAGCATGCCAAACGAAGACAGAAAAAATAGGCAGGCAATTCCAAGAAAAAACCAGAAGGAAAATTCCTGCGCGCGCCATCGCAACAATCGCGCCATGAGCAATGCCACACACACAAAACTTACACCCAACGCAACAACAGGATGTGTCACCCGAAACACAAACATCGCATACCCCAAAAGAGCAACAATCGCAACCAAAAATGGGGTGATACGATACAGTAAAATCATAGAGCTATTTTTGAATCTGAACGGTAAATGTTCCAGAAGCGCTTAAAACACCTTTTTGTGTTGTGAGCGAATCAACATGCATGTATGAACTAAGAGATTTGTTCAATGTTGCTAATTCTCGATTTACAAACGGTTGAACGAATGAAGCGACAAGCACACTTGGCGCACGGAAAGATCCAATTTTTACATCCAGCAGATTTAAAACAAAACTTCCCTGATCTGCGTGCAAAGAAAAATGTACTGTGAGAGCTGTTGTGTTCTTGTTGAATTGAATCGGCAAAAACAGTTCAAGCTCCTGCCCTTCTAATACAGCAATCTGCGCACGATTGGCAACCACGCGTGTCTCACCGGATTGTTTCAGTCCGTTTTGTAGCGATGTTGTAAGAGAAGATTCTGGCAGTGCAAGAACAATGGATCGATCTGTCAAAACACCTCCTCCTGCCTGCAAACGTTTTAGGATTGTGGAGGTAAAGAACGATTCAGAATACTGTTCAACAGAAACTCCCGGTTTAATAACGCGAACTGGTTGAGCTTCAGAATATGCAAACGAGGAAAAAACAGGAATGTTCACGAGGCCTGTTGCCGCCACTTGCCACGCACAGAATCCAACAAACAGAACAAGGCAAACAAGAGCAAGCCCAAGACAAGAAAATCGTCTGTGTGTTTTTTTCTTTTGATCCCCAAATGTTTCTACAACCTCATCCTTTATATATGGCGATGTTTTTTGTGGTTCCTCTGTTTTTTCTACGCGACTCATAGGCTTAACCAATTCGTTTGTGAAATGAGTTGTTTTATTTGTGTGTAACCATCCATGACATCTTGTGGGTTTGCTCCAAAACCTTGTTTCATTTTCTGCAATGCAATGGCAAGCGTGAGATGTAGTTCTTTTTCTTGTCCTGGAACACGCATGGTAAGCAGAGTACCAAGTGTTTGTTCTGTTAATTGTGCGCGCACAGAAACATCTTCTGTTGCATCAAACGATGTGACGAATTTATTTAACACAAGCTTAAGTGCCGCTTGATATTGTTCATCTGATACGGGTGGTGTTTGCACAACGACTGTTTTTTGTCCCACGGATTTTGGTGATGCAGAAAAAACAAATCCTGTCACAAGAATAAGTGTGAGCGCAAGCACAAGAAACGGAAAGAACGATACGTGTTTCATAAACGATTTTGTTGAACAAATAAATCTTCTACAAGAACAGTTAGCATCATGGCAACGGGAATCGCAAAAAATGCACCGGGAATTCCTCCCAACTTTACACCAATAAGTAAGGCAATAATACTTACGATAGGATTTAATCCCGTGGCTTTTTGCATCACTTTTGGAACAAGTAAGTGATTTTCAATTTGTTGAATGATCACATAAAGCCCAAGAACAATAAGTCCGAGTGTTGGAGATTGGGTAAACGCAATCATCACAGCAGGAATCGCCGAAAAAATTGGACCAACGTAAGGGACCATTTCAAATAATCCAGCAATCACAGCAAGCAACAAAGCGTAACGAACATTTAAAAGTGACAACCCAATATAACTCACGAGTCCAATCACGAATCCAAGAAACAATTGCCCACGAAGCCACGCTCCAATTTTTATCTGCATTTTTTTCATGAGCTCTGAAAGGTATGGCTGATATTCAACCGGCGCAAGCGATTTAAAATATCTTTGCATCTTCTCCCCTTCTGCAACCATATAAAACGTCAGCACCAAAATCACGAGACCAGTAACCAATCCTCCAAAAAATCCTTTGACGGTTGAAAAAAGGGATTGTGATGTTTGAGAAATAGCTCCTTCAATTCCCTGAATGGTTTTTGAAATATCTTGTGACAATCCATGCTGAACAGAAAATGTTTGGAGTTTTGCAAACGTTTGTTCGATCTCAACAGAAAACGAATTTGCATTTGAAGTCACTTGTGCAAATTGTTCCGTGATGATTGGCGTAAGTCCAAGAAAAACCAAAATAACAACCGTCAACAACACAACGTAGACAATCAAAACAGAAAGCGCGCGTGGAATATTTTTTTTTGAAAACCAATCTGCAAACGGTTCAATAAGCGCTGCCAAAAGAAGTGAGGCGAAAAAAATGATGACGATTTCATGGATGTACCACAAAAATCCCATGAGAAGAACAATGAGCGCGGCTTTTATAAATGTTCCGGTGGAAATCGTGACTTGATGATTCGATTTCATAGTAAGAACAGTATAACACAAAACCCATCACGTGCATGATGGGTTTTGTGGTGGAATTGGGGGGAATTGAACCCCCGTCTGATAAGTGTTTTTGAACGGACGTTTGCAAGTTTAGTCTCGCTTAAATAATCTTATGTGTTTAAAGCGAGACAAAACACACATAAGATTATCGATCGCAATTTTGACATGATGGAGACCGAACACCCATCATGCGAGCTCAATAAATATAGCACCCGCATTTCCTTATTGAGCATCAGGAAGACGGATGGGTTTTACGCAATTAAGCGAAAACCGGAGCGAATGAAGGAGCGCTGAAAGCGTTCTTGATCATCGCCATGACGTTTTTTGCATTTGGCGTCTGCGTGATGGATTTATGAGGTATCACACACCCTCAACTTGATCACGAACAAATCGACTCTCATCGATACCGATCAATCCCGAAGGAGAGACAAAAAACGAAATTCGAATATCGAAATTCGAAAGAAGGAAACTGGAGGATGATTCATCTCCTCTCCGTAACTGACCCGTTGCGAAAGAATACTCGAAAAATGTGTTTTTGTCAATCGATTGACGTGGGATGATTCCCTTGTTAAAGTCCCCTCTTCAACAATTACGTTGGAGATTTTCGGGAGTTTATTCAGATGATACACATTCCCCACAGACTCGGGATCGACATCGGTAAAGTGATTATCGACAGTGCACGTAACGACGGCACCGATACTGCGTTTTTCAGCGACAACTTTTTACGAACGACTGCGCTTCCAGGAGCATTCGAAACGATCGGCAAATTTGTTGCTCAGTTCGAACCCGAGAACGTATTCCTCATTTCAAAGTGCGGACTCCGTGTGCAAGAAAAGAGTCTTGCCTGGCTCGCACACCACAACTTCTGGAAACAGACCGGCATGAATCCACAAGCGTACAGGTTCTGCCTGCGCCGCCCAGAGAAAGCCGGGATCTGCAAAGCACTCGGCATCACGCACTTTATTGACGACCGGGCCGAAATCCTGGTCTCCATGCAGGGTATTGTGACACACCGATACATATTCAACCCGTCGGATAAAGAACTTCGGCGCTACGCCAACCATCTCCAGGGCGAACAGATCGTCCGTTCCTGGACCGAACTCGAACCTTTGGTCCTCGGAACACTTTGATCCTCCGTTTCCACACACACGTGTGGATTTTTTGTTCTGTAAAATGCTGTAGATACGGATTACAGATGAATACGGATAGAGATTACGGACGACATATTTTTCTAACATTATCTTCATCTGTAATCATCTGTAATCCGTATCTACAAGGTTTATATTGACAAAAAACATTTTTTCAAGTATCTTTAGACGTTTCTTGAGCAACAATTTTTTGAGGAGGTCTGTCATGAAACGTGTTCTTTACTCTCTGTTCTTTTTCTTTTACGTTTCACTGTTGATCACCGAACGTGCATATGCACTCCCGGCACACATCGACGGTTTCGGCATCTTTACGTTCAAAAGCAGCGTCCCCGCTGCGGCGAGCAAAGATGCGGCTCGTGCCTACGCGCGTGACATCAAGGCAAAAGGTTTTTCCTTTGCCATGGTCAAAAGCCATGACGGAAGTAGCTGGGGCACAAAAGTGAACGGCAAATGGGTCCCCTGTTTTTCGAAAGACCTTGCCGAGGCGTTCCATGCGGAAAACATGCGCGTCTACTCCTACTTCACGGCTCGACTTCAAAATGACAATTCCATTGTCGAATCCGTTCGTCTTGCCGCGCTGACACTCGACATGGGTGCAGACGGCGTGATCATCGACGATCTCGGGCTTTTTGGTCTTGAGGCGAGCAAGTGGGAAAAAGTATTCTCATTACTTCGAAAAGAAACGGATGCTCGGAAAGACAAAATTCTGATGTCGTCCACGTTTCCACATCTCTCAAATGTGAAGAAACGGCTGTGGGGCATCACCTTCAAATACTCAGACTACTTCCTGCCACAGAACTACTGGATGCAGTTTGAAGCATTTGACGGACACGGCAAGAAAAAAACCATGGACCCAGCACACGTCCTTGCGTACGGACAAAACCAGTTTGACAATATGCGTGCGCGCTATCCAGATTCGCCCTGCAAATTGATTCCCATCGGCAGGACATACGGGACGAACACAAATGCCGCAAGCATCAATCGATTCATCAATTCAGCCGCACGGTTCTATCACGGCGCCGGACTGTTCGTCATCGAAAAAGAACCCGCAGGTGGAGGTTGGCCGGCGCTCAAAACGGCCATGACCGCATTCAAACCTGGTCGCAAGCTGAGCGAGTCTCTTTCTTGCTTCGATCAAGTAAACGGTCCGTGTCGAGACACACCAGACAAACCGGCTGTGTCCACTCCGATGCCGACAGAAAAAAAGAAGGGCGATAAAGTACTGATTGCCAACAAAAAAAACCCGCCTCAAAAGCAGGACCCACCCACACCTCTGAAAAAGAAAATTCGTTTCTCTCCGGAGAATGAACAAAGCTTTAAGTTCTAACACGCAATCCTTGCGTGTTTTTTATTTTTCTTCACAGAAAAATAATCACCCACAGCTCGCACCGAGCAACGAGTGATTATTGGCGCATGTGCTCTTTCATCTGTCTGTCTACGTCACGTTTCTTAATCGCTTCCCGTTTTTCATATTTCTTTTTTCCCTTTGCAACCGCAAACACAAGCTTCACCAAATTTCCTTTTGTATAAATACGAAGTGGTACGAGTGTTAATCCTTCTGTCTGTTTTTTTCCCATCAATCGTTTGAGCTCACGTTTATGAACCAAAACTTTTCTGTCTCGATCGGATTGAACTTCTTTGTTTCCTGCTGGCTTATACGGACTGATAAATGCGTTCTTAAGCCAAAGTTCATCGTTGGAAATATGAAGGAACGCCCCCTTTAACTGCACGTGCCCCGCCTTTGCAGACTTTACTTCCCAACCCTGCAACACTAAACCCGCTTCAAATTGTTCTTGAAGCTCAAAGTCAAAACCTGCTTTCTTGTTGGTGGCCAAACTCGGCATACCAGCAGAGTATAACGAAACGCTTGATATTTTGAAAGTTCTTTTGTATAGTAGCGACAACTTATTCTATCAATTCGGCCTTTCAAGCCTCTCCGGCCTCTCTCGCCTCTCAAGCCTTTCCCTCCCTATGCGCATTCACCGTCACCGTGCCCGCCAATCCAACCTTCATGTCCAAAAATTTCGCATGAATGAAAAAATCACCGCACCTGAAGTGCGCGTTGTTGATGATGAAGGAAAACCACTCGGAATCCTGAAAACAGAAGACGCAATTGTCATTGCAAGAGCAAAAGAACTTGATTTGGTTGAGGTTTCCCCTAAAGCTGAACCTCCTGTTTGTAAAATTCTTGATTACGGAGCGTTCAAATATCAAAAAGAAAAAGAAGCCCGCAAGCAAAAAGCACAATCAAAAGAAGTAGACACAAAAGGCATTCGTCTTACATTCCGCATTGGAGCGCATGACTTTGATGTAAGGTTAGCTCAGGCCGGTAAATTTCTTGACCGGGGCGATAAAGTAAACGTTGAACTCCCACTGCGCGGTCGTGAAAAAGCTCACAAAGACGTTGCAGAAGCTGTTATCACACGTTTTGTTGAAAGTCTGAAAGCAAAATACAACCTTCGTATTGAACAAGCTGTCACCTACCAAGGTGGAAAACTCACGGCAATCGTGACAAAAGCCTAATATTCTGTTCAAAAGGATACCCACAAGGAGTATCCCTGCACGTCTTGACGTCTTCCCCCTATTCTTATATACTTCCGGAGACTTTCCTATGAAAACGAAAACACATCAGGCGACTGCAAAGCGCCTCAAAGTAACAAAAACCGGAAAAGTGATAAAGCGCTATGCAGGGCAGGATCATTTTAATAGCCGAGATCCAGGCAAAATCACCCGCAAAAAGCGCAGTGACGTTTCCCTTTCTGAGTCTTATACAAAGACGGTCAAGATGTTAATCCAGAAACAGAAATAACATTCTTTCCTCTTTTCTTCTCTCACCAATATGCCTCGAGTAAAACGTGGAACCCAGCATGTTAAGCGCCGCAAAAACTTGCTGAAAAAAGTAAAAGGAATGATGTGGAAGCGCAAATCAAGCATCAAGCTTGCGCGCCCTGCTTTTTTGAAGGCGGGTGTGAACGCGTATCGCGATCGCCGTAACAAGAAACGTGCATTTCGCCGTCTCTTCCAAGTTCGCATCAATGCTGGCGTCAGATCATTTGATCTGAGCTACAGCAAATTCATGGACATGGTTAAAAAGGCAAACATTGCATTGGATCGCAAAATCCTTTCAACACTTGCAAAAGATCACCCATCCGTATTTGCAAAGATTGTAGAAAAAGTGAAATAGCTCAATAAAAAACCATCTGGAAACGGGTGGTTTTTTGTTTTGCCTTGGCGTGCCGATCACATATGACACATCTTGACTTTTCGCATTTTCTGTGATAGTTTGACGTGTCCATCTGTCACAGGACTTCGTGTCAATCACGTCACGAACCGCGTTCCTTTACAGGAGATTCCATGCCGCGAACGTTTTTTCTGTCGCCGGACCCAAAACCTAATCATCCGTTCGAGGTGACATTTGTCATCGAAGGAGCCGACGCGGAGGGAAATCCTCTCGCTGTCGTTGACGACGAGTATGTCATTGCCGTAAAGGCAGGATCTATTCTTTTTGATAAACACGCATTAAGAATCCTTTCGGTGGATGAAAAAGAAAACCATCGAGCTGAACTAAAATTCGTCTCTCGAGAAGGTTTTAGCCAAAGTGGCGAGTTCGAGCTTGCGTGTATTCTTTCACGAAATCCGAATCAGCGCGAGGAAACAACGGTGACGGTGGTTGCGCCTAACATCGCAACCGAAACAGTCTCATCCACAGAAATTGTTCCGGATCATGCGATCGATCCGAGCGATCTGTGTTTCCTCGACATGCGCAAACTCGAGAGAACAGTAGAACCATCCGATGTTCCGTTGACGGAAACACCGAACCCGACTCCGACTCCGGAGACTCAGCCAAAGCGTACGGGTAGAATCAAATACGCAGTCATCGTAGTGATAGCGTTGTTGAGCCTAGTGTGCGTAGTTGTATGGGGCGCAATCCGCTACAACGAGCATGAAAAAGCATTGCCCCCTTCAGAGGCACCACGCGTTTCAACGCTCCGCCTGACGGAACCGGACGCAAAAAGAGATGAACACGACGTGTCGCAAGACACAGAACACGAAATCGCTCCAGCGCCCGTACCTGCAGCCGCTCCAAAAGTGGCGGATCAACCGATCGTGCCAGCTGCACCAGTCGCGCCAGCTGCTCCCGCTGAACCGGCAATAAAGAAAAAAATTCGGTTCTCTTCGGAGAATGAGCAAAACTTCACCTTCTGAGCCTTACACCCAATTCGATTGGGTGTTTTTTATTCCATGATGATTGACAAAATTGCTTATTTTTTGATAATCTCACGAGTCGCAGGTACAACAAAGCGACTGTTTAATCAGCCCAGGAGGAACCTTGGACACGTTCAACGAGATCGATCATCAGTTTCTGTTTGATCAAGCGTTTTTCATAACGCTTGCCGTTACCATACACCTTCTCATGCTTTGGCTGCTCAAAGATAAACTGAGTATTGTACGAAGCGGAACATTGTTCAACATGATTCGAACAACGACGACCGACGACAAAACAGATGGTGAGAATCGTGTGGATGAAAAGCGCTCAATGCTTTATTCTGCAATCTTCCTTGGTGTCATTCTTGCCGTCGGTGTAACAGGATTCGTTCACCTTCTCAAGATCGTCACGGGGGCACAAATCGGTTTTTTTCTTGTCACTACACAAAGCCTGGCATTTTCTATTATGATGCTGGGTCGTTTTTTCCCGAATCATCACAGAGTTGTATTCGCGATTTCCTTGTGTGTGAGCGTCTTGTTTGGATACATTTGGCATACCTTTGACAACTGGATCGTTGCAGATCTTACAGCCCTATGTGTTAGCCTCATCGTTCTTTACAGCGTTGCTCGCCCCGTTCCGATTCTGCATCTTGTTTCCGCAAGCGGAGCCATCATCCTGTATGATCTTTGGGGTGTCTGGGGTACTTCCTCTGTTGGGGGTGGAGCGATCGTGAACATTGCACAGACAATGATGGAAACACGCTTACCGCCCATGGCATTTTTGTGTCCAACACTTCCACCCATGATCAACAACGATTTCCATTCGCTTCTTGGTCTTGGCGATGTGGTCATTCCTGCGTATGTCACGATCACTGCTGCTGTTTATCGTCTCCATTGGTTTGTCCTCGGTGCCTACGCACTTGGAATCCTGGGATCCGGAATCATTCTTCAGCATGTTTCGATTGGAGTCCCGGCCATGGTGCCGATCCTCCCGCTCATGCTCGTCACATTGTTCCTTGCAGGAAAATACAAAAAGATTACCTTCGCATAACTCAGCACCCTTCGAATTCGTTCAGGGTGCTTTTTCTTTTCTTTAGACAAAAAAGCTATTCAAGACTTACACGGCGTAAGGGGTGGTGTATTGCCAAAACCCCCAAGATCGACTATCCTCACTCACATATGTCCGAACCTGTCCGCATCAACAAATATCTCGCCGATCAACATTACTGCTCTCGACGTGAAGCAGACCGATTAATTGCCTCAGGCAATGTTTTTTTGAATAATCGCCCAGCAAAACTCGGGGACAAGGTTGGTGATTCTGACACGGTTCGTGTAAACGGACGCGACCGCGGACAAAAGAGTACGAGTCGTGTTTACATGATGATGAACAAACCGGTTGGAATTTCCCTCAACAAAAAAACCGAACACAACATTTACGATTTGATCGATCTCAAACAAGGGTTTTTTCCTGTTGGAGAAATGAGTGTGCGCGATGAAGGTCTTCTTATTCTCACGAACGATTCTTTTTTTGCAAAACGATTAGCATTGCCAAAATATGCGCTTGATCAAGAGTATGTTGTTGAAGTAAACAAACCCATGCCTCGTGGAGATATCACAAAAATTCAAAATGGAATCATTCTAAAAGACGGCATGACAAAACCCGCAAAAGTTCGTCAGCTTGATCCGCACCGATTTGCCATTATTCTTTCTGAAACCAAACAAGATTTGATTCGTCGCATCTGTTCAGAACTTGGATATGAAGTTGAAACACTCATGCGTTCACGCATTCTCACCCTCAAAATGATCTCTACATACCCTATCGGCAACTGGCGCAACCTGATGGAGTCAGAAATTGAGGATTTGAAAAAAGCTGCGGGGATTACCGTTCAAGAAACACACGCAAAACAAAAACCTTGGACAGAAAATAAGAAAAAGAAACTCGCGCGCAATAGACAAGCGGGTAAATAAACCCCAGGCATTCCTGGGGTTTTAGGGGGAGAGGAACCCCTTGCGTTCGATCAGGCCTCATGCTATTATTTCGTCACATTTCGGAACAAATCTGTGGCTGTTGGACTGGTGGTGTAGCCCGGTTAACACGTCTCCCTGTCACGGAGAAGATCGCGGGTTCGAATCCCGTCCGGTCCGCCAGCCAAAGATTTGTTCAAAAAAAACTCCAAGTTCACCTTGGAGTTTTTGTTTTAAAAAAACCGCTTAAGAGAAGCGGTTTAGGGGGCGTATAATTTTTTCTCAAGGAGCTCGCTGTGACATTCATGGTCAGATACAGACGTTGCGTCTACACACAATTCAACCAACTGCTGATCTTCGTTTGGTATTTTTTTATCTGCTTTCAGTGTGTCGTCGTAAAGAAACACCCGACACGGGTAGATGTAATCACGACCGTCGTCAAAAATCTTACGCGTGAGCGCATCAGACGCAGCGACGACAAGGAAGAATTGATGTTCTGGTGCGTATCCTTGAATGAGGCCTGCCTGATTATCGATCTGTTGTTTGAATTCTTTGCATCCTTTATGCGTGAATTCCACAAGCACCGTAACACGCCCCATCGGTTCGCAACGCGTGGCGTCACGCGTACAGGAAACCTGTAACCAATCTTTGAATGAACGCGTCACCCATGTGGGTTTGCTTTTGACAGTTTGCGGTGGTGGCGGTTCTTGTGGCGGAGCGGGTTTTGGATTTTCAAACGTACTTGGTGGAGCAGCAATCGATGGGTATTCTGGACGTCGACACCCGATAAACGCACTTACAAAAAAGAACAATACAGAATGGACACGCATGCATTTACCTCCACTTCACAAAGTTTGCTACGACATCTTCTTTTTGAAGACACGTAAACATAATCTTGTTTTGGATATTTGTCAATCCATAACACTCGATCACGTGACATGAAAGAAAAACCCTCATTAAGGACTTGAGAGAATCTCGATTTGACACTTGTCAAAAACAGCAACGCGGCGTGAGGAACCCATCAAGCGCAATTCATACTGCGTACCCGTATAAACGAGTTGGTATGTTGGATCAATGGGCGCATTTAACGCAACCTCTTTTCCTTTATGGCAAACGACTGTTTGGTGTCGCGTTTGAATAACAGTTACAGAGCACGCGCTTAGTCCAAGACATGCGAGCAAAACGATTCGTTGCATGATCGCCTCCAAAAAAACAGAAGGGGGCAAAAGCCACCCTTCTGTCTTACCGTTAAACAATCACATGGTCAAATCCTTCTCCGTGTGATCCTCCCATAATAACCGCAAGCTTCATCCCCTTTTTAATCCATTTCTTCTTTTTGAGCTCTTGAAGTGCGCGTTTCACGAATGTTTTTTCATTTGCGTTTTTTAAGACAAACGGCATGATCCCCCATCGCAACGCTGTTTGCTGTTCCAGTTGTTTATTTGGCACGGCAAGAAACAACGAAATTTCTGGATGAGACCGCAAAACAGTTTCAGACCATGGGGCAAGCTCTTGTGAAGCGATCACACCATCCACAGAACCTTGCATGGCGAGCAATTTAATCGCATGCGCTACAGACGCAGGCTGATCAACAGGAGCGTCAACCGCCAACGGAACATTATCGAACTTTGATCCCTCTGATTCTTGTACGATTTGTGACATCATCTTTACGGCTGCAAGCGGATATTTTCCGGACGCAGATTCTCCGGACAACATTACGCCATCCGTGTGATCAAACACCGCGTTTGCAACATCTGACACTTCCGCACGCGTTGGGCGCGGATTACGGATCATGGAATCAAGCATCTGTGTTGCAACCACAACGGGCTTCCCTGCTTCGCGACATTTTTCGATCATTTCTTTTTGGCGGATCGGAACTTCTTCTGCGGGGATTTCGACTCCCAAATCTCCGCGCGCAACCATGACGGCATCGGTCGCATGCATGATTTCATCAAAGTGTTCAATCGCTTCATGCTTTTCAATCTTCACAATGATGCGCGGAAGGATTTGTCCGGGTTTTGCCGCTGCCTTAATTAATTTTCGAAGCAACTTTACATCCGCAGCAGACGTGACAAAAGAAAGCGCCATCCAATCTACTTCTTGTTGAACACCGAATTTTACGTCTTCTCGGTCTTTGTCTGTCAAAGACGAAACCTTGAGCACAGAATCTGGAAAGTTCATCCCTTTGTGCGATGTCACCATTCCTCCATTTTTCATTTTTGCATGAATAGATTTTCCGACCACGCTTGTTACCTCTGCTTCGAGCAAACCGTCGTCAATCAAAAGACGGTGTCCGGCTTTTACGTCCTTGTGTAGGTTCGCATATGTCACTGGAATGATTCCGTCTTTATAAGAAGTACTTGCTGTTGAAAAAACCACAGATGAGCCCGTTGGAATAGAAACACCCGCATCCGGCAAAACACCCAATCGGATCTTTGGGCCTTGAAGATCTCCAATAATGGCAACAGGCTTATTTAATTTCTTTGCAGTCTTACGCACGAGACGCAAAAGTTTTGCGTGCCCCGCATGCGTTCCGTGTGAAAAGTTTAAGCGCGCAACATCCATTCCGGCTTTCATCATGGACGTGAGCATGGATTCTTTATTTGAAGCGGGACCGATGGTGCAAACAATTTTTGTGCGTTTCATAAATGAAGTGCGTGGGGTGGAAAAAATTAATCCTTTTTTGCCTCTCCGAGTACGACCGTTGTTTCCGCAATTTTTCCATCGCGGATATATCGAACTTGAATTTTATCACCGGAACGATGAAGTGAAACGAGTTCTGCAAGTGCTTTTCCTTGCTCGAATTCTACACCATCAACGGCAATCAAAATATCGTTTTCTTTTAATCCCGCCACATCTGCAGGACCATCTTTAATGACCGCTGTTTCTGACAGGCTCTTTCCACTTGTTAATTTTGCCCCAAAGACAAACGGAGGCGTTGCGGTCTCCCCTGTCATAAACACATATCGGACCCCAATCCATGGACGAGCGATGTGTCCGAGCGTTTTTACGTCTTCAATCGCTCGTTTCACTTGATTGATAGGAATCGCGAATCCAACGGCCTGCCCATCAATACTCACGGCCGTATTAATCCCAATCACTTCTCCGAGCAAATTGATGAGTGGTCCACCTGAATTTCCGGGATTGATTGCCGCATCTGTTTGGATTGCTTTTTCGATCACCTCAGAACCACCCAAATTAAATCCGGCTGTTACACGACGATTCATTCCAGAAACAACTCCTTTTGTGACCGTGTTACGAAACTCTGAAAGCGTATTTCCGATCGCAATCACGGTTTGTCCAATGCGAATAGTATCTGAATCCGCAAGCGTAACCGCTCGAAATTCTGTTCCTTCTACGCGCAAGAGTGCGATATCAAGAACGGTATCTGTATCGACAAGTGTTGCGGGAAATTCTTTTCCTTCATTTGTGATAATAAAAAATACAGCTCCCGGAGTATCGATCACGTGACGATTTGTTAAAATCAATCCATCGCGCGTCACAAAAAATCCTGTTCCACTCGACACATCAACCATTTTTGATGCTTCTTCATCTGTCAGCGTTTCATCAAAGAAAAACGCAGGAGCATCAAACGATTGCTGACGAAACGTTTTAACAACATCCGCGCGAGATTTGCGAGCGACCACACTCACAACAGCAGGCGTCACTTCATTCACAACATGAATGGTCGCGCTTTCTTCTTCGATTAAATTCACGATAGTGCTTGCGTTTTTTGGATCCACGTTTGTTCCAACTTTATATTGCGCCATGACATTCGGGTAGACACTTCCAACAATCCAGGCACCCACTCCTCCAAAGAACAGGCTTAAGAGCACACAAAGTGAAATAAGACGAGGTGTGTTCATAAAACAGGTTTTTTCTTAGGAGATGTTTTTCGCGCAGGGCTTATGTTGTGCGATTTTGTTCCGATCAATTTATTTAATTCGCGCTCAAATGTTTTGACATCTTCAAAGGATCTATACACAGAAGCAAAACGAATGTACGCGACTTTATCAAATGTTTTCAATTGATTCATGACAATATCTCCAAGCTCGGCCGTTGTTATTTGTCCGTGGGTCTTTTTTTGAATATTGCGTTCGATCTTGTGCACCAAACTTTGAAATGATTGATCTGTGTACGGACGTTTTTGGAGTGCCCGCTCAAGACCGCGAACCATTTTCTCACGCGAATAGGTTTCTCGGCGACCATCGCGCTTTACGACCGTAAGATCAAGCAACTCGAGTTCCTCGAGCGTGGAAAAACGAAACCCACACTTCTCACATTCGCGACGACGTCGAACACTCGCCCCGTCCGTAGACATGCGCGAATCAACAACTTTTGAATCTTTGTGATTACAGACGGGACAGTACATAGGGGGGAAGGCTTGAGAGGCTGGAGAGGCTAGAGAGGCTTGAGAGGCTTGAGAGGCCGAAAAATAACCTTTTATGCAGAGCATCATAGCAAATAAAGGCGAAAACAAAAAACGGGACTTATCCCGTCTTGTGTTTATCTTCGGCCTTTCAAGCCTCTCAAGCATCTCTCGCCTCTCCAGCCTTTTTCTTAAATCATTTTCTTCCGAATAAACGCTGGGATTTCAATTTCGTCTTCTTGCGCTTGTTGTGGAGATTGCATTACGGGCGCTGGTCTTGGTGCAACACGCATTGGGACCTCTTGTTGTTGCTGTTGTTGCATTAAGGGTTGAGGTGCCGGTGCTGCAACAGGCTGTGGCGACATCATGACCGGAGCTGGCTGGCTATATGTTTCTCTGCGCATTTCCATTTGCGGAGGACGAACTTCCATTTGTGGTTTTGGTGCAGGTTGAAAATTTACTTTTGGTCTTGGGGCTGGGCGCTGCAAACTTTCTTCTTCTCGCACACGCAAGAAGGTATTTGGTGCCCATGTTCCCTGTGCTTGAACTTCTACAACACCAGGAGACGTTGTGCGGCGCTCACGTGAATCAAATCCCGTAGCCACAACTGCAATGCGGATTTCGTCACCAAGAGAATCATCAATGTTTGCTCCAAAGATAACTTTTGCGTCTTCATCTGCAGAACTTGTAATGATTTTTGCCGCTTCTGCAACCTCATGCATTCCAAGGTCGCTTCCGCCTGTAATGGTAAACAAGATTCCACGTGCGCCATCAATCGACAACTCGAGCAATGGACTTGCAATGGCTTGCTTGGCTGCTTCTACCGCACGGTTCTCACCGCTCGCGCGACCAATTCCCATGAGCGCAGATCCGGAAGATTCCATGATCGCCTTTACGTCTGCATAGTCAACGTTAATGAGACCCGGAACGGTAATAAGTTCCGCGATCCCTTGCACACCTTGGCGAAGGACATCATCCACAACCTTAAACGCATCCATGAGTGAGGTCTTTTTATCGATGATTTGGAGAACACGATCGTTTGGGATGGTGATGATCGCATCCACATACTTCATGACTTTCTCAAAACCCTCATCCGCAATACGACGGCGTTGTGCGCCCTCGAATGTAAACGGCTTTGTGACGACAGCAACGGTGAGTGCACCAATGTCCTTAGCAAGTTTTGCCACTTCTGGGATTGCACCCGTTCCGGTTCCACCTCCGAGTCCGCAAGTAAGAAATACCATGTCAGAACCCATGAGCGCTTCACGAATTTCATTTTGTGTTTCTTCTGCTGCACGCGCACCAACTTCTGGATTCATTCCGGCACCGAGTCCGCGTGTAATGGTTTTTCCAATCGCGATTTTTGTTGCAGCAAGATTCTGATTCAGCGCTTGAACGTCTGTATTGATAACAATAAATTCAACACCTTTGATGTTGTCAGAGATCATGCGATTAATGGCTGCGCTTCCGCCCCCACCAATTCCAACAACTTTAATTTTTGCGAACGTTTCTATGTCTGGTTTTACCTGTGCCATAAAATTCGTATTCAATCGAATAAGTTTTGTGCAAAGATGAACACTATTGTTGTTCAAAATATCCTTGTATATGCACAAAAATTGTAACAACACTGTAACATCGTCAAAGGGGAAGTCAAGAAAAAAACAAAACGTCTGGGGATAAAAAATACGGCCAAAAGAAGAAAAAAAACGCAGTCAATCGACTACGTTTTATTGTAAATTTCACGTGAACACCTCTTTTGTCCCCTACGGTTTCAACTGTTTCAACATTTTCATGAATCCACTTCCGACTTTTTCTAGTCCCCCAAGCTTGGTCATGATTTGTCCAAGACCTTTTGTGTTGGTTGTGCCTCTCATGTGTTTACCCCAAAGGACAAGCCCGATGGCTGTGCTCATTCCTGGGTCATTAATGCGATCAATGACGGATGAGACACCAATAGGCGTTCCAAGTGAGATTGGCAATCTGAGTGTCGCCTTCCCTGCTTCTAACATTCCAACAAGTTTTGCGCCAGATCCTGTGAGCACAACTCCGGCAGGAAGCATTCCGGAACGATCAATTTTTTGGAGTTCACGATCAACGAGTTCAAAAATTTCAGACACACGTGCCTCCGTAATGTCTGCAACAAATCTTCGTCCAACCCATTCTTCCTCAGGTGCGCCAAGTTCTGCAAGATTGATGTCGTCTTTTTTTCCAACTTCCTCAGGAAGACATGTTGCGTGCCGGAGTTTCATTTGTTCCGCAACATCAATGGAAGTTCTAAGCCCAATCGCAATGTCTGATGTGATGTGATCCGATCCGATCGGCAAAACAGCTGTATGAAGAATATCTCCCTCTTCGAACACGACCAAACTCGTCGTTGAGGCACCAATGTTTACCACACACACCCCGAGTTCTTTTTGGCGTTCTGAGATGACCGCTTCTGCCGTTGCGAGAATCGAGAAGACGAGATCCTCGATATCTAATCCGGTTCTGTAAACCGCCTTTGTCATGTTTTTAATTTGCGAGCCGAGCCCTTGAATGATGAGAGCGTCGACTTCAAGACGAATTCCGTTCATTCCAACAGGATCTTTAATTCCCCGCTGACCATCCACAATAAAACTTTTTGGAATCACGTGAATGATTTCATAATTGGTAGGCGTTGCGACTGTTCGAGCCGCTTCAATGGAACGCTCGACGTCTTCTTCACGAATTTCACCGTCTGATCTCCCGACCCCAATCACTCCACGAGACTCTTGTGAGATGATATGGCTTCCACTAATCCCTACCCAAGCTTTGTTCAACGGAAGTCCTGTGATGCGTTCCGCTTGTTCAAGCGCACGCGAAACAGAAGACACCGCGTCTTCCAAATTGGTGACGGTGCCTTTATTGATACCGGATGATGGAACTTCCACCGCGCCTACGATATGGATTTGTTCCTTTCCGTCTGCGGATGGAACCAATTTTCCGACCGCAACACGAACAGCACAAGAGCCGATATCAAGACCAGTGAATACTTCTTCGGACATAGGAGGGTGGAAAGTAGAGAGTAGAAAGGAGAAAGCAGAAAGGAGGGGAAAGAGAAAGTAAAGCGCAAGAAAAAAATTCTCCTTTACCCCTTTCTACTTTCTCCTTTCTGCTTACCCGAACACTAAAATTATAGCTCAGAATTCAAGAAAACAACAAATTGACGTAGGGATAAAAAATAAGCACGCCAATCACCAAGGAAAAGAACGACATAAGAAGGACCGCTGCGGCCATCATATCTTTCGCTTCCTTCACGATTGGGTGGAGACGAGGTTTGAATGCGTCGAGCACGCGCTCAAAAATACTGTTAATAAGTTCAAGGATGAGTACCGACGCGATGAGAAACAAAAGCACGATAAGCTCAACATGTGTGACACGAAACACCAACGCAAGAACAAGAACAAAAAATGCCGCAACGATTTGCAAGCGAAAACTTTGTTCAGATCGAAAAACAGTTGTAAAACCATTTGCCGCATGTCCAAAACTTTTGCGAAGCTGTTTCCCGGAAATCATATACGAGGGTCCACACCAAGCTTGAGTAAAATTTGTGTCTGAAGTGGAAACATTTTTTTTGCCTCAAGTGGTTTCTCATGATCAAAACCGAAAACGTGCAGAAGCCCATGAACCATCAAGAAACTGATTTCATCTCGAACAGAATGCTTCATCTCACCGGCTTGGCGCTTAGCTTGTTCGTAGCTAAACAGGATCTCTCCAAAGTAATCTTCATTATTGAGTGTGAACGACAAAACATCGGTCACAGAATTTTTTCCGCGATGATGCAAGTTGAGTTTTTTCATTTCTTTTTCAGAAACAAACGCGGCAGAAATGTTGTGTTTGCGTTTTAACTTCAACGCTTTTGAGACTTCATACGCAATCTGAACCAAGCGCTTTTCTGGAAACCGCATTCCCCCTTTGAGTAATTCTTGATTCAGTTCAATTTGGAGCATAAAAAGTAGAAAGTAGAGAGTAGAAAGGAGAAAAGGAGAGACAAAGAGACAGAAATATAAAAGGAAAATTCCTAACCCCTTTCTACTTTCTACTTTTCCCTTTCTACTTCACCTCCACACTATTCACCATCATCTGAAATGTTTGCAAATAGTCGATTGAGGATTTTGTGGATGTATCGTATTGAAGCGTGACAACCTGCGTTCCAAGATCTATATACACACGAAGTTGATTTTTTGCGACGAGCATCGGATATCCTTTTCGGCTCTTTGACGATGAGGGTGATCCGTCATGTACAACCTGATTAAACCAATCCATGAGCGGAAGTGCTGCGTCTTTTACAGTGACTGATACGTTTATGCTTTCACCTGTGCTTGTTGAAATAGTGGATCCGATTCCTGTTTGTGCAGACAGCGCTGTCCATTTTGAGGGATAGAGCATTTGAAATCCATCGATCTGCAACATCTGTGCGAGTCCTGCTAAAATCAATGTTCCCGGTGCTGTTCCGTTTGGATTATACCCGTGATACACCTCATTTCCATCCAAAAAACCATCACCATCAGAGTCCGGCAGATTTGCATTCGTGGAAAAAACGATGTTTTCCTCTACGTCCGTCAGACCATCAGAATCCGTATCAATACCTGATGTTGCCGCGGGCGGAAAAGGACTTGCGGGCGGCAAGGTTTCTGTCACAGGGACAACATCGGGTGTTTCTTGTGATGTTGCAGGTGTTTCAACAGGAGTTTCTGTGGCAGAAGGTTGTTCTGGAATTGTATTTTGTTTATTTTTTTGAACACTGCGCAACAAGAGATATCCACCAATTGCAAGGGCGATCAATACAATACCTCCGGCGATCAACAACCCTTTTTTTGTATGTGCAGGCTGTTTTACTTGTGTTGCCGATGGGAGTGGAGAAAGTGTTTTAGGAGGGGCGGGCGGCTGAACGGCAGCAACAGGAGTAGCCGATATTTTTTGTGGCTCCACCATGTTCACAACCGCACCATGACGATACTTTACCGGCATCGCAAACACGCGCGTTTGATCAGGAACGCTTTCTTTTGGAGGTTGAATGATCATGGACGGTGTGTTTGTGTCTGCCATAAAGAAATGATCCTATTTTTGTGGTACTTGCAACAACTGACCTGGGCCATTTGGGTTATATCCATTTTTGACTTCGTCTCCATCTTTAAACGTATCACCATCTGTATCTGGATTTAATGGGTTCGTTTGATAAACATCCACTTCTTCTTTATCAAACAAATTATCTGCGTCTGTGTCTGGGCTGTTTGGATTTGTTCCAAGGAGTGCCTCACGCGCATCCGTTAAGCCATCTTTGTCTGCGTCAGCCGTTTGATCTTCTGCAGGAACTTGTGTGATCTCTTCCACGGGAGCTGGCGTGGTTGTTTCAGCCACAGGTGTTTCTGTTTGTTCTGTTGCTGTTTCAGGAGCTGGTGGCGTTACAGGCGTACGAGAATTCAGGATTCTCATAGAGAGAAAAAACGCGAGTCCAACAACAGCGATGATTGCTACAAAAAGAACAACAATCTTCCAAGGAAACGGACGTTTTTCAGCTGACTCCGTCATTTTTATGGGTTCTAACGTAGGCGCAGTTGACATTGAAGATGCTGGTGCAGGAGGAGTGGTCGGTTGCACAGGCGTGTTCATGGTTGGAGGACTCATTTGAGGCGCAGTTGCGTCTGTTTGAGCAAAAACATCTTCTGGTTCTTTTTGGAGTTCGTCGAACATAGAGTGTGGCGATTAAGCGTGTTGAGAAATTACTTTTTCAAAGGATCGTATCCTGCATTTACCTCTTGCCCATCAAGATATCCATCGCCATCTGTATCCGGATTGCGTGGGTTTGTGCCGTACAACACGATTTCTTGTGTTGAATCGATGCCGTCAAGATCCGGATCATTCACCACAACGAGCGTTCGACATTCCGCAGAACGTTTTGGATCAAGGACTCGACAAACGTCCGCATCTTTCCGTTGATTTGCCGCTACAAGCACTCGTGTAAACAGACAATTCGCATCCGCATTTTCACAAACCGTTCCATCTTTTATCGCAACAACATGTTCGCAATGCATTTTTGTTTGTCCGTCCGCTATTTTATCACATAAAGCAACATCTGACGTTGTGATGGCGAGCGATGCGTGTTGTTCATCCGCACATTGCTTCATCCAATCTCCGTTTTTGATCTTTTCACAGACAACAGCATCTCTCGCCGCACGCGCCACACTCCAATAACAGTCGTCTTTATCTTCTTCTGTTAAAACATCGCAGCTCTCTGATTTTTTCTCCGCAATCGCACGTTCTTTTGCTTTTAAGATCCGACACGCTTCCGAATCTTCCGCCACATCACACGCCGATTCGGCAGAAACAGATGTTGTTTCTGTACTCGACGGCGTTCCAAAAACACTTACAACAGATGATGCGGGCGGCGCCTGAGGTGTCTTATCCCGAATGACGTAAAACACCCCTCCCATAATCAACCCAGCCAAAACAACTCCGCCCGCAATAATGGCGATGAGTTTCCAAGGAATATGTTTTGGCTGTATAGGTTGATCGCTGAAGTCCATAAAAAGGGAAAAGTCGTGGAGTTGTGGAGTCGTGTCTTGCCTGCCGGCAGGCAGGGAGTAAAGGAAATTTTTTTACTTGTTTCCTTTGTCTCTTCCTTTCTACTTTCTGCTCTCTACTTTCTACTTTACTAATTAACCGGACAATACGTGAATTCAATATTCTTAAATGTCACAGATGTGTCCTCAGAATTCAGAAAAACATTCAGTGGAAGAGTGAACGGAACATCATGACAAATGAATTTGCTTGGAAGCGGCAACTTTAATCCATTTCCGATATCAAGCACGGACGTATCTGTTTGTGGATTGATGTATTTTCCCTCAGCATCTTTAAATGTTGCCGCAATCAATGACACGGTATATCCCACATTGAGAAGGGTGCTGTTTGATGAAACATCCGCGGTCAAACCAACCCCAACACGACACGCCGGAAACAAGACATTTGCACGATCAGGTACTTTTCCTGCGCCGTTATCTATCGCGAAAAGGGCGATACTCTCAGATGGCTGTGATTGCGCAGCGTTTCCTTGTACTTGCAACGTGATTTTTTGATAGGCGATAGGACACGTACTACCACAGTTTGGAGCACAAATGGGTGCTATACACGCACCAGGCCCAACACATGTATTTCCAGATCCACAATCTGCATCATGATTACATGCTGCATTGTTGTCATTACTACAATATCCATCGCAGTTATTGACATTCGATCCTTCTGCTACTCCGCCAACCCCGTACATAATGCAGGCTTTGCCGTTTTCTCCGTATCGACTTCCTCCGTTACACACACCAAGCTTTCGACACGTAAATCCGTTATCACAAGCTTTTCCAATCCATGTCTGCCCAGCTTTTCCTCCTGTTTTTCCCGCATCTTGTGAAAGACATGTTCCCTGCGTTTGGCTGGTCTGCGTTCCGGGATCCGACTTGAAACAGGTAAATAATTGGTCATCTCCATCACACAATTCAGATCCATTTTTGACCCCATCTCCACAATAAGGCCCTGACTGTGTTTTGTACTGACAGTACTGATTACAGAAGTTACAGCTTGATCCGTACGCCGCATTACAAACCGTTCCGTTTGCGGTACCACTATCACACGATTCGATTCCAACGTTTACATGATTATCTCCACAAACATTTGTCTTACAGCTGTTTGTACAGATGTCGTTATTTGAACTGTTTCCATCGTCACATTCTTCTGTTCCTTCTTTCTTTCCATTTCCACACTGTTGCGGACCACCAGCACACGCACCCCATCCGCCACCCGGCTCATTAACGGTCCACTGACAAGAAGAAACGGTTGGTTGATTATAATTCTGACACGTGCGGGTGCGCGTAAGTGCATATTGTTCGTCGGAACATTTTCCAGCACAATCCCCATTGTTTGTACAAGCTTTTCCGCTTATGGCACATTTTGCCGCCTTACAGTCTGAATCATTTTTGCAAGAAAGATTGCTTGTAGAGCACTTGCCCACGTTACATGTTTCTTTTTTACAAATATCTGCTGGATCTGTAGGACAATCTCCAGGTGCATTACAAACGGAACCTATATTTGTTCCTGCCGTACAAATTTTTGATTTTGAACATGCTGCAACAGGGCACCCAGACGCAGCTGTGCATTTTGTTCCGTTTGCATTCAACGCTCCGGCATACGTTTCTGTATTTCCATCACATGTTTCTGATGAGTCATTCACGACCTGGTCTCCGCATCTTGGCCCAGGTGCTTTACATTCTGCTGTACAGTTTTTTCCGTCCTTGAGATATGCACCATTTGCAACCGTACAATTTTTATTTGCCCAGCTATTTGCATCTGCTTTAACCGTCAAAAAATTCGTAGGAGTTCCGCAATCACACTGTTCATTTCCGGCAAGATACCCATCGCCACACGCAAAGTCAGAAGCGGTCGTACAATTCTTTCCGCAATGTCCGTATGTGCCATTTAATGCGCCGTCATCACAAACTTCCGTTCCTTCTTTTACTCCATTTCCACACGCAAACGGTTTACATGTTCCACCCGCCGCTTTTGCCGCAGCCTCAGCCGCGGCGTCATTTGGATAATTTTTACAGTCATTTTTACAAGTCACATTGATAAACCCGCCGCCTGCACAGGTAATTGAAGAAACTTCACCAATTTCACAATCCTCTCCGGCACCCTTAACTCCATCTCCACAAATTGTAGAACTTCCGAATGTGGAGGCGTTGCAATATGCGGATGTTTCCGTAAATCCAGGGAGCAAGTTCGCTGGAGCTTTCCCTGTACCGTATGCAGCTTTAATGATTGCATGATCTACTCCTGTCTGATCATCAATCTTGTTACTCCATGCGACCGCTTTATATTCAAGCTCTGTCGACAATGTATACGTTTCTCCTCCCAGGTTTTGATATCCGTAGATATGAGAACCGTCCGGACATTTAAATTCTCCCTTTGTGCTGTTCCAACATGTTGCAGAATCGTATCCCGTACCAACGTTTTTACACTGTCCCCAGAATTGATTCAGCGGATCTGTTGGAAGTGCGCCTCCAACCGCATTTCCAAGCGTACTGTTCCATGATGGCCAAATACTGTTGCTCATGGAAGGAACAAACGTTCCCGCTTGAATGGTTGGATAACTTGGAATACACGTTTCTGTTCCGGGACACGCTGGATTCTGTGGCGCGCCAACTTTACTGTTTTGAGAAACAACACACGATTGACTCTTTGTGACAGCACAACGACCATTGTTATTTCCGTATTTTTCAAAGGTGGTCACCATTTCTGTAATATCTGTCAATCGTTTTGTATCTCTGATTAATTTTTGTTTATCCGCGTCGCAGAACATGTTTGGATCTTGGGCATTACATTCTGCGTTTCCTACTTTTGGATCACAGACCTTATCTGAAACAGAACAGCGACCGTTCGGTTTACATTGATCCAAACAATCTCCATCCCACGAACACGCAACAAACGGACCGCCAGACGGTACGTACGCGCTTCCGCCCTTACACAATCCAACGTGAGACACGCCCGTTACACCTGTGTCATTCGCATTTAATCGGAAATTTTGTAAGACGAGATCAAAAATCTGTTGTGCTTCTTTTCCTGCGTCTGCATTAAAAGAAATCACGTAAATATTTGAATACAAGTTTGATCCGTTGCGATTTGCGGCGGCTGCGTAAATGGTTGTTCCTGTCTGCACGGCTTCATACCCATCAAGTTTGGCGGCTTTTGGTGTCCCCGAAAATCCTTGGGTTTTGAACCAAACCATTGGCGACAAAAATTTTGGATTTGAGAGCACACGAATCCCAATAGAATCTTTTGTTCCAGAAACTCGGAACACCAACTCTTTCAGCACTTCCGTTGTAATAAGCTGATTTACGTCTGGTGTAGCGTCTGTTGGAGGCAGTTCAAGAGCCGGCAGCGTTTTTCCTTCTCCTGGTTTCCCTGTGTCACGACAATAGAAGAGAGAAAAATTTGTGTTTGCGCCATTTTCAATGAACGGCACACCATGCGCTAAATCCGGCCATGAATTTTCACACAAAAACGCAATTTCAGAAACATTTCCCGATACAGCCGTTTTAACCGTTGAAACAGCATTCATGCTGTCTGCAGAAATTGTTGCGGTGGCAATAACATTTCCAGAACCATTCTTTCCGAGTGCTTTATATTGTGCGGACTTTGTTGTGCTTGGCGCATTGATTCCTAAAATATCTGTCTTTGTCACAACATCTTTCACCAACGCTTCCCAGCTCCATGTCCATGCATAATAATTTGGAAGGGAAGAAATTTCTTCAGGCAGTCCTGTGTTTTTTCGATACGAAAATGCCTTTGCACTAAATTCATGAACCTCACTTGTTTTTGAATAATATCCAGAACTCTTTGAGAGATATTGTGGAGGGGTGGGCGTGATTCCATGATCTGAAGTTTCCACAATATCAAGCAAACAAACGTCTGGACCTGTTGTGAATGTGTTTGATTGAGAGACGTTTTGACACGTTGTTCCGTTATCTCCAAGACAAATACTCACTTTATTTTTACTCAAAACACCATTTGCATTTCCATTTTTGGTTTTGACTGTCAGTTTATATGTTGCAAGCGGAGACAAACGTTCTTGGTATTTAAGATAAACCTGATGCGTTCCAGGATCTTGTTCATACGTTACCGGCACAAAACATTGCGTGGTTGCGTTAGCCATAACCGGCTGACCAAACAGTCCTTGAACCCAATGCCAAACATTGGCAAAAAGATTCTTTGTACGCAACAATCCAACAGATTTTGCATAATACGGACAATTTGTTGCGTTCACCGGATTATCTTTTCCTTCCGCCGATTTCATCGAAATCAATTCAAGCTGAAGATTTGGATCTTGTTCTGCTGCCTCGATTTTTCCATTTCCGTCCGTATCAACAGATCCAAATGATCCTTCGTCCATTTGTTGATCGAACACAACAGAAATAGCTGTATTGCGACAAACGTTTGTTGCATTGTTTCCTGGAACCATTGTTGTAATCTTTGGACGCTCAAAACAACATTTTTCTACACCACATCCAAGCGACTCCGATGTTCCTGTTTTTACGCCGCATTGATTATCTGCCGCACAAGAACAAAGCAACTTCATTTCACCCGACCCAGTTTTTCCATCAACCGTTACTTCAACGGTTGAAATGGCATATCCGTAGGTTGATTTTGTTTTATCTTTTTCAACCTCAACAGATGCTCCACTTGAAACCTCTGCCACAGCATACGGACCAACAGAATACGCAACAGAAGCAGAAGCTGCGGCTGCTTCACATTGTTCACCTGTTTCAAGCGCCCCGCCATTTCCACACACAGAAGGCGAAAGATAATGCGGACTCGAACCCATTTTCAAACAATTTTTTGAACAACCTTGTGCGATTCCAGTAATAAGATCACATCCAATATCTTCTCCTGGATCTGTTTTTCCATTTCCACACGCAAGGTTTACGGGATTTTTTCCAGGATTCGTACCGCGATTCAAACACACATCTGAACATGCCGCTGTTTCAAGCACAGAACACGTGGAACCATCCTGACATGCCGCGCCCCCAATGGAACAAGCTGCGCCATTCGCACAATGTGTCCCTGGATCACACGTTTCATTTGTACCAACAACTCCGTCGCCACATCGAGCGCTTGAATACGCAACCACACCGCCTTCAAACAAACAATTTGAAGAACATCCATCTGCATTCTTTTTGTTTCCGTCATCACACGCTTCCCCACCGTTTACGATTGAACTAT
>Ga0156561_132_pt4 | contig 31062 bp, 28 predicted proteins | sample RifOxyB2_FD_111956 | JGI IMG/M metagenome (GOLD analysis project Ga0156561, IMG submission 111956) | Candidatus Uhrbacteria bacterium RIFOXYB2_FULL_45_11 | reverse complement strand
GGTCAAAAAACAACAGATCAAGAAAAATGTGAAGACACGTTTCATGTCCTAAGTATAGCGCAAAATAGAAGGATTCACAACAAAAACACAGGCTTAAATGCCCGTGTTTTTTGATCTATTTTTTGGTTGTCATGGTGATTTCTTCCTGTTTTGCATTTATGAGGACGTGTTTACCTTCTTTGATTTCACCGGACACAATTTTAAGCGCGAGCGGATCAAGGATGCGTGTTTGTATAACGCGTTTTACGGGCCGCGCTCCGTAAGATGGATCGTATCCGAGTTTGGCGATGAGTTGTAGCGCAGCGTCTGAAACAGTAAGTTCGATGTGTCGTTGTGTTTTTAAGCGCAACGCAACACGATCGAGCTGTATTTGTACAATCGATTCCATGTCTTCTGGTCGAAGAGCATGAAAGACGATTGTTTCATCAATGCGATTAAGAAATTCTGGTCTAAAATGGTCTTTTAATAATCCCATGATCGTTTCTCGCATTTCTTTTTCTGAACCAACTTCTTCATCTGACTCCTCATGAAACCCCATTGAACTCATTGTTGATCCCGCATTCAAAATCAAATCGGATCCAATGTTTGATGTCATGATGATGATGGTATTTTTAAAGTTCACCTTGCGACCTTTCGCATCGGTCAGGTGTCCTTCATCTAAAATCTGAAGAAGTAAATTGAATGTGTCGGGATGCGCTTTTTCAATTTCATCAAAAAGCAAAACGGAATACGGCTTGCGTCTGACAAGTTCCGTAAGTTGTCCGCCTTCTTCGTAGCCAACATATCCTGGCGGAGAACCAATGATCTTTGATGTTGCGTGTTTTTCCATGTATTCACTCATGTCCAAGCGAATCATGGCAGATTCATCGTTAAACATGAATTCGGCAAGCGCACGCGCAAGCTCTGTTTTACCAACACCTGTTGGTCCAAGAAAGATAAATGAACCGATCGGACGATGTTCTTCACCGATACCCGCTCTTGATCTTCGGAGTGCATTTGAAACAGCCACAATTGCTTCTGACTGACCGACGACGCGTTTTGAAAGGTCATCTTCCATACGTGTCAGCTTTTTCATTTCTGATTCAAGCATTTTTGAAACAGGAATATTTGTCCATCTCGACACAACGGTTGCGATATCTTCTTCTGTGATGACTTCTTTTAAGAGTCCGCGTTCTTTTTGAATTTTTCGCAATGCGTCTTCTCCGGATTTCAATTTTTTTTCTTCAAGAGGCAAATTCGCATAGCGAATTTCTGCAACCTTTTCAAGATTTCCTTTGCGTTCTTCTTGTTCCGCCTGAAGTCGCAAGCGATCAATGGTGGATTTTATCTCACGAATCAACGTGATTTTTTCTTTTTCATTGCGCCATCTTCCTTCAAACGCTTCTGTCTGCTCACGTAGGTCTGCAATTTGTTTTTCGATTTCTTTTAGGCGTGTTTTTGATTCTTTATCATCTTCCTTTTGCAACGCCTTTTCTTCAATCTCAAGACGCATCAGGTCTCGCTTAAGGACATCGAGTTCCTCCGGCATGGAATCAATTTGCATGCGAAGAGCGGATCCAGCTTCGTCCATGAGGTCAACTGCTTTATCCGGCAAGTTTCTGTCTGTGATGTAACGATCTGAGAGCTCTGCTGCTGAGATGAGTGACGGATCTGAAATACGAACTCCGTGGTGCGCTTCGTATTTTTCTTTGATTCCGCGCAAGATTGCGATGGTATCTTCAACAGACGGCTCTTCAACGATGATTGGTTGGAAGCGTCGTTCAAGCGCCGGATCTTTTTCAATATAGCGTTGATATTCTTTCAATGTTGTTGCACCAATTGCCCGAAGTTTACCGCGAGCGAGCGCGGGCTTTAACATGTTTGATGCGTCCATGGTTCCGCCTTCTGTTGTTCCTGTTCCAACGAGTGTGTGTAATTCATCAATAAACAAAATGATTTGTCCGCCCGAGCTTTCAATTTCTTTAATGACCGCTTTTAATCGTTCCTCAAACTCACCACGGAACTTTGTTCCTGCAACGAGCGCGCCGACATCAAGCATGAAGATCGATTTATTCTTGAGAAGTTCTGGAACATCACCGGATGCGATGCGTTGTGCGAGTCCTTCAACGATCGCTGTTTTTCCAACACCAGCTTCTCCGATGAGAACGGGGTTATTCTTTGTGCGTCGAGACAAAACTTGCATGAGGCGACGAATTTCCGTATCACGACCAATAACAGGGTCGAGTTCGCCAAGACGCGCAGATTCTGTGAGGTCCGTGCCGTATTTTTGCAATGTTTGATAGCGCGCTTCTGGCTCTGCCGTGTCAACACGTTGCGCTCCGCGAATATCCTTCAGTGCGCGCATGACCGATTCCTCTGTGATTTCATATTGTGCGAGGAGTGTTTCTACGGGTTTATTTGTAAGTAATGCAAGAAGTAAATGTTCTGTTGAAATAAAATCATCTTTAAACTCCTTGGCTTTTTTATGCGCCATTGAAAGAACCTCGGCCATTTGTTGACTCAGATACATTTGTCCAACACCGCCCGCTTGTGGGGCAGGGGATTTTGGAAGGGTTTCAAGAATGTGGTCGAGTTCATGACGAAGTTGAGATTCTTGCGTGGTGATTTTATCAACGATCGTTGGAATGATTCCGTCTTCTTGTGTAAGAAGCGAAACGAGTACATGAATAGGCTCAAGGGCGGGCTGCCCATTTTCAATCGCAATATTATGCGCACGCTGGAGTGCCTCTTGAGATTTTAACGTAAAATTATTTGGCATCATATGGGAAAGGTTTGAATGTCTAAAATGTTTGAAAGACAAATTAGCACTCATAATGTTAGAGTGCTAATTTATAATTGTCAACAAAAAAAACTCTTCCACGGTGGAAGAGTTGAGTTAGCTTGGAACTTTCATGGTCACAATGTGATTGCCGACACGACCCATATAGCAAAGGCCGTGGTCAGGGTGGCTAAAAATAGTGCTTACATTCTGAAAGGTCGGATGAGGACCTGACTTAAAAACCCAGCGCTCCATTTTGTGACGTGCTTCTTCTACTTGTGCGAACTGTTGCCCGGGCAGCTCGACCGCACAACGTATATTGTCGTTAGGGTTCAAGTTCGAATCTTGTTCAAAGCATCCGAACTTTAGCTTGAAGTTTTTGTCGCGGTAAACTCCGTAGACAATGCCTGCAGGAGATTCCATTAACGATTGGTACGTTAATTCTGTGGTGCGGCAAGGTGTCGAGTCGCCCGAGTCAAGATTTACCGTCAAGTGTTCCGAATAGAATCCTGACTGTCTTATGATCAAAACGGATCCATCGCGTCGAAGCAAAGCGTGTTGAATAAGGGCTGTGACGAGAACAATCTTGTCCCCATACATTAATTTCGTATTCTGATCCCTGTCTTCTTTTGTTGTATCTTTTTCAATGCGAATGAACGCACCTTTATACACACCAAGAGGTATGACGGACACAACAGGCCCCACATAATATTCGCGGTTTTGACAAATGAACGTATGTTGGCCCGATTTTTGTTGATCGTAACCACCAAAGATCACACCCCCCACGCCATCAGGAATCCATTGGGATGCCATGTAGTACCGCTCGACAGGCAATCGAAAGAGACTGACGGCTTCATTTGGAATTAAGACCCCAGGATTTTTCCCAAATTTCTCGACCTGTTCAAGTGTAATCGGGTCATCCTTTGCAAGGATCTGTTCTGTTAACCAATGTACGCGATGCAGCGAACGAAGATTGTCGCTCATTCCTTTTTACACCCTTTATCCTCGCGCATTTCCAGAATATTCTTAAGCACCTTGCCGCAGAAAATTCATAGGATTTGCTAAAGGATTTTTTTGCACGATCTCCGCTTGAGATCAGCCGCAGTTCATCATAAAATATTGATTTTGTCAAGCAATTCAGGTAATATGGGAGTGTATGCGGCATTCTCTTTTCACCGTTCCGATCGATGACATTTCGACCACAGAACTTGATCAACAACTAACGGAATGGATAAACGGTCACGTTTCAAAATTCCTCACAACTCCAAATCCGGAGTTTCTTTTGCTTGCAAATAAAGATGTCGAATTTCAAACATTGCTGCAGTCGAGTGATCTATCCCTGCCAGATGGTGTTGGACTAAGATACGCAATCGCTGCACTTACGGATGAGACATTATCTCATAGACACACGGGTGTGGATCTTGTCTCACGGCTCATAAATATTGCGCATACACACCATAAACGCATTTTGCTTGTCGGCGGGGAAGAAGGGGCAGCTGAGCGCACAAAACAGATGTTCGAAAAAACGTTTCCAGAAATACAGATTTTCGTTTTTAATCCGGGACTCGTCACATTTCCTGTTCCTGATCATGTCTTCGAACAGCTGCTCGAAATTTCACCTGACGTTCTCTTGGTTGCACTTGGGCAAAAAAAACAGGAAAAATTCATTCGTGAAGTGTTGCCAAATGTTCCTTCTGTTCGTCTTGCGGTTGGTATCGGTGGTGCATTTGAAATGCTTGCGGGATTAAAGCCTCGCGCACCGCATTTTATGTCACAAATGGGTCTTGAATGGATCTGGCGCGCACTTATTGAGCCACGTCGTATTGGACGCATTTTAAACGCAAGTTTTGTCTTTCCACTCGTCGTTATTTCGGCTACACTTAAGCAGCACAGATTCTTGAAGGCATGCAGAAATGTCATTCCCGAGATCATCGACCAACTCTTCCGATCCTAACCTTTCAAACATTTCCCTGCCTGCCGGTAGGCAAGGCGACTTTTCAAACCTTTCCCTTATGAATGTTGTTACCCGATTCGCTCCATCACCAACAGGCTACCTTCACGTCGGCGGTTTGCGCACAGCACTCTATAGTTATTTGTTTGCCAAACAACAAAAAGGAACGTTTATTTTACGCATCGAAGACACAGATCAAACACGTCTTGTCCCCGGCGCCGTAGAAGCGCTCATCACAACACTTACAACAATGGGGCTTCCTCCAGACAAAGGCCCGTTCATTCAATCAGAACGTCTTGCGTTGTATCGTGAACACACGCAACGTCTGCTTGATCACGGTCATGCGTATTATTGTTTCTGTTCAAAAGAACGATTGCTTGTGCTTAGAGAAGAACAACAAGCCACGAAAAGCCCCATGAAATACGATCGTGCGTGTTTGCATTTATCAAAGGAAGACATTGACCAAAAGCTCGCAGAAAATGTGCCACATGTTGTTCGTTTACTTGTCCCAGAGGGAAAAACAACATTCACCGATGAAATTCGAGGTGAAATTACGATCGAAAATAAAGAAGTTGATGATCAAGTGTTATTAAAAACAGATGGATTTCCAACGTATCATCTGGCGGTTGTTGTAGATGACAACGACATGGCGGTTACACACATTATTCGCGGAGATGAATGGATTTCTTCTGTTCCAAAGCATATTATTTTATATAACATGTTTGGCTTTCCGATTCCTAAATTTGCGCATTTGCCGCTCATTTTAAATCCAGATAAATCAAAACTTTCCAAACGCCAAGGAGACGTTGCCGTAGAAGATTATCTTGCCAAAGGTTTTCTGAAAGAAGCCTTAATCAATTTTGTGGCACTGCTTGGATTTAATCCAACGGCAGACCGCGAAATTTATACGCTCGAAGAATTGATTGCATTTTTTGATCTCTCAAAAATCAACAAAAGTGGTGCAGTTTTTGATCATGATAAGTTGAATTGGATGAACGGAATGTATTTACGCACAAAAACGACGCAGGAATTGATTGAACTCTCAAAACCATTCCTTAAGACATCAAACGTCATAATTGACGATGCTTTTTTTGCACGCATTGTTGAGATTGAGAAGGAACGATTAGTCACCCTTCAGGAGTTAGCAGATCGTGCACAAGAATATTCACAAACAATTGCATATGATGCATCATTGCTCATCTGGAAGAAAGCGGACACAGAAGATGCAAAAATGCATTTAATCGCATTGAAATCAGTCATTGCGAATCTAGATGAATCTGTATTTTCAGATCGTGCATTGGTAGAAACAGCGATAAAGAAGTATATTGAAGAGGGAAGTTTTCAAAACGGAAATGTGTTATGGCCCTTACGCGCCGCACTTTCCAACAAAGAAAAATCGCCAAATCCATTTGAATTGATTTGGATGTTTGGAAAAGACGAATCTTTAAAACGTATTGATCAAGCTCTTTCGCTCCTAAAATAATTATGTCCCATTTTCGGGTCAAAATACTTGTTCCCGCACTAGGAATCTTGATTCTTCTTTTTTGCGCTGATATTCCACGCCTCTACGCAGATGAACTTCCTTCAGAGAATGTTGAACAAACGATTTTGGAGAAGAAAAATAATATCACGCAATTAAACCAGCAAATTGAGGCGTTTCAAAAAAAAATATCCGATGCACAATCACAAAAAATCACATTAGAATCAGAACTTGATCTTTTGCAAAATCGAGCAGCAAAAACTCAATTGCAAATTTCGGAAACATCCGCACAAATCGATCTGATCAATACAGAAATCATCACGACACAAAACAAAATTCTTGAAATGCAACAGAAGCTAGAACGCGAAAAAGAACTTATTGTTACCGTTATCCAAAAAATTCAAGCTCAGGATAATGCTCTTAACATACAGCTTTTTTACGGTTCAGAACGCTTTTCAACGCTCCTTGATACGGTTCAAAAATTAGAACAAATCAGTTCAGATCTTGCGCAAGCGGTTACGGAAGCGAAGGCATTAAAATCTTCACTTGAACAAGCAAAATCTGAGCAAGAATCAAAAAAGACAAAATTAAACGAGTACGAAGAAGAGCTCCAAGATCACAAATCTCAACTCGAAGAAGAACTGGAAGCAAAAGGAGTGATTCTTGCCACAACACAGCAATCAGAAAAGCGTTTTCAAGCACTGGTTCAGGAGTTAAAACAAGAGCAAACGTACGTTCAAAATCAAATTCACGAACTTCAAACAAAACTTGAACAACGCATTTTGCCTGCCGATGAAATTGGTGGGGGACTCCTTGCTTGGCCCATTAATGCATCACGAGGACTCTCGGCATCCTTTCATGACCCAACGTATCCGTTTCGTAATTTCTTTGAACATTCCGGTATTGATTTACCCGCCGCAAAAGGAACACCTGTACGTGCGGCAGCCTCAGGTTTTGTTGCGTGGACCCGTAGGGGAGCGCAATATGGAAATTACGTCATGGTTATTCACTCAGATGGAATCGCAACGCTGTATGCCCATCTTTCACGCATAGACGTCGTTTCTGATCAATTTATTCCACGTGGCGGACAAATTGGCCTTGTTGGATCAACCGGACTTTCAACAGGCCCTCACTTGCATTTTGAAGTGCGCAAAGAGGGGATACCAACGGATCCAATGTTATATCTTGAATAATACGTATGAACATACAACTTGTTACACTTTTAAAAATTGCCGGCTGGATTTTAACGATTGCTCCACTTGCAGCATTTTTATTGTTTGCCGTTATCATGGTGCGTGAGATCTCTAAAAACGACGACGAAAGCTTAAAAGGGATTATCAACATTGGTTATCTTATTTTCGGTCTAGGAGTCGTTTTGCTTATCGTGAGCTATGTAGGTGGGTATTTTGCCACATCACCAAGCAGCATATAACAAAAACAAAGCCCCTTCATTCGGGGCTCTTTGTTTGTTTTATTTAGTGTCGCACAATATATCTTATACGACACAACAGGATGGGCTTTAAAAACCAGGGGGTATCAGTATACCTTGTAATATCGCTCAATTAAGCGTAAAAAGCGGTAATTCCTTTAAATCTCCTGGTCTTAGGTATAATGGTAATTCCGGGATGAATTTCGGCTCAGACGTACTCGTTCATGCGTATCAGAAATCATTCTTTATGATGAAATCATTTTAATACGCTCAAGGAGCTGCCGTAATCCACACAATATATCATCCACACCACGGATCTTATTGTGTGTTGTTTTTATGTCTTGAACATGTCTCAGTGCTGCTCCCCTGTACACGGCTGTATGCTCTACATTATTTTACGACACATAGAGAAAAGATCATTTATAATACACGTGATCCCCGAATCGTAAATCAATGTACTGAAGTTTTGAAAGATCTTTTAGCGTATCTTTAAGCAACACACTGAGTCGATCGGATTGTGCGTTTAGGTCACCATCCGGATCAAAAAGGATTGTATATCCTTGTGTGGTTAAAACCCCGATCCACTTCCCTACCTGAAGGTCAATTTGTGTCTCTGTGAAAGAAATTCCTTGCGCAAATAACAGTTGGTGAAATGAGAGAATATTTTTTATTTGTGTTTCAGACAAGATCTGTTCCCCGATCGCAATAGACTTGCCATTTCGATCGATCATGATTGGCAATGGTGTTTTTTCATCCAATGCGTCGATTTTTTTTGTGATAATTCCTTTTAAATCCGCAAGGTAAAGTTCTTTATCTGTTTTCCAAACAATGTCCGAGGTTCTTTCTTTGACTGTAAGCGAGAGTGTTTGTTTTTTAAGGGATATTGTTAGCTGATCAAACGCGAACGTCTGTCCAAGAAAATCTTGGAGCTTCTTTTTTGAAAAGAGAAAACGATTTGTGTTATGAAAAAAGAATACATGTGACTGACTGAGATACTGACGAATTTCCTCTTCCATTTGCATGTTTGAGGATGGATGAAGGCCACGAACCTCTACGGAGCGTATGGCAAAAGCCGGGTACGCGAAAATATAGATGGAAAACGCCATGCAAAGGAAAAGAGATCCACAGAACAGGAAAAGATACTTTGAGTTCTGTGGTTTTGGTGCCTGAAAATACGGGTTGCGATACGTTCCGCGTGAATACCGTTTTTGTTGAAGACGATGAAAATGATTTCTTTTTTGCATAATCAAACCACAATTCGTGGTATTGACGCATTAATGCGTGCGAGAACTTCGTAAGGTATTGTAGAAATTTTTTGCGCCATTGCATCTGCGGTAATCATGTTGCGTGCATCTTTTCCGATTAAAATAACTTCTTGGTTTTTTTGCACATTTGGCACACTTGAAACATCTACCATGATCATATTCATATTAACACGCCCCATGACTTTACAACGATATCCCGCGATTAAAACCTCTCCACGCGATGATAGACGCCTGTCGTATCCATCCCAATATCCAACAGGTAGCACAGCAATACGACTGCGTTTTTGAACAATTTCCGTCAGACCGTATCCAATCGGTGTTCCTCCTGGAATCGATTTTACTTGTGCGATACGCGTTTTCCAAGACAACACAGGTTGAAGTTCGCATGAAATGGATTGTTTGTGCATGGTTTCTTCAACCATTGCAGAAGACCAAATGCCGTACATAGCGATCCCTGCGCGCACAAGCGTGCCGTACGTTTGCGGATACAAAAGAATGGCGGCAGAACACGCACAATGAATATACTCCGGTTCAAGCTCAAACGTCCGAACGAGTTCTAGGGCTTCTGTAAAACGATGATATTGAAGTGTGGCGTATTCCGTGTTTGTTGTGTCCTCAATGTTTGCAAAGTGTGTGGAAACACCAATGAGTTGAAGATATTTTGATTCACGAAAAAGATTTAACAGATCTGGTAAATCATCCATGGAAACACCTTGTCGTGATGTTCCTGTTTCAATCTTCAGATGTACGCGTGCAGGTAATGCTGATTTTGAGGCTGCCGCTTCTGCTTCTCGTAATCCTTCAAGATCATAAAGCGTCAGATCGATTTGTTCTCGAATTGCTTCATGGAAGCGTTCAGACATGGTATAGCCCAAAACGATGATAAGTGAGGTTGGAAAAAGATCTCGTAAAATAAGAGCATCTTCAATGCAATCAACCGCAAACGCATCTACCCCATTACGACGCGCAATGCGTGCCACTTCTTTTAGTCCGTGACCATATGCATTTGCTTTTACGACAGCACAAAAAACAGCTCCGTTTCCTATGAGGGATCGGAGTGTTTGTATGTTTGAAGAAAGTGCGAGCTCTTTAATTTCAACCCATGTTCGGTGCATACACATCATTCAGGAAAATAAGAGAGTGTTTCAATCGGAATACTTCGATTATGCATGTGCATCCATTGTGTGATGTCTGTTTTCAAGGCATCTTGATCGAAACCAAGTGCAATGACGTCCGGATTTATTTCATCAAGTATTTGATACGTACCAAGCGTTTCATCGCTCAAAACCACCTGAGAAACATGTGGATCCTCGGACACGCGTTTTGCTCGTACTTCTTGGGTATTTTTTGGATTTTTCTTTTTGAGTGTTTGCACATGTGTATCTCGTGCAACGGCAACGACAAGATCACTCCCCTTTTTGGCAGCTTCCGCAATGACAAATTGATGCCCTGCATCAAAACCATCAAATGTCCCAAATATGAGAACGCGTCGCGTCATACGTCTGGTGCATCAACCTTTTTTTGCTTTAACGTAGGAAATAAAATGACTTCTTTTAAGTTCGGTGCATTTGTTAAAAATGCCACAAGACGATCAATTCCAATTCCGACTCCGCTTGTAGGCGGCATGCCGTGCTCAAGTGCACCTAAAAAGGCTTCGTCCATCCATTGCGCTTCTTCGCTTCCTTTTTCACGCAATGTTTGCTGTTCTTCAAAACGATTGCGCTGATCAACGGGATCATTCAATTCGTTATAGTAGGCATTAATCACTTCAGCTCCTTGAATCACGAGTTGAACACAAGCACTTTTTGTTGGATCTTCTTCTTTTGCTTTTGCAAGAGGCTTGAGAGAGGTTGGATAATCAAAAATCCATGTTGGTTGAAGAACGTTTGGTCGGGCCGTGTTTTTCCAGAGTGCGTCGTAATATTCACCCATTCCAATACAGCCGGTAAAATCAATGAAAATACTTTTTTCTTTACAAAGAGCCACAAGCGAATCAGGATCACCCACAAGATCAATATCGATTCCACAGGCATTCAAAATTGCTTGTCGAAATGTCAGCCGGGGAAACGGAGCGACAAATTGAATCTCTGCATTTTTTAATTCGTCCGCCAAAGGATCAATCGCTTCATGAATGACCGTCATTAAGAGATTTTCAAGCAGACCAATAAATGATTCTTTTTCTGCAAACGCCCAATACAGTTCAAGCATGGTAAATTCGGGATTGTGCGCGTAATCGATTCCCTCATTGCGGAAACAGCGTCCGATTTCATAAATTTTTTCAAATCCACCAACAACAAGACGCTTTAAGTAAAGTTCTGGCGCAATACGCAAGTATAAATCTGCATCTAGTGCATTGTGATGCGTAATAAATGGTTTTGCACTTGCTCCCCCTGGAATTGGTTGCAACATAGGGGTTTCAACCTCCATGAATCCGTTTGTATCAAGAAAGTGTCTCATGGATGAAACGAGCTTTGAGCGTGCAATGAAACGGTTGCGGACGTCTGTATTCATGATCAAATCTAATTCACGTTCACGGTAACGTGCCTCAACATCTGTAAGACCGTGAAATTTTTCTGGCAAAGGCAAAAGAGATTTACTCATGACACGGAACGCCTTAACATCGATAGTTGGCTCGCCTTTTTTTGTGTTAAAAACAACACCTGTTATTTCAAGAAAATCGCCAACATCAACAAATTGATGAAATTGATCATATGTTTCTTCTCCGATTTGATCTTTGTGCAACGCGAGCTGCATGGTGCGTGAGGCGTCTTGCAATTGGACAAACGTTAATCCCCCATGCTTGCGGATTAAACGAACGCGACCATCACAAACAACAGATGTTTGATCCGCTAAAAATGATACAAAACCATCCATGACTTCTTGGAGCATGTGTGTTCGATTTGAACCGGATGGATACGGATCAAGACCATGTGTTTTCATGGTTTCCAAACGCTCACGTCGGACAATCTCTTCTTGTGTCATAGGGGGAAAAATAGAAAGAGTAAAATCAAAAATACAGCCGAATGTGGCCGTATTTTATCTTGAATGGGTTCATTCGTCAAAGGACGTTTTCAACAGTTTCCCGATTATTTGATAGAGATAATTTTATACGTCATGGGTCCGTTTGGCGTTTGAATTTCAATAACATCTCCAACTTCATGCCCCATGAATGCAAGACCGATTGGCGATTCGTTACTAATTTTTCCGGCCATTGGATCGGATTCATTTGAACCAACAAGCGAATACGTTTTTTTACCGCCGTTTACCTCGACTTCAAATGTGGTTCCAAGTCCAAGGGTGGTTCCGCCTGTGGACTCCTCTACGATGACTGCATCACGAATCATGTCAGCCAATTGAATAATGCGGGACTCGTTGAGTCCTTGTTGTTCCTTTGCTTCATGATATTCAAAATTCTCCGAGAGATCTCCGAGTTCTTTTGCAGCGCTTATTTTTTCCGCGATCTCTTTACGAATTTGTGTTAACCGTTTTGTGTGTTCTGCCTTGAGGTCTTCAAGACCTTGTTTTGAAAGATATGTTGGCATAAAAATGAAACCCGCGGAATAATCTCCGCGAGTAATAAACATATCCTACGTGTGATCGTGAGGAGTGTCAAGCTTTATGGGAGTAAATCCGTATGCCGCAATAAGCGTGGCGATGGGAACAGTTAAAATAAGTGCAGCTGTCCCTGCAAACGTACGTACAAATTCTTCTGTAATGATTTCAGAATTTAGAAACGAACCAACATCTCCAGAATGATATAAAAACAAGATAAGTACAGGCATGGACGCACCAGCATACACGAGCACGAGCGTATTGATTGTGGAGGCGATGTGGTGTCTTCCAATACGCATGGCAGAAAAAAATAATTGTTTGCGCGTTAAACGAGGATCTGTTTTTACAAGTTCATGAATAATTTCTGTTTGTGAAATCGCAACATCATCTAAAACACCAACCGCCCCCAAAATGACACCCGCTAAAAATAAACGAATCGTCAAAATTTCAATCGGGATATCCCCAACAAGAAGCATGACATCCTCAGATCCGATACCTGTGATATCTGTCCAGTGTGTGAATAGATTTGCGAAAAACCAAATACAGAACAATCCTATGACGGTGGAAATAAAGGCTAAAAAGGATTCTTTACGAAACCCATGTGCAATATGCATGTTCACGGCCAAAATAACGACAGAGCCAATAATGGTGATCGTTAAAGCGTCTTGCCCTTGCATGATCCTTGGAAAAACAAAGGAAAATAATACGAAAAATGTGACACCAAGCCCAACCAGAGACCAAAACCCTCGTTTTAACCCAACCACAAGCGACAATAAAACAAAAACGATCACAATCCACCAGAGGGCTTGTGTTCTTATCACATCCTCAAAATAAACTTGAGGTGGATCTGAATCAATTTTTTGTAAAAAAACTTTTTTCCCGACCGTTAATTTGATAGGAATTCCATCAGGAATTGAGTCTTGGGTTCTGACATCAAATAATTCGCCCGTTTCAGATTTTGCGCGAAATTCATACGCATTCATGGATGCGCTCACAGGACTCACAGATGTGATTTCTGTAATTTCTGCACGTATTTGCGTGGTTGATTTTTCTATTGCCAAACTTTCCGCACGGACAATCGGAGCAAACAAAAAAAATAAACACAAAAAGAGAAAAAATCGTTTCATACGGGAATAGTATAACTGATATACATTCAGAACTGTAGGGTTGGGTCACGACCCAACGCATAAGCCGATTATTTATTTCCATGCGCAAACCACCATGCAAAAATTTGCTCGGCAAGAGGAACAGCAGCGTCTGTACTTTCTCCTCCTTCTTCAACAAGAATCGTGAGAGTAATGGTTGGTTGTGTGTAGGGGCCGTATCCAACAAACCATGAGTGCGTTGGTTTATCGATTCCGGATTGGGCAGTTCCTGTTTTTCCGGCAACAGGATACACAAGACTCATCAAACGTCTACTGCTTCCGTTTAAAACGGATTGTCTCATGCCTTCTTGCACAATGCGCAAAGCTGTTTCATCTAAATTTTGTATGCGCACTTTTTCTTGTTCGTCTGTTGACTCAATCACGTGAGGACGAATGGCATATCCCCCATTGGCAAGAATCGTTGTTGCAGCAGCCATTTGAATTGGCGTCGTCAAAAAATCCCCCTGTCCAATGGCCAAGTGATATGTGTCACCAACATACCAGCGTTCTCCTTTTGCTTTTTCTTTCCATTCTTTTGAAGGCAAAAACCCATCCGCTTCATACGGAAGATCGATTCCGGTTCCCTTTCCAAATCCAAATCGTTCCGCATAATTTGTGATGCGATCTACGCCGAGCCCAATCGTTTCTTGAAATCCACCGCCGATAATGTAAAAAAATGTATTCACGGATTCGGCGATTGCTTTGCGAACATCGGTAATACCATGACCACCTGCCTTCCAATCTGGAAAATACCACTCACCTACACGCAATCCCCCAATAGAAAGAAACGATGTGTGTTCGCCAATAACATGTTCTGCGAGCGCTGCATACGCAACAACCGGCTTAAAAATGGAACCAGACGGATATTCCCCCGCAATCGCTCGGAAAAACAGAGGTTGATCTACATCTTGCGTAAGTTGCTGATACGTCTCACTGCTGATTTGGTTTGTAAAAAGATTGTTATCAAATGCGGGCAAGCTGACAAGAGCACGCACGGTTCCCGTATTTGGATCGATTGCCACAACGGAAGCGCGCGTGGCATGTACTTTTTGAAGAATCGCCTGCAATTGAATTTCAATAAATTTTTGCAACTCAAGATCAATGCCAAGACGAACATCCGTACCAGAAACAGGATCTGTTTTGGAAATAACAGATAATTCATGCCCGGAGGCATTTACTTCTGTGACAAGTTTTCCTGGCGTTCCACGGAGTTGTGTTTCTGCCGTACGCTCGATTCCTGATTTTCCGATTTGATCGATTGGTCTGTATCCTGAAGGTGCAAGTTTAACCGATTCATCCGGGGTTATTTTTCCCATGTATCCAAGCACGTGTGACAAAGAAGCGGCGGTTGAGGGGTACGAACGTTGAACCGTTGCAACGAGTTGAAATCCTGGATATTGCGCAATTTCAATGGTGAGACGCATGGCCGACTCGTACGGAATATTTCTAAGAACCGGGACGTTTTCTTGAGGTTGCTTGGCGTATTGCGTAAGCAACAAATCAATGTCCGCTCGCTGAATTCCAATTTGTTTACAAATTCTTTGGAGAACTTTTTCACGTTCTTCGGCATTTTTTGGTAAATCAGCAATGGTCATGGTTAAAATAAAAGAAGGGACGTTTGTGGCAAGGACAATTCCGTTGCGATCTAAAATCCTACCTCGCGGAGATACAACGCGTGTTACGCGATAACGATTTGCGTCTGCAAGGGCATGAAAACGTGATCCCTGAATCACCTGCAAATAAGCCGAACGTGCAAAGAAACAAAAAAGCACCAGAAAAAAAACGCTAAATCCAATATAAAACCGTTTGGATGAAAGTGTGGATCGAATAGAACGTTCGTGTGACTGAAGATCTTCTGAAATATATCCATCCGTTACATCAAATGCATCCGATGATTTGTTTCTTCTGAATCCAAACTCATCATGATTTTGAATCACGAAGACAGAAGAATTTGATTTACGTTTGAAAAATGAAAACATGTCAGTATGTTTGACGTGATGGCGGAAGCAGCAAGAGTTTGATCAAAAGCGAGCGAATTTGTTTGGCGAATGAAAATAAGAAAAATAAAAAAAGAAGAAGCGTAAAAAAACGACCACCTGCATCATCAAAAAACGTTCCCCAATACAATTCTTGTTTCTGAAAAAAAGCAGAAAAACTCAATAATATTGCAGAAATGAATTCAAACGTGAGAAAGCTTAAACTTGTACATGCAGCAACTCCGTAAAACGATCGGTTTGAAAATAAACGCTCCGCACTCACAAGTGCAATCCAGGCCGTTCCGGCAAATGCAAGCGTTACAAACGGGATCACGGTAGATCCGGTAATATCTAAAAGGATGCCATGCATAATCATCCAGAATGCGGCGGGTTTCATGGCATGATGCTGTACTAGATAAACACTAATCACAAGCACGAACGGCGTGAATCGAAATATTCCGTATAAAGATCCAAAAAAACTGGTTTCAATGATCGATAAAATAATCGCCGCAAACAAATGAGGAAGAATTTTCATCATAAGGCAGGGACAAGAATCACAACATGATGATATCGGCGTACGTCCGCGAGTGGCTCCACAATCGCTTTTTGAAACGGTGCTTCTGGTTCTGGTCTTACGGTATTTACGACCCCCACAATCAACCCTGAAGGGATGCGATCTTCAAGTCCTGATGTAATCACAAGATCATTTGGAAAAATCTGTTCATCTGCTGGAATGAATTTTAATTCGATCAAATTCCCTGCCGCACCTTGTGCAATTCCGATGGTGCGTGTTTTATTCAAAAGCGATACTCCTGTTGCTAATTGAAAATCTGTTGAGGCGGTAATGATGGATTGTTCTTGATCTACACGCGCTACTTTTCCAACAAACATGCCATCTTCTACTATCACGGCAGCGCCGACAATAACTCCATCTTTTTCTCCTGCATCCACGATAAACGTGGATGTTTGATTTGAAACGGTCCGACTCAGGATTGATGCTGGAACACCTTTCATTTTTCGTTGTTGCAAAAATCCGAGTTCCTTTTTTAAAACTTCATTTTCCGATTTTATCGCTTCCATTTCTGTTCGTTCAACGGCATATTGATTTCGTTCAGATAACAGTCGTGCAAATTCTTCTGGATTGACGGAGCGTGAGCCAAATGCGGATTGATATTGATGTGAAATCCACGTACCAGATGCCACGAGCGGTCTTTGAAAAAAATGAAGTGTTTGAAAGAAAAATGTTCTTGCGAAAAAAAAGAATACAAACAGCACCACAATCAAAAATGGTGTGATAAAACGACGACGCACATTCAACCATGTTCTGAAGGTGGGCATACTTAAATGATGTTTCCTTCTGTTGCGGATGGCAATGAAATGTCTTTCAAAAGTTCTTCATTTTCAAGAAGAAGTCCGGCACCTCTTACAACAGAGGTTACGGGATCTTCTGCAACTCGCACGGGGATTTCTGCATGTCTGCTGATAAGAACGTCCAATCCACGCAAAAGAGCCCCACCACCTGTGAGGACGATCCCGCGTTCATAAATATCTGCCACAAGTTCCGGAGGTGTTTTTTCAAGGGTCGCTTTTATTTGTTCAATGATTGTTCTGATCGATCGGTCCATTGCTTCTCTGATTTGGGTGTCATTTACGATAATCTCTCTTGGAAGACCCGTAATCAGATCACGACCGCGCATTTCAATTTCAAGTGGGGTTTCTTGTGGAATCGCAGAACCTACACGCATTTTTACTTTTTCTGCGACGCGTTCACCCAACAGCAAATTAAACATGTCACGTGCATATTGAATAATATTTTTATTCAATTCGTCTCCTGCGATTTCTAATGATTTCCACGTAACGATTCCCGCAAGGGACATGACAGCAATTTCTGTTGTACCGGCTCCTAAATCAACAACCATCATTCCAATGGATTCTGAAAGCGGTAAGCGCGCTCCGAGTGCAGCAAGCATTGGATTTTCAACAAGATAAACCTTTCTTGCACCCGCAGAAAGCGCTGCGTCTTCAACAGCCTTACGTTCTACTTCTGTTGTTTCAAGTGGCACGCCAATAACGATGCGTGGACGAGGAGCAAACGTAAATGAATCTGTGTAGGCTTTATCGATAAAATATTTCAACATTTTTTCTGTTACTTCAAAATCTGAAATAACACCTTTCTGCAATGGTTTTGTGATAGCGATGTGTGGCGGGGTTTTACCAAGCATGTCTTTTGCATCTTTTCCCACGGCCAAAATTTGATCGGTTCTGATGTTTACCGCAACAATCGATGGCTCATTAATGATGATTCCACCTTCTTTTGAATACACGAGGGTGTGTGATGTTCCAAGATCGATTCCAAGATCTTTAGAGAATTTTCCAAAAAATTTATCAAGCATAAGACAAACAAAAAAAGATGACACGTTGTGCATCTATTTTACAAAAGAACGACAGAACTATCAAGGAAAATCGGTGATAATTTTGGTATTCAAGAGAGTTCTGTTGATCCGATAAAAATAAGCTCTAAAACCGTGGCAATAAGGACAAGAAGCATGAGAACCCACCAAACAAGAAGTCCAATACCAGACAGAATAAGGGCGATTAAAAACAGGGCTGTAAGAATAAGACCTTGTCTTAATGACCGAACAACGTGTCTGTATACGACTTGATCTTTTTTTAGCCAGACGCGCATAAGTGTTCCAAACAATGTAACACTTGAAAGAAGTGAAATACCGAGTGTGATAAAAAACAGGAAGAAGCCTAGGAAACCAGACTTTGTTGGATCTGTTGTGTGGACCACAATAAACCATGCAATCCAAGCACAGACGCTTACAAGACTCATAATAATAAGGTACAGGCGTAGACTCATAGAAGTTCTTCAAGCAAAGCACGATTGATTTGAAAAATAACTTTTTCTAATTTGGTATCTTGGAATTTTTCCATCATCCGATTCCGAAGTTCTTCTTCAAATTCTTTGAGATACTGTGTGGTTGAACCGCTTTTGGTTACAATTTTTAGGAAACCGTCTTTATAAGAAATCACCCGTGCATCTGCATCTTTATCAAACGGCAGAACATCACGCAAAAATTCATTTCCCCATCCGACAATCTGAGAAGAAGTGATTGCTGTTCCAAATTGTTTCCGCTGGATCTGTCGGCGTACCAATTGTTTCATTGAAGACATTCCCATACACGTTCATTTTACTTGCTACTGTCTGAATTCACAAATGTCTGCAAAGTCACAGAAGCGACAGTGGAAACCTGGCGTTGCTTCAAATGCACTTTTGCGAATCATCTGTACGCGATCAATGATATTTTGTCTGAGTTCTGCAAGCTGATCGTCTGTTCCGATAAATGAAACATCTGTGTTGTCCTCAAGATAATGATAGGTCAGTTTTTTTGGTTTGAGCCCAAGAACATCAATCGCCGCCATTTGATACAAATACAACTGTTCGCGATCCTCGGGTTTCAGCGTCTTTTCTGTTTTTGGGGAACCTGTTTTGTAATCGATGATTTCCACTCCATCTTCAAAAGAATCCATGCGATCAATGCGACCTTTCAGCACAACATCGCCAAACTTCAGTGTGAAGCCTTGCTCAAGAAACAACGGACTCGGTCTATGTTCCGCAAACGATCGATAATACGCGAGCAAAGATTCTTTTCCTTTTGCGCGATATTCTTCTCGTTGCGCGTCATCTTCATACCAGTCATCGATCCATGCTTGTTCGTAAAGATTGAGAAGATCTTTTTCAGAAACAGGCAATGGATCGGATGTAGTCGAAAGCACATCAAACAATGATACTTGTTTTTTCCCTGTCCGTTCAAGCCACAACGTAAAGAAATTTTGAAGCGTGTTGTGCATGGTTTTTCCAAAGGAAAACGTCCAGCGACCAAACACGGGCACTTTCAAAACATGGGCGAATTTGTATTGATACGGGCACGTTTTAAATGCGGCGAGTTGCGTGAATGAGAACTGTTTTGGCACGGGAATAGAAATTTCCGTTTTTGAAATGTGTTCTTCCTGTTCCCCACGATCCTCGTCGAACAAGTGTACAAGCGAACGATCTTTTCCGTCCGGTTTCTCATACCCAAGTTCGTGCAGAAATCGCGATAACTTACGTGCTCTTGCTCCGCCGTAATCATCTGCAGACGTGAAGTACAGACCTTCTTTTGCCCGCGTCATCGCAACATAAAACAACCGACGCTCCTCATGCAGATGCGCATCGTCATGGTCGTTTGTGCCTTCAAAGAGCCCTTCTGGGATTGGGATCGTTTCCCCTCGGGCTTGTGCGGGAAACCGACGATCAACAAGATTCACGATGAAGACATGTTTGAACTCAAGACCTTTGGACGCATGAACTGTCATGATACGAACAAGATCCGGGCCCGTCTCGAAATCAACAGAAAGCGAACCTTCCTCGCCTGCGTCGCGCTCATGGGCAAATTCTTCAAGAAACGCATGTAATGTTTTTTGATCGTTGCGAGTCTCAAAGGATTTCACCCGCTCAAGAAACTGATTCAAATAGCGAAACGATTCCATCTTTTCATTCTCTGGCTGTGCGTTGAGATATTCAATGTAGCCAAGTTTTCGAACGAGTTGTTTAAAGCATTCTGTTGCAGGTTTCCCTTTCAAGGCTGTTCGAAGTTCATTTAACTGAAACAAAATTGTTCGTAACTTTTCAAGAACCTCTGGTGAGAGCTTGCCAATCGAGCCCGCCATTTCACACGCTTCAAAAAGGGACTTCCCTTTCATTTGGGCGAGTAAGTTCAGTTCCGCGATCGAACGCGCATCAATTGCATACATCGGGGACGTAAGCACGCGATAAAAACTCGGACTCTCAAACGGTCGATCAATGACTTGCATGAATGCGAGCAAATCGAGAATAACCGGTTTCGTATAGAGACCCGAAAGCGCCAAAAATTGAAACGGAATTCCGTGTCGTTCGAATGCTTCTGCAAAGTCATCCCCTGCACTGTTCGACCGGACGAGAATCGCAAAATCATTCCAGAATAATTCTGGATCCAAGTCTTTCAACTCCGACATTTTTTTTACAACGGACAAAACTTCATTCTCAAGTGTTGAACAATGAATGTGTTCAATGGTTCCTTGTTTCTCGGAATGGGCAAGAAGCCGCTTTGTTAAACCACTCTTCGCTTCGAGACGATACGGATTATTCATCTGAATGAACGTATGCGCATGATCAAGAATGGACTGAGCGGAACGATAATTCTTTGTAAGGACAACGCGGGTTGTATCAGGATAATCTGTCTCAAAACGGAGGATGTTTTCAAGAGACGCCCCACGAAAATGATAAATCGACTGGTCGTCATCTCCAACGATCGTAAGATTATTCGACGGCGCCGCAATCAGCTTTACAAGCTCGTACTGCGCGTGGTTTGTATCTTGAAATTCATCGACAAGAACGAAACGAAACTTGTCGCGGACAAGCTTAAGAATGCGCGGACGTGTTTTGAGCAAGTTTAACGCATACAAAATAAGATCGCCAAAATCGAGTGCGTCATGTTCTTGAAGAATAGATTGATACGTTTTGTACGCATTCGCAAGTTCGTTTAGACGCTCCTTTTCAGAAAGACCCTCTCCCCGTCCCTCTCCCTCAAAAAGAGAGGAGTTCGGTTCGGAGTCCGTATCGAAGACGTGTTCTTCAACGAACTTCAGATACGCAGCCGGATCAATCGCTTGATCTTTCAATCGTGAGAAATGTGAGAGAAATCCCTTGAGATACTTTGTTGGATTTCCGAGTGGACGGTAATAGTCGAGAACAAATTTGTCGAAATGTTGTCGCATCAAAAGCCACGTGTCGAGTTCTGTTGAAAGTTTAAAGTCCCGTGCGAGTCCGATTTCTGCGCCGTATTCTCTGAGAAGCCTCTCACAGAATGCATGGAAGGTGGAAATCTGAAGATCAACGTATCCGTATGGCAAGAGCATATCCACACGTTCTTCCATTTCCCCCGCAGCTTTGTCTGTAAACGTGAGCGACAAAATCTCCTCAGGCTTAGCGAGCCCTTGTTCAATAAGCCAGGCGATTCGTTTTGTGACTACCGTAGTCTTCCCTGTTCCTGCCCCGGCCACAATCATAAGGGGGCCTGTTTTGTGAGTTACGGCGGAAATTTGTTCTGGGTTTAAATCTTCAAGAAGGTTCATATTGGCGATATTGTAGCACAAACTTTAACGAACCATGTGTCGAAAAAACCAACGGAAAACCGTTGACGAAATTGCTTTAGCATGCTAAGAAAGCGTGGCCAACCAGAGGAGGCATGACCATGGAAAATCCACTTGTTCTTGATAAACCAGAACTGAATATTTCGGTCACGTTCGGCCAAAATCCCATCCCTGTTGTAAATGGAATGGTAGAAGCTGATGTCGTGCTTGAAATCACTCCAATTATCCCTAATCAAGACTCTCATCCGCTTGATATGTGTGTGGTCGTAGATTGCTCAGGGTCTATGTCTCATCAAGCGAGTCGTTCCTCAAACATCACAAAGATCAAAGCGGTCCGTGATGGACTCATGTCTGTTGTGCACAAGATGGCTCCAAAAGATCGCATTCGCGTGATTGGATTCAGCGATAAAGCTTTTGAGGTTTTGCCTTGGACCACGATTGAACACACAAAACTCGAGAGCGTCGTTGATCAACTGAACAAAGAACTTTATCCTCGAGGTTGCACGCACTTCAAAGACGCGCTCAATATGGCGTTTGAGAATGGGCTCGGTGATCACGGATCGCCGTCACTTGTGTTGCTAACCGATGGTCAGAGTTCAAGCCCGCATGAAGATCACCCATTCATGGTTCAGTTTACCGATAAGCTGCGCGAAAAAAAGATTCCGCTCATTATCTACGGCACGGGACCTGACTACAACAAGAATCTGCTGGACCAACTCGCTATCCGAGCGGGCAACGGATCTCTGATGTACCATGTCTTGTCCGTCGAGGCACTCGATGCGCACCTCACAAGTGAACTTGCGTTTCGTCATGGATTCTGTTTGGAACACGTGAAGATTTCGGTCTTCCATGCCCTTGCAACGTTTTGGGACGTCTATCGTTTCATTCCGCAAGAACATCAATTGCTTGAACGCAATCCACACAACCCTGAACAGAACGATGCGGATTGCTACGTCCTGAGGCACGGAAAAGGGTTCCAGAATGCCTGTGGATTTGTAGATCATTTGCGTGGACAGAAGTTTTTGTTTCGCATTTCCGTTCCTGTAACGGATTTTCAAGAAGCATCTCTGTTCAATGTGGAAATCTCTGGCAACAAACCAGGTGAGCCACCTTTCAAGCACATCATTCCGATTTCGGCATTCTCTACACTTGAACCCTCAACACAAGAGGATCACCCTGAGGTGACAAAATACAAGCTCATGGTTGAGGCCACAAAAGCACTCAAAGAAAAAAGATACGAAGATGGTGCTCAAATCTACGAACGCATGGGGCGTCCGGATCTTGCGCAAACGATGAATCTTCTTGCTCACGCGGGCGAAGATGAGGAATCAACCGCGCGCAGCATGGGATCGTTTGCGAGCTCGGTCGCTTCCGTTGTCCTTACGCAGCTTGAAGTTGATGAAATTCTGAAGCGTGGAAAAAAATCATGAGCGCAATACAGCTTTCAGAACCAGCAGATCTCTTACGATGCACAAACGGTCTGAGCGTTCTCTGCCTCGGCAATGAGCGTCTTCGTGTAAAGGACGCGCTTGCTCAGGGTTTCGTGATTGCGTGGCAGCGCCTGAGAGGCGGTCCGCCTATACGCATTGGTCGTTATGATGAGCCACCAGACGAAATTCCGATTCTTCCAGAAATCGATCTGTCGTCTGTGATGCCCACCAATCAACAAGGCTGTGTCTCACGACTACACGCCGCGATTGAATGGAAAGACGGGAAACCCATGCTGCGCACCTATTCCAAAAATTCAGGCACATGGATTCGACGCAGCGGTGAAATTCACAAACGACTCCTTCAGCTTCATGAGTATCACACATTGCAACATGGTGACATGATTCAACTTGGACATCCAAAATCTCACTTCGTACGTTTGCGGATTCAGTTCCTTGGAACACCCACAGACAATACCTAACCACTCGTCGCAAACGCTTCGGGTGGATTTTTTTGTGCAAAAAAACACTCACAAGTGAGTGTTAAGGGTATGGCTCGTCATTGTTCTCTGTCTAGTCGTCTTGCCGACCAAGAACCGTCTGTTCGTATTCGTTGTACCATGCCCGAAATTCAGGCGAGTTGAGGTACAAGGTGTATGCCCGACCGTCCGGAAATCGAACGCAGATGAAACTGTGGATCTGACGGCTTCTGCCAAACGCCTCGCGAATCACTTCTTCGGCGGAACGTAGCTGATCAATCGCATCAACAAACGATCTGTTTGGTTCAGATGGGACTGAAGTTACAAGAACAATATGGTCAATCATCACTTCCTGAAGATTCGCTCGAACTTTGCGCAATGCGCGTGTGCGGCGTTCTTCTTGGTCAGCATCAGACGTCACATTGTGCAAAGCACACCCACCCAAAGTGATCTTGATGACGCATGCAGGTAGCGTTTCGGGAGAAATGGGCGGGTTCGAATTTGTGTGATCCGTGACAAGGAGCACGCGCCTGAGATTGTAATCGAGTCTTGCCTCTTGCAAGACATTTTTTGCGTACAGGTTGCGAATCAAATCCTGATCATGTTGAGAAAGAACCATCGTAGCTCCTGTGATCGCCGAGGAAAACATGACGATGGAGGGAAGAATAGGCGAAGATATCCAAAAAGTCAATAGGGATACGGTGCAACAAACCAAAAACCGATCTTTAAAGATCGGTTCCGGAATAGCTTAAATTCAATGATTTGTTACAAAGTGGAAAGTCCGGAACAATGTTTCCTGGACCAATTTCTCCGAACAACGCCCAGTTACAGAAGGATGGGTCACGGACAACACAGCGGTCAATCACGCCATTTTTGAGATACACCACACAAAGGGATTCTCCACGCCATGATTCAACTGCTCCAATCCCTACCGCATCTTTTACGTGAACCTCTGCACGTACAGCGCCATCATTTTTTGCTGCACATACGGTTTCAACAAGTTTCATGGATTCATTCATTTCACGTGCGCGCAATTTCCAACGTGTGAAGACATCCCCTTTTTCAAACACGATCACCGTTGGTTTCAATGTGTTGTACGCTGCATAGGGATGATCACGTCGGACATCACGATCCACACCTGACGCACGTGCCGGAAGCCCAAGAGCGCCGTACGCAAGAGCCACTTCTTTTGAAAGAAGCCCTGTTGTCTCAAGACGTTCACGCAGACCGTCTGAGTGACGACCAAGTTCAAACAAATCCTGCATTTCATCCACAACTTCTTTTGTTGTTTTTTCGATATCAAGCAATTGTTCTTTTGTAAGTGATTTTGCAACTCCACCCGGAACAATAAATCCACGCCAAAAACGATTTCCAAAAACACATTCAGACAATCTCATGAGCTTTTCTTTGATGCGGAATCCGTGAGCGGCCATTACGGTAAATCCTGTACCCATTCCTGCCATGTTTCCCATGTCATGAATGTGCATGGTGATGCGCTCAAGTTCTGTCACAAGAACACGTAATTCCTGCGCACGAGCCGGTACGCTTGTTTGTGTTGCGTTCTCAAGGGCGAGTGCATACGCAAGAGCGTGTGATGCTGACATGTCACCTGAAACACGCTCAATAAACGGAAGCGCTTGTTCTATGGTTTTTCCTTCAAGGAGTTTTTCTACACCTTTATGTGTAAAAAACAACTTTCCTTCAAGGGTAATAATGCGTTCCCCTGCCACGTTAAAACGGAAATGACCAGGCTCAATGATTCCGGCGTGAATAGGGCCAACAGGAATCTCAAAGATCCCTTCGCCCTCAATGTGATGCATTGGATACGGCTCGTTTGCATGCGCCATTTTTGTGTTCCACGCAAAGTCTTTACGAAGTGGGTGTGTATTTGCAGGGACGTTCTCATGGTGCACCAAACGGCGAGCATCTGGGTGTCCTTCTGCAACAATCCCAAACATGTCCATTGCATAACGTTCATACCAATGAGCCGCCATGATGGTTTTTGTGAGCGATTCGTATACGGGGTTTGCTTCAGGAAGCGCCGTTTCAACGAGAAGCCATTCGTGTGATGCATCGATCGAAAAAAGCACGTGAACGCCAAATCCCTTACCCTCTTTGCGATCATCTGTTGCATACAACAACGAAAGCGGAAGCTGGAACTCCGACACCAATCGATTGCACAAAAGCGTAAACGCTTCCGGAGCAACGTGTTCAACGGTCACGATGGATCCTTTTGTTGTGCCGGACAATTTACCGTTTTGAAGAATTTCTTGTGCGTTCATATTAGATCGATTTTGAAATCAAATGGAAGACGTTGATAACCAGAGGAGTTGTAACCAGAAAACCAAGAGCGACGATCAAAAACAATTGAAAAATCACAACGGCATGTGTCAGAGTGAATCGTTCCTTGTGTGTAATTTCTGTCGACACAACGTCATCATGAGCATACAACATTGCCGCCGCGCTTTTCAGCATACTAAGAGCGATCATAGAAAGAGCGATCAACAAAACGATCGTCATCCATGGGGCTTTTTGCAATCCAGCGCCAACAATCATGAATTCACTTGTGAAAAGACCTGATGGTGGAACCGCAATGATTGCAAGAATTCCGAGCAAAAATAATGTTGCAGTGATAGGGGTTTTTTTCATGAGATTCTTCACTCCACTGATTTTGGTTGTTTTTTGAGAAAGCAAAATTTCACCAGAAATAAAGAAGAGCGCAGACTTTGTGAGGGTGTGAAAAAGCGTGTGAATCGTAAGTGCGAGCATTCCAACATACCCAAGACCAGACGCAAATCCCATCAGTCCCATATGCTCAACACTGGAGTACGCAAGCATGCGTTTATAATTGCGTTGTTGCAAAAGGAAAAATGCCGCAAGCACAATGGAGAGTAGACCAAAAATCATCATGAGACGATCTGTCCATGCAGAACTTCCCATTGCAAGATCTGTGAGCACCTTAAATCGAATCAGAATGAAAAAGGCTACGTTCAACAATACTCCAGAGAGTAACGCACTCACCGGTGAAGGTGTTTTACTGTGCGCGTCTGGAAGCCATGTGTGCATGGGGGCAAATCCAACTTTTGTTCCGATACCGATTAAAATGAAGACGAATGCCAATTTTAATGTTTCAATCGGAAACACTCCTGCGTGCTCACGCAAAGATGAAAAAGAGAACGCATCATAGACATCGAGCCCGGCATCCATTCCCATGCGCACAAGCATGAGAAGCCCAATCATGCTGATTCCAATTCCAACGGAACAGAGAATAATAAATTTCCAGGCCGCTTCAATGGAAGCGTCCTTTCTGTACAAGGCAACGAGCAGCGTTGTTGCAAGAGTGGTTCCTTCAAGTCCAATCCAAAGCACACCAAGATGATCGGCAAAAATAGCGATCAACATGGATAAAATAAACAACGGAACGCAGAAAAAATACAATCGAATCTTATCAAGAGTCAAAAGTTTTTCATGTGATTCTTCTCCGATATAGCGTACGCTCGCAATAATCGCTGTGATGTAGGTAAAGGCCACAAGCCCAACCATAAACCATGTGTAGTAACTGTCCGCACGAAGCCATCCGGAAAATGCCTGAAACGTTGTTCCAAAAATATAGGAAACAGCAAAATAGAGAAAAATTCCTCCGCCAAGAAGGGCAAAGAAAAGTGCACTCATGCGGATTTGCTTTTCGGTACGAGCAAGATACGCACTCGCGGCGGCAAGAAGAAAAATGGTAAAGAAAATAGACATATTATTCGGTGAGCTCGGTTAAGGATTCTGTATCCCCTGTTGCATACAGTTCTTGGACATGGCGACTAAGAATTGCCATGAGAATCGCTCCGGTAATCACAACAAACAAGATTCCGGTTTCAATCATAAATGGCAAACCACCAATCATAAGCACACCGTACGCGGCAATTCCATTTTCCATGGTCATAAACCCAATGACCTGAGAATACAAATCTTTACGAACGATCATAAAGAGAAGACCCAGAAGCACAAGGGCAATGGACAAATAAGGAACCCCTGGCATTTTCATGGAGATGAAAACGGAAACAAGAAGCACAAGAAGCGCACAAAAATACGTTGCCGTTGGGCGCAAATAAAATTTAAGCGCCATGGATGCATGTACTTTTTTTGCGGCATACATCAAAATCATCGGCGCCAAAATCACTTTAAAAAAGACGTTCGCACCAACAATAGCGTATGGATGTTCTTCCCCATGCATGAGCGATGACGTTAAAATCAATCCCGCAAGACAAAGAGAAGAAAGCGCAAAATAACGCAACATGGCGGGAAGGCGTGGTTTTCCCATCATCACAATGGCAAACAACAACGTTCCACCGATAAAAACATTATTCCAAAGAGAAAGAGTCATCATAGAGAGATATGAACGAGAGCAAACACAAGCCCTGCGATCGCAAAAAAGAATGCAATCGTGAGATACTCTTGCATGCGATAAAAACGCATCTTTGCAATCGTTGATTCAAGAAGAGCGAGCAAAAACGAAACAACAATAAGTTTAACAACCATCCAAACGAGCGCGAGTCCAATGGCTGCAACAGAACTTGTTGTTGCAAGGGTCATTGGAAACAAAGCGTTTGCAATGAGCAAAGAAAAAAGCGTGAGCTTGAGGGCGGACGCATATTCAAGCATGGCAAGATACGGCCCTGAGTATTCCAAAACCATAGCTTCGTGCACCATGGTGAGTTCCAAGTGTGTTGCTGGATTATCAACCGGATAACGTGCGTTTTCTGCAAGGGCAATCATGACAAGCGCTCCAATCGCTGGAATAAGCGCCGGCAACGTTAAAATATTTGCACCTGCAACCATGCCATCAACGGTAAATGATCCCGTAACAACGGCGAATGTAGCGAACATGGCAATCATTGCAGGTTCAACAAGCGCGGCAAGAGTCATTTCACGAGAAGCACCCATTCCACCAAATGCACTTGCACTTTCAAGTCCACCCATGACAAGAAACGCAGCGCTGAGTGCGAGCACACCGGAAATAATCATAAAGTGTCCGAGGTTTGCAAATGCCCCACCAAAAACGACGAGTGGCAAAACACACACAAGAAACACGGTCGCTGCAAGCACAACAAATGGAACCAATCGAAACACCCAAGATGTGCTTTTTGAGATAACCATTTGTTTTTTCAGAAGCGTTGCGTACGTCCAATAAGGCAAAAATGGTGATGCACCGTGTCTACCCTGCAAACGCGCCTTAAACAAACGAACGAGCCCCACCACAAACGGCGCAGCCGAAAGGATGGCAATAAATTGTACGAGCGTTAGAAAGATGGCATTCATAAAGCAATGGTAAGCGTCACAACAAGAGCGATGAAAATAAGGGCGATGTAGAACTGAATAACTCCATTTTGGATTTTACGAACTTGTGTAGAGATCCATAAACACGTGTTTTGAATCGGGACATATAAACCGTCGTACCAAATTTGTCTGAGTCCAAGTGAGAATGTTCTGCTTGCAATCCATTTGTTTGTTGCTAGAACGGGCGTTGCAATCACCTGTTTTTTCGTTCGCGTAATCATGTGCGAGAAAAATCGGATCGGTGCAGAAAAGGCCGTAGCGGTATATTCCATTCCGGACGTAATAGGTTGTCCGCAATCCCACGTGTGATATGAACGTTCATTTTGTATATTTGATGACGCTCTTCGCGCAATAAACACCAAACCAAACACAACAAGAAGGAGCGCAAACAGCGCAAATGGATTGAGTGTGGTATTTGTGAGAGCAAAATCCGTATGCCATTGAACTGTATTTGTGAGCTCTGCAAAATGCATTGTTTTTAAGATCCAAGGAGCACACAATCCAATCGCAACAGAACATGCCGCGAGCAAATAAATTGGAAGGGAGATGGTGAGTTCTGGTGCGTGTGCATGTGCTACATGTTCAGATCTTGGTTCCGCAAGGAATCCAATACCGAAAAACTTCACCATCGCAAATAAGGCGAGTCCACCAACAAGCGCCATCATCGCAAGAACCAACACAAGAACACCCTGTACGAGCGGTTGCATGGTTGCAAGATTTGAAACAATGTTCTGAATAAAGACCCACTCTGCCATAAACGCAGAAAATGGTGGAAGTGCTGCGGCAGAAAGTGCAAGAACAAGCATGGCCCCAGAAAAAGCAGGCATGCGTTTTGCGATTCCGCCCATTACCTCAAGACTTCTTGAATGTGCCGCGTGAACCATTACCCCCGCTCCCAAGAACAACCCAGACTTAAAGAATGCGTGTGCGACGGCAAACAAAAGTGCCGCTCCAATGGCAACATGCGAAAAATCTGACAAACCTTGCGCTTGTGTAAACATGGCAACACCGACCATGGTGAAAATAATTCCCATGTTTTCGATACTACTAAACGCAAGAACACGTTTAACATCACGTTCCAAAACGGCGTAAATAACACCGTAAAGAGCGGAAAGAAGACCAAGTGCAATCACAATGAGTGATGCGGTTGTTCCTGCTGCGGGTAAAACACCAAACACCATCACCAAAAAACCGTACAAAGCCATTTTTAACATGACACCAGACATCAGCGCTGAAATATGCGATGGGGCTTGAGGATGAGCTTCTGGAAGCCAAACATGAAACGGAACGAGTCCGGCTTTTGAACCGAACCCAAAAAGAAACAAGAGAAATACTCCAAACAATGTTGCGGGTGGAAGATTTTGCGCAAGAACCGCAAGACGTGTAAAGGATTCAAAATTTGATTCACCTGATAAAATCATGAATCCTGCAAGGATTGCACCGGCTCCAAGATGCGTCATGATGAGATAAAAAAGGGCTGAGCGAACGGATGCCGCTTCTTTGTCTGCCATGACAAGAAAGAATGATGAGAGCGACATGACTTCCCAAAAAAACAAGAAGCCAAATGGAGTTCCCGAAAGAAGAACACCCTGCATGCCAAACACAAAAATAGCCATGAGCGCATCCAGGATGCGCACATTGTAAATTTCTGCGTATTGCTCTACGTATTTGATTGCATAGACGGATGCAAGACACGCAACCGTATTAAGAAGAAAAAAGAAAAGTGCGGAAAGGGTTGTAAACACAAATGGAGTGCCGAAGAGCCACGCCGATTGCAAAACAATCAACTGTGTTTGACCGCTCAACAAAAAGAGAGCGCTCGAAAGAGCACCCACCCCCGTTGAAAGCGCGAGAAGAATCATGACGGCACGATGTCCTTGTCCTTTTGCGCTGATAAACGCAATAAGGGCAGAAAGAATTGTGCCGAAAAGTGACAACAAAATAAACAACGAAAGATTCATATTACGATTTTGATGATGATTGTTTGAGAGCATTCAAAATACCGCGCAGAATTTGCGTTGGCGTTGGAGGATCTCCAGGAATTTTAATGTGCACCGGAATCACATTCTCAAGTGCACCCACAACCGCATACGAATCT
>Ga0156561_130_pt4 | contig 32364 bp, 30 predicted proteins | sample RifOxyB2_FD_111956 | JGI IMG/M metagenome (GOLD analysis project Ga0156561, IMG submission 111956) | Candidatus Uhrbacteria bacterium RIFOXYB2_FULL_45_11 | reverse complement strand
TGTTTTCGTGCAAAATAAAATGGCTTATGATCAATCTCTGTTTCCATCTTCCAAACACTCGCCGTTTGACCACCACCAAGTCTCTCAATCTTTTTTGCAGAATCAAGAGACGCATCCAGACTCACGACATCTTTTTTTTCCAAACTTCCATCCAGATGTTTCATCGAATGAAACGGATTTTCGCTATACATAACTCTCATCAATCTAAAATTGAAATTTTTATATCAAACCCCTAATTCAACCTCCAAATCGCAAAGTTCAACACGGTTGCGAAACTCACCCACACAATGTACGGCACCAAAAGCCAGGCGGCTGGTTTGGAGATTTTCTTGAAGACGAGGATGGTCAAAACAATCGCTGCCCAGAGCAACACGATAAGGGCGAGTGCTCCGCCGATCGCTTGCGCACCGAAAAAGATGGGCGACCAGATTCCGTTTAAGATGAGCTGGATGACGAATAATCCCATCGCGCGATGCTTTTCTGGAGAACGACTTTTCCAAATGAGCCAGAATGAAATTCCCATAAGGATGTAAAGAATCGTCCAGACGGGAGCAAAGAGCCAGGAGGGCGGATTGAACGCGGGTTTATTGATGGTTGCGTACCACGTTGTGACAGACGACGACGTAAAAAGCGAACCGAGTGCACCCACAAGGACGGCGACAAGGATTGAAATCGGGAGCTTGAGCTTGGAGGGGATTTTCATATACGTCTATTTTATTCCCTTCCCGTTTATTTGAACATGAAACAAAAAAGCCAAGCCCTCACAGGCTCGGCTCCCACAGTTCAAAATCAACCCTATTTTCCTTCTTTCACTCTATCCCCCTTCATCTTCTTCCCCACCTCCTTTTCCAACACCTTCAAACTCTCCAAATACACCTCCTCAACCGGAGACAATATCTTTGCTTGATACTTGCGATATTCACTCACGGCTTTTTCATTTGCCTGTTCATGACTGATTGAGCCAGTTTCTGTAAGAACTTTTTTGTCAAAAGCGCTGATCAACTTATCGAGTTGGGTTATCCAGTCTTTCATGTACATGGGATGGCGTTCCAATACCTTCACTTCCGCCAAATCAAAAAATGCGGAAACAATATTATTTAAAATCTTTAACTCTTTCTCATCAAGATAATTTTTTGCAATAGCAATATCTTTTTTACTTACTCCGCCATCCGAAAAACTCAACAAACCCATAAATGGCTTGCCGGCATTTGCTCGTGCGGCAATGACCTCCGCAGCGGTGTTGCCATGGGCCGCGTAGTGCAATTTATTTTGTACGATTTTGAAGAACGTTATAGATTCCAATGCTTTTGGATTGTAATCAAGACTGGTGGCATACAGATCAAGCACCTGACGATACAAAACCTTCTCACTACTACGTATGTCACGAATGCGATCAAGCAATTCATGCCAATATTTGCCACCACCACTCTCTTTGAGAAAATCATCATTCATTGTAAAACCCTTAACGATATATTCACGCAGACGCGTTGTAGCCCAAATACGGAAATTCGTGGCAATATTAGAGTTAATACGATAACCAACCGAAATCACTACATCTAAATTATACATTTTTATCTTTCGCTGCACTTCACGATCACCTTCTTTTTGAACCTGTAAGGATTCTTTACAAGTTCGATTTTCATCTAATTCACCATCGGAAAAGATATTTTTTAAGTGAATAGTGATGTTTTGTGAAGTCACACCAAACAATTCGGCAAGTTGTGCTTGAGAAACCCATATCGTATCGCCATCCATTTGAACATCGACTTTTGTAAGTCCATCCTTGGATTGATAGATAATAATTTCGTTGTTTAATTCTTTCTTTTCCATAGGGTTGTGTGTAAAAAAAATAGTTATCCCAATCTTTCCCTATTGCCCTCAAAAAAGAAAGGTTTGTGTGGATATAAAAAGCCAAGCCCTCACAGGCTCGGCTTTTTATTTACTTGCAGCATCCTCCGCCGCAGCATCCTTCCTCCATCTCTTCTTCATCCTCCACAATATCTTCCTCACATCCGCCTTCACATCCTTCTCCGTTACATCCACCAGTACAATCGTCACATCCTTCACACTCTTCACTTCCACAATCATCCTCGCCGCAGCAATCAAATTCTTCTTCATCTTCATCCTCATCATCCGATGGGAACAACACTTCAAAACATTCTTCAGGGAGCGCGCGGTACTTTTGTGTGAGAAGCATGTCGTGTGCGCATTCGATCCATTCGTTTGTGCGTTCAAGTTCAGCTTCAACCGTTGAGCAGGATTCTTCTGCCATGACGAGCATGTCATGCGCAACACTTACGCCAATTTCGCGATCTTGCTTTTGATCTTCTGTTGCAAGCTCCAGCATACGAGCCGCAACTTCAGATTCTAATTTACAACGTTCCAAATTTTCAGACTCTTCGTAAAAATCAAACGCGAGGTCTTGCAAATAGTCGAGACGCTTTGCAATGAGCGCACAAAGTTTGACATCACGCTCTTCTTCTTCATTTTGTGGAAGCGCGTGCAAAAAAGAGACGGTCTCAAACGCTTCTTCTGCGGCTTCAAGCTCTTCTTCTGTGAGTGTTTCATCTTGCAAGATCTCAAGAAGCGCTTGGATCGCTTCAAGGGAATTTTGTTCCGAAAGGGATTCGATTTGTTCCAATTTTGTGGACATAGATGGACGTTAGGTGAATTTGAGGCAAGCTTGCCTTATTTTCATCAAAACATCAAGGGTTATTTCAGAAGCTGCAAAACAAGACCAATCATTTTATCTTTGTGTTTTGGATCACTTTCCGCGATGAAAAGCGTAAGTGCCGTAAGAGCTGGTGGGGTGAGTGTTGAGCGATTCAAAACACCGGCTTGATTTAAAAACCAAACAAACGCATACGCACCACTGCGCTTATTGCCGTCAGAGAATGGATGATCTTTGACCATGAAGTACAAAAGGTTCGCGGCTTTCTCTTCAATGGTTGGATAGAGTTGCTTGCCGCCAAATGTTTGCATGATGTTTCCAACAATTCCCTGAACACTTCCTGATTTGCGTTCAGATCCAAACAACTCGGTTGCTTCTTTTTTCTTCATAAGCACGCGCCTTAATTCTGCGAGCGCTTGAGAAAGCATGTCAGAGGTAATGGTGATGGATTTTTTTGTTGTTCCTTTTGTGGCAAATGTGTCTTTGTCATACGCCTCAAGCGAAATCCATGTGTCCGCGAACGCAGAGATCAACTCTAATACACTTGCGTGATCAATATTTGTTTCTGCCGGCAAAAGCTGTTTAATATTCTGAATCGCTTTCTGAAATTCGGCGTAATGATTTTTAATGACTTTTGGATTAATGGTGTACCCCTTTGTGATGTGCTGACGCAACGTTTTGGTTGCCCATTGGCGGAATTGCGTAGCTTTAATCGAATTTACGCGATAACCCACAGACAAAACTAAATCAAGATTGTAATACTCAACCGAACGTTTAATTTTTCTCTCTCCTTCAATTTGAACTGTTTCCATTTTGGAAACAGTTGCTTGATAAGAAAGTTCTTTTGTATCAAAGATGTTCTTAACATGCTTTGAAATTGCGGCCTTTTGAACATCAAAAAGCTGCGCAACTTGTTGCTGTGTTAACCAAATCGTTTCTTTTTTACTGTCCGCTTTAAATTCCAACGCCCCATCTTTTGCCTGATAAATAATCAGGTCTTTATGGATGTTTGTTTTTTCATATTGGATACATTTTCTTCTATCAACACAAAGGAAACAAGCGTCTTGTGGATAATTATTCTTATACGAAAAAGAACCCGTAACGGGTTCTTTTCTAACTTATTTCTCGACTTTATGGAGAGACTATTCGAACATGAACGCATTCAGTCTCTCGACTTCGCTCGAAAAATAAATAACACATTCGCATCCACATTACACAATACGCGCAAAATGTCTTTTTCCCTTTTGCAACAACGGACTCATTGCAGGATCCACAACAAAATCATATGAGGTCACGACTTCCTCGTTCACCTTTACTCCCCCGCCGTCGATTAATCGACGCGCGTCGCCTTTTGATTGCGCAAGCTTGGTTGCAACGAGTGCGTCAACGATACTCATCGCACCTTCGAGTTTTACTTCTGGAACATCTTCCGGTACGGCGTGTTCTTGGAATAATTTGTTGAATCGATCAACGGCTGCGTCACCCGTTGCTCTGTCGAAAAACGTCGCAACTACTTCTGCCGCGAGCTTCACCTTGAAGTCGCGTGGATTCACACCGTCTCCCATCGCGATTTTCATCTCTTTAATTTCTCCGTTTGGAAGATCCGTCAGAATCTCGAATCCAGGAATAATCATTCCATCGGTCCAACTCATGACTTTGCCGAACACATCGTCTGGTGTGTCTGAGAGCGTGATCATGTTCCCTTCACTCTTTCCCATTTTCTTTCCAGTTGGATCCGTAAGCAATTTCGAAGTGATGACGAATTTTTCTTTTCCTTTCAACGATTTCATCAAATCGCGACCCGCAAGCATGTTGAATGTTTGATCGTTTCCACCAATTTCACCATCGACATCCATCGCAACCGAATCGTACGCTTGCATCAATGGATAGAGGAACTCATGAAGATGAACGGGCTTTCCTTCTGCAATACGCTTTTCGAACATATCACGTTCAAGCATTTGTTGAACCGTAAAGTTCGACGCGAGTTCAACAACATCTGTGAATCCGAGTTTCGCGAGCCATTCGCTGTTGTATTTGAGTTCAGCCGCATTCTCGCCTTCAAACGAAATGATTTTGCTCGCTTGTTCTTTATACTTCGCGGCATTCGCAAGAACTTGCTCGCGCGTTTGCTGCACACGCGTTGCGGATTTATCTGTTGGATCGCCAATCATCGCCGTGAAATCCCCAATAAGCAAAATCAACTTGTGACCAAGTTTTTGGAATTCTGCCATTTTGCGAAGTGGAATCGCGTGACCCAAATGTAAATCTGGACCGGTTGGATCGATTCCAAGATACAATGTGAGTTGTTTCCCCTCATTCAAGCGCGCCTCAAGATAATCGAAAGACGGGTAGATATTTTCTACCCCGCGCGTAAGCAAGTGATTGATTGCATCTTTATCGGTATTTGTGGACATAAATTTTGTGTCATCCCGAGCGGAGCGCACTGCGAAGCAGCCTCTTAGCGCAGCCGAGGGATCTCACGTAAACGCGAGATCTTTCGACTAGACATAAAACGGTCGCTCAAGATGACAAATATAAACAAGAACAATAAAAGATTACCCGTTCGTCTGAATCAAAGCAACCAATTCGTCGCGTTTCTGTACCATCAGTTCCGGCGTCTTTGCTTCCACAATCAATCGAAGTAATGGCTCCGTATTCGATGGTCGCACAATAAACCACCAGTCACGATCAAATTCACAGCGAATTCCATCGAGCTTATTCACTTTCGATGCTGTCCCCGCATACTGTTCGAGCTTGCTCAGAACCTGTTCTTTATTGTGCACTTCAATATTCACCTCGCCACTATTTGTATATGCGCGATATGGACGCACGAGATCGGCGAATGATTGTCCGGATTGTTTCCAGATCGACAAGATGCGAACGATCGCATGATCGACGGCTTCAAGCCCATGGAATTCTTCAAAGAAGAAATGGCTCGAAACCTCCCCACCAAGAACCGCACCTTGTTTTTGCACCGCCTCGACGACAAATTTGCGACCAATACGACATTCAAGAGGAACGCCACCGTTTTCTGTGATCGAATCAAACGTGGTCCAACTTTGATTTGGTGCGACAACAACTTTTGATCCAGGTTTTCTCGAGAGCGTCTCTTTCGCGAGAAGCGCGAGCGTAAGATCACCGCGCAACGAAACTCCTTCATTGTCGATAAACCCTACACGATCTGCATCGCCATCGAGGGCGATTCCGAAATCTGCGCCTTCTCGAACAACAGCCGCTTTCACATCCGCGAGTGTTTCTTCTTTTGCCGGATTCGCTTCATGGTTTGGAAAACGTGCATCTGGTTCTGGATAAAGTTCGACCACTTCGATCTTCAGACGCTTACAAAGTTCACGAACCGACATTGCTCCCATGCCGTTTCCGTAGTCGATAACGAGTTTTGTTCCAGAGAGATCGGGTAAGTTCTCGACAGCGAGACATTTGTCGATGTAAGCACCAAGAATATCTTGATGGGACACCTCTCCCCTGCCCTCTCCTTCGAAAGGAGAGGGGGAACGCTCCACCTCTTCAAGAATCTCAAGACCAGAAATCGGCAATCCGCTTGCGAGTGCCATTTTCATTCCATTAAATTCTGGTGGGTTGTGTGAGGCGGTGATCATGATGCCAGCGTCAATATGTTCTTGGCTTGAAACCGCAAAATTGAACATCGATGTACTGCAAAGTCCGATTGCGATGACGTTTGCGCCCATCGACGTAATTCCTTCGATCGCCGCTTGCTCAAGCTCTGGACTCGTTGCACGCATATCGCGCCCGACAATCACGGTTTTTGCCCCTGTTTTTGAAACAAGCGCCATCCCGACTACGCGAGCAATATCAGGCGTCACTTCAGCGAGAAGTCCGCGAATATCATAGGCACGAAAAATGTGTTTTGGTATCTCCATATTTTTTGACGAAAGCTTGTAAATTTCGTAGAATTTAAACGTAATACTTAGTCTGAAAGGTCGGAAAGGTCTGAAATGTTTGAAAGGTAATCCAAAACGTTTTTACAACGTTTCCTTTCCGACCTTTCCGACATTTCAAACCTTTCCAACATTCCCCTATGTCTACCCTTTGGATCGTTATCATTGTTCTCGCCCTCGTCGGACTCTGGCTCATCTTATCATATAACGGTCTTATCACGCTCAGAAACCGTGTAGACGAAGCGTGGTCTGACATTGAAGTTCAAATGAAGCGCCGTTATGATCTGATTCCAAACTTGGTGAATGCCGTAAAAGGATACGCTTCACACGAATCAAGCGTCTTTGAAAACGTGACAAAAGCTCGCTCCGCGGCCATGGGCGCGCACACGCTTCCAGAACATGCACAAGCTGAAGGCGTACTGACAAGCACTCTCAAGTCTTTGTTTGCGGTTTCAGAAAGCTACCCAGCTCTTCAAGCCTCACAAAACTTTTTGCAACTCCAACACGAACTCCGCGACGCGGAAGACAAAATCCAAGCTTCACGTCGCTTTTACAACGGAAACGTTCGTGAATATAACACACGTTTACAATCCTTCCCGGTCAACATGATCGCCGGAACATTTGCCTTTACCGCAAAAGAATTTTTTGACATGGACGAAGCAGAAAAAGTGGTTCCAGAAGTAAAGTTTTAAAAAAGTAGAAAGGGAAAAGTAGAAAGTAGAAAGGTTTTAGTTGGTGCAGCTATTTTAAAAAACGTTTCTATCTCCTCTCTACTTTCTACTCTCTACTTTCTACTTCCCCCTATGCTCTACGACCAAATCTCTGCGAACAAATACAAAACCTGGTTTCTGATCTCACTCTTCTCGGTCGTGATTATTTTGCTCGGCTATGCATTTGGTCTTTGGATGGGTGATGCCTTTTCTGGCATTTTTCTTGCCGTGATTATTTCCACCGTCATGACGCTTGTTGGATATTTTCAAGGTGATTCTGTTGCGCTTGCCGCGTCTGGTGCAAAACCGATCGAAAAACAAGATAACCCAGAACTGTTTCGACTCGTCGAGAATCTCGCGATTACCGCCGGACTCCCAACCCCAAAAATTTACGTGATCCAAGACTCTGCCATGAACGCCTTTGCAACAGGCCGAGATCCAAAACACGCGTCGGTCGCCGTCACAACCGGACTCCTTCAAGCGCTCGATCGACAAGAATTGGAAGGTGTTCTTGCGCATGAACTCTCACACATTGGAAATTACGATATTCGCGTCATGACCATTGTGGTTGTTCTTGTCGGAGTCGTCTTGCTTTTATCTGACATGATGACACGATCGTTTTTCTTTGGCCGCGGCTCTCGAGACAATGACAACAACAGTAGTGCGGGAATCATCCTGATCGTTGGAATCGTGCTTGCGATTCTCTCCCCTATTTTTGCCCAACTTATCAAACTCGCGGTTTCACGCCAACGCGAATATCTCGCAGACGCATCCGGATGTTTGCTCACACGTTATCCAGATGGACTCATTCGCGCACTCGAAAAAATCAGCGTACAAGACCAACCCATGTCAAAAGCAAACCACGCAACAGCCCACCTCTTCCTCGCAAATCCATTCGACCCACACGTCACAAAAAAGTTTGAACAGATGTTCAGCACTCATCCACCAATCGAAGAACGTATCGCGAGATTAAAGAAAGCTGGTTTGTAAACGTGTGTAGATACGGATTACAGATGAATACAGATGGAGATATTCGGTTCCGAAAAACGTTTTTCAGATACGTCATCCCTATCTGTATTCATCTGTAATCCGTATCTACCAATATTTCCACCTTTATGGACATTATCGACAAATTTTCCTCGAACTTGAAAACAGTGCTCACGCGAGCGCTGTGTTTTGCGGTTGAAACAGATGAACAGGTCATTTTGCCGGAACATTTGCTTTGGGCGCTTGGCACGCAAAAAGGATGTATCGCTGCAGAGATTTTAAAAAAGGTAGGAATGCAACAAGCGGATTTTAAAAAAATCGCCGGAAGTATTCGTGTCACAGAAACACTCCCTGCAACCGCAGACGGAATGATTCTTCATTTATCCGATGACGCAAAACGCGCAGTTGAAAAAGCCGTTCTCACCGCAAACATTTACGGCCACCGCTACATTGGCACAGAACACTTGCTCTCTGGACTCGCGCAGATTGAACTTCCGTCTATTTTGACGTTTCTGAAAGATCAAAACATCGATTTAAAATATTTGCGTGAACAGCTCTCTCTTGTTCTTAAAAATACTTCCAAGTTTCCAGAAATGACAGAAGTCATGAAACCCGACGAACTCGGACTGCTTCAAGAAATCGCAACCGCAACACCAGAAGAAAAACCACCAGAAAAATTCCAAGCACTCTCCTATTTTTCCAGAGAGCTTACGTCTCCCGAAATGCAAAAGAAGATCGATCCGGTGATTGGGCGCGAAGCCGAGATTGAACGCGTGATGGAAATCTTGTGTCGCCGTACAAAAAATAATCCATTGTTAGTCGGCGAACCGGGTGTTGGAAAGACTGCCGTTGTTGAAGGTCTTGCAAAAAGTATTTTTGAAGGAACGGTTCCTCCCCTTCTCCAAAACAAACGTGTATTCGCACTTGACCTCGCGCTCCTCGTCGCCGGAACCATGTATCGCGGTGAATTTGAAGGACGCTTGCGACAACTCATCGACGAAGCAAGTAAATCCGATGATGTTATTTTATTTATCGATGAATTACACACCATCGTCGGCGCAGGTGCAGCCTCCGGATCCATGGACGCCGCAAACATTTTAAAACCCGCCCTCGCACGCGGTGACATTCATTGTATTGGCGCAACCACGCAGGCGGAATATAAAAAACATATTGAATCCGACAGCGCACTTGAACGACGTTTTCAAACTGTCACCGTCGAAGAACCAACCGTTGAAGCAGCCATCGAAATTCTTCAAGGTATCGCGCCGCATTACGAATCGTTTCACGGAGTACGCATCGCACCTGCCGCCATTGAACATGCAGTAAAACTCTCAACTCGATATCTCACAGATCGCCGACTCCCAGACAAAGCGATTGATCTTTTAGATGAAGCCGCCGCATCCGCACGCATTCACGCAACGGAACTGCGCCCACAGGAAAAGCGTAAAGCAATCGAAAAACAAATCGAACTTTTAAAGAACGACAAACGACAAGCGGTGATTGAAGAACGTTTTTTGGACGCAGTGCACCTCAAAGCAACAGAAGAACTCCTTCAGAGCGAACTGAAAGCACACACCTTCGCCACAGAAGAAACAAGCGGACTCGTGATTGATCACGAAGATGTCGCACGCGTAATCTCACGCATGCTGCGCATTCCACTCAATGATCTGCTCGCAAAAGATCAATCCAGCTTTGCGGACATTGAAACAAAACTTGCTTCTCATGTTCTTGGACAAACCGAGGTTGTTGCTCGTGTTGCAAACGCGCTTAAGCGCGCAAAGACGGGCGTTGCGCATCCGGCGCGTCCCCTTGCATCGTTCTTATTCCTCGGCCCATCCGGTGTTGGAAAAACAGAACTTGCTCGCGGAATCGCTCAACAATTCTTCCACACATCCAAACACCTCATCCGCCTCGACATGTCGGAATATTCGGAAGGCTTCACCATGTCAAAGTTGATCGGTGCGCCGGCGGGATACATCGGCTACAAAGAACAAGCGAATCTGACGGATCGCGTTCGACAAAAACCGTACGCCGTCGTTTTATTTGATGAGATTGAAAAAGCACACCGTGATGTGCAAAATTTGCTTTTGCAAATTTTAGAAGAAGGAGAACTATGTGACGCAAGCGGAAAAATGGTAAACTTTAGAAACACGATTGTGATTCTCACATCGAACGTCGGACTTGAACGATTCGAATCTGGCGGCATTGGTTTTTCGGGAGGAGATGTTGAGACTTCGAAGCGTTTGTCGAGCGACATCGAGACAGAACTCAAAGAACGTTTCCGCCCAGAACTGTTGAATCGTATTGATCACACCTGTGTCTTCAATCCATTGTCGAATGAAGTGCTGTCCGAAATCTGTCGCAAACAATTAGATGAATTCTCCACCCGCATGATGGAACAAGGTGTGCATCTTTCCATTCCGGATGTTGTCACGCGCCACTTGATTGAAAAACTCGATCCAAAATCCGGCGCGCGTTCTGTCCGACAACTCATCCAGACACACGTGGAATCCATTCTCGCAGAACGACTGCTGAAACAAGAAAAAAACAAAAAATTCACCCTTACGATCGAGAAAAAACAACTCGCGATTCGTAAATCAAAATAAACATGGCCTTACAAGCTGTCGCACAAGGCGCTGTCAAAATGGGACAGGGCGCCGCAAAACTCACACAAGGTGTCGCCAAAGCTGGTGGGCAAATGATTAAGTCTGCAGGAAGTACAACCTCGCAAGAGACACGCAGTATTGCGGAACGTAAAAGTGTCTTCGCTCAAAATCGTATTCCTGGCATGAATCGTGAATCAAACATCGATCAAATCATGCGCACAGGATCATCGCAAACCCCAAGAGCACCCATGCAGTCTCCCCTACAAAGGCAATCCACATTACGAACGAATCAATTACAAGCACAAAATCCACTCAGACAACCCGCACAGGCGGCACGCGCGCAAGAAAATGAGGACGAGGATCAAGAGGAAGAAGAACAAGAAGAGCAACGACGAGTTTCTTTTCAGTCGTTCATGCAGCTTGTGCGCATTAAAGGCGCACTCATAGATGCGGCGGATCTTCCACAAAATGACAATGCGCGCGCACAACAAGCCGATGCAACAAGAGCCGCACAAGATGCTGCCAAACAAGCAGCCAAAAAAATGGTTCCAAAAGCCGCAAATGCAGGAGCAAATTTTATTTCAACGGCCCTTGATTTAGGAACAGGAGGAGCTGGTCTTGTTGTCACCATTTTTATTCACCTGCTCAGCCTAGGTTGGCTCAACGTAGAAATGGTGTATGGAACATGGCTCAAAAAAGGAAAAGATCCTGTCATTGGCAGACTCTCTTGGGATCCGATCCCAATGCCCATTGATAAAAATGGAATCATCCTCCAAGGAATGGTCATCATGGCCGATCTCATTGTCATTACCATTGTTGTTATCCTGTTTGCCGTTCAAGTTTTGATGCTTCTTCTCATGGCTTCTCCAGCGCTTCTTGTTGGCTTCGGGATCAGCAAATTATTTTGATCCTTCACGTTTTTTCCTTATAACGAAACAGGACGGGCACAAGACCCGCCCTTACACATATGCAAGAACGTCCAAAACGCATCTTACTCATCATTGGGTTCATTGGGTCCGTCATTGTGATTGGTCTTGCCATGTATATTGTCTTTTTTACGGAAAGTCCAAGCACAACGTCTAACGGCGAACCCGTCTCAACAACAGAGACCCCAACAGGTTCTCTTACCCCTTCTCTTGACGGAACTCCTGGATCAGGAAACGGATTAAGTACAACAAATGACGGTACGCTTCCAGAGGCTGCAAGTATTGCTGATGGAGGAATCACAAAAACCATCACGCTCACATCAGCCCCGGTTCAAAATACAACACTGAGCAAAGACGGAAACAAAATCAATTTTTATAATGAAGATGATGGATTTTTTTATACCATCGATAAAGATGGAAATATCGTAAAACTTTCAAATCAAACATTTCCAAACGTTCAAAGTGTTGAATGGAATCGCGATGCAGAAAAAGCAGTCATGGTTTTTCCGGATGATTCAAAAATCGTTTACAATTTTCAAACACAATCACAAGTCACGCTTCCAAAACACTGGGAAGACGTAGAATTTTCTCCGTCATCAGATAACTTGATCGCAAAAAGCCTTGCGCTCGATCCAAACAATCGCTGGCTCGTACTTTCAAACGACAACGGTTCAAACGTCACTTCCGTTCAGGCCCTCGGAGAAAATGCGGACAAGGTAGATGTCAGCTGGTCTCCAAACGATCAAGTGATCGCCTTTGCCGACACGTCATCCATTGTCGGAAACAACAGCACATCTGGATTTGATACAAAGGTGATTTATCCGGTTGGAAAAAATCAAGAAAATTTCAAAGGACTTGTGGTAGAGGGATTTGGTTTTTCCCCTTCCTGGTCCCCGAGCGGAAAAACGATTCTCTATTCCGTTTATGGCGATTATTCACAAGGCAAGCCACTCTTGTGGCTTGTGAACGGAACATCGGCAAGTATGGGAGAAAATCGACACAGCCTTGGCATCAATACATGGGTTGATAAATGTACATGGAGTTCAGAAACAATTGTCTACTGTGCCGTACCGCAAAACCTTCCAAGCAATGCCGGATTACAAAGAACCCTTTATGAAAACCGTCCGGACACGCTTTATAAACTCAATCTCACAAACGGTCGCAACGAAGTTGTCGCCATTCCAGAAAGAGACACAACCATGTCAAATCTTTCCGTAAGCGCAGACGGTTCCTCCTTATATTACACAGACGCCTTTTCCGGACAGCTTAAGCTTATTAAGTTGAAGTAAACATTTGAGGTACAGATTACAAATGGCGGCATACAGATATACAAATGAAGGCGGAGAGCACGTCTGCTTTTTTCCCATCTGTATATCTGTATGTCTTATCTGTAATCTGTACCTCAAACATTCCTATGCGCGATCGTCTCCTTGCATATCTCGTGATTGGCTTTTTAACCGTCATGGTTTTTGTGTTTTTTTTCATTCGCACACAACCCATTCCGCTTCCAAAACCAAAAATAACGAACACAAATTCTGCCACACTAAAAACCCCAAGCGTCACGTTTGTTGATCCGATACGCGGAGCTCCAAAGGCAAAAGTCACTCTTGTTGTCTATTCCGATTTTGAGTGTGCGGCCTGTAAACAACTCAACCCGATTATCGATGTCGCTCTCATGACGTTTCCAAATGATGTACGTTTTGTTTGGAAAGACATGCCAAACGATTCCGCACACCCAAACGCAACAAGCGCATCCGTTGCCGCACACTGTGCCGCGCGCCAAGGAAAATTTTGGGAATATGCATCTGCCTTGTTTGATCGACAAACATACTTATCCGAAACACAATTTACACAAATTGGCACAGAACTTGGATTAAATGAAACAACGTTCTCAAAATGTCTTTCTTCAAAAGATACATTACCCATTGTGCAAAAAAATCTTCAGGAGGCTCTGAATTTGGGAATCCTCGCAACCCCAACGCTTTTTATCAACAGCACATCCATTGTGGGCGTACCTTCTGCGAATGATTTAACAAAAGCGATTGCAGACGAACTTGCTGCACAAAAATAATCTTGCTTCTATTTTTCGTTTCACAAAACATCTCATCTTCTTTTTTGTCTTGATGGGTTTTTCACTTCCATCCTCGTTTGCGTTTGCAGACGGAACATGCGTGTGCACAACAAAAGACACAGATTGTCGCGCGGTTTCTCTTTCTGTCTCACAACAATCTACAAACAGTTGTAAAGAAGTTTGTGTAAAAGACGTCGGAAAAAGTTTCGCATCAAGTGAATTTGCAGATGGTACGGAAGGTGAAATTCTTGCATCCTCCTGTCAAAAAAAACATAATGCATTTCTTGCATCAAAAACCGATTCAAGCTCAGACACCTCCGCTTCAAAAACTCCTTCTGCCACCACGACCCCAATCCTCAACGTTCCCATTCCAGGTCTCTCCTTTTCAAAAGCCATCGCAACGACCACATCTGTAAAGTCATCCTTCCTCGCTGATTACCTATCGGCTGTCTATAAATTCCTCATTTTCGCCTCCATCACCATCGCAATCGTCATGGTGATGGTTGGAGGATTGCAATATGTGATGGCCGCAAGTGGCGGGGATGTTTCTAAAGGAAAAACACGCATCACAAACGCCCTCACAGGGCTTGTCCTGCTTCTTGGGGTTTATCTTATTTTGTATACATCCAATCCACAACTCACCCTCATGAAAACGATTGAACTTCAAAATGTACAAACGGTCGAAGTTCCAGAACACAAAGGAGATGTTGTGTCGGACGAACAAATGGCTTCAAGTGGAATAAGTGCAAGCTCTATACGTGTTTGCGGCAACCCCGAAGCATGTAAAACACTTTGTGCGACGGATAAAAACACATGGCCATCAAGCAATCCAAAAACAATCGATCCGAATCTTGTTTCAAAAGCACCAAATGCACCCGGTTTTGTAAATGAAGGTGGAAGCGGACCAAAAGGACAAGTGACAAAAGAAGTGCAAGATGCGTTAAAAAAAGCAGGAGAAATTGCACAGTCCATGGATAGCGCTTATACCATTCATCTTATTTCAGCCTATCGTCCACTCAAGCGACAAATTGAAATGGTTTGCGATGTCATTGCAACTGGAGATGAAAAAAAGATCGCCGGCATCGGAACAGCAATCGCCTATCCAGGTGGATCCAATCACGGAAGCGGTATTGCAATCGACATCATGTTGAAAAAAGGAAGTACGGCTCTTACAGATCCATCCTTTAACACCACCAATCAACAAAACCAAAAATACAAAGATGGTGCGCAACTCTTGTCGCAAATCATGACACAAGCCGGCTTTGTAAGATACGCAGAAGAAATCTGGCACTTTGAGCTAAAAAGTAAAGCAGACACCTATTGTCGATGCAGTTATCCAAATTGTCCGTTTCCCGCACACTGCTAATACCCCACTATGACATCTCTTTGGAAACTCTTCTTCGCATTTTTTCTCATGCTCGGCACATGCATGCCGATCCATGTTGCCTTTGCCGGAACCTGTGTTTGCACAACAACCGAAAACGATTGTCAGGCAGCACCTCTTTCCATAAAAGACGAAACGGAAGCTGCCTGTACCGCCGCATGCAAAAAAAACCTTACAGATAATTTTGCTTCTTCCAAATTTGCAGAAGATATTGAGGGAGAAATTGTGTTTCAACAATGTAGACAAACACACGAGAAGTTTATTGCAACCAAAACAGCTACATCCACAGCACCCAGTCCAACCAAGGCGGCCCCTAAAGCTCTCATTACCCCAATACTCAACGTAGAAATTCCGGGACTAAAATTTTCTGATCCAATCATCACAGCAACAACGATAAAAACAAGTTTTGTTGCGGACTATTTAAATGCAATTTACGCTTTTCTTATTGGCACGGCGACGATCATTGCAATCGTTATGATTATGGTTGGCGGTTTACAATATACTATCGGTGCAGCAAGTTCGGCACAAGTTGAAAAAGGTAAAGATCGTATAAAAAACGGAGTGACGGGACTCGTTCTTTTGCTCTGTGTCTTTCTTGTTTTAAAAACAACAAATCCACAGTTAGTCTTACAAAAAATGATTGAGCTACAAAACGTGCAGGAGGTGGAATATAATTTTAGTCCAGAGACTTTGTCTCCAGATCAATACGAAGCCGGTCCTTTTGATTATAAGTATTTTAAAGACGGTAAATGCCCAGTCCAATTGACACATGATAACGAGTACGTCAATCCACCAAAAAATACAAAACCGATCAAATATGTCGCACACAATCTTCCTAGACGTCTTGAATTTCATGAAAAAATTAGAAGTCTGCTGACAGGATCCACAAGAGTCGAGCGAGTGCTTCAGGCTGTAGAGGCCGCTTCACTATGTAAAATTCAATATGCAAACTGTGGAGCAGCGACTCATGCTATATATGCTCTTGCATCAAAACCCGGATCATCTCCTGAAGCTGAGCGCTGTCTAATAAACAAGGATGTCACAAAAGAATGTAATTCACTTGGATACGGTAACGGAAGAAAAATATTACACAACGCACTCAGCTTAAAAACAATTGATGGATTAACAATTGCTGATGCTACGAAAGGAATCTTTTGCCCAGCAGCACCATTTGGTAATGGAAAATGGAAAGAACCGTGTTACAAAACAAAACAAGAAGCCGCCCAACGACTAACGCAATTACTTCAAACTGCAACAGGTGGAAAAAACTGGTCACCGTCTTGGGTAGACGACTTGCAGCCAGGTGATTATTACGTGATCGTGAACTGGAATCCATCTGTGGGTGCAGCTCACTCCGCAATGTTTCTTGGGTGGCAGGATAAAACAAATCGTGTTGCGAATATCGAAAGTGCTGACGGACGCCATTTTGTTCACATGAGTACAACAAAATTTGGTGCACAAGATATCGTTGTTCAAATAAGCAGACCAATTGGTGACTAGCACTGAATCCAAAACCTTAATGTATGTTCCATTGTACCCACTGCGATGCACAATCACTGAAATGGTCTGGTAAATGTTTGACGTGCGATCATTGGGGCACGATCAAAGAAGAAACGGAACACCCCTCCCCTGCCACACGCGCAAGCGGATCAAAAGCAAAACCAAAAGAAACAACATCGCTTAAAGATATCAAAGCACAAGACGAACATGTACGCCTCTCCATCGGTGAACATGAACTTGATCGCGTCCTTGGTGGAGGGATCGTAACGGGGTCGCTCACATTGCTTTCGGGCGAGCCTGGAATCGGAAAGTCCACGCTCGTTGCAGGCATGGCGGCAAAGATCGCTTCAACGAAGCATGATGTTTTGTATGTTTCGGGTGAGGAATCCGCAATGCAGCTCAAGTCTCGCTTCGATCGATTAAACGCAGATCTCTCGCGCATCAAGTTTCTTGAGATGGTTTCCGTTGAAGAACTGGTTGCAACCCTCGAAAAAGAAAAGCCCACACTCGCGATTGTGGATTCTGTACAAACAATGTTTTCAAACGCCGTCGAAGCACAAAGTGGATCGCCCACGCTCGTACGATACGCAACGTCCTGCCTCCTTGAACTCGCAAAGCGCACAGGCATTTCCCTTCTCCTCGTCGGCCAAGTGACAAAAGATGGATCCGTCGCAGGACCAAAGACACTCGAACACCTTGTCGACACTGTTCTCTCGCTTACAGGTGAACCTTCACATGAATTGCGTATTCTCGAAGCAACAAAAAATCGTTTTGGTGCGACGGATGAAATTGGTGTATTTGAGATGACAAGCGAGGGACTAAAGGCCGTCGAGAATCCGAGTGCAAGATTTCTTGCGGAACGCGTGAGTGTTCCTGGGTCTGTCATTGCGACCGTGCGCGAAGGTTCGAGAATTTTTCTTGTAGAAGTTCAAGCGCTCGTCGAGAAATCCTTTTATGGAACGCCGGTTCGAAGAGCGAACGGCATGGATCAAAATCGATTGCAGATGTTAATTGCGATCCTCTCGAAGCGTGCCGGATTACATCTTGGCGAATCGGATGTGTATGTGAACGTCGTCGGAGGCATGCAACTAAAAGAGCCTGCGTCTGATCTCGCGGTGTGCGCGGCGATTATGAGCGCAGCAAAGAATCGCATCGATAGTGAGCCGATCGTCTACATCGGCGAAGTCGGACTCGGTGGCGAGATTCGAAACGTGATGGCGGTTGAAAAACGCGTGACGGAGGCAAAGCGTGTTGGGATTGAGAAATCCGTGACACCAAAGACCATGAAGAGCGTTAAAGAGCTTTCCTCTTATTGATATGTTTACAGAATCTCGAGCAAACATCTTGGATGTAAAACAAGAACCGAAAGAATCAAATCCATTTCATCATCTTGATGCGCACATCATCTTGATGATTGATCAAATTTCACAAACAACACATCGTGACAAAAAGACACAACAGCCCCTTTCAAAAGAAATACAAATCGACCACGAACATCTTTTGAAACAATCTGGACGCACAACTGCGTCGGAATTTATCCAACAGTTTGGTCTTGAATATTTAAATATTCCATCACCAGAAACAACCATTGCAAAACGAACCGTGTTTCATGGATGTATAATCGTTGAATTGGATTCAAAATCGACCTTTGATCAAACATTTGGATTCAAACAAGATGAAACAATCACAGGTCTGTATCATTTTCGACCCAAACACAAAGATGTGCGATTATTCAACCGCATTATCATCACATATTCACAACCAGCAGAATCCATGGAAAAAACGGTGTTGCATGAGTATGTGCATTTCCTGAATCAAACGTATCTTCCTTCCCCAGAATCAAATCGCGATGCGTTTGAATATACAGATCTTGAAACAGCACAATTTTTTCACGACGTCATGGATGAACTCGCCGCCTATGCAAATGAAGGAAAAATCGAAACAAAAACAGCGCATTTGATTCCGATGCACATGAGCATAGACGGTCTGAAATCAACGAAGAATCCCGATTTACAAAAAGCTGTTGAAACATGGCGCGATGTTCGCAAACAACTTCTCACACTCAAAGAGATCGCATTCGAACCAACAGAGACCCTTGTTTCCGTTTTTCTTACCGCAACATCCTTTGAACAACTCAGAAAACAACTGGCTAATCTGATCACAACCTCGGTTGAATGACCACAAAAAACCACCCTGAGCTTGTCGAAGGGTGGTTTTATGTTTATTCCAAATGAATCTGTTCGAGTGCTTCTTCGATCCGCGCACGCACGAGTGGATGTTTCTCAAAGAAATCTTTTTCGAGAAGAAGTTTTTGCGACCAATCGCGCGCTTGTTTCATGAGCGGAACGTCCGCAGACGTTGCGAACTGGAAGTCTGGGAATCCGGACTGGGCGTTCCCAAAGACGTTTCCGGCGCCGCGCAATTCAAGATCGCGCTCGGCAAGCTCAAATCCGTTCTGCGACTCGACCACGGCTTGCAAACGATTGTTCGAATGTGGATTCAAATCGTCGGGCAACAAGTAGCAATACGATTGCAGATCAGATCGTCCGACACGTCCTCGCAGCTGGTGAAGCTGTGCAAGGCCGAATCGCTCGGCGCTCATGATGACCATGACGGTCGCATTCGGCACGTCGACACCGACTTCGACCACAGTTGTGGAAACAAGCACGTCGATCTTTCCGTCACGAAAATCCTCATTGCGTTTTTGTTTCTCGTCCGACTTCAACTTTCCATGAAGCGTTGTGACACGTAAACCGTTCAGAACACCTCTCTCCCCGCTCTCTCCTCGATGAGGAGAGAGGGCTGTGAGCATTTTCTCAACTTCTGTCACAGATTTGCTTCCAAGCGAATCGGATGGATCGATGAGCGGACAAATCACGAATGCTTGTCTTCCGCTTTCAATCTCGGACCGAACATGTTTCCACATACCAACGCGTTGCTCGACCGGCACCATTGCGGTTCCGATGGGCTTGCGGCCTTTTGGAAGCTCGTCGAGAATGGAAAGTTCGAGGTCACCGTAAATCGTGAGCGCAAGCGAGCGAGGGATTGGCGTTGCGGTCATCGAAAGTAAATGCGGCGCGTACTCCCTCCCCTGCGAGGGGGAGGGTTGGGGAGAGGGGTTACGATGCAAAAGCGCATGACGTTGCGCAACACCGAATCTGTGTTGCTCGTCGATAATCACAAGCGACGCATTTGAAACATCAATTCCCTCTTGTAAAACCGCATGTGTTCCGATCAAACAGTCGACCGCGCCGCTCGAGATTTTCTCGATCAACTCTGCGCGTTTAACTTTCTCCGCATTATAAAAAATTTGATTATGTGTGAGGAGTGCAATGTTTCGAGAAGGCATCATTTTACAAAACGCTTTGTGTTGTTGTGTTGCGAGAATTTCCGTTGGCGCAAGGTACACAACCGAAACACCCCTCTCCCCATCCCTCTCCCCCAAAGGGAGAGGGGGTTCCATCGCAGCGTGTGCGGCGATCGCGGCGACGACCGTTTTTCCAGATCCAACATCACCCTCGAGCAAACGATTCATCGGAACATCCTTCGCGAGATCTTGAACAATTTCCCAGGCCGCCACTTTTTGCGCGCGCGTAAGCGTAAACGGAAGTGTTGCAACAAACGTTTTAATCGATGCCTCATCGATTGGGATCGCGGTCGCATTCTTGGTCTTGCGATCGCGGCGTACTTCTTCGAACAACATCTGATGCAAAAATAATTCGTCGAACTTGAGACGATCTATTCCGCGCTGCAAGGCTTCGTGTGATTCTGGAAAGTGTACGCTCGAAAGTGCCGCTGACAATGCTGGCAATTCTTTTGATGCGACAATCTCGCTCGGCAACCAATCTGGAAGTGTGTCGACAATCGTAAGCGAGCGTTTGATCGCGTCACGCAGTTTGCGCATCGTGATTCCGCCCGTCAATCCATACACCGGAACAATGCGACCAGTATTCACATTCTGTCCAACAGGTTCATGGATCGGATTCGAAAACGTTTTTCCAAATCGATGGTCGATCAAACCTGCAAAGGAATGTTTCGATCCAACCAGCATCGTCTTTAACAAATACAGTTGATTGAACCATATCACTTTCAACTCTCCCGTCTCATCTTCAATCACCGCATCCACAATCTTCACACGACTTGATCTTGAAGGACGAAGCCCAATCGACTTAATGCGTGCATCAATCGTCACAGGAGTATCGATTGGAGCCTTCGCAATCGGTACACGCTTCGAAAAGTCATCGTAACGAAACGGCACATACCACAAAAGATCCCGAACGGTTTTCACATGAATCGAGGCAAGATCGGTCGCAGCTTTATCCCCTATTCCCGGAAGTCCAGAAACAGGCGTTGTGAGTCGAAGAGACATAGATGAAGACATGGTAACAGAGGGAGGGCAAAACAAAAAACTCGATCGTGAAGATCAAGTTTTTTGTGGTGCGCCCAGCAGGATTTGAACCTACGACCCTCAGTCCCGACGAATCGACACGTTAAATACTGTCGATTGTCGGGACCCCGACCGCCGACAGTTTATCATTCGGCGCGTCGGGGCTCTCGCCAGGTCGCATTCGAATCAAACCCTCATTTATAATCTTTTGTAAATAATCTTTTCGTTTCAGTTTTTTAAGTCGCCTCTCAATTTCTCGAGCTTCACGAAGCGTTGAATATTCTTGAGAGAAAACCAGTTTATGCGCCTGCATTCGATATGTTGATGGTGTTTGATTTCGTTCATGCTGAATAATTCTACGCTCAATATCCGTCGTACTTCCAACATAAAAACGACCATCAAGATCGCTTTTTAATATATATACCCAAGCCATAATTGTTATGGTGCGCCCGGCAGGATTTGAACCTACGACCCTCAGCTCCGCAAGCTGATGCTCTATCCAGCTGAGCTACGAGCGCAGAATAGACTCACAGTTTATACAGCCTTCGCATGACATCCGTCAAGTCTTCTTGATTTCTCTTGAGATTCTCTAAACAAAATGGCAACAAGTTTTCTCTGACGATATTTGGGTCCACATCTTCAAGAGAAACAGACAAAAGTGGGTGCGAAAATGCAAAGAAATCCAGATACAACAATTTTACTTCCGGCGGATCATACACAATAGAAAAATCTCTGATGGACTGATAATCGTAATAGATATCTCCGACGATAATTCCCGTTGTTGTGATAATCACCGGGATCTTTTCTGGCTTCGTGAACATGGAAAGCAACATGATGACAGCGATCATGAGAATAATGATCGCAAACAAAAAGTTGGACGTAAAAACGGCGTAGATAATCAATCCAACTCCAGCGACGCCTGCAAGGATATACCACATGCGAGAACGTTCATGTTGTGGATATTCATCTACCTCCCAATTCACCAAAATATCCCCAAACTCATCTGGGTGATATTCAAAAACACCGGATTGTGTTTCCTCTTCTTGCATATGTGCACAGTATACCAAAAATAAAACGAAAGATCACGTACGAAGTTTGTTTACTTTCGTAAACTTTGTAAAACATCCAAACGTCCATGCAGCCGTACACACAATCATAGACATCATCACAAACCACGCTGCCGAAATAATCACCGTCAAAATTTTCATTTGATCTTCCACCTCGCGAAGGGATCGACCAACAACAATGTATCCGCTTCTGAGTCCGGAAAATTTTGTGATGACGATCGCTTGGCGAATCCCCTTTCGTGGTTGCCATGTCAGACGAATTTGATCATGCTTGGCAAGCCCTTCGAACAGTTCTGATGAAACGCGCGGGGTTGTTTGTGCTTCTTGAATCGACACGGAGGATTCGATCACTTCATGAGACGCGTCATAAATCTGAATCCACGGAGACAAACTTGTACCGAGATCGACTTGTCCAATGCTTGGGACAAACGATTCAAAGCTGGATTTGAGTGTTTCGTTTGTGAATTGATTTTGCTCGAACGCCACCGACGCATCTTCCGCAATCTGAATCTGCGGATGATTTGCCGATTGTCGATACATCCTTTGCACAACAAACAACAATAGCAAACAAAAAAACGTCACCAAAACAAGAGATAAAGCCCAAGGAACAAGGCGACGATTCATACGTTACTTTGTCATCCCGAGCGCAGCCGAGGGATCTCTCGTACACGCGAGATTCCTCCGCTCCCTTTGGTCGGTCGGAATGACACAAAAATTAATTCAAAAACAACAAAATTAAAATTCCTAAAATAATACGATAATGACCGAACACAGCGAGTGAGTGTTTTCGGATAAATTGCATGAATTGCGAAATGACAAGATACGCAACAAAAAATGCGGTGAGGAATCCAACGGCAAGAAGAGCAAAATCCATGCTCGAAAGATTTTGCCAATGTTTGATGAGCGTATATCCGGAAGCAGCGATCATCGTTGGGATCGCAAGAAAAAATGAAAATTCAACCGCAACAACACGAGATGCACCAAGAAGCAGCGCGCCAATAATCGTTGCAGCGGATCGAGACGTTCCCGGAATCATGGCGAGACATTGAAAGAGTCCAATGAGCAAAACAGTTTTAACACCCAATTGTTTGATCGATGTAAATACTTCTTTGTGTTTACGCTTCTCAATCATAACAAGCGCAACACCCCCAATGACAAGCGCAATAGAAACAGTGAGCGGATTAAAAAGCTTCTCTTCAATTTTACTTGCAAACAATGCGCCAAGCACAATCGCAGGAAGTACACCGATAAGTAACTTTTTCCAAAGGGCAAAAATCTCTGGACGTTTTTCCTTAGGTGCCGTGCACGGACAAATCTCGTTTCGAAAATACACAACGACTGCAAGAATCGCTCCGAGCTGAATAATAACATCGAATAGTTTGGTAAACGCCGGATCAAACGAAACCCATTGATTTACAAGAATCAAATGCCCTGTGGATGAGATTGGGAGAAACTCCGTCACCCCTTCCACAATTCCGAGAATGATCGCTTTCAAAACAGGAAGAAAATCCATACGATATCATTTATTTTTTATTTCCCCATCTCCAACCAGGTTTTTCTCCGGTCTTGTAACAAATCCAGACAAGGGCACTAATAAGCAAAAAAGTCTCCAAAACAAATTCAAGGGCGATTTTTTCGTTCGTCGTTCCCTGCGCCAAATCTAACCGATACACATTCCCAACATCCAAAATAAGAAAACCGACAATAACAAGCCACCCCTGCCACGTTACAGGATACCAACCCCAGCCATAGGTTTTTGCTTTGAACCAATATTTTTTCATATCAGGTTTATTTTACATCGAATATCACAAAAGAAAAACTCATCTATTTCAGATGATTGAATAAAAAACACTCTGTCATTTCTGATCAGAGTGATAAAGAGTTCTATTCTGCCACAAGATGATCTGCCTTCGTTATGTGATACGGAAAAAGCACAACTTCTTCCTGAGGAAGAACGGATGCAATAAGCTTTTGAATCTTCTGAACCGAATTTTTTCCATCTTCTTGCGCGGCTTCTGTGCGACGCACAACAAAAATACAAATTGGTTCACAAGATTTTCCACTTGAGTTGAGCGCACCGCGCACAACAGCAGCAGCGCGCTTTAACTGAAGTACGTGACTTGTGTCATCGACCAAGTCCATGCGATAACTAAGAAAATCTGCATTACCTCGCCACGGAACAGTGATGTCTCCGGCGACGATACCGAGCTCACGATGTTTTTGCACAACACGACCAGCTATTTGTCGTGTGAAGCGTGCCATGTATGCAATGCGTGCGAGATCTGAAACAAGGTCTTCATTTCCTGCCGCCATGGAACCGGCTTTGAAAAAACCGGAATCCGGATTTGGCTTCTGGTCACGATCGAGCGAGAGTAGTTCATACCATCGCTGTTGCGTTGATTCAAAGATACTCACACCTCCATGAATTACGTTATAGAGCAGAATGATGTTGTGCACATCATCCGCATAGGCTTTATGAACACGTTTGTCAAAATGAGTCGCGGCCCGAATTGCCAAATCGGTACTTCGATCAAACGCTGCGCATTCTGTGTGAAGTTGCACAAGCTGAATGAGTCCGCCCTTTTCTTTTTTTGCGCGTCCAACATTTCGCTTGAGCCATTCCTGATAGGGCTTATTCTGATCTTGCGGAACCCCACCTGCAATTGGAACAATAGGAGCAAGACCATACGGCATGATCGGAGAGATCCGACCATCCATACAAACAAGTTCCACAACACGATGTGCGAGCTGATCCATTTCCGGACGCCAACGTGTGGCTACCTCTGACAACCTTGTCCGATGACCACGAAACATCTGTTCGAATCGCAAACGTGTTTGTTCAACAAAGTCAGACATGAACACACCTCCAAGTGAAAAAGGAACAAGAACGAGCGGCCGCACCGTATCATTTTTTAATAAAAAGTCAAGGGAAACACAATAAAAAAACCCTCTGACATCTTTGTGCATGCACATTGATTTCAGAGGTGAGAGATGATCGTCGAATCGAACGATTGCTTACTTTTCGTCGGCCTTGGGAGCTTCGCCGGACTTCACAGCCGCATCGCCACTGAGACGATCGGACGCGGAGTCGACGAGGTGCTGCAGGGACTTGAGAGCACCCTGAAGACCAGCCTTGGTGAGCGGACCAGCCTCGCCCATGAAACTCTCGATGACCGTAGCCTTCGAGATACCACTGACCACAGCTGCGCCGACCTTGGCAACGTCTTCGGGCGAACCGTAGACCGTAGCCGTGATCTTGCCGTAAACCTGAGCCACAGCACCCGCGGCCGCGATCCGGACTTCGGCTTCCTTGGTCACTTGCAACTTGGCGAGTTCGAATTCCTGCGCCGCCTTGCCGTTCTTGTCACGCGCTTCGAGCTCGGGCTTGAGCACGGTCTCGACGCGATCCTTGTCCACAAGGACCTGCTTTGCAGCGATGTCCACGGGGATCATGCCGCGAGCCTTGTCGACTTCGACTTGCTTCGACGCGATATCGACCGGAACAGACTGCTCAGCCTTAGCGCCTTCAGCCTTCTTCTTTTGCGCATCGGATTCCGCATCAGCCTTCTGGCGAATGGCTTCCGCATCTGCCGCTGCCGCCGCCTTGCGACCTTCAGCTTCCTTCTGCACCTTGTACGCATCACCGTCAGCCTGCTTGGTCGCAGTGACATACGTCTTCTCTGCCGCAGCTGTCGCTTCGATGACTTGTTTGCGACCTGCTCGCTCCGCTTCGGACGTGACCTGAACGGTCGTGACCGACTGCTTGGCCTTTTCGAGTTCCGCTTCAGCTGTCGCACGCTGGGCTTCTGCCAACGCACGCTTCTGTTCTGCGGCGGCAACAGCAGACTGCTTGTCGCGTTCGGCGACTGCAACCTTCTGTTCCGCCACAACGACAGCCGCCTGCTTCTCGCGCTCGGCAACTTCCGTTGCTTGTGAGCGCTGCTGCTGTGCAACTTCGATGTTCGTGGTCTTTTCCACATCCGCAAGATCGGACAGACGCTCGGCTTCAATCGCCCTCCGACGACCCTCGCTCCGCTTCTCTGCCTGAACCGTAACGACAGAAGCTTCCTGATCTGCTTCCGCCTGCTTCTGCGTGAGCTCGAGTGCAAGCGTTGCTTGACGCGTCTCCACATCCTTCTGCGTACGCGCAAGCTCTCCGGCGCGAACAAGATTGTTCGTCTCGGTCTTTGCCTTTTGTGTCGTTTCCGCAATCGTCTTCAGCCCTTGTGCGTCGAAGATGTTGTTATCGCGCAAGTTCTTTGGATCCGTCTGATCCAGCTTGCTGATCGTGGCCGTTTCGAGCGTGAGGCCGTTGTGAGCCAAGTCCGGCGCAACGATCAGCGTTACCTGCTCGATGAATGCATTGCGTTCCGTGTTGAGACCCTCAAGGGTTTTCGTTGCTGCAACCGTACGCAGCGCGGAAATGAGCTTGTCTTCAACGAGCCGAGTCACAAATTCGAGATCATCCATTTTGGCACCGAAACTTCGCGCCGCAGCCTGGATACTCTCCGTGTTGGGCTGCACACGAACAAAGAATTCAGCTGCCACATCTGCACGAAGCTTGTCGAGCGTGATGAGTGCATCTGCACCCTGACGCGTGACCTGAAGCTTAATGGTAGTGAGCGTGATCTTGACGATCTCGTGAATCACCGGAAACACGATCGCGCCGCCATCCTGCAGAATCTTCACGCCACCCATACCCGTACGAACGAAGGCTTCGTTTGCCTTGGTCTTCACGTACAGTTTTGTGATTATGACGAGAACTGCGGAAACGATAGTCAAGATGAGACCCGTTCCAACAAGAAGTGTCGTCGGAACCCCACCCATGGGATGACCAGCGACATTCGCAGCGACGGGCCCCAAAATGAAAACAATTCCAAGTAGCATGAGTAGTCCGAGTTGCATGGGTAACCTCTATGCTCGCGCTTAGCGAGCGGTAATAGTAGTCGCGGTGAACCATTCACCGCATTCTACTAATCTCTCATCAATCAGCGATAACCACATAGAAACCGCCGACCTCATCGAAATAAATCACAATAATCTTTGTCTCTTTTGGCAATTCGCCTTCAATTGTACGAACTGAGATCTGTTGCAAATTTCCACGACGATCGTAGATTTGCGCGAGTCCAGTTTCTTTCGATGCTGGAAGTGTGAGCATGCCCGCACATCCAACAAGTTCTTTACGCTTCACAGCGTACGTTTCATCTGTCGGAACAAATCTCCCAAACAGATGACTTGTTCCGCTTGTAAAAACTAGCGCACCAAAACCCGCAAGAGGAACCGAGACAAGCAAACCAACGATCTCAAATCCCAAGTTAGGACCAAAGACCAAATTCGTAAGCATGCCAATGCTTCCAAAAAACAGGTTAAAGATCATGAGCCAAAGCATAATCGGCATATTCCCGATTCCGAGCACGGAAAAGAGGAATTTTCCCAGACTTACTTGACTCAACTTTGAACGCACAGAGATATCACTATTCTTCGAATCCTTTGATTCGTGGTCATGACCGGAATGAGAATCACCATGTGCATCATGGTCCAAATTATGATCATGGGAACTATCGTGACCATGACCTCCAAAAACCGCGCCGACAGAAAGGAAGCATCCAATCAAAAGCGCCATTTCGTACACGAGGTTATGAACAGCGAGCAATTCCACGTTTCACCTTCCTTTCTCTTCATGTGAAGAGCAACACATTGCAAGCAGAACCTTTTTGTCCTACGAGCAATGGCACCTCTTATCATTATTTGCCCAGAAAAGTCAAGTGTAATACCACTCAATCTCATTTTTCTAAAGCAGAACATTGCACAAACAAAGAGGTCTTGCCCAATTCACTCAAATATCGTATCCTGACGGCACCTTCAAGGAGAGATACCCAAGAGGCTGAAGGGGGGAGATTGCTAATCTCCTAGGTCGGCTTTAAAACCGGCGCGAGGGTTCAAATCCCTCTCTCTCCGCCACCCTACACTTCAACAGTGTTTACCATTGTTGAAGTGTAGGGTGTCACCCGAAGCCTTGGCGAAGGGTGACGCGAAGAGAGTTGATGATCTGTTGAAGTTTCGGGTGGCCTTTGGCCAATATGTACTACGTTTATCTTCTCAAATTATCGAACAGTTCAATCTACACAGGTTGTACTCCAGATTTAAAAAGAAGACTCGAAGAACACCAGATTGGGAAAGCAGAATCAACAAAGAACCTTAGGCCCGTTATGCTTATTTGGTACTGCGCATTCCCCTCAAGGATTCAAGCAAGACAATTTGAGACATATCTCAAATCAGGTTCAGGACAGGCATTCAGAAACAAGCGACTCATTGAAAATTTACGGAGAGGTGGCCGAGTGGTTGATGGCAACAGTCTTGAAAACTGTCGAAGTTAATAGCTTCCGCGAGTTCGAATCTCGCCCTCTCCGCCATACAGAAACACCGAACATTTGCGTTCGGTGTTTTTGTATGGCGCCAAACCGAAGGTTTGGACAGACCGCGAAGCGGGATGTTGGGCGAGACCTCCGATCTCACACTCTCCGACATAAAAAAATACCCAGCTTTACGTTGGGTGTTTTTTATGGCGAAACCAAGCTGAAAGGACGTAACCAATAACAAGGCTTAGGACGACTTAAACGCGTCATCAACGACTTGCATCCAATCATCGACCCGCTTTTCATCTGTTCGATCGCGTCCGATGATCTTTATAAGTGCATCATAAAAATGATCATCCTGGACATCTAACTGTTTTTGAAGGCACCAACGTAAAGAATCTTCGCTCCCTGCTGCATAAGATTCTTTAATTGCTTGCATCAATCCAGGTGCATCGGGCGACTTACGCATCAAGTAATCGATCCAATGGCGCTCAAAGTAACCACTCATTGCAAGTTCTTCTTTCTCCTGATCACTCATCTCACTCTCAAGTCCAAGTTCCGCAATCCAATCCGTAACCGATTCCCAAAAGAGAAAACGAGCTGGTGTATCTTTATGGATCGACATCAGATCAATTTGTTTTGTTTTTCTGTTACGTTCAAACCGAAATCCTCCAACATAATCTGAAAAAGTTTCTTCATCCGGTTCTGCTATTATGTTCGTAACAAGTACAGACTCAGGAGTCATGAGATGAGTGCCCTCATGCACCAATGTATGCAATGTTTCTACACGCGACGAAGAATGAAGAACAATTGGTAGCCGACGAACCTCAGATTCACTTACCTCATACTGGATCAATCCGTCAGCACCCGCATCTTGCGGGTTGCTTTTTGCAATGACATCCATCTGATCATGTGTAACGAATTTTACCCGATCAACAAGCATCAATCTTCTTTCAAGTTCACGGGCATCAAGCACGTCTTTGAAAAGATCGTTCAAAACACGCCGAGAGATTATTTTATACTCCATGCGTTCAGCCTCAATGCGTTCTTGTTGTGCACGCTCTGGATTGTATTCACTCATATTAGTGGGAGTTTACCATAAAAAATAAATTTTATATATTTACATTAGGTGTTTTTTATTGGCGGAGCCAAACCGAAGGTTTGGACAGATCGCGAAGCGGGATGTTGGGCGAGACCTCCGATCTCACACTCTCCATCAAGCTCAAAACGAAGCTATTGCACAATTTATTCAAAACTTCTATTGTGCGATCGGAAACAATGCAACAAAATATCACAAGAGTCTAAGTGCATATTTTACAAACCAACCAAGGAGACCTCACATGACACTCATCGAAGCGTTGAACGGAACTCTTGCTCCGGACAACATACGTTTACAAATGGTGTTACTGTCCATTCCCTACTGGGGATTTGATGAACAAGAACATGTCGGACAACTCGTGGTATGCAATGACCTTGCGAATGAAGTGCGGGAAATTTTCCGTATCATCTTTGAAGCGAAATTTCCGATCGAAAAAATGATTCCGATCTCCAAATACAATTGGTCGGACGAACGATCCACAGACGACAACAATTCGTCAGCGTTCAATTACCGGCCCATACACCTAACCAATCGGTTATCGATTCATTCCTTTGGTCGTGCAATTGATATAAACCCGATGCAAAATCCATACATTGCGATTGACGGTTCCGTTCATCCAGAAACGTCTACATACAATCCTCTGCAACCCGGAACAATTCTTGATGGAGATATCGTAGTCCGAACATTCGAACAATTCGGATGGGAATGGGGCGGACGGTGGACAGATCGCAAAGACTACCAGCACTTTCAAAAAAACGAAGTGCATTCCTGATACCTCTGTTCTAAGAGGTATTTTTTATTTCCCATGTTAGCCTGATTACCACCATTCAAAAAACCCTCGTGCAAACTCAGATTTATTGCTATATAATCCCCTCACACCTCGACCTTTCCGACATTCAAACCTCTCCGACCCCTGCCTGCCGGCAGGCAGGTTTCCGACATTTCAAACCTTCCCCTATGCGCACCACCCTTTTCATGGCCATGTCCCTCAACGGCTTCATTGCTCGCCCAGACGGTGAGGAGGATTTTTTATCGATGGCACACTGGGCGGATTATGTCCGCTTCGCACACATGTATGGCAACGTCATCTTTGGTCGAAAAACCTATGAAGCGGTCATGAACTGGACGGATCATAATGGATTTGATGATTTACTCGGTGTCACAAAAATTATTCTTTCAAATGATGTGAACATGGAAGTTCCGCCCGAATTCGTCGTGCTTCCCTCCCCTCATGAAGCCATGCACTTTCTTGCAGAATCCGGTTTTGATCACGCGTTTGTGTGCGGCGGCTCTCAAGTGAACACAGCGTTCTTAAAAGAACATCTGATCAACGAAATCATTTTAAACATCGAACCCGTTCTTGTTGGTGAAGGAAAACGTGTGTTTGCGGAAGATGATTTTTTGGAGAAGCTGACATTCACATCAAAACAAGAACGAGAAAACGGAATCGTGACGCTTACGTATCAAACAGATGCTCCTGAATTTGAGCATCATCACCATTAATCCACTTGTGTGGATTTTTTGATGTAAATAAAAAAGCGATCTCTTTTTGGGAGATCGCAAGGAGAATACCTAGAGCAGAATGGCGCAAAGTACACCGAAGGCAACAACGTCAGCCACTGGATTCCAGGGATCGTAGTAACCATACGGCGTGTAACCGTAGTACCCGTAGCCGTAGCCCCAGGTGTCATAGTACGGATCGTACACCGAGTCGACCGTGGTCGTTTGGGTGACGCGTTCCGTTTCCACAACTTTACCGGGCGTGTAACGACGATCAACGATCGCACCACAGTTGGTGCACTGACGCATGCCCGGCCAGATGTCTTCATGGCAACACGCACACGCTTCTGCAGCACCTTGCGGAGCTGGCGGATCAAAGCTTGCGCCACAGTCCGGATTCGGACATTCGCTGAGCCGTTGACCGTTTCCATGAGCCTCAGCTTCAAACAGTGCAAGCGGGATGTGACAGTTGGAACACTCGCTCGCATCCGGAGCACGCTTGCGCGACTCGATCATGCCGGCGGCGTACAGAATCTTCATGACTTCGATGGCCTGAGCCTCGTCGTCTGGAGCAATCTGACGCCACTGATAAGCCGTATTTACAATCGTTTCCACTTCCTTGAAAAACGTACCGAGCCTAAGGTTGAACCAGAAGCTCTCCCCTTTGAGTTGACCCGATGCAAGCTTTTGCAAAAACACAATGCGATGAGGATCAACGACGCCGCCAATCTGATCCATCATCATTTCTGAAAAAAATCGGATCATTCCCACACGCAAATCCGTTGCGTCTGGATCTTCTTCTTTTGGACCCACGAAACGCGGATCCCAAATGTGATCGCGTACCATGAATTCGTCATCGTCGAGACGTTCGTCTGGTGTGAGCATGCGTTGCAAACGCACACCACCGAAAATCTCGAACTTCATGAGCTGATCGCACATGGCAACAGCCTGGCCCAAAAAGGCCGTACCGTTTGCTGCGCCAACACGCGTTCCATTCACACCACGATCGTTTTCGTTCGTGGCTTTCCAGTACTGACCGTCGATCTTAATGAGACCGCGGGCATGCATGTCGCCGAGTTCTTTTTCAAGGAACCCGATATCCGTTGTACTGTCTGACACAACCGGCAGTTGCTGCCGACACTCGATGAGCAGATACAGAACCGTCAAAAAGATCGATTCCGTT